>Ga0335076_10000064_pt1 | contig 82144 bp, 66 predicted proteins | sample Lox_Sample_25_FD_206717 | JGI IMG/M metagenome (GOLD analysis project Ga0335076, IMG submission 206717) | Soil microbial communities from Loxahatchee National Wildlife Refuge, Florida, United States - Lox_Sample_2.5 | ecosystem: Environmental > Terrestrial > Soil > Wetlands | place: USA... | reverse complement strand
ATCGTCATGCATCGCGATAAAGCTCTCGTGCTCTCCCGAAAAAACCAGGGGCGGCGGACTACCGAAATTCACAAATCGAAAATGTCCATCCGGGCGGACTTCCCCGTAGAGCATGGTCGCGATTTCCCGCGCCTCTTCGTGCGTCTCCCGGCCCAGAGCATTGCGCGCGGTGACTGACTGTGCCAGCCGCAGATTGATATTTTCAAACAACTTCGGCGTTGTCGTTCCGTACCGGTCCAACTCCGAGAGCATCAGCGCATGAAAAGTATCGTGCACCGTCGAAGCGATCTTCGCCGAAATGATCCCATGTCCCTGGGCGTCCACCAGAAGAACGCCGGCGGTTGTGTAGAGTTCGTGCAGGTTCTGCGCAACTTTGAGTTGCTCCGAACTTTTGGCTCGTCTGAACTCGCCCTCTTGCACATTGCAAACTAACGATGTCGTGCTCAGCCATTGCACATGCGCGTCCACCGAGTTTCGTCGAGCCTCACCCGCCGCCAGCGGTTCAAGGTACTCCTTCGCCAACCGTTGCGCTCGTGCGATGCGCGCATCGATGTTGTACCGTTGCTGGAAGTTGATGTACTCGAAAAGATCGCCACCCACGCTGCCCGCGGGAATCGAATTCCCATAGATGTCGGTTCGGGCCAGATGCGGGATTGCACCCTCCACCGGCATCAGCCGCTTGCGTAGATACTCGTCAATTCCGGGTTCTATCTGAATTGTCATGACCGTCTTCCCCAACAGCCTATCCGTTCGTGACGGACAGGCGTTCATCCTCTAACAATCTTTCGAATGCGTGCGGCGCCAGAAGTGCGAGCGACGTCACCACCACATCAGCCGGCAGCTCCACGCCCTTACGGCTCACTCCGATGCTCCTCATCCCCGCACGACACGCGCCCTCGACGCCCGCCACCGCGTCTTCCACGACGATGCACCTCTCCGGCAGGACTCCAAGACGAGCGGCGGCAGTCAGATACACTTCCGGATCCGGCTTGCCTCGGTGCACATCCTCAGCAGCGACGATGCCCTGAAAAACATCAGTAGCCGACAAGGCTTCAAGGATAACTTCAATATTCGCCCGCGGCGCCGCCGAAGCGATGGCCTGAAGCCATCCCTGGTTGTGCAGCTGTTGTACCCACTTCGCAACCCCGGGCAGCGGTGAGATGCCCTTCGTCCGCACCAAATGTCGGTACATCTCCTCTTTCGCGTTCGCGATTCGATCGATGCGTTCCGCATTCGCCTCAGCTCCCAGCCACCGCGGCAGGATGGAATCGTTGCGCTGCCCGAACGACGAAAGAAACTGCTCCCGCGTAATGACAATCCCCTCCTTGGCGAGCGTGTCCCGCCACGCCATCCAGTGGAACTCTTCCGAGTCGATCAGAGTTCCATCCATGTCCCAGAGAACCGCCCGGCCAGCGCTCATGTTCACCCGATTGTCGCCTCGATATCCCCAGTGTCAGGCACGGCTGTTGTGCACTGCTTCAGCGATTCAGGCAACGTCATTTGTGGTCTCCTCGGTTCAGGACAGCGGTGTTATCACCCTGAACTTTGATTTCGTCGTACGAAGGTTGGATTCTTCGCTTTTCGAGAATAGAAGGCAGATCGTCAGTTGCACTCGCGACACCAATTGTAAGCGATTGAAAATGAACCTCACGCGTAATCGGGCACTCGGACAGGACATAGCAGGTGCCGGAGCCTTGGCGGTCCATACTATCCGGCTCCCCCAGTCGGCCACCGCCACGAGGCTGCCCCGTCAGGGTGCAAACCTGGCTCTGTTGGGTTTACACTGTTCCCAACCGTGTAGCATTCGTGACGCCCACCTGAAGATTTCAATCCCGTCCTCCGCATGCGGCGGGTTTTGTGGGGTTGCATGAGGTTAGCCTTCGCAGTCTTGCTGGGGTTGTTACTCAGTGTGACGCAGACATCCGCCCAATCCGACCGCCCCGCGACCACCGGGATCATCCATGATGCCACCGGACAAATTGGTACGACTCACTTCAACCCGGCATGCTTCACCAATCCCTCCGGCGGAGAATTCGGCAACGCCTCCGGATATTTATCCCAACTCCGCAACCCAGCCTATGCCTCCAAAGACATGGGAGTGAGCAAGCCCCCGCAATTCGGAGGAGACCGCCGCCACCTCCGTCTACACTTCCAGATGTTCAGCGTGTTCAACCGCCGCGGCTTCAGTGGCCCGAACCCCCAGATCGGAACGGCGGATTTTGCTAAGGTGCTGCCTGAGTACCGCAACGGCGCTCCCGGTCCGCGTGTAGGTCAATTCGGCGCACGCTTCACCTTCTGATGGAGGACGGCATCGACAAGGGCCTCTCAATTCGCCGAACGCGGCTCGCCAACGCAGTTTCCCTGGTGCTCGTTGCGATTCTGTTGGTCAGTTGCGCCTCACAAATAGCCAGCACCAATCCTGCTGCCGCTCCCACGATCACGTTCACCCGCGTCCCGGTCGCTGGCGAAGACAATCCCGAGAAGCTCAGTGCCATCGAAGGCCGCGTTACCGGCGCCAAGCCAGGACAACAGATCGTCCTCTACGCCAGAGGCAAGACCACCTGGTGGGTGCAGCCTTTCGCCGACAATCCGTTGACCAAGGTTGACAGGTCGACATGGAGAAACTCCACTCATCCTGGTGCTGAATATGCCGCTCTTCTCGTCGGACCGGATTTCCATCCCCCGCTCACCACCGACGTCCTCCCCTCCGCAGGTGTGTTCGCCTCCGCCGTCGCCCAGGGCGAATTGCCGATCTGGCACAGATGGTGGTTCCCCTTCCTGTGTGTGATCGCTGGCGCCGCCATCATCTTCGGATTTCACCGCCTGCGCCTGCACCAACTCAGCCAGAAACTGCACCTGCGCTTCGAGGAACGTCTCGCCGAACGCGTGCGGGTCGCACAGGAATTGCACGACACTCTGCTGCAAGGCGTCCTCAGTGTGTCGATGCAGTTGCATGTGGTCGTCGAACAACTCCCGCCCGGTTCGCCCGCCTTGCCCGCAATGAATCGCATCTTGCAATTGATGGAGCAGGTCGTCGAGGAAGGCCGCAACACGCTGCGCGGCTTGCGTTCATCCATCGAAAGCGCTCACGATCTGAAGACTTCCCTTTCGCGGATTCCCGAGGAACTGGGCAACCAAAAGGGGGTCGACTTCCGGGTAATCGTCGAAGGAGTGACGCTGCCTTTGCGCACTGACATCCGCGACGAAGTCTACAGAATCAGCCGCGAGGCTTTGGTCAATGCTTTTGCTCACTCCCATGCCCAGCACATCGACCTGCACCTGGAATATTCTGCCAGCCAATTGCGAATCCTTATTCGTGACGACGGCCGCGGCATCGATCCCAAGGTCCTGCAGTTCGGACGCGATGGACACTGGGGCCTCTCCGGCATGCGCGAGCGATCCGAGCGCATCGGCGGCAAGCTCCGGGTCCTAAGCCGCACGGGCGACGGAACCGAGGTCGAACTGCGCGTCCCCAGTAACATTGCCTTCCACTCGCCTCCTTCGAGTCGGGTGCCGAAATGGCTCGGCGGCCTGCGCTTACAGAAGGAATCCGAACCCGCGGCCAAAGAGCGGACGGGATAAGTGTTACCGCGTCGTATCTTCAATCGTATTCCATAGGGGAACGAATGCACCGCCAAGCGTGACGCCGGTCACATGCCGGGACCCTCCACTGACTGATACAATTCCGTCCGGCGAACAGCCACGTGTTGAGCGGCTCTATAATTAGCTGCCTATGCGCCCTTCATATCTGATCTTGCTGGCAGTCTATTTCTTCTTGTCCAGCCAGAATCCGGCACATGCAGACGGTCCGCTTGAGATACTTGCTCGACTAGAACGTTTGCAGCGACACGAGGATGTTTGCATTCTCGTAAATCGAAGTGGCGCATATCGTCTTGAACGTCGTTATGCTGCCAAACACGAGGTATTTGCCGGTGCACTCTCCGGCCCGCAACTCGACCAGTTCCAACAGATCCTGAACAGAGAAGAACTTCGCAATATCTCTCGAAATGACTTGCCGCGGCCCATCATCGTCGACACCATAGATCAGTTGCTGATTGACGTCTACAGGAGCGATAGCGAGCAGCACCTCAATTTCGCCAGCCCAGACGCCAGAAAGAAGTTTCGCGCTGGGATCGACCCTGTTCTCAAGTGGTTGGACACCATCCAAAAGTCAGAACACACGCAACTGGATGAATCCAGCGCCAGTCACTGCATGCCCCCACAATTTACGGCCGAGACTTCTATCGAGCGAGTTACGCCCCGGTCTGTGCCTTATGTCATGGTTTTCGATAGCGATCGCTTCCGTGCCGGAACTGTCGAGCGGCAATGCGTGATTGTGTATCAAGATGGCAGATATCGGCGCGAAAAGAGCATGCAGGAATATCAGGCAAAGATCCGTCTCAACGTCTTCAGCGGATCTTTGACTGGCACCCAGTTGGCGGAGCTGCGAGGTTTGCTCGACGTGGCCGAACTTAAGAATATGAAACACATGACATACCAGAAGCGGCCCGCCGAGGAGGCTAACTACACCAGTCTCATGGTTCCGCGAGAATCGTCGGTGCAGCAACTGCGCTTCGCGCACTACTTTCACGTCCTTGCAGATCAGGACAAGCCGGGCGGATTTGCCGGATTGCAATATGGTGTCGATCCCGAGGAGAAGGTCCTCGACCCCCTGCGCGACTGGCTCAAGAAGAATGTAGAGAGCCAAAAGGTAACCCCGTCGCCGGACACGAATCCAACGAACTGTTTTCCTGATCAACTTTGAGAGGCTGGTCGTCAGACAGTTCTTTCCAGACTTGCCGCACTGCAGGAATGGCTTGCAACATCGCCGCGCACCCGCCTCAACTCCGACCGCTCGGATTCACTCCGGTGCGGTTAGGATCAACAGATCACAGAGACGGTACGGCAGGAACACGGATGTCTCAGGCTTCCACGATGGGTGTAGAATCGCCTCTGTCAGCGGGTCCCTACGAAAAATCGAATGTAGGAGGCACTTATGAGGCGGGTTACCCTGCTTATTCTTGTATGGCTCCTTGTAGCAATATGCTTCTCTTTCAGTGGCATACAAGCCCAGGCGCCTGCAACCAACAACGTAGTTAGCGACCTCGAAAGACCCATCTTGGCATGCGAGCGGCAGATTGCCGGCTGGCGCCGCGAAGAGCACACCCAAATTGCACTGATCATCAGTGTGATGGTGTTTGGTGCAATCATTTCCGCACTTCAGAAGAATAGGCCGGCCGAAACCGATCCCAAGCCGTCGGGCGTCAGCTGGACCAAGTGGACCACCATTGTCCTGGGAATAGCTACGACGGTAATTACCGGAATTACTGGCATCGGCTCGAAGGTATTCACCGCCGACTACCGCACCCTCCGGCAGACAGCGTTCGATGGCGAAGCGCTCGTCAACACCCTGTCGGTAATGGCTGGACAACTGAAGGACGGTCACCTGTCTCAGGAGGACACCGTGGCCGTCACCGGCGAGTATCTACAGACGCTGGAGAAGTTTCATGCCCTCGGCAGGAAGATGTACGAGCCTGCCTCCGCCTCCTCTGCGGCGGACGCACAGAAGATGGACAGTGGCTTCAGCCTCTTGCCGCCCGTCTACGCGCAGTCAGCGACACCGGCCTGGGTGCAGAACCCACCCGCGGACAAGACCAGTTTGTATTTCGTTGGGCAGGCGACCGACACCTCTCTGAGCAATGCAAAACAGAACTCGCTGAACGATGCTTTTCATCGCGCAGCGGTGGCGCTGAAAGAGCAGGCGCCCCGCGCGTCGGATGCTGACCTGCTGAAGATCGTCCAGGCCTCGGCCGTGGTCCAGGATTCCACCTTTCGCTATGCGGGGGGAAGCTACACTTACTACACACTGCTGCGCGTCAGCAGAGAGATCCAGGGGATCGGCATTCGGTCGTTGCCGCGGCGGTAAACGGGCAGCCATAGAAACTACATTCTGCACGTCTCAGCATTTGCGCGTATCTTGTCTACATTCCCCGTTCCGGAGGTGAAGATGCCTTCCTCACGAATTGATCCTTACGCGAACTTCAATTTCCTCGTCGAAATTGACGGCATCACCCAGGCTGGCTTTCAGGAAGTGTCGGGGTTGGGCGCCGAGGTGGCCGTCGTGGAGTACCGCGAAGGCGATGAAAAGACCAGGGCAGTTCGCAAACTGCCAGGGTTGATTCGCTACTCTGCCATCGTTTTGAAGCGCGGCTTCACTCAGGACCGATCGCTGTGGAACTGGTTCAAGACGGTGTTGGACGGGAATGTTCAGCGCGCGAACGGCGTCATCACCCTGCTGGATTCGGCCCGGACTCCGGTGCTGCGCTGGCGATTTCGCGAAGGCTGGCCTAGCAAGTGGGAAGCCGCCTATCTGAACGGGAAATCCAATGACGTCGCGATCGAGACTCTCGTGATCGAACACGAGGGCATCGAACTGGTGGAATAGATCTCACGGGCGCGTCTCATGGTTGACACTTCGTGCTATCCTCTCCTCGTACCTCGCGGGGCCCGCGCGCTGAGCCATTGGCGCCACCGACAATGAGGGTCCCTACCCACGTCCTTTCTCGCAGGGACACTGGATGGAGGAGATGCGAGCACACTGGGAGGTGTGCTGTGCCTCTTCTTCTGCCCAGGCGCCTCCCGGTGAAATCACACATACTGAGGAGAGCTTATGCAGATCAAGAAACTCACGCCGAATCTGATCGTCCGCAATGTCGAAGCCAGCCTGAAGTTCTATCGCGAGGTGCTCGGCCTGGAAACCGGAATGACCGTCCCGGAACAACCGCCCTACGTATTTGGATCGGTGACGAACGCCGCGGTCGAGGTCTTCTTCAACGACCAGAAAGTTGTGGCGGCGGAATATCCGAAGCTGGCCGCATCGATCGGCGCCAGTCTCACGCTATACATGGAAGTCGACAGCCTGGACGCCGTTCTGCAGCGCGTAAAGAAAGCAGCAGCGAAGATCTCCATGCCCGTGACCGAGCAGTTCTATGGCATGAAAGAGTTCGCCTTCGAAGATGCGGATGGCTACACGATCACAATTGCGGAGAGAATCAGCTCCTAGCCATCGGCTACTGGCTTCCAGATTCCCTTGGCCAGTAGCGGAGCCTCGCGGTCGTCAACACAAATCGACGAAGGCCGCGATCACTCGCGGCCTTGTCGTTGAGTCTCCATTGCTTCTGACGCTGGTAGCGAAGAGCTAAGAGCTACCCTACCTTCTCCCGCGTCCGCCCCCACCACCATGATGCCCGCCGCCACCATGCCCGCCGGGGCCGCGTCCACGTCCACCACCTCCGCGACGCCGCCGGTTGCGGTCGCCGCCGCGGCCATCGCGGCCGCCTTCACGTGTGCCCTCGGGACGAGTCACTCCGGCGCCGGCTTGCGCCGGCTCGGCATCGACCCGGTTGAAGTTCGGCTCCTCATCTTCGTCGAACTCGGCGCCGCCTTCGATCACCGCCGTCGGTTCGCCGTGGACGACGGGAACGGGTGCATCGGCTGCCGCCGGCACAGGTACCGGCGCTGCTCCACCTTCCGGAGGCGGTGCGCCTCCGCCCATCTTCGCCCGCTGCTCTTTCAGGATCGCTTTGCGTGACAGCTTGATGCGGTTGCCTTCGACCGCCAGCACTTTCACCAGTACCTGGTCGCCTTCTTTCAACTCGTCGCGGATGTCTTTAATTCTATGTTCCGCGACTTCGCTGATGTGCAGCAGACCGTCGGTCCCGGGAATGATTTCGACAAACGCTCCAAACTCGGCCAACCGCGTGACTTTGCCCAAGTACGTCTTCCCTACTTCGGCCGTCGCCGTCAGATCACGAATAATCTGCAGCGCTTTGTTGGCCGCCGCTTCATCGTTCGAAGCCACGTTAACTTTGCCCGTGTCCTCGACATCGATCTTGACGCCGGTCTGCTCGATGATGCCGCGAATCACCTTGCCGCCGGGCCCGATGACGTCACGAATCTTGTCGACCGGAATCTGCAGGGTGTAGATCCGCGGTGCGTAGGCGGAAACCTTCGTGCGGCCCTCGGTGATCACCTCGCTCATCTTGTCGAGAATGAACAGCCGCCCGCGCTGTGCCTGCGCCAGGGCTTCACGCATAATCTGCGGCGTGATCCCCGCAACTTTGATGTCCATTTGCAGGGCAGTAATGCCCTCGCGCGTGCCGGCGACTTTGAAGTCCATATCGCCGTAGTGATCTTCAGCGCCAGCGATGTCGGTCAGGATGGCGTAGGAATCGCCTTCCTTGACCAGCCCCATGGCAACTCCCGCAACCGGAGCCTTCAGCGGAACTCCCGCATCCATCAGCGAAAGCGAAGCTCCGCAAACGGTGGCCATAGAAGAAGACCCGTTCGACTCGAGAATGTCAGAAACGACACGCATCGCATATGGCCACTTTTCTTCCGTGGGCAGCACTGCCGAGACTGCCCGTTCCGCTAGTGCCCCGTGGCCGATCTCGCGCCGCCCCGCACCGCGCAGAAACGCCACCTCTCCAACCGAGAACGGCGGAAAATTGTAGTGCAACATGAAGCGCTTCTTGGCTTCGCCTTCGAACACTTCCAGGCGCTGCATGTCGTCGCTGGTGCCGAGGGTGGTAGTCACCAAAGCTTGCGTCTCGCCGCGGGTGAAGATGGCGCTGCCGTGCGTGCGGGGCAGGATTCCGGCTTCGATCCAGATGGGGCGAATCTCGTCGAAGGCGCGGGCATCAGGGCGGCGCTTGTTGGCGATAACCTGATCGCGGAAAATACGCTCGCGCAGGGTTTCGAAATACTTTTTGACTTTGGCTTTGCCTTCCGCGTCATCTTCGGGGACGGCGTCGACCAGTTCTTTCTCGAAGGCACGAACGAGTTCGTAACTTTCCGACTTCGGATGCTTCTGGGTATCGAGCGCATCGGCGAGACGGGCGCCGATTTTGGATTTCAGGCCATCGTAGTAGGCCTGGTCGAACTCGGGCGGCGTGACTTTCCGTTTCGGCTTGCCGACTTTCGCGCGCAGTTCGTTGATGGCGGCGCAGATCTTCTTGATTTCGGTGTGGGCGAATTCGATGGCGTCGACGACCGTCTCTTCCTTTACTTCTTTCGCGCCGGACTCGATCATCACGATGGCTTCGGAAGTTCCGACGACCATGATGTTGAGCAGGCTCTCGCGCATTTCGGCGTAGGTGGGATTCACGATCAAGCGCCCTTCCACCAGGCCCACGCGCACGGCGCCAACCGGGCCTAGGAACGGGATGTCGGACAGGGTCAGGGCAGCGGAGGCGGCGTTGATGCCCACCACGTCGGGGTCATTCTCGGTGTCAGCCGAGAGCACGAAGGCGATGACCTGCGTTTCGCACTTGAAACCGTCCTCGAACATGGGGCGGATGGGGCGATCGATCTGGCGGCTGGTGAGCACTTCGCGCTCGCTCATGCGCCCTTCACGCTTGATGAATCCGCCGGGGATCCGTCCGCCGGCGTAGGTGTACTCACGGTAATCAACGGTGAGCGGGAAGAAATCGATGCCCTCGCGGGGTTCGGGATTGGCGACCGCGGTCGCCAGCACAACGTTATCGCCCATGCGGACAACGGCAGAGCCGTGCGCCTGTTTGGCCAGTTTTCCAGTTTCAAAAGAGAGGGTCTTGCCGCCGGCGAGTTCAACGTTGGCGTAGCTAGGTTCAGGTTTCATAGGTTCATCCTTTAGTCGTTGGTCGTCGGTCGTAGTGATTGGCGAGGCACGGCAAGGACGACCGGGATGGGTGCCTCGATGAGAGGGTTCGCTTGGGTGGACGTGTGCCAGCGCTTGAAAATGGGAAAACGCACGTTGCTGAGGCTCTCGTAAATCAAAAGACCGGTTCCACTCGGAACCGGTCGCGCTTACTTGCGGATGCCGAGCTTGGATATGACGGTTTTGTACCGTTCCGAGTCGTACTTCTTCAGGTAGTCGAGCAAGCGACGCCGCTTGCTCACCAGCATGAGAAGTCCGCGGCGCGAGCCGTGGTCTTTCTGGTGCGTCTTGAAGTGTTCCGTCAGCTGACCGATGCGCTCGCTCAACAGCGCGATTTGAACTTCCGGGCTTCCTGTATCGGTAGCGTGCGTGCGATAGGTGTCAATGACGGACTGCTTTTGCTGTCTGGCTAGCACTAACCTGTTGCTCTCCTGTCTCGTCTCGTTTTCGTAACGTGTTTTACGTTAACACGTTGCGACGTAGAGTGTAAAGGCGGGAGACCGACACTCACCCACCAACTTCCGGATTGTCATCCCCTCCGAAGGGAGGGATCTGCAATTGGCTGCGTAGTAGGCGCGAAGAAATCCATTCTTAATGTGTCATCCCTGCGGAGGCGAGGGATGCCTGCCTCTCCCACGCCGCTGGCACCACCGTGGAAGAGCGGCTCTTCAGAGCCTGCCCTGAGCTTGCCGAAGGGGCCGCGTATCTCGTTCAGAAGGGTGAGGGCTTCATCCCTGGGGCTCGAATTCTCGGCAATCCAGCGTTTTCCAAGGCACGCTTCTGCCCTGGAGGAAAGCAGCCCGGCATGGGAGCATACAATAATGTCCTTCATGCCAATGATTCGACTTTGCTGCGTGTTGCTGTGCGTCGTGCTGGCGTCGGCGGACCTTCCCGGCGCAGCCCTGGCGCAGTCGACCCCCACCATGTCCGCTCCTCCGCCCGCCCAGACCGTTCCGGTCATCGACGGCGGCATAGGCCCGTGCACGCTCGAACTCACGGTCCTCGCCCCGGACGGCAAGCCCACCGGGTCAGCCACCGTCAAAGTCCACATCGCCTACCGCTTCGGCGGATTTCACAAACTCGATCTCGAAGCCGGGACGAACACAGACGGAAAAGTGAAATTCACCGGACTTCCCTCCCGCGTGCGCCGTCCGCCGCTCGAGTTCCATGCCTCCAGGGGAGAGCTGACCGCCACGATCCAGTACGATCCCGCCACCGAGTGCCAGGGCAAGCGCGAGACAAAGCTGGAGAAGCAGAGTGCGGCCGGAGTAATAGAAGGTCCCGTCGCGAAATAAGGGTGTTCGAAACGTGCTCCCGAAGTGGCTTTCGGACCAACGACGTACAAGCCGCGAAGCGGCGATAGAATAAAGCCCACGGCGCAAGCCGTGGGTGCACATCGGCAGATAGGCAAAGCCCCGAAGGGGCGAAAGAAGAAGCCTTCCATCCCAGATGTGCGGGATTTGTGGATCAAGCAAGGAGCCGCAGTTTGCGACAGGAGAATAGCAATGAAGAGGATCTTTTCCGTAGCCGCTGCCGGGGTCACCATCGTTGCGGCAGTCGTATGGGCAACCAGCCAGGCCGAAGAGCGTAAGAAGGAGATTGTCGGGTTCACGCCGGACAAAGTGCGGTGGTCTACGCCTCCTTACTACCACGACGGCAGACAGCGAGCGCAACTGTTCGGCGACTCCAGCGCAGGCGGCGCCTGGATCGATCGCGTGAAAATACCCGCCGGTGCGCGCGTCCTCGCGCATACGCACCCGCAGGACGAACCGGTTACGGTCATCGAAGGGACCTGGTATCTGGGCGAGGGAGAGAGATTCGACTCAGCAAAGTTAAGAGGCTACCCGGCGGGTAGCTTCATCGTCATTCCGGCCGGCATCCCGCATTTTGTAGCAGCGAAGGAAGGCATGGTTGTCATTCAGCTAAGCGGTATCGAAAAATTCCAAACTGACTACCGGGAGAAATAGTCTCTGAACTTCAGATGAGACAACGAAGGGCGGCCCACTCAAGCCGGGTCTCCAGACACCGTGATTCTCGCTGGCTTGGTGTGGAAGGCCGGGGTTGGAGATGTGGCCACCGGCCTACTGCAGCTTCGCAGACTCAGCTCTGGCTTCCTGCGGGACGAGAATGGCGGGATCGGCGCCCGTATTTTGAAGGCGGGCGCCTTCGGTGTCCTACCTCTGGAACTTGCATCTCCAGACAAGCTTCCCCAGGGCTTCCGCCCTGGACTAACCTGTTTTTCGCCCCTCCGGGGGCAGGACCCCACCAAAGTGCAGGGCTCCACCTTTTGAGCCATTGTGGACCTGGTGACCGCGTTGTTACGTTGGTGTTCTCCCCTGTGTGACCAGTTCAAAAAAGACGGAGAACAAACTTGGGGAGAGCGCCTACTATCCTACTCGTCGAAGACGACGATTCTCTTAGAGCAGTTCTGCTCCGCCTCCTTGGTCAGGACTACAACGTTCTAGCTGCCCGCGACGGCCAAGGGGCAATGACCATTCTGTACCGTTATCCCGGAGCGATCGATCTGCTCCTGGCCGATGCCGGGTTGCCCGACATGGATGGTTGGGATCTCGTTCGGCGCGCCGTCGACTTGCGGCCTGCTGCCTACCGCGTGATCATGTCCGGCGAACTCGACGCGGACTTTGCCGCCGCGCAACTATCCCCGCCGTGCCGGTTTCTGGCCAAGCCGTTTCAAGTGTCGGACCTGCACGCGCTTGTCGCCGAGGCTCTGAGCCTGCCGCAGGACGAGGACAGCAGCGCGGATGGCGCACTTCCCGATTCATCACAAAATGAGCGTGTTGCCGCTCACACTCTGGGGTAGAACCCGTCACTGACCTCTAAACTCTATGAGAGTTAACCTCAATCCACGTTCGCCTGCAGGATGGAAGGGCGTAATGCAATGAGCGCCAGCCCTGTTCCCAGACTCCAGTTCATAGTGGAACCCTGCCCCCTGGCCCACAATCTGATCAACGACCTCACCATCATCGTCGGGGAATGTGATTTGCTCGACGACAGTTTCCGCGAAGGCGTCGAAGCCGAGCGGCTGCAAATCATCCGCGCCGCAGCCCGGCGCATGGCGGATCGGATCGCATTCCGTCCCTGTCTGCTGAAGCCCGATATGGACTCGCCTCGATAGGGAGGCTTCTCCGCTGCGATGATTTCCTTCGTGCCCCTTCGTGTACCTTCGTGTCCTTAGTGGTTTCCGCTCTCGCTCTGCCAGACGCCAGGACCTCGAGTTCATTCGCGTCTTCCTGCTTGACAACCTGTTGCCACCAAAAGATAATCGTAACACTCATAACATAGCTCATTGACAACACAGCGACAGCTCCAGGCCTGTCTCCTTCCGCGAAGCGGAGAGGGTTCCGGCTTCTACTGAAAAACTGAGAGCCGGGACTGAGAAACTGGGATCGTTATAACTCCTTTGCCTCGAAGATTTTGGCTCTAACCCCTTGGGGCTCAGGATTTTGCCCGGGAGTGTACAGGCTAAGCTACTGATTCCAGATATTTTGCCTCGGGAAGGGGGAGGGGGGAGGGGTACCCCAGTACTACTAAGTGAATAGGGCGGTATTTCACTCCCCGGCGGCGGGAGACTTTGGTTAGAGGCGTGAACAAGAAGCTCACTCCCCGGTCATCAGGGGAGTCGGCCGTTGCAGTTGGAACAGGCGGCCATGTGACGGCGGAGACCGGGGTTCAGCGTGATGGCCTTCGCGCGGACCCGGAGATTTCGGCGATCCTTTGGAGTGTGAGGAGAGTGTGGCATCCTGGAACCAGAGGGTACTCTCAAAACGCCATGACAATGAGAAAGGAATTGCTGCGATTCAACGGCGCTGTCGAGCGGGATCCCGCAATCGATGCGTGGATGAAAGAGCATGCCGGTGAATTGGGAGCTATCGCTCATCAGTGGTTTGAGGTAATGCGAAAGTGCGGGGACGAAGTCCGGGAGCTTTTGCATGATGGCTGTCCGGTGGCATGTTTGGGAGATGCACCCTTCGGCTACGTCAATGTATTCACTTCGCACGTGAACGTGGGATTTTTTCAGGGCGCAGCGCTGCCGGACCCGGACCACCTGTTGCAAGGCATCGGCAAATTCATGCGCCGTGTGAAGTTGAGACCTGGGACGGCCACAAGCGCCGCCAGGCTAAGTGAGCTCATCGATGCAGCGTACGCGGACATAAAGGCGCGCGTCGAACACGGCTAACCATCGCCAGATTGGACTTTGTGTTACTGCCGAATGGGTATGTGCCTCAGGTTTCCAGCGACGCCAAGAGCTCTTCGAGCCTGTCGTAACCGGCCGCGACACCGCTCTCCATCGGCGACTTCATCACCGCGTCACGAGCTTCGCGTGTGTCATACATGACGGTTTGTGTGATGGTGGTGGTGCCACCCTGTTCGACCAGGATGATCGTGCCCACGGCCTCGCCGGGATACCAGGACTGGTCGAACTTTTCGGTGGAGACGATGCGCTCGGGAACCACGATCTCGCGATAGACGCCGCCCATGCCCATCTCGTTGCCGCTGTCGTGCCGCCACACGTAGCGGTACTTGCCGCCGACACGAAGGTCGATTTCACAGACCGGCATGGACCAGCCGGGTGGCCCGAGCAGCCACTGGCGAACCAGTTCGGGTTTGGTGAAGGCGTCGAAGACCAGGGTGCGCGGCGCGTTGAAGGCGCGAGTCATCACAATCTCGCGCTCGCCGCGGGTTGTCACTTTCAGAGCTCCAGGGTTGCTCATCCGTTGTCTCCTCTATTGTCTGGTGCGTGCATGTTTCTTCCCCTTGGTCTTCAGTTCGTCGAGCAAGGAGTCCAGATGTTGGAAGCGGACTTCCCAAAAGCGGCGGTAGCCTTCAAGCCAGCGGGTAGCCTCGCGGAGAGGCTGTACCTCCAGGCGGCGGGGGCGGCGCTGCCCGTCCTGCCCCCGGGAGATAAGGCCGGCGCGCTCCAGCACTTTGAGGTGCTTGGAAATGGCGGGCTGCGTCATCTCGAAGGGTTCGGCGAGTTCCATCACCGACGCGTCGCCCCTAGCCAGACGCGCGAGGATAGCGCGGCGCGTGGGGTCGGCGAGCGCGGCAAAGGTCAGGTCGAGATGGGCGGGAGATCCTTGTCCATAACCAGTTAGTTGCATAACCAATCGGTAATATATAACGAGTGATTCTTTCTGTCAACCGCATCTGCCAGTATTTTTCCCTGTCGCTTCGGAGAAGGCTGCGGCGTGCCGGCCGAAAACGATTGCGGATCTGAAGTTTTACAAATCTCTACTGACTTTGCGCGCAAGAGCAAGTGCCCGCAGGCGTTCGTTCAAAGAGCACGGAAGCTCATCTCCAGCTTCCGTGCAAGAGAGTGGAGGTAGAACCATGGACGAACGAACGACCATCTTGTATGTAGACGATAATCTCAAGTCGAGCCGATTGCTGACCTGTATTTTAGAGGGATGCGAGTTTCAGGTGATCAACGCCAGCGATCCGGTGGAAGCGCTCGAACTATGCAGGCGAACCCCATTTGACCTGGCGCTGCTGGACTATGACATGCCGCGCATGACGGGATCGCAACTGGCGCAGGAAATCAAATTCATGAAGCCCGACTTGCCGATTGTGATGATCTCTGGAGAGAAAGACATGCCGGCGACGGAACGAGTGTTTGTCGGTGCGCACTTCGGGCTTGGTACGTGTCTGGACGACTTGCTGTGGAGTATGCGGGTGCTGGCAGCGCCGTCGCCGCTGGTCGTTCGGCACCAGCCGCTGCCCGCTTGCCCGGATTCCACATGAGGGCGAGCGCTTGTAAACGGAGACGATGGGGCGGGCGAGGGCGTCCGCCCCGAGTGCCGGCGGGTCGCCAGCGTTTAATCCGGACAGGTTCATTTTTTGCTGACAGAATCAAACAGAACCCGCTGATTCAGAGTGACTTCCCTTCCTTGACTTCCCGCAGCGGGCGGGCGATACTGCACGCCAGTAGCGGGTTTCCCCCAAGCCCGTAGTAGCCAGTTCAGTCCCCTTCAATTCCCGGGTGAGGAACCTTATGCGCCGCTTCGTCGTCCGAGCCCCTCGGCTCGCTGCAGTCCTGTGGTTGTGTCTGCTTACCTCCCTATTTGCCTTTGCCCAGGCTGATCAATTTGGCCAGTGGACCACGTTGCCCAATGCCATGCCGATCAATCCGGTGCATGTGGCCATGCTGCATAACGGCAAAGTGCTGGTGGTTTCCGGATCGGGAAACGTCGCCGGCAATACGAACTGGCAGGCGGGTCTGTTCGATCCGGCTACGGGACAAGTGACGACCCAGCCGATTTCCTGGGACATGTTCTGTAACGCGATGTCCATTTTGCCGGATGGTCGTGTGCTGATTGCTGGCGGCACACTGCAGTATGACCCGTTTCACGGCGAGACGCATGCGGCGGTGTACGATCCGGCGACGAACGGGTTTACCAACACGCAGTCGATGGCGGTGGGGCGCTGGTATCCGACGACAACGGTGCTGGGAGACGGGCGAGTCATGGCGTTTTCCGGTCTCGATGTGAACGGAAGCACGACCCAGGCGATCCAGTTCTACAGCAGTTCAGGATGGAGTTCCCCGGTAAGCGCGGGGTGGACGCCGCCACTGTATCCGCGGATGACAGTGCTTCCGAATGGCAAAGTGTTTTACTCAGGGCCAGGACCGAATTCGGCAGTCTTCGATCCGGCGACATCATTGTGGACACAAAATTATGCGAAGACCAAATACGGTGCATCGCGCGGTTATGGAACGACCGTACTTCTGCCACTTACTCCGGCGAATAACTACGCTGCGAAAGTCATGATCATGGGGGGAGCGAGCCCGTCGACGGATACGACTGAGATCATCGATCTATCGCAGCCGACGCCGGCTTGGGGATTTGGACCGGCGATGTCGCAGCATCGTATCGAGATGAATGCGGTGATCCTGCCAACGGGAAATGTGCTGGCGCTGGGCGGATCACTGAACGATGAGGACAACAATACGGCGAGCCTGAATGCAGACTTGTTCGACGGTCAGAAGTTTGTGTCGGCGGGAGCGAATGGATTCCCTCGGCTGTATCACTCAGTGGCATTGTTGTTGCCGGATGCGACGGTGTGGGTGGTGGGTGGCAATCCAACACGGGGGAGCTATCAGCCACAGATGGAGATCTACCAGCCGGCATACCTGTTCACTACGGATGGACAGGGGAATGCAATTCCGGCGGTGCGGCCGACGATCTCGGGCGCTCCAGGCACTGCCGCCTATGGTTCGGCATTTGCGTTGAGCACACCGGACGCGTCCAACATCAGCTCGATTGCGCTGATTCGAGCGGGCGCGGTGACGCACGCGTTTGACATGGATCAGCGCATGGTGGGACTGAGCTTCACGAATGACGGGGGCAACACGCTGCTGGTGAACGCGCCCGCCAATGGCAATCTGGCGCCGCCGGGCTACTACTTGCTGTTCCTGGTGAACAGCGCCGGTGTGCCGTCGGTGGCGAACTGGGTACAGGTGTTGTCTTCGGACTATACGCTGGGGGTCAACCCAGGTTCGCAGCAGGTACCGCAAGGTGGGAGTACCTCCTTCACGGCGACGGTGACGCCGCAGGCGGGATTCTCGGGCGAGGTGAGCCTGAGCGTGAGCGGGCTGCCGGCTGGAGTGACCGCCAACTTTAACGCCGGACAGGTGACGAGTGGAGATTCGACGCTGAGCCTGACGGTGGGAAGTTCCGTGGCGCCGGGAACGTATCCATTCACGATCAACTCGCAGAGCGGGAACATCACGCACAACGCGAATGCGAGCATCGAAGTACAGGCGGCTGGGGACTTCGTGGTTGGCGTAACGCCTGCATCGCGGAAAGTATTCCAAGGAGGCGGCGCTTCGTGGACGGCCACGGTTACGCCCCAAAATGGGTTTTCGGACGGAGTGACGCTGGGCGTCAGCGGGTTGCCTGCGGGGGTGAGCGCCGCGTTCAGTGTTCCGGTGTTGACGAACGGCAATTCCACTCTGACTGTGGGCGTTGGTGGCGCGGTGGTGCCGGGGACGTATCCCTTTACGATTACGGGCGTGAGCGGTGCGATCAGCCATAGCGTGGGCGCGAGCCTTACGGTGCTGCTGTCGGGTACGTTTACGGTTACGATCGCACCCTCGGCGCAGACCGTGACTCGAAGTTCGTCGTCGACTTACCAGGTTGTGATTACGCCGCTGAAGGGATTCAACTGGCCGGTGAACCTTGTCGTGAAAGGCACCGGGACCCATATCTCGGCGAGTCTTGATACAAGCACGGTGGGGCCGAACGGTACAGCGACGCTCACGGTGAACGTCGATGCGAAAGCGCCGCGGGGGCTGCACACCTTGCGGGTGGTGGGGAGTAGTGGACAGCTTTCGAAGACGGGGAAGTTGGCGCTGACCGTGCAGTGACGGGTCACGGAGAAGCATTCGTTTGCGATGGTGGGGGCACGGTCGCGACTGGCGGCGCATTGCGGCGTTACCGGTTGGATTGGCTGGAGGAATGAATGGGGGTTTCTCGCAGGGGATTTTTGCGAACGCTCGCGGCTGGATCGGTTGCGGGGTCGATCGGTGGTTGGAGTGGTCGCGCTCTTGCGGCGGGGGTTACGACACGGGCAGAACGGGATCATGACGGATTCCTGCTGCTCGACAGCAACGAGAATGCATATGGTCCTTCGGCTCGAGTGATGGAGGCGGTTGAAGAGGCGCAGAGCCGGGTGCACCGTTATGCCTTTCGCGAATATGGCGCGTTGAGCGAGGACATCGCGCGACTGCACAAAGTCGACAGCAAGCGCGTGTGCATGGGGTGCGGGTCAACCGACCTGCTGCGGGTCGCAGCGGCAGCGTTTGCCGGGGCGGGGAGGAAAGTGATCACCGCGTCGCCGACCTTTGAAGATTTGGGAATGTATGCGAAGGCGGCAGGGGCGGACGTCGTCACCGTGCCGCTGACTGCCACGTTCGCTCACGATCTAAAAGCGATGCTGGCCCGAGTAGATGGCTCGACGACGCTAGCCTATATCTGTAATCCGAACAATCCGACGGCGAGCATTACGCCACGGACGGAGATTGAGAGTTTTCTCGCTGCGCTTCCTGCTTCAGTGTATGTGCTGATAGACGAGGCGTATCACCACTTCGCGAATACGTCGGCGCGCTACGCTTCTTTCCTGGACCAGCCAGCGGCGAATGATCGGGTCATCGTGCTGCGTACGTTTTCGAAAATCCACGCGCTGGCGGGACTGCGGCTGGGATATGCGGTGGCGAGTCCGGAGATCGTGGACAAGATGAAATCCCAGCAAACGGACATTGACCTGAACACGGTGGCTGTAGCGGCCGGACGAGCGGCGCTAGCGGACAGCGAGAGCGTCCGGCAGGCGGTGAAGCGCAACAGCGACGACCGGCAGGAGTTTTTCAACCAGGCAATGGCGCGGATGCTGAAGCCGATCGACTCGCACACGAATTTCGTCATGATGGACGCGCATCAGCCTGCCGACAACGTGATTCAGCATTTTCTGGACAACAAGATTCGCATCGGACGCCACTTCCCTCCCCTAACGCGGCATGTTCGCATTTCGCTGGGGACGGCTGACGCGATGAAGGAGTTCTGGCGGGTGTGGGATCTGATGCCGGGTTCGATGTCTATGTAGGATCACTTTTGCGCGACGGTGGGAGCATGTAAGAATGAGAGCATGCGAATTCTCACTGCAGCAATAACTTTATTGGCGGCCGCGACGGTGCCTGGAATTCAGGCCCAGGACGCGCCGGCAGCCAAGACTCAAGCTTCCGCGCCTGCAAAGTCAGCTCCGGCGGCGGCCACCAAGAAGACTCCAGCCGCCACACCGGGGGCGAAAGCTACCGGGACCACCGCGGCGAAAAGCGCGGGAGTCACCACGCTCAGGACTCCGAAAGAGAAGTTCAGCTACGCCCTAGGGATGAACCTGGGCACCGGCCTGCACGTACAGGGCGTTGAGGTCGATCCCAACATCCTGGCGCAGGCGATGAAGACGGCAATGAGCGGAGGCAAGACCCTGCTCACCCCGCAAGAGGCGCAGGCAACGCTCATGCAGGCGCAGAATGAAATGCGCCAGAAGCGAATCGGCGAGAACAAGAAAGAAGGAGAGGCGTTTCTCACTGCCAACCGGGCCAAAGAGGGCGTGGTCACGCTGCCCAGCGGGCTGGAATACAAGATCCTGAAAGCGGGAACAGGACCGAAGCCGGCTGCGAGTGACACGGTGGTGTGCAACTACCAGGGAAAACTGATCGACGGGAGGGAGTTTGACAGCTCCTACAAGCGGGGCGAGCCGGCGACATTCGCGGTGGCGAGAGTCATTCGAGGGTGGACCGAAGCATTGCAACTGATGCCGGTCGGATCGAAATGGCAATTATTTATTCCCCCCGACCTCGCCTATGGGGAGCAGGGTTCGCCTGACGGAAGCATTGGTCCGGGCTCGACGCTGATCTTTGAGGTGGAGTTGATGTCGATTCAAGAAAAGGCGCAGACGGAAGAGCCCAAGGGTGACGAAAAGCCGCAAGCCAAACCGCAACCCGAGCAAAAGAACTAGAATCCAAGTGGCCGCCAGTGAGCCACTGGCGGCCCGTTCGTCCTGCCTGGTTGTGCCAACCGGAATGCGGCATCGACCTAATGCTAGAACGGCCGATACAGTACGTTGGCGGTTTTGGTCCCACCGTTGGGAACGGCGAGGACATAGAGGAGTTCCTCTGCGCCGTCACTGGTGAAGAAGGGTGCGTTGCTGTTGGCGGTTGGGTTGCACGGATCCGGAACATCCGGCTTAGTGAGCCCAATGGGTGTGTTGGGGGTCTTGCCGCCATCGCGGAGCTGGATGCCCGGCGAACCCCCGGCGGGGGAACCGGCGACCACTGAGGAAGCAGTGATGAGGAAGAGATTGCTGGCGTTGCTGTTGACGTTCACATTGGCGAAGCGCACCAGGTTTGCCTTTCTGCTCGTTCCCTGCAGGTTGTGATTGGCGAGCTCCATCTTGATTTTGATCGAGCCGTCAGCGGCGGCCGTGAAGGTTTGAGTCAGCTTCCACAGTCCATCCGAAGTGGTACGCTCGATCACCAGGGGATATGACCTGCCGACGTTTGGCGGAAGCCAGTTGGAAGTCGCCCCGCCGTCGGCATAGTCGTAATACGCGGTGTTGCTCCCGACGTCGCAGAGGCCGTAGCCTTCACTCAGGTGTCCGGGTACGAGGTGATTGAATCCGAGAGGCGTCTCCAAATGGACAATGTTGCCGTGGTTCGAGACACAGTATTCGTACAGAGGGGGGCCGGCGAAAATCAACGCGACGTCGCTGAGTGGCCACGGATCGCATACGCTGGTTTGCGCCGACGCCAGACCGCCAAACGCAATCAGCGCAAGCAAGATAACAACGAGAGAAATTTCTTTCGGCACGGTAATCCTCCTTGGCAACCGGCTAGGTGAATTGCATGGGGACTGCAGCAAGATCGGTCCCCACCCCTCATGGCGCCGGGGTGAGGTGGGGACCTGGTGAACAGTAGTTAGAACGGCCGATAGAGTGCGTTGAACGTTTTCGACCCGTTCCTAGGCACCGTGGCGGCATAAACGAGTTCCAGCGAGCCGTCGTTTACGGTGAAGGGATTTCCACTGTTGGCCGCTGGGGCACAGGGATCGGGGCCGGACGGGACCTTCTGTACGATCGGAAGCACATTGGCGCCGGCTCCCTTGGCATCGCGGAGCTGCATACCAGGAGATGCTGGAGGGTCAATGGTATCGATGGCATCAGCTGAGATCGTCGTGGCCATCAAATAGTCGCTCGAGCTGCCATTGACATTCACATCCGCGTAACGCACCAGGAGCGCCCTCTTGTTGATGGCCGCTTGATTGATCAGTTCCATCTTGACCTTGATAGAACTATCGGACTTGCTGGTGGTGAAGGTTTGTTCGAGCTGCCAGAGGCCATCGGACGTGGTGCGGCGGATCACAAGGGGGTTCGTGCTGAATACCTGCGCGGTCTTCCAGTTGTGGGCGCCGTCGTTGTAGTCAAAGTAACGGACGCCGGTTTCGACATCGCAGACGCCATAGCCCTCGCCGGGGCTTGTGGTGCTGAGATGTTGGGTGCCCAGCGGCGTCTCCATTTGAACAACGTTGCCGGTGTCCGACACACAGTAGCTGAACGCAGAACCGGAGAGAGTGGTGCAGGGTGGAACTTGCGCCGAAGCCAGACCGCTCAGAGCAATCAAGGCCAACAAGGTAACAACAAGAGACAACACTACTTTTGACACAGTAATCCTCCTTAAGGATTTGGTTAAGGTGAATTGGGTTACGAAGAACTGCCCGCTTCCTGGGAGCGAACTGAACTCCGTGCGGACAGGAGGGTCGGATCGATGGCGATCCTCTCAGTCCGCAGGAAATGGGGAAACTGAAAGAAATACAGAAGGCTGCCGGTTGAGGGCGGCCGCGATCCTGCCTTTAGTTGTTCATCACGCCCACCAGAAAGAGGGCCTCACCCTTGTTGATGATGTTCGAGGGCAAGATATCGCCTGGCGCGAACGTCGTGTCGTCAACGCCGGGGTCGATGCCGCCCACAATGGTGGTGTGCGAATTCAGTGAAACGGCGGCATCGACGGCCGCATTGTTCACATCAGCTGTGAAATAGATCACGAAATAGTAGTCGTTCAGGGGTGACAGCTTGAAGGGCAATGGATCGGTTTGGATGACGCAGGGGGTCTGCACGGTGATCTTCCCGGAGCAGGCAGAACTCAGGAAGATGGCACCAGAGCTGATGCCGCCAAAGGTTACTGGCGTGACGGCTGTGATCTGGAACTGGTCTCGTTCGGTTGTGTACAGGACCATCCCGCCGATATCGACTTCGTCTCCCTGAGTGAATCCCAGGTTAAGGAAGGTGGTCTTGCCCGACGCAGGGAACAGTTGAGTCCCTGGGATGAGATTGATTGCGGAGCGGTCAGTCCAGATGGCAATGGCGTTGGTAAGTGGTCCGGTTCCAGCGACGAGGTTCTTTGCGGTCTGCGCCGGGCTGGGCATAGATATCGCGAAGCTGAACAAAACCATCCAGACGAGTTCAGAAATACTTTTCATTGGTCTCTTCTCCTTTCGGCCGTCAACAGTTTTGCAGTGAACTGCAGGCGACGGCCGTTTTCGTCTCGTTTGCTCACTTGCTCATGACCGCGATCAGCCCGAAGGGTGATCCGGAGATGAAGAGGGTGTCCAGCGCATCGCCGACCAGGTGCTTCGTCTCATCGGAGAAGCTGATAAAGCCGGTGAGGCCGCTAGTTGCGAAACGTGGTTGGGCGAGGCTGAGCGCGGCGTTGTTGCTGTCGGGCGACGTGAAGTAGATGGCGAGATAGTAGTCGGAGGAAGGCACCAGTTGCAGGGTGAGCTTGTCGAGTTCGATGATGCACGGGGTTGTCACCGAGACCGGCTGGTCCGGACAAACTGCCGGATCGGTCAGGTTGACGGTCGGATTGGAAACCTTGTTCAGAGTGACGGGAGTTAGCGCCTTAATCGCAGGGTCTCTGGAATCGGTCTGGTAGAGCACCATGTTGCTGATGTCGGCCTGAGTACCTCCGGTGAACGCGATGTAGAGAGCTGTGGTTTTGCTTGTAGTGGGAAACAGGGATGCACCGGGAATGACACTGATGGCCGAGCGACCCTCCCACTTGGTGGCGGAGCTCAATGGTCCCGCCCCAGCTACCAGGTTCTTGGGTGCGGCAAAGCCTTGGGTGGCAATGGCGACGATGAACAGTGCAACGGTGGTCAGGAGAATGCGGGCTGAGCGGCTCTCGCCGGATGGGACAACGATAGAACGTATCTTGAACACAGTAATTCCTCCTCTGCAGTTGAATTGTGAATTGCTAAGGGGCACGGGCCGACGCCCTTGCGTCAACGGCGTGTTTCTTGCGGCGCCGTGTGGAGGCAATCTGCTACGAGTGCAGGATTCAGGACAATGGACGCAGTGTCCCCTGCGGGTGAATTTCCTGTTCCTCAGAGACGTGATTTGTAATCAGCGGGATAGAGCAAAGCAGCTGGAGCAGGCCGAGCGGCGCCGCGGGTGAATTTAGGTTTTCTTTGGAGAAAACTTGGGTTTTCTTTCTCAGGCCCAACGCCGGAAAAAGAGCGCCTGCTTTGCGACCGGCTCTGCCTTCTCGCTGAGAGCGGCCATCTGGCGCTCGCTGAGTGGAGTGAAGTCGCGGGCCAGGTGAACGTTTTCTTCAAGCTGAGCGACGGTGTCGCAGCCGATGATGACCGTGCTTACCGGCAACGAGAGCACATAGTAAAGCGCTTCTTTCATGGCCAGGGTCCCGGGGGGCGGGGCTTCGCCCTCCCATCCGGGCTGTTTGTGGTCCTGCGGCTTCCAACTGGTGAGGATGCGGCCGCGGGCGGGAATCTTCATGCCAATGATGCCCAGTTGCTTTTCGATCGCCAGCGGGAGAAGTTTTTCCATGAAACTGAGGTGGTGCTTGTCGGCAGCGTTGAGGGCCATCAGGATCTGATCGAAGGGGAAGCGCTCAAGGCACTGGATGAGGAAGTCCGGGTCGCGATGTCCGGTGACGCCGAGGAAGCGGACCATCTTCTGTTCTTTCGCTTGCTGGAAGGCTTCGATGGCTCCGCCTTTGCCGAAGATACGGTCGACGTCGTCCTGGCTATCGATGTGATGGAGTTGCCAGGCGTCGAGATGATCGGTGTTGAGGAGCTTCAGCGATTCTTCGATCAGCTTGAGCGAGCCGTCACGAGTGCGGTCGTGAGTTTTGGAGGCGAGGTAGACCTGGTTGCGGCGGCGCTTCATGACTTCCCCGATATAGCGCTGGCTCCAGCGCCCCTGTCCACCGTACATGGCGGCGGTATCGATGTAGTTGACGCCGAGATCGATGGCACGCTCGATGATGGGCACAGCGACGGCTTCGTTGTTTGCCTGCTCGATAGAGGCTTGTCCACCGAGACTGAAGATACCGACGCGATAACCGGTGCGTCCGAGATTACGCGTGGGCATGGCTTTCTCGGTGACCGGATTGTTCGGGAGCGGGGGAAGAGCGCGCGTGGTGGTGTCTGCGACAGCACTGGTGGCGACGGCGACGCCCAGCACGCTGGATTTTTTCAGGAAGTCACGGCGGGAGGAAGAGTGCGATTGGGACATGGTTCGCCTCCGAAGCAGAATTGTACTCCGGGGGAGGTCGCTTGCTCGTGATTGGGATCACGATCCTGTTGGCTTTCTGTGGGCCGGAGGTAGAGCCCCACCCTGTCGCAAAAAGAAACGCGCAACAAGGATGGGGCGCCCGCGGACTGGTGGGACGCGAAGATTATGGGTTCACCACTTGGGAGACCGGTTTCGACACCTGGGCGTCATAGACTTCGTTTCCGGCATACGTGGCGGTAATCGCGTGAGTTCCTACCGAGAAACTCGAGGTGGTGAAGGTGGCAATGCCGTTTGCGAGAGCCCCACTACCCAACACTGTACTTCCATCTTTGAACTGGACCTGCTCACCGTTCGGCGGAGGCCCGACGATGCCCTTGACCTTAGCGGTGAGCTTCACAGCCACTCCCGCGTGAGAGGGATTCTTTGATGATTTGAGGCTGACCTGCATCACCGGAGTCATGAGTACCGCGAGATGGTTCTTGTCACCGGAGATTTGTCCAGGCTGGTTGAAGCCGAAAAACTCGATACCGGAAATTGCTTTCCTGCCCGAAGGGGGCGTCCAGAGGAAAAGTCTTGTGATGGTCAAATTGCTCATGATCGGCCCGCTGCTGTACATGAAGACCGGGAAACTGCTGGCCGGCTTATTGCCGGGCGCACCCAGGTCATGGAGACCGCCGCTGTCGGTCCAGAGAAAGGAGTGGACAATGTTGCCTCCCCCTGGCAACAAGGACGAACCGGCCACGCGGCCAGCGTCGTCGATCAAGAAACCGTAGCCGAAGTTGCCACCGAGATCGCCGAGGAACACCATTCCGCCGGCGGTAGTCCAGCGAAAGGCGCGCCAGGTGGAACCGGAAGAGGAACCGGTGACTTGTCCGCTGTTGTTAATGGCAAAGGCCATGGAATCGGTGTCAGTGTCCAGAGTTCCCAGATCCTGCATTCCTGTCGCGTTGCTCCAGAGAAAAGCATGGTGCGAGCCATTCGCGAGATCAGAAGTGCCCACGACTTGGCCGAGATCGTTCAGGGCGCTGGGGCTGCTGTTTGTACCACCGAGGGTTCCCAGGTCCACGGTTCCGGCGGTCGTGCTCCAGAAGAAGGCGTGGCAAACGGAACGATCGGGAGAGCAGGAGCCGCCGGCGATCTGTCCGGAGCCATTGATCAACGTGGCGTAGCTGTCGCCTCCCTGGACAGAACCGAGGTCCTGCATACCGCCGCTGGCAGTCCAGCGGAAGGGGTGAAAGGCGGCATTGCCCGCCGGATGGGACTCACCGGCAATCTGCCCACTGTCGTTGATGGCCTGGCCGGAGGAAGCGTCCCCGCCGAGGGTACCGAGATCCTGCATGCCGCCGCTCTTCGTCCAGAGCAAGGCGTGAATCTGGCCGTTGCTCGTTCGCGATTCCCCGGTAACTTGTCCCTGAGAATTGACGGCGAAGGCGACCGAGTAATCGCCGCCCAATGTGCCGAGCTGGGTGGTCTTGTATGGTTGCGCAGAAACTGGCAGAGCCAGCAGGGATAGCAATGCGAAGCCTCGCAGTTTCATAAAAGGTCCCTCACAGGAGGACTTTGCTCTCAGCGGACCATTGCCGGAAGGCGGAGCCGACCGGCACAGAGCGCGGTCACAATACTACATTCTCGTGTAACTCGGGTCCGCGGGAACGCGAATTCAATGGATATTAACAACCATTCCTCGGGAAATCGTGCAGGGCACGCCTGGCATGGCGCGCCCTGCGAACGGATGAACATCAGGGATTGATCCAGAGGGCGGTGGCGGCGCTGTTATTGGTGAAATCGCGGTCCGGAGTAGTCAAGCGAACTCCGGCCGTGGCCTGATTCCATCCGGATATGGTCGGAAGCACGGTGATGGTCACGGTCTTGCTCGTGCCGGGCGACATCTGCCCCAATTTGCAGGTGACGAGCGCGCCATGAGTGCATCCTTTGGTGGCGGAGACGAAGGTCGTCATTTTCGGCAGGGCGAGAATGGCAAATACGTTGCGAGCGTCATCGTCCTGGATGTTGGTGACGGTGACGTTAAAGACCAGCGGTTCGCCGACTTTCCCTGGATTGGTAGAGTTCATGGTCACCGCCATCTCGGTGAGTCCGACCTCCGTGATGGTTCGGGTGGTGAACGCGCTGACCGAACTGGCATTGTCCGCGCTTGCGACCGCGGTGACGTCCTGTGGTGCCGTATCAACGGGGTGTATAGCGACCAAAAAATCGTGCGCCTGACCAGCACCAAGGTTCGCGAGGGTGCAAACTGCTGTCAGATGAAACGGTCCCGGTGTGAACAGGCAGCCTCCGCTGGGCGGCGGCGAGATGGGTAGTTCACCGGCCGGCATGGTGTAGGTTACGACGACATTGTTGGCGGTGACGCCGCTGGTGTTGGTCACGGTAGCGGTGTAGTTGGGCTCGCCATTCGCATCGAATCCCTGTGCGAGTCCGATGGTGAGGGTGGCCTGGGCGTGGACGGTGGCCGCGGTGAGCGAGGCGAGAGTTAAAACGGCTAGTCCTATGGCAAAACGACGGGCAGATGAACGAGACATGGTTCCTCCTGGTTGTAGTTGTGCGCGAGGGCACGAAAACGTTTCGTAGGGAAGCACGGGAAGTCCCTGGGGACGCGGTTGAGGCGGAAGACGCGATCCCCATCTAACTGGAAATGCGATAAACGCAAGGAAAGTGGCTCACCCCGTGGACGGTCGCGGCGGAAGTGCCTGCTCCAGAATTCGAGGAGGCACGATCGGCACGCAGAGACGCGACGAGCCGCGTCTCCTGCGTTTGCCGGGAGCGGGTGCTTATTGCACGGTGAATTTTCCGGCGGCGGTCACGCTTCCGCCTTTGGTCTTGAGCGTGACCTTTCCGGTCTCCGCTCCCGCATTCACGGTGGCCGTCACCTGTGTATCGGAGACCACAGTGAACGATGCTTTGGCTTTCCCGATGTTCACGCTCGTGGTCTGCTTGAGGCTCATGCCGGTGATCGTGACCAGCGTGCCCACGGGACCGCTCTTGGGACTAAAGCCGGAGATCGTCGGTAGCACGTAGTACGTTTGCGGCGTGGTGAGATCGCCGGTGGGAATGTGCACTTTGATGGGACCGGTCATTGCGCCGGCGAGTGGCGAGACGATGGCGGCGGTGTCGTTAATGGGGATGAGTTGGCCGGGCCCGTTTCCAAACGAGACGCCAGTGGCGCTCAGGAAGCCTTGCCCGAGAATGCCAGCAGCATCGCCGACGTGACCTGACGTGATTATGACGAGCGAGGCGAAGGGCTGCAAGTTGGCGTTGTAGCTGTAGAAAACGCCGTAGGTTGGGAGCTGGCTCCCGCCGTGTTCGGTGGTTCCGTAGATGATGCCGTTGGTATGCAGCACGGGCGTGGAAAACGGCGTGTCTCCCGAGGCGGCGGCGAAGTCGTGCAGCACAGCAAATGTTGTTCCTTTCGTATTGATCTTGAAGAACGTGCCCTGGCTGTTGACTCCGCCCCTTGTGGCGACGCTGTACAGGAATCCGTCACTTCCCTGGACCATTCCGGCCGGCGGATTCTCGCCGTCGGTTACGCCACCACTATTCTGAAAGCTGTGCAGCACTTTGTAGCCGCCACCGCTGGTCGACATTACGAACACGGTTCCCAAACTGTTCGCGCCTCCCCAATTCGTAGTGCCGTAGAGCTTTCCGTCCGCGGCTTGCAGGACGGGTCCGGCAGGATTAAGGCCATCGGTGCCAGTCGAGGCAAAGCTGTGAATAGCCTTTAAGGCTCCCTTTGTAGTCAGCCGGAACACCGTGCCCTGATTAAAGTCGCCGCCCTTGGGAGTCGTGCCATAGAGATTTCCATCCGTGCCCAGAATGAGCGGTGCAATTGTCTGCGAGGGCAGGATCGCGATCACCGAGAACGCCCCGGTCGTAGGGTTGATCTTGTACGCTCTGCCCGGGTTGGTGCCGTTGTTGGTCACTCCGTAGATGTTCCCATCCGGCGCCTGGATCGGGGGAGCCCAGGGAAATCCGCCATCGGCGCCATTGGTGAAGCTGTAGAGGATGGTGGTCACTCCGTCGCGGTACTTGAATACGGTCCCAGCGTTCGAGGTGCCTCCCGTTTCCGTGGTCCCGTAGAAGTTGCCGTCCCAACCCAGACTCAGCCCGGATTGCGGCGTGTTGCCGTCGGGTTGGCCAAGAAAATTGTAGAGATCCGCCAACGTTCCGTCGGGTGCGCAGCTGAAGACAGATCCGTCATGAAACAACTGCGACTGCAGTGTTCCATAGAGGCTGCCGTCCAGTCCTTGCGCCAGTAACGTGGGTCCGTTCGGATTCGCGCCTTCCTGGTGCCAGTCGAAGTTGTGAAGCTGTGTGTATTGCGCGTGCAGCATTGGGCTCACGACAAAGAGAACGACCGCGGTTGCCAAACGCAGACAGCGATGCAGCGAGAGGTTGTTCATGAACTGCTCCTAAAGATGGGATTTATTTCCATCGACCGAGAGCCGCCCCGAAACGATTGCGGCTCTTGAGGCAGGTACGGTGGCCCTCCCCAGGCCACCGTTGTCCCCGCTTACTTCGTTGGTAGCGCTTGCGACTTACTACCTCCGTATTGCTTCCTGTCAAGTAATGTGAGAAACGAGGAAAAATTGGCTCATGGAGAAATCCACAACGGTGATTGTGTGTCACTGGGTGGTGAAGGCGCCGCGAGCGATGGCCGAGCCGCCTTTGGTCTTCAGAGAGACCTTAGCGGGCGAAACGGTTTGTGGCACTGTCGCTGTCACTTGCGTGTCCGACACCACGGTGAAGACACCCGGTCCCAGAGTCACGTTGCCGATTTTGACGCTGGTGGTCTGGTACAGGCTCATGCCGGTGATCGTGATTACAGTGCCTACCGGCCCGCTCTTTGGATTGAAATCGGAGATCGAGGGCAGCACTTTGTAGGTTTGAGGCGTCGTCAGGTCGCCGGTTGGTATGTGCACCCTGATGGGGCCAGTCATCGCTCCGGCTAGCGGTGAGACGATCGCGGATGTGTCGTTAATGGGGATGAGTTGGCCGGGTCCGTTTCCGAAGGAAACACCGGTGGCGCTCAGGAATCCTTGCCCGAGGATGCCAGCTGCATCCCCGACGTGGCCCGACGTGATGATGACCAATGAGGCGAAGGGCTTCAGGTTGGCGTTGTAGCTGTAGAGCACACCGTAGCCGGGAAATTGGGTTCCGCCGTGGTTGGTGGTGCCGTAGATGATCCCGTTGGTATGCAGGACCGGCGTAGACCTCGGCGTGTCGCCGTCAATTGTGCCAAAGTCGTGCAGCACGGCGAATGTGGTTCCCTTGGTATTGATTTTGAAGAAAGTACCTTGGCTGTTGCCTCCGCCCAGGGGGGCCACACTGTAAAGAAAGCCGTCGCTTCCCTGCACCATTCCGGCCGGCGGATTCTCGCCGTCAAGCACGCCACCACTATTCTGAAAGTGGTGGAGAATTTTGTAACCACCACCGCTGGTCGACAGCACGTACACGGTTCCCAGGCCGAATGTGCCTCCGGCTGAGGTCGTGCCGTAGAGCTTGCCATCCGCCGCTTGCAGGACGGGGCCAATGGGTCCGGTGCCGTCGGTGCCATTCGTGCTAAAGCTGTGAATGATCTTCAGCTTGCCCTTCGTGGTGAGCTGAAAGACCGTGCCGCGATTGAATGTGCCGCCATACTGGGTTGTGCCGTAAAGGTTCCCGTCGGTTCCGAGAATCAAAGGCGCTACCGTCTCGGAGGGAGCGATGGCGATCACGGAGAACGCCCCGGTTGTGGGATTGATCTTGTACGCTCTGCCCTGATTCGTGCCGTTATAAGTGACGCCGTAGATACTTCCGTCCGGGGCCTGGATTGGAGGCGCCCAGGGAAATGCGCCATCGACGCCGTTGGTGAAGCTGTAGAGCGGGGTCTCCACACCGTCGCGGTATTTGAATACTGTCCCGCTATCCGACGTGCCCCCTCTTACGGTCGTTCCATAGAAGTTGCCATCCCATCCGAGACTGAGACCCGATTGCGGCGTGTTCCCGTCCGGTTTGCCGAGAAAATTGTAGAGATCCGCCACCGTCCCGTCGGGTGCGCAATTGAAGACCGAGCCATCGAACGAGAGGTTGACTTGCAGCGTTCCGTAGAGACTACCGTCCAGTCCCTGGGCAAGCAAAGCAGGGCTGTTCGGATTGGACCCCTCAGCGTGGTTGTTGAAGTTGTGAAGCTGTGTGTACTGCGCGAGCAGCATTGGGCTCACGACGAATAGAACGAGCGCGGCGGCTAAACGCAGATACCGATGCAGTGAAATGGTGTTCATGCGCTACTCCTGAGAAACCTGGGATTTGTGTCCGTCGGCCGAGGGCCATCCCGAAGCCACTGCGGAGGTGGTTTTTGAGGCAGGTGCGGTGGCCCTCCCCAGGCCACCGTTGTCCCTGCTTACTTCGTTGGTAGCGCTTGTGACTTACTACCTCCGTATTGCTTCCTGTCAGGTAATGTGAAAAAAAAGGGGAAATTGGCTCATGGCGGAATCAAGAAACCAACGCTGAAGGAATGGGAGCCCAACAATCGAACCAGCTTGGTCATTTACTTTCTGCTGATTGGGCCGATAACTCCTGTGTTTTCAATTTATTGACATCGACAAGAATCGAGACTATGCTTGCCAAACGCGGCGCCCCCTCGCTCGCAACGGGCCCAATTCCGTGGATCGCGATTCTTCCAATCAAGTGACAACCTTGCTGGTGCGTTGGCGGGAAGGAGACCGCGACGCGCTGGAACGGCTCATGCCACTGGTCTATGACGAATTGCGCCGTCTGGCCTCTCACTACCTTCGCCAAGAGCGCAGCGATCACACCCTGCAAAGCACCGCACTCGTGCATGAGGCGTATCTGCGGCTGGCGGGACAGAATCCGCCGGAGTGGCAAAACCGGGCGCACTTTTTCGGGATCGCGGCGCGGATCATGCGACAGATCCTGGTGGAACACGCACGCGGTCGCGGCGCGGCGAAGCGCGGGGGCGGAGCGTGCCGGTTAACCCTCGACGCCGCGGTTGCGTTTTCCGAAAGTCGAGACGTGGATCTGGTGGAGTTGGACAAGGCTTTGACCGGATTGGCAGAACTCGACGAACAACAGAGCAGAATTGTGGAACTGAGGTTCTTTGGCGGATTGACGATTGAAGACACATCCGAAGTACTGGGGATTTCGCCGGCCACGGTGAAAAGGGACTGGGTCACGGCGCGGGCGTGGCTCTATCGTGCGATGACGGGGGAAGCACCGGCATGAACGGCGAGCGATGGCAGAAGGTCAAGCATCTTCTTGACGAAGCCATTGCGCTCGATGCTGCGGAACGAGTTTCCTTTCTGGAGCGGAACTGCGAGCGTGACGTTGCCCTGCGGCACGAAATCGAATCACTGCTTGCTTCCCACGATGCGGCTGGAACTGCATTTCTCGGCAAGCCCGCGGCCGATCTGAGGTCGGCTATGGCTGCTGTTCCCTCACAAATGGGGCGGCGGATCGGCGCCTATCAGGTTTTGGAACAAATCGGCCAGGGAGGCATGGGCGAGGTCTATCGCGCCATACGCGCCGACGGCCAATACACGAAGGAAGTCGCGCTCAAGATGGTGCGGGGCGGATTCGACACCGCGTCGATCCAAGAGCGGTTTCGCAATGAGCGTCAGATATTGGCGTCGCTCGATCACCCCAACATCGCCCGATTGCTGGATGGCGGGACTACGGCGGAGGGCGTGCCGTACCTGGTGATGGAACTGATCGAGGGCGCACCCATCGATGTTGATTGCGAAGCTCGCCGGCTGTCGATCACAAAGCGGCTGGAACTGTTCCGGCAGGTGTGCGCGGCAGTGCAATTCGCCCATCAACGGCTGGTGATTCATCGCGATATCAAGCCGAGCAATATCCTCGTGACCCGGGACGGAGTACCGAAGCTGCTGGACTTCGGGATTGCAAAAATACTCGGGGCGGGGACAGCGGAAGGCAAAGCTACGGTCGAACGGCCGATGACACCCGAGTACGCGAGTCCGGAGCAGGTTCGCGGCGAGGCGATCACCACGGCTACCGATGTCTACTCGTTAGGGGTGGTGCTGTATCAGATGCTCACCGGGAGGTCACCTTATCCCGGGGATACACGCAGTCCGCATGATCTGGCGAGGGCGGTGTGCGAAACGGAACCCAGGAGGCCGAGCACGGTGTTTCTGAAGGCGCGGCCAAACGGCGAGCAGGACGAATCCACACCAGAGCATGTGAGCGGGGGACGGGAGAGCTCGCCGGCGAAATTGCGACGGCGACTGGCAGGCGATCTCGACAACATTGTGCTGATGGCCCTGCGCAAGGAGCCCCAGCGACGCTATGTGTCGGTCGAACAATTCGCGGAAGATATTCGCCGACATCTGGAGCGCCTGCCGGTGATCGCGACCAAAGGGTCTTGGAGCTATCGTGCAAGCAAGTTTGTAGCCCGGCACAAGGCCGGCGTGGGCGCGATGGCTGTAGCGTGCCTGGCGATTGCCATGGGCGTTGGCGCCACCGTGCGTGAGGCGCGGATCGCCTCGGAGAACCAGAGGAAGGCGGAACGAAGGTTCAACGATGTCCGCAAGCTGGCCAACTCGTTTCTATTTGAGTTTGACGAAGCGATCAAGAACCTTCCCGGGTCCACGCCAGCACGTTCGCTGGTGGTCAAGCGGGCGCTGGAATATCTGGATGGACTTGCGGCGGAGGCGCGAGGCGACCACTCGCTCCAGTTGGAGATCGCCACCGCGTACCAGAAGGTCGCCGAGGTGCAAGGCGATCCCATGTTCCCTAATTTGGGAGATTCCAAGGGGGCGCTGGAGAGTTCGAGAAAGTCGCTGGCGATTTTGGAAAATCTATCGCGCGAGGAGCCGGAGAATCAGCAGGTCCGCCTCACTCTTGCGGGTGCGCACGAGCAGATCAGCGATGTACTCGTGTCTTCGGGCGAGACCGCCGATGCGGTCGAACATTCCGGACAGGCGTTGAAGATTCTAGAGGGTCTGCAGCCAAACCTGGCGAGCGACCCGATGTTTCAATCGAATCTTCTGACCCTAACGTATCAGTATGCAAGCATGCTGCAGGGAGCCGGCAGGCTGGATGAAGCGGTAACCGAATACAGACGAGCCATTGAACTTAGCGGGCGATGGATCGCGAATAACCCGTCGGATCAGGAACGCAAAATCCATCTCGCGACGAGCCTCGATGGCCTCGGGAACGTTCTTCAAGAGAAGGGGGATACCGCGGGAGCGCTCGAGAATCGTGGCAGGGGGTTAGCCATCCGGGAAGAGTTGGCCAAGCTTGATCCCAACAACGCACATTACCGCCGGCAGTTGGCTTTTTCTCATCACAATGTTGGATTGTCGCTCGTTGAGGCGGGCGACCTTGCTTCCGCACTGGGTAACTTCCGAAAGGAACTCAGCTTGTTTGAATCGCTCAGTGCCGCTGATCCAAAAGACGTCCAGGCCCGAAGAAACCGGTCCCTGGCACACAAGCAGATCGGCGATGCCTTGTTGCGCAACGGCGACGTCCGCGAAGCACTCGCTCAGTACCGCGCGGCGCTGAATATCGATCGCGACCTTACCACGGTGGACCCGGGCAACTCGCAAGCGGTCCTGGATTTGTCCTTCAGCGAGAGCAAGGTGGGATCCGCATTGGCAAAACTGGGCCAGACAGGAGAAGGCCTGAGCATGCTGCGGAGCGGAGTTGCGAGACAGGAATCGCTGGCCGCCGAGGACCCACGCGACCTGCTCCTTCACAATCATCTGGCGAACAGCTACACCCGTCTGGCCAATGGCCTCGAGGACAGCGCGAATACCAAGGCGGCGATCGAATATTTTCGCAAGGCGGTTGCGGAACGTCTCACGTTCCTGGAGAAGAGTCCCACCAGCATCACCAACCGCAAGTCTCTAGCGGAATGCTATACGAATCTCGCGAAGGCACTGGGAACGAGCGACAGCGCAGACGCCCTGACGCAATACAACAACGCCCTCGAACTGCTGGAACACCTCACAGAGTCCAATCGGAGTAATCCGCAGTATCGCATTGCGCTGGCAGACGCCCTTTCGAATACGGCGCAGCTCTACGTCCGCATGACCGGGGAAGACCGAAGCCCTTCGACGCGGGTGCAGCATTGGACGAAAGCCAGGTTCCTCTACCAGCGCGGCCAGGCGTTGTGGCTGGAATTGGACAAGGCAGGTAAAATCCCGCCAACACGACGAGGAGTGATCCGGGAAGTAAGCGATGAACTCGCCCGATGCGATGACTCGCTGGCGAGGCTGCAACAGGTCCACTGACGCAGCATGACTGCTATGGAACCGAAGGGGTGGCAACGCGTCAAGCAGTTGCTGGAGGAGGCCATCGCCATCGGGCCGGGAGAACGCTCGTCATTTCTGGATCGCGCCTGCGCCGGCGATGCCATACTGCGGCGCGAGATCGAATCTCTGCTGGCCTCCCACGAGGCGGCGGGGACTGCGTTTCTCGACAAGCCTGCTGCCAATCTGAAGTCGGCCATGACTGCTGTTCCGTCGCAGGTGGGGCGGCGGATTGGGGCCTATCAGATCCTTGAACAAATTGGTCACGGCGGTATGGGAGAGGTGTATCGTGCCATGCGCGCCGATGGCCAGTACACCAAAGAAGTCGCGCTCAAGATGGTTCGTGGCGGCTTCGACTCGGCTTCCATCCAGGAACGATTCCGCAATGAGCGACAGATCCTGGCGTCGCTCGATCATCCCAACATTGCCCGTTTGCTAGACGGCGGTACAAGTGACGACGGAGTTCCCTACCTGGTGATGGAACTGATCGAAGGCGCGCCTATCGATGCTTACTGCGACGCGCACAAGCTCTCGATTACGGAGCGGCTGAAGCTCTTCCGGCAAGTGTGCGGGGCGGTGCAGTTCGCACACCAGCGGCTGGTGATTCATCGCGACATCAAGCCGAGCAATGTCCTGGTGACGAAGGAGGGCGAACCGAAACTGCTGGATTTCGGCATCGCCAAGATTCTGGATCCGGCGGGGGCGGCGGCGGAAACGACACTGGCGCGGCCCATGACGCCTGAGTATGCCAGTCCGGAGCAGATTCGCGGCGAAGCGATTACCACCGGTTCGGACGTGTATTCGCTGGGGGTGGTGCTTTATCAGTTGCTGACGGGGCGCTCGCCGTATGCAACATCCGCCACTTCATCTCACGAACTGGCGCGAGCCATTTGTGACACGGATCCGCGCAGGCCGAGTTCGGCAGTGCTGAAGACACAAATCGGGCGTGACGCTGCCGTTTCGACGCAGCGCACGACGGAGGAAATCAGCGACCCGCGAGAAGGATCGCCGGCAAAGCTGAAGCGGAGGCTGGCGGGCGATCTGGACGACATCGTGCTGAAGGCGCTGCGAAAGGAACCTTCGCGGCGTTACACGTCGGTGGAGCGGTTTGCCGAGGACATCCGCTGTCACCTGGAAGCGCGTCCGGTGGCGGCGAGCAAGGGGACATGGTCGTACCGGGCAGGAAAATTCGGGCGGCGCAATCGCACTGGGATCGGGGCTGCAGCACTGGTGTTCTTCACGCTGGTGGCCGGGGTAGTGGGGACGATTCGGCAGGCGCGCATTGCACGCCGGCAAGCGGAGATCGCGAGCGCCGAACGGGTGCGGGCGGAAAGGCGTTTTAACGACGTCCGCAAACTCGCCAATTCGCTCATCTTCGAAATCCACGATTCGATCCAGAGCCTGCCCGGGGCCACGCCATCGCGGAGGCTGCTGCTGGATCGGGCGGTGGAGTACCTCGACAAACTTTCGCAGGATGCCAGCGGCGACGTGGATTTGCAGCGCGAACTGGCGTGGGGGTATCAGCGCCTGGGAGCAGTGCAGGGCGATACCTCGCAGTCCAATCTGGGACAGGTCAGCGCCGCGGAGACCAGTAATCGTAAGGCCCTAGGATTGTTTGAAGAGGTGGCCAAGGCGAATCCGAGAAATGTGAGCGATCAACTGAACCTGGCGATGGCGTACCGGACTCGCGCCTTGTTCGACATCTTCGACCCCAGTGGGCTGAAGGAGATTCGGCAGGCAATGGCTGTCACGGAGCCGCTGATGCAGTCTGACGGTGCCCAAGTCGAGGTGCGAAACGAGCTGGCGCAGGAGGAATACATCCTGGCGAATATCCAGGATGCGATGGGAGACCGGCTGCAGTCGATTGAGTCGTTTCGGAAGGTGCGTGAATTGCGGCAGGGTATCCTGCGCACCAATCCTGATTTCCCCGGCATCCGCTGGACCCTGGCCAAGTCAACTTTGCTTCTTGGGCATGAACTCGGTCGCTTTGGGCCAAAAGAGGAAGCGATGCAATTCATGACTGAGGCGCTCTCCGACTATGAGGCACTGGTCAAAGAGGGAGGAAACCGGGACGTAGTGCGGGACTTGAGCATGGCACACGGGAGACGTGGGGAGGTCGAAGTGATCCACGGTGATTTCGCGGCGGCCCGTTCCGATTTCCGCCTTTCGCGCGAGAGCGTCGAACGGGAGGCAAGATTGGATCCCGAGAACAAGATGCTGGAATCCGATCGCTGGGCGACCGAGTTTCACTACGGGAGATGGCTGGCCGCCAGCGGCCGGAACAGCGAGGCAATACCGGTGCTGCAACGTGCGCTGCAGGGATACCTGGGGCTGAATATGGAAGCCCAGGTGTGGCCTGGTCCTGGAATGATCCATGTCTGGATCGGAGAAGGGCAGTCTGGCACGCACCAACTGACGGAGGCTTTGGCGAGTTTTGAGGATGCGGCAAAAATCCTGGCCGAGGATGAGTCAGCTTACGACGATGCCCGGTGTGATCTGGCGATGGTGCAGACCAAGATCGGGAATACTCTGCTCAGGCTGGGAAAGAGACGGGAGGCGGCGGCGGAGTATGCCAAGGCGCTGGATACGGCCAAGCTTCCTTTTTCGCTTGAGCACAAGGACTTTCCCTCTCTGTACGCGGCGGCCGACGCTTACGCCGGACTGGGCGACGTGGCTGCGGCGGAGGCGCGCGACGCCCAGCTTCCTGCCTTACGAGCCAAGTTGAACGCCGAGGCTCGCACGCAGTATGAGACGAGTTTGAATGTCTGGAAGCAGATTCCTTATCCATCGCGCCTCAATGGAAACGGACTCCTTGCGGGAGATCCGAAGGACGTGGCGCGGCGGCTGGCGCAGCTGCCGCATTAAGCTGTCATGGAGTGCCGGACGGCGTCTTGGCGGCTTCCTTCACGGGGCGGACGTCGTATTCGGGGTGCGGCAGGCCCATCAGCCACTTATCGAACCATCCCACGATGTGGTCGAGGCGTTCGATGCGGTGCCAGGGCTCGCCGGAGCGCGAGAGTTCGTGGGTTTCGCGCGGAAAGACGACCATCGCGGTTGGGCGCTTGAGATACTTGAGGGCCCGGAACAACTGTTCGCCGCCGGAATCTTGCGGCGTGCGGTAGTCGGCTTCGCCGAGGACGAACATCATGGGCGTGTGAATGTTCTTCACATAGGTGATGGCGGAGCGATTGGCGTAGTCCTGCGGATCTTCAAAGGGCGGCGCTTTGAACCAGCTCGCCTGAAAAAGCGTGAAGTCGGCGGTGTACCACCACGAGGCCCAATTCGAAATGTCGCGTTGCGATACTGCGGCGGCGAAGCGATCGGTCTGGGTGACGGTCCAGTCGGTGAGAACCCCACCGCCACTACCACCGGTGACAGCGAGTTTTTTGGAATCCACATAGCCGCGCCTGATGAGTTCGTCGACGCCGATCATCAGGTCGCGGTAATCGTCCCCAGGATAGTGGTACTGGATGATGTTGCCGAAATCCTGTCCGTAGCTGGTCGAACCGCGCGGGTTAATGTAGAGAACAACGTAACCGCGTGCGGCCATCCACTGAAATTCGTGATCGAAAACCCAGCCGTAGGCGGCGTGCGGGCCTCCGTGGATGTTCAGGATCAGCGGATATTTCTTTTGCGGGTCGAAGTCAGGCGGCTTCTGGATCCAGCCCTGAATGTTCTTTCCATCGAAGCTCTTGTAGTTGATCTCTTCCGGATCGGTCAGGTTCAACTGCGACCACAGGACCTTGTTCGCTTCGGTGAGGCGGGCCTGGGCGCCGTCGGTTGAGACGGTGAAGAGGTCGCCGATCATGGTCGGAGTGGAGACGAGCGCGATCGTCGTGCGCGCGTCCGGAGTGACGGTGAAGTCGAGGACGGCTTGATCGCCATGGGTAATTTCGGTGACTGCGCCGGACTGAGCATCGACGCGGACCAGCGGAGTGCGCCCCTGCCTGGCGACGGTGTCGAAGAGCAAGCGGCCGTCGGGGGACCAATGCAGAGTGCGCCCGTTGCCGCCACGCGGGGCAGCGTTGTCGCCGAAGACGGAGTCGCCCATGTCGAAGTCGTAATTGCTGGTAAGGTTGCGCGGCTGCGCGTTGGGCGTGAGTTCCATGACCCACACATCGGGCTGCGAGTAGGAGCGGACCGGCCGGTTAACCGCGCCGTGGAAGGCGAGACGGTGGCCATCGGGACTGAGGGCGAGATCGCTGATGTCCATGAAAATGGTCGTAAGCTTCTCGGGCGCGCCGCCGATAGCAGGCACCGAGTAGATGTCGGTGCTTCCCAATTCATAGTAGGGCTCGTCGATGTGAGTAGTCGAGTAGTAGAGGCGCGATCCATCCTTAGACCAGAACGGCTCCCCTTCGTCGTAATCGCCGCTGGTGAGTTGCATCGGCTTTGGGAGTTCGTCGGAGGCACCAGGGACATCGAGCACCCAGAGATGGTCGTGGTGCTTGAAATCGAGGTAGCCTTCTTCGTTGCTGCGGTAGACGGCGCGGCTGATGATGTGTACGTCGGATTCGTGGTCGCCTTCTTTTGCCCCCTCCGGCTTGGGCGGTTGCTCCGCTGGTTTCGACGGATTCTTTGCGTGCTGCGATTTCTCGATTTCCTCCGGCGTGGCAGCGCTCACAAAAGCAATGCGTTTGCCGTCGGGGGACCAGAGCGGGTTGGACGCACCCTTGGGAAGTTCGGTAATGACACGGGCTTCACCGCCGGCCATCGAAAGCAACGCGATCTGTGGCGGCCTGGGCTTGCCGGAATCATCTTTTTCTCCGGCACGGACGAAAGCGAGGCGGGTGCCATCGGGCGACCAGCGCGGCTGGGCGTCGTGCTTGCCGCTGGTCAGACGAACTGGAGGTTCCTTGCCAATGGTCGCGACGGACCAGATCGAAGTTTCGTAGCCGGTGCGTTTGTCATCGACGACGACGCGCGTGAAGGCGACGCGGGACCCGTCGGGGGAAAGTTGCGGGTTAGCGATCCAGGCGAAATCGAAAAGGTCTTTTTCGGTGATGGAGCGCTTGGTGGCATTCTGGGCGGAGATCGAGGTAACAACGATGAGTGTGAGGATCGTGGCAGTAAGACGCAATTTCATTTTGTCCCCGGCTGGTACGAGGTAGTGAATCGGCATTGTGCCTAGCGGGAACGTGAAGTGTCAAACGGGCCCGCAGACGTCCGTTCAGGCAGTAGGGATCCTTCGACTCCGTGGCGGCTACCGCTTCGCTGCGCCGCCACTGCGCTCAGGAAGGCAGCGCAAGAGGGTGAATTCCAATAGAGACAGCGGACACCTATTCGGGGCGAGGCTGATGGCCGGGGCGCCGCGCTGCGAAGGCTTTCACAGTGGCAGCCAGGTGCCGATTCCCTTGCCCAGCGCGCGCTGGTAGATCAGTGGGGCGGTGGCCATATCGTCGAGGGCGAGACCGAGGTTGCAGGCGATGGTGCGCTCTTCCCTTCTCTGGCGGCCGGGCTTGCGGGCCGTCACCAGTTCGCCTAGGTCGGCGTGGATGGATGGGATGTCCTGAAAATATCCGATGTCGCGATAATGATGGAGTTGTGGGACGTCGTCGGTGCAGAACTTGTCGACTTGGTGGAGCGCGGCGGGATGCCAGTAGGAATCGAAATCCACGAGCGAGGCGAAGGCGCCTTCGCGCAGCCAGTCTTTCTGAATTGTCAGGTGCGGCTTGCGGAGAATCGGGCCGGCGGTGACCACGATGTCGCTGTTTTCGACAGCCTGCTTCGGATGAGCGACCGGAGACGCATCAATCCCGTGTTGGGCTGATACCTCCTTTGCGAAGGCAACAGAGCGATCGGGATGCGTGTCATAGGCATAGACCTTCTTCAGTGGGAACGTCACTGTCAGCGCTTCGAGATTGCTTCGGGCCTGTACGCCGCAGCCGAGGATGCCAACGGATTCAGAATCGGGACGGGCCAGATATTTTGCTGAGACCGCCGTGGCGGCGCCGGTCCGTTTGGCGGTGATCCAGGTGCAGTCCATGAGCGCTACGGGCACGCCGGTCTCGTAGTCGTTGAGGATGAGCAGCCCGGTGATATAAGGGAGTTCGCGCTTGCTGTTGTCAGGATATCCGCCGACCCATTTCATGCCAGCAGATTTCTGTGCGGGGATGGAGGCTGGCATGGCGTGGATGAAGGCGTCAGGCATGGTGTGAATGCCGATTTTGGGCGGCATCTCAACTCGGCCTTCACCTTTTTCGCGGAACATACGTTCCAGAGCGGCGATGATTTCGGCCATGGTGAGGCCGACTGCGGCCACGTCGGATTGCGAAAGGTAGAGGAATCGCTTGCCCAGTTGGTCGGTCATGAACGTTGTTTGCCCGCTTTCTTTTCGGCATGGGCGACGGCGTTTTCGACGACCTTCGCCAGGCGTCTGGCTCGTCCTTCTGGAGTGCGGTAGTAGAAAATCGCGAGCAGGTGTCCGCGGCGTTGAATGACGGACATCTGCTCCCAGCCGTCGCGCGCCTTTGGATTGCGGGAAAACGCCAACTGAATCATGGGCGGCAATTCGCGCTCAGCTTGCATGGTGGACAAGAGTTGCTCCGCGACCTGTTCGGAACGGCGGACGCGGGCTTCGGTACTTTTCACGCCGGTGATCCAGTCGGTGATCCATTTCTGCGTCGAGTAGTTCAGCTTTTCGAACCAGCGCAACAGCGCCCGTTCTTCGCAGAGAACTCGCTTCAGTTCGGCAGGGACCGTGACGGTTCGCTCGTCGAGGTCGGGTTCCAGCCGCACACGTGCCGTCATGCCCTCATAGGCATGGCCTTCTTTTTGCATGCGCTTGTTGACTAACAGGAAATGAGTGCCGTCGCGCGTGGGAAAGAGCGAGGTGCGAAATGGAAACCCATTGATCTCGCCCTTGACCTTGAGGCGGCCACGCGAGCCCCAGACCTTCTCGACGTGGAGCGGGACGCGAACGATCACCCAGCCCAGGTTTCCTCGAAGACGCGCGAGCGGGGCGGTAAATGATCGGGATATCGCGGCAGGCGCTTTGGATTTACTGGCCATGGGTTGTCTATGCCGACAAATTTAATATGGATTGGGGACGGCGGTCTTGTCGAGGTGTCGTGATTGGTGCAACCGTGGTTGTCAGCCGGGCATCTTTCCCCGACGTGGGAACCTTTCGGAGTACACTCAGAAATGCGGAATTCGGAGAGCGGGCTTTGATTTGTCCGAAATGCGGAGAAGTCAATTCGAGCAACTTTCTCTTCTGCGGCATGTGCGGAACCATGCTGGAGCCGGCGCGGAAAGCGACTGCGCCCGCACCGCCGGCACCGGTTCCCGTTCCGACGCGAACCGTCGAAAACAAGCCCGCGGTCCCGGTTCCGACGAGTCCCGCAGCGGCGCGGCCGCCCGGTCCGCCTCCAAGTCCACCTGTAATCCCGCCACCAGCCCCCCGTTCCGAGCCGGTACCGCCCATCGGCGGACCGTCGCTGCTCGGGTTGGATCAGCCTGGCGTTGACGTGCTCCGGGAAAGGGCTTTCACAAACCTGGGATCCTATGGCGAGGAGGAACCGAAATCCAAAGGAGCGCGACTTCTCCTGCTTGTCCTCTTGCTCGCAGCCTTGGGTGGTGGATATTGGTGGACCTACACGAACTATCTAAAGGTCGCGGACACGCACAAGCCGTCGCCCACCGCTTCGGCGACGAGAACTGGGGATAATGCCGCGTCCGACGCCCAGTCGAAGAGCGCTCCGGCTGAACGCGAAGATCTGCCGGTGAGGACCGCGTCGCGGGCCGCCGCTCCCGTGATAACGCCCGAACCGCCAGCCCAAAAGGCTGGGGGGGCACGCAAGGCCGCGGACACGACAGTACCTGTGCCCGTGACAAGCCGGCACGAAGTCACGGCGACCCGTCCGCCGGTGGAAGCGGCGGACGACTCGGGTGACGCATTGTTCCGGCGCGGGGAGCGCTATCTCTACGCAAAAGGGGGAGCGGAAGACTGCGTGAACGCCATGAAGTACTTGAAGATGGCGTCGGACAAGCAGAACGCGAAAGCTCGGAGCGCAATGGGAACAATGTACGCGACGGGACACTGCGTGTCGCGCGACCTGCCGAGCGCGTACCGGTGGTTTGCGCTGGCGCTGCGGGTGGACCCGAACAATTCGGTTGTGGAACAGAACCTCAGTTCTGTGTGGAATCAGATGACGCCGCCGGAGCGGCAGCTGGCGACGAAGAGCCAGTAGTCGGTAGTCAGGAGTCAGGAGTCGGTAGTCAGTAGTCGGCGTTTCCGGCGGCCAACCGCTAACCTACTAATCACTCGCCCGTTGGGACCAGGTTCAGTGCTTTCTTGATGGTGCCGCGCTCCTGCATGATCTTCTCTTGCAGGAGTGTGATCGCGTAGATCAGCTGTTCGGGGCGTGGCGGACAGCCGGGGACGTAAATGTCCACCGGGATGACCTGGTTCACGCTCTGCACGAGAGCGTAGTTTTGGAACACGCCGCCCGACGTTGCGCAGGCTCCCATCGAAATGACCCACTTTGGTTCGGGCATCTGCTCCCAGAGCTGGCGGATGACGGGGGCCATTTTGTTCGAAACGCGGCCGGCGATGATCATCAGGTCGGACTGGCGCGGCGAAGGGCGGAAGACCTCGGCGCCGAAGCGGGCAATATCGAACCGCGACGCGCCCATGGACATCATTTCGATGGCGCAGCAGGCCAGGCCGAAGGTCATGGGCCAGATGGAGTTCTTGCGCATCCAGTTGATGGCCGAGTCGAGCGTGGTCAGAACGATGCCGTCGGACGTGGGGTCGCCGAAGGTGAGTTCCTTGACGACCTTCTTGCCGTTTTCGATGTCGACGTAGGGGCCGTAGCTGATGTCGGGGGCCATGGGTCTATTTTAACCGGACGAGGGGCTTTTCACCGCCGAGACGCGGAGGACGGCGAGGGAGGATTGTGCAAGCCATTCCCTAGACCCGTTTTATGAAACCGGTTGTGTGAACCTTTCCGTCCTCCCGCCCTAGAAGTTGAACTTCACAGCCAACTGCAGCTCCCGTGGCGAGTTCGAGGTGTAGCTGATCGTCCCAAAGCTGGAATCATCCACCGACGTGTTGGGCGTGCCGAAGACCGGGTGATTAAAGGCGTTCCGAGCTTCGATACGGAATTCGAGATTCATTCCCTCACGCACCCTGGCCAGCGAGAACTGTTTCGCCAGCGACAGATCGGAGTTAAACGCCCATGGCGTCCGGACACTGCCGATCGAGCGGGGAGCGTTGCCGAGCGTGAAAGGATCCGGCGCCTGAAAGACGGTCGGATCGACAAAGAAGTTGTCAATCCAGTCCGACCCGTGATTGCGACGGGGTGTGCCGACGATGTTGGGCCGCTGAGCACCGTAAGTGGGCAGCGACGTTCCATCGGCTAGAGTCATGGTCAGCGGCCGCCCGTCGGCCAGGCGCCAGATCCCGTTGGTCTTCCAGCCGCCCACGAGTGCATCGAGTACGCGGGGCATATTACCCAGGAAGGCGCGGCCGTGTCCGAAGGGCAGATCGTAGGTGTAACTGAATTGCAATACTTGTGGAATGTCGAAGGTGGAGAGGCTTCGCTCCAGCCACGGCTTGTTGGGATCCTGGAGACTGGTAAAGCTGCCCAGCCAGGTCACGTTGTCGTCTGCATTTGAGGAATCGTCGATCGATTTCGACCAGGTGTACGTCACCAGGAACTGGAGGCCGTTGGAGTAGCGCTTTTCGGCGAGCAGTTGCAGCCCATGATAGGTGGAATTGGCAATCATCTGCACATCGGTGGCGACCCCTGTGAACTGGGGATAGGGAAGCTGCAACTGAAATCCCTGAATCGAGGTGGATAGCGGGCTGTTGGGGTCAGTGATGATTCCGTAGAAGGGGTTGCAGGGGTCGCAGCCGGGTGGATTGTCGTAGACCGTGTTGAGGCTTTCAATCTGATCCGGCGTATAGTTCTCGATCTCCGGGCCCAGGATGTTCAGTTGGTTGGCGCCGCTGAAGGGCAGGTGCGTTCCCTTCTTGCCGATGTATTGCGCATTGATCACCACATTGCCGGGGAGCTCGCGCTCGATCCCGAGGCTCCAACTCTGCTCATAGGGGGTCCGGTTGGCGGCGGCGGTGCGAAGCGGGCCATTGGCCGCAAAACCTACGTCATTCATCAGGCCGAGTGTGTTTCCTGCGGGGGGGATCAACCCATTGGGATATGGGTTGCTCAGGTGAAGATAGGGAGTGGCGTGATCATTCTGATAGGTGTTGATGATATTGGTGTACTGGTTGAAGCCCTGGCCGCCATAGGGCACAACCCCGGTAACGCCCGAACGAGATTGACCGTAGTAAATGCCGTAGCCTCCCCGCACCACCATCTTGGAACCGAACTGGTAGGCAAAGCCGAAGCGCGGCTGAAGATCATGCCAGTCAGTTACGTAGTTGGTGCGCCGGCTGGAAGTGGCAAACATCTCACCGCCGAGCAGGGGGCGGGTGACGTCCTCGCCGGTGATGGGATCGGTGTAGGAGAAGGTGCCGCCGTTCAAGGGGCTGGCGACATTCGGATCAAACCAGTTCTGGCGGTTGTGGCGATCGGTGCGCGGCAGGGTGACGTCGTACCGCAAGCCGAGGTTCAACGTCAGCTTGTGATTCACCTTCCAGTTGTCGAGGGCGAAAAAGCCGTACTGGTAGTTTGAGGTTGCGGGCCGAAACTGGATTTCCAGATAGGAGGTGCCAAAGTCATCGTTGGCCATCTGGCCCATCAGGAAGCTGGCCATGGCATCGCCGCCGCACTCGTCGAATCCGGTGGGGCAAGCATCGGAACCGTGTTCGTCGAAGCTGAACACGCCGACCGGGGCGTTCGTCTGGATGTAGTTGATCTGGTGCAGGCGTCCGTCGAAACCGAATTTCAACTCGTGTCTGCCTTGGATCTTGTCGAGGGTGAAGCTCAGCTGCCCCGTGTTCTGTCCCAGCCGGTAATTGCCGTACGGATCCGTGCCGGTGGTGGTGTAGCCGGCGGAAAAGTACGTGTTGAGAAAGATAGCGGGAACCCCTTTAAACCCGTTCTGCTCCAAATAAGACGGGAATCCCAATTCGCCGAGGGGATCAGAAACGCCTTGTGGGTTGTAGGCGTCAATGTGCCACACGCCGCGGGTAAACCCAAGCGTTGTATTCAGCAACAAGGTCGGGGAAAACGTGTGGGTGTCATTGATGGCAAACAGGTGAGCATTACTCCAGCCGGGACCTCCCTGACAAGGGTCAGTAAAATTCTTGAAACAGTTGAAGCCCGTTCCGTGGTTGTATTCGTACGAATATTTCAGGCTTACCAGGTTCTTTTCGCTAAACCGGTGATCGACCTTGATGTCGAACTGATCGTTGTAGCCATGGTTGGGTCCGGATCCAATCCAGTTCTGGTAAATGCCATTCTCCGAGGTGATGTTCGGCTCGGGGAAGAGGCTTAACATCTTCTGCGCCACGGGGTCGATCAGATTTCCGGCCTCCGGAGGCAACTGGTAGGGCGTCCCATCCAAGTTGGGATTCCCCGGACTGGTGTACAGGGCGAGGTTGTTGAACGGAATAAAGATGCTGCGGTCTGCGCCGCCCTCACCGGCATTGTAGGTGCCGCTGTACGGATCCCAGATTTGTCCGGCATCCGAACTGCATCGCCCCGCGTCATCGAACGATCCGCCCTGCTGAGAACAGACCTCGCCAAAATTTCCGGCGCGCATGAGATCGCTGGGCACCCCAGCCTGGGCCGTACTCATGGTGGATGCGCGAAGACCGTCATAATCGACGAAGAAGAAGGTTTTGTTCTTGATGATCGGTCCGCCGAAGGTGAAGCCGTAGTTGTTCCGGCGTAGTGGCGGGATGGGCTCTCCAAAGTGATTATTGAACCAGTTGTTGGCGTCGAGAACTGCGTCGCGCACGAAGTCATACACGCTGCCGTGAAACGTATTCGTGCCCGAGCGCGTAATCATGTTGACGACAGACGCTCCTGAAAACCCGTACTCGGCGCTGAAGTTTGTCTGCTGTACCTTGAATTCCTCGATCGCTTCCGGAGAGGGAACGTAGGTTGCCGCCGTGATGCCGCCGTTGGGCTCGGAATTTGTCACTGAAGCGCCATCGGTCAGAATGTCAGCCGTGGACCCGCGACTGCCGTTGGAAACAAAATTCGTGCCGGTGCAGGTGGCGTCGCACTGGTCGTCCATCTCGGTGACGCCCGGCGCCAGGTTGGTCAGTGCAATCACGTTGCGGTCGATCAAGGGGAGATCGTTGATGAACCTGCGATTGACGACCTGTCCGGTGACGGCGTCCTCGGTGGCGAGGGCCTGCCCTGCTGCTTCCACCTGGACGGTCTGGGTGGTGCCGGCCACCTTGAGCATCAGGTTCGCGTTCTCATTGACATCGACCTGGATGTCGGGGCGCACCGTTTTCTCGAAGCCTGCCAATTCCGCGGACAGCGAGTACAGCCCCGGCGGAATAGAGCGGAACAGGTAACGGCCGCTGCTGTCCGACACCGCGTTGAAGGTGAATCCTTTTTGCTGATCGGTGAGGACGACTTTAGCGCCCTGCACTACGGCTCCGGTGGCGTCGGTGAGTACGCCTGTCACCGTCCCGAAGTAGCCCTGGCCGAGAAGGAGGACAGGAAACGCGAGCGAGAAAGCGAGAATTAGAGTGATGGAGAACAGCGGTTGGCACTCACGCCGAAGGATCGAAGCAGATGTACTCATCGGGTCCTCCTATGTTGCACTGGCCATATTGCGCGGGACAGATACGAACGGGTACTGCGCAAAATGATCGCCGAATATTACCTATTCATACGTTTTAATGGCAACTCCGCCAGCGTCCGGCAGTATACCGTCATTTTCGCGTTGAGCAAGGATTTTGGTCACAGGAGTCGGGGATGCCGGTCGCCGTCTGCCGTGAACCGGTGATACGGTGGGATTCCTTTGGAGACACTAACCTGAGGGGGACGGCCGGGGTAGTCGAACCATCCCTCACGCGGGCCCGGCTCTACATTGAAGCCGCCGACCACCATGCGAGGTCTCTCTCCTCGCGTGTCGGAGTGATTCAGTTCCGTCCGGACGGTGCGTTGCTCTCCGGGCATGAGGGTGAAATAGTTGTCGCTGTAGATCACCGGCAGAATCCGATCCCCGCTCTTTTCTCGTACTACCTTCAATCTCACCATGAGCGCCGGGTGTGGAGAGAGATTGTGCAGGTGAGTCGTGAGCTGCCATCGATCGCGCTGTTGCGCAACTTCCGTGAGTGTTTTTGTGTGAGCCTTGGGGAGCCGGCGAATTGCCTTGAGGTTGCCCTCCTGCGCTCCACGCAAGTAGAGATTTGTTGAGACGGGATTGCCGGCGCGCGACAGAGTCAACCGAACGAAGTGTACCGGCGTCAGCCCGCCGGGGTATTCCATATGGAAGCAGGTGGCAGCGCTGTCTTCGGAGCTGTCGAGTGTGGCGGTCTTCTGCCACGGTACTGACCCGTCGATGTTCAGCACTTCGGCGAGCGCGGTCAGACCGCGGGCGTCGCCGCCGCTGTAGTTCACGACTTCGACAGCGTCGGTAACTCGATTCCATTGGATGTGCAGCGGCTCGCAGGCATTTTTGCAGGCAAAATAGGCGGCCGTCGGTTCGAGGTAGTAGTCGTAGGTCTGCCACAGGAATGAGGGCCAGCAACAATGACTCATCCAGAGCAGCAGGCCCATGCGGTACTTGCTTTGCGCTTCGAACTCGGCGCGGAAACCGTCATAGTCCACGAATTGTGCGAGAGAGATCCACTCTTCGAGGCTGTCGGTACCGCCGCAGGTCTCTTCAACCATGTTCAGAAAGGTGGGGGCGCTGCCGGCGCCGCCTTCGACGAAATCGTGCATCCCCCATTCGAGAGCGGGGGGCCAGAAAGCTCTCTTGGACAACATCATCCGCACGCTCTCGACGGACGGGATATTGGGCATGCCAATCTCGCTGTGCAACTTGTCGTAGGTGGCGTTGGTGGCATAGAAGGAGAGCGGCATGACGCGGTAGGGGCCGCCTCCGCCGACGACATCATCGGCCGAGCTGGGGATGTAGTGGAGGCCGGGATGCAGCTCGGCGAGGAGACTGCGGATGCCGTCTTCGAGCGGCTTGGGAGGATAGCCTTCGTTGCGTCCGCAATAGAGGCCCATCGAGGGATGGTTACGGATGCGGAGCACGGTGTCCTTCACATTGCTGAGGAAAAGGCTGTTGTCGTCGGGATCAGGACCGTCCCAGGGATTGGCGAGCCAGAAGTCCTGCCAGACGAGGACGCCGTGGCGATCGCAGGCTTCGTAGAACTCGTTGTCGCCGACCTGCCCCACCCAGTTGCGCACCATGTTGAAGTTCATTTCGCGGTGGTAGCGGAGCGCGGCATCATACTCGCGGGCGCGGTAGCGCAGCATCGACTCGCTGAAACCCCAGTTGCCTCCGCGGGCTACGACGCGCCTGGCGTTGATCCAGATCTTCAGGACTCCGCCCTCTTCGCTGTAGGCCATCTGGCGGATGCCTGCTTTGAAAGTCGTCGTGTCGGACCGCGTGCCGTCGTCGGTTTCGAAGGTGAGTTCTACGTCGTAGAGATGGGGATCGCCAAAGCCGACGGGCCACCACAACTTCGGGTTCTGCAGGCTGAGGACGGGGTGGGTCGAGGGATCGAACTTGACGCGTTTCCTGGCTGGGTCTGCCGCCGAGCCGTCCACGGCGACGCGCTGTTCGAATTGCACATCTCCGAAGCGGCCGCGGAGGGTGCCGGTCACGGGCACGGCCTGATGGTTGAGGACGTCGACCTGAATGGTCACATCGGCGCGTGAAGTGTCGGGCAGTGGCAGCGTCGTCGTGACAAAGGGATCGGCTAGTGTTACCGGGCCGGTCGTTGTGATGTAGACGTCGTCAATAATGCCGGTGTTGCGGCCGCGGATGGTGGGAATCCAGTCCCAGCCGACCGAGGCGTGATAGGTCGGGTTGTCGGCTCCAAGACCGCCGCCATTCGGGCCTCCGTCTTCGTAGGTCTTTTGCTTGCAGCTTCCGGGGACGGCATTCCTTTCGATTCGTACGGCAAGGGCGTTCGCTTTGCCGGGCTGCAGCTTGCCGGTTATATCGAAATGGCCGCGCATAAATCCGCCTTCGACGCGGCCTAGTTTCTCGCCGTTCAGAAAGACATCAGCTTTCCAGTTGATGCCGTCGAAATTCAGCCAGGCTCGGTTTCCCGCAGCCAGCGCAGGAACGGTGAACTCGGTGCGGTACCAGAAGTCGGAGTAGAAGAATGAATCCGAGACATAGAGCTGGTTCTTGCCAAAATTGGGATCGGGAATAGCGCCGACATTGAGGTAAGACGTAAGGACGGTGCCGGGCACCGTCGCTGCCACCCACTTCGAATCCTGGAAGCCTGGTTTCGACAAGTCCTCGCCATCGCCGGACACGAGCGAGAGGCGCTGTACGCGCCAGGCACCACCGGCGAGATCGAGGCGGCCGTTGGGCTGGCTCGCTGTTCGAACGGTTGGAGCGCGTTTGGGGCGAGCGACCGGACCGCCCCGGCCGTAGACCTCAATTTCACTGAGGATGTAGCCATCCGGCGAGCTGGGCCGTGTCATCAGCACGCGAACGTAGCGTCCGCGGGAAGGCTGCGCGAACTTTACATCGTCAACAGCTCCGGTTCCCTCAACTAGCGCATGCAGATCGCGCCAGCGTTCGGCGTCGTCGGAAACCTGAATCGAGCCCTGGGCCGCGCGGGCAATCCAGTACAACTTGACGCGATCAAACTCACAGTTCGCACCCAGATCGACATACACCCATTCTTCGCCGAGTCCGGCGCTCATCCATGCGCTGGTGAAGCTGTAAGGCCCTCCGATTTGCACCCTCTGATCGCGACGGAAGAATAGAACTTCGCCGAGTCTCCACTGCATGTAATAAGAGGCTTCCGGAGGAGCACCTGCGACGACACATTCCACCTGATAGAAACGGTTGCGGCAAGTGCGCCTGAGAGGAATCGACGGGAGGCATAACTGGCCTGGCCGCGCAAAATCCCGCGGATAGCCTTCGACAGAGGCCGGTTGAGGGGCGGATACAGTGCCGACGCTTTCCCATTGGCGACCATCGTCCGAGACCGACACGGTGAAGGTCAAGTCGGATGCATTCGCGCCCCACGGGGGAACGACGATCAGATCGACACGATCAATTTCGGGAACGCTGGTGCCGCCGCCCAGCTGAACCTGGATGGTGCCACGCGGGCCAAGTAGCTGGACGGAATTTGTGCGCGAGTGATCGAGGGCAAATTCGCGCTCCTGCTTGGGCAGCGCGCCACGAGTGCCGACGGAGGTGGCGACCCAATCGGGCAGGCGCGTGTCTTTGATGCCGTCGGTGACCAACTGAGCGGTCAGATTGTAGTCGTAGCTGCTGGAGTGATAGGCGGGCCGGAGCAGAGCGAGGTTTCGGTAGGTCAACCTGTCGATCACTAATTCCGGGCTGAAATCTTCCCGAGGGTCGCCGGGATAAACGCCGAGTCCGCGAGTGAATTCGCTGGCAGCATTGGCCGAGGCTAGCGACTGGTTGCCCGGCGCGGCAGCGGCGGGAGCCGTGAGCCCCGGAAAGGAATGCAAGGCCACACCGGCACCGGCAACGGCACTATGCTTCAGGAAACTGCGGCGCGAGGTCGACAATCTGGTTCCCCCTCTCACTCGTTCCACTCAGGCTTGAAACCAACGAAGGAGTTTAGCTGATTGGGGTGGAAGTGTGTCGCCGGGCGGGCTCTGAACTTCGATCGCAGACCGCGTCGATGCGACAGATCGCGGTGGCGACCCCGGAGGGAGTCGAACCCCCAACCCTCAGATCCGAAGTCTGATGCTCTATCCAGTTGAGCTACGGGGCCGGTCAGTCACACTCTACCACCGATCGCGGGACTAAGCCTTGGGCGGCATCTGCGATCCTCCATGGACGCAGAGGACTGCAGATCCCTCACTTCGATCGGGATGACAAAGACCTGAGGATCTGGTCTTCTGCCAAAGCCCTCACTGCAAGCCCATTGAACTGCTCGGTCAAACCAGCCTACGGGTTCAGGACGATCTTGCCGAACATTTGGCTCTTTTCCATGTATTCGTGAGCGATGCGAGCGTCTTTGAGCGGGAAGATGTGGTCGATTACCGGCTTCAGGCGTCCGGCGAAAACGTGGCCCAGGACTTCGTGCAGTTCGCTCATCGTGCCCATATACGAACCCAAGAGCGACAACTGACGTGAGAACAGGAAACGCAGGTCGATGCCGACTTGCGGTCCGGTGGTGGCGCCGCAGGTGACCAGGGTGCCGCCGTTTTTCAGTGATTTGACGCTTTCGTCCCACGTGGCCTGGCCGACGTGTTCGATCACGATATCGACGCCCTCGAAGTTGGTGATCTTGCGCACTTCCTGTGAAATTTTCTGCTGGTAGTGGTTGATGACATAGTCGGCGCCCAGTTCGAGCGCGGCTTCGCCTTTGCGCTGGTCGCCAGCGGTGGTGATGACGCGGGCGTGTAGCATCTTCGCGATCTGAATCGCGGCGATGCCAACGCCGGAATTGGCGCCGAGGATGAGTACGGTCTGGCCGGGGCGAAGAGCGGCGCGTCCCACGAGCATGTGCCAGGCGGTCAGGAACACAAGCGGCACGCTGGCGGCCTGGTTGTAGTCGAGCGTGTTGGGAATGGGGATGACGTTGACAGCGGGGACGGCCATTAGTTCGCAGTTACCCCCGTCGACGGCGTTGCCGAGGACGGTGAACTGGCGGCATTGATTCTGCACTCCGGCAATGCACTTCGGGCAGCGGTTGCAAAACGACATTGGAGCTAGCAGGACGCGCTGTCCGCTCTTGAATCCGGTGACATACTCGCCGATCTCGACGATCTCACCAGCAATGTCGCTGCCGAGGATGTGTGGCAGGTTGACGCCGGGAAGGCCGCCGCGCACCCAGAGATCCAGGTGGTTCATGGCGCACGCGCGGATGCGGACCAGGACCTGGTCTTTGCGCGGGCGGGGATCGGGAACGTCTTCGTAGGTTAGAACTTCAGGACCGCCGAATTGATGAATGCAGACGGCTTTCATGGGCGCTCCAATAGATCCGGTTCCAAATCGGGACTCGATGCTAATTGGAAATGTACCAAAAGCGATGATCAGGGGCAGCATTAACAGTGCTTGGCAAGCCGTGTCTGAAGTATCCACTGGTCTAACGCCAGTAGCCCCGGAGTGATGACCGGGGCTTTGTTTTGCCCTCGTTGACCTTCCGCCATTAAGCGCACCATAATCAGCTGCATGGATATCTACGAGGAGATCGTCCGGCTGCGCAGGGAGGGGCGGCGGGGGGCGGTGGCGACGATCGTCAACGTGCGCGGGTCGATTCCTTCCTTCAAGACCGCCAAGATGCTGGTGCGGGATGACGGATCGATCATGGGGACGATTGGCGGCGGGTGCGTCGAGGCCGAGGTGTGGCAGGCGGCACGCGAGGTGATGGAGTCGGAGAAACCGCGCACGCTGACCTTCGATCTGAACCAGGATCCGAAGAACGACAGTGGGCTGGTTTGCGGCGGGACATTGGAGATTTTTGTAGAGCCGGTCTTACCTCCAGTAGAACTTTATATTTTTGGTGCAGGGCATGTAGCAGAGAGTCTTTATAGGGTTGCGCGAATTGCCAATTTTGACATTACTGTGGTGGATGATCGGGAGGCCTTCGCGAATCGTGAGCGCTTCCCTCACGCGCAGGAAGTTATCGCGGAGGATTTCGACAAAGTGACTGCGCGCTTGCAGCCGAGCGAGTCATCCTACATCGTAATTGTCACCCGGGGGCATCGCGACGATATGAAGGTGCTGCGGTGGGCGGTCCAGACTCCGGCGCGCTACATCGGAATGATTGGATCGAAGAGGAAAACGATCACCATCTTTAAGGAACTGCAGGCGGAAGGTTTGGCTTCCGAACTCTTCGACCGGGTGTTTGCTCCGGTGGGATTGGACATTGGAGCAGTCACCCCGGAGGAAATCGCCGTTTCGATCACGGCCGAGTTGATTGCCAAACGACGCGGCGTGGAGCGGGAGTTACCGCATATGCGGTTGCCGCGGCGGGAGTCAAGAGCTTTAACCGCCGAGGACGCCGAGAGCGCAGAGAAAGCTTGACCACTGTCCGGCCTTGACGCACAAGACTGACTGCTATTTCCCACCTTCATTTCATTCAAGCATTTCACGGCGAACACTGCGTCTCGGCGGTAAGATTCTGACCATGGCGAAAGAAGTTGAAATCAAGTTCCGCATCACCGATGTGCGATCGTTCACGCGCGCATTAAAGGCCGCGGGCTTCAAGCGGATCACGCCGTCCACGCACGAGATCAACACTCTGTACGATCTCCCGGGTCAAAAACTGCGAAAGCGCGGCGAAATGCTGCGGCTGCGTCGATACGGCAAGGAATGGACTCTCACCCACAAGTCGAAGGGCACGACCGGACGGCACAAGGTGCGGGTGGAACGGGAGACACGCGTGGAAATGGGCGAGCAGGTGGATGCGATCCTGGGCGCGCTCGGCTTCGCCCCATCCTTTCGATACGAGAAGTATCGCGCCGAATGGAGCGATGGGAAGGGGCATATCGTCGTCGACGAGACCCCGATTGGTAACTACGGCGAGATCGAGGGCGCGGCGCGGTGGATTGACCGGACGGCGCACGCGCTGGGGATTGCACAGAGCGACTACATCACACAGACTTATGCCCCGATGTTCTTTGCATGGAAGCGGCGGACTCGCAGTTCGGCAAACGAGATGACATTTCGGGCCGTGCGCGGGAAGAGCGTGTAGCCCCATGAGACTTGGGGGCTCGCCGAGATCGCGGGGACGTCCCTCGCCCCCTTTTACGCAAGCCCATATGCGATGGCAGTCAGGCCGATCGCGAGAGCGCCGGGACTGATTCCCTCGCGTGCTCGCGCCAGTAGCTCTCATAGCCTACTGTGGCGTAGTACACCGCCTGATCGAAGAACTGGTCGAGCATGCGCAGAAGTTCGAGGCTGCCGAGCAGTTCCAAGGGCTTCTCGCGCATGCCTTCCATCTCCAGGAACTCCCAGAGATTCTCTTCGATCATCATGATGGCCCAGCAGAGAGCGCTCAACGATACTCCCTGTTGCGCGCGGCGGCGGCCCAGTGGTTTATAGACGCGTTCGATGTCGTCCTCGGTCTTTGTCAGGAGCCAATCGCTGAGATTGCGATAGACCTCGTGAGTTCGTTCGCGAATTTCCTGGGCGGGGACTTTACGAAGATCGGCGGCACGACTGGATCGCTGCAGCTTCTGCAGAAGACCTTCGGCCAACTGACCGGAATGAGCTTCAATAAGATGAACAAGGCGAAGAGCGATCATGGAGCGCCTCCTCGCTACTGCTGCTTCTATTGTAGGCCGGGAAATTCTTGCAGGAGCAACAAAAGTGGACTTACGGAGGACTGGTTCCCGCTTCGGCACTCGGGCGGAAGCGGAGGGGCAACTGCATTAGCCAGAAGAGGATCAGGGCAACGAGATCGGCGCCCGCGATATACCAGGGCCAGGGGCCCAGTAAGTCAAATAGTGAAGAAGACAGGGGCTTTTCGCGGAGATACATGAAGTTGGTGTTCGCCAGCCAGTCGACGATGGCAACGGCCACGCCATAGAAATTCAGTGACAAGAACGCGAACCACCACGACCTGGGCCTCGGGCGAGCCTGGCGCGTCCAGAGCAGGTAAAGAACCCCGACGATCAGGAGCGAGTGCCCGAAGAAATACTGGAATGATTGAAATGTGTCCAGGGGCGCGCGCAGATAGGGCGTGAGGATCGCCATCCCGGAACCGGCGATGCCCCAGTAGTAGGCCAAGTCAACCGTGTGCTCTTCGAGCGTGAGGAGGGCGAGGGCGGTCAGCCAGAAGGAGGCGTCGCACATTTCGAGCGGCAGGATTTCTGGGAAGCGAACGCCTTGCGCAAGATAGCGATAGGTGTGCCAGGAGAGGCCGTCGGCGGCAAGGATTGCAGCTAGGAAAATTCGCGTGGGAAGGCCTGATGCAGAATATCGGCGCGTCACGAATGACAGTACAAGCGCGGTGGCCGGGATGGCGGCGATGATCGCCAGATGAAGCGGGCTGAAAAGAAGGAGATCGTCCGGCACTTGGCGCCTGCAGAACCTTTAACCGCAGAGGACGCAAAGGTTGGCAGAGATCGCCGAGAAAGGCAAGGGCGGACAGATTACGAGTGTCCATCCTAAACAGTCCGGCTACGCGCCACAGCACTTCTTGTATTTCTTGCCGCTGCCGCAGGGGCAGGGGTCGTTGCGGCCGATCTTGTCACCGCTGCGGACGACCTGCTGGACGGTTTGCGTGTCACCGGCGCCAGCCATGCGGGCTTGCTCAAGTTCGCGCTTCTTTTTGCGCTGGAAGGCTTCTTCGATGTCGTCGACGGAAGTCGCCACCTGCCGTGGCGGACGCCCGTTGCCACCGCGGCCGCCGGTGATGAGTGATGGCACGCCGGATTCGGGACCCTGGCCCGCCGGACCTTCTGGACCTCGCTGCAGGGGCCCGGAGTCGGGCGGGCGTTCCAGAATCTGCATCAGGTAGAGGATGCGGACGGTCTCTTCCTGAAAGCGCTGCATCATTTCTTCGAACATGTCGAAGGATTCGCGCTTGTACTCGACCAGGGGATCGTGCTGTCCGTAGCCGCGCAGGCCGATGCCCTCTTTCAGGTGGTCCATCGAGAGCAGATGGTCTTTCCACTGCGCGTCGATGACGCTGAGCATGATGGTGCGCTCGTGGTAGCGCATGGCATCGGGGCCAATGAGCTTTTCTTTTGCGTCGTAGCGCTCTTTAAGCTTGTCGAAGATGGCGTCGCCGAGTTCCTGGCGGCTCATGTTGTCGGGCTTCACGCCCTCGGCATAGATGTCGACGCCGAACTTGGTGAAGATCGCTTCCTTCAGCCCCTTAAGGTCCCAGTCGTCGGCGTGCGATTTCTCGGGGCAATACTTTTCCAGAAGCTCGCCGAGGATGCCGCCGACGTAATCTTCGATGATGAGATCTTTCTGATCGAGTCCTTCGAGCAAACGGCGGCGCAGGCCGTACACGGCCACGCGCTGCTTGTTCATGACGTCGTCGTATTCGAGCAGGTGTTTGCGGGATTCGAAATTCTGCCCTTCGACGGCTTTCTGCGCAGCCTCGATGCGGCGTGTGATCATGCGCGACTCGATGGGGACACCCTCTTCCATGCCCAGGCGCTGGAGCAGGTTCGAGACCCACTCCTTGGCGAAGATGCGCATGAGGTCATCTTCGAGCGAGAGGTAGAAGCGAGAGGAACCGGGATCGCCCTGGCGGCCGGCGCGTCCACGAAGCTGGTTGTCGATGCGGCGGGCCTCGTGTCGCTCCGTGCCGAAGATATGCAGACCGCCTGCGGCGATTACTTCCTGGTGCTCGCGGTCAGTGTCGGCCTTATACTTCGCGAAAATCTCATTCCACTGGTCGGTGGGTACCACGTACTCGTTGCCAGCGTAGTACCAGAGAGTGCGATTGGAATCGTCGACGTCGGCGCCCACCTTGCCTTGCGCGGCGCGCAGGGGCTGCGCGATTCCCTTCTTCACGCACTCCTGCTTGGCCATGAATTCAGGATTGCCGCCGAGCAGGATGTCGGTGCCGCGGCCGGCCATGTTCGTGGCGATCGTCACCATGCCCTTACGGCCGGCCTGGGCGACAATCTCGGCCTCACGCTCGTGATATTTGGCGTTCAGAACGACGTGTTTGATTCCCTTCTTCTTGAGGAGTTCGGAGAGACGCTCGGATTTCTCGATCGAGGTCGTACCGACCAGCACGGGTTGGCTGGAATCATGGAGCCGCTGGATCTCGTCGGAGGCCGCAAAGTACTTTTCTTTCTCGGTGCGGTAGACGATATCGGGATTCTCGATGCGCAGCAGCGTGCGGTTCGTCGGAATGACCGTCACTTCCAGTTTGTAGATCTTGTCGAATTCAGGGGCTTCGGTTTCCGCTGTACCAGTCATGCCCGCCAGCTTCTTGTACATGCGGAAGTAGTTCTGGAAGGTGATCGTTGCAAGTGTCTGATTTTCACGCTCGATCTTGACGTTCTCTTTGGCTTCGATGGCCTGGTGGAGGCCGTCGGACCAGCGGCGGCCCGGCATGAGGCGGCCTGTGAATTCGTCGACGATGAGGACTTCGCCGTCTTTCACCACGTACTCGACGTCCTTGCGGTAAAGAGCGTGCGCTTTGATGGCGGTTTCGACGTGATGCTTGAGCGCCCAGTTTTCAGGATCGGCGATGTTGCCGATGCCGAGCAGCTTTTCGACTTTCTCCCACCCGCGGTCGGTGACCGTAATGTTGCGATGCTTTTCGTCAACTGCGAAATCGCCGCTGAGAATCTTCCGTTGCGGGTCGTTACCGGATTCGTTGAGCTCCCGGATCATCTCGTCCCGATCCTCTGGGGCGATTTTCTTTTCCTCGAGCAGGTCCCGCAATTCGTTCTGACTCAGCTCCTCGCCACGCGCCAGGCGCGGAATGATGCGGTTGACCTTGTAGTACTTGTCAGTAGATTCCTCGCTGGCGCCGGAGATGATCAGCGGCGTACGGGCTTCGTCGATGAGGATGGAGTCAACTTCGTCGACGATCGCGAAGTGATGCTCGCGCTGCACGCAGTCGCGCAAGTCAAACTTCATGTTGTCGCGGAGGTAGTCGAAGCCGAATTCGTTGTTGGTGCCGTAGGTGACGTCGGCGGCGTAGGCTTCGCGGCGTTCTTCGTCGTCGAGTTCGTGGACGATCACGCCGACGGTGAGGCCAAGGAACTTGTAGAGCTTACCCATCCACTCGGAGTCGCGCTTGGCGAGGTAATCGTTGACGGTGACAACATGCACGCCGCGGCCACTGAGCGCGTTGAGGTAGACGGGGAGAGTGGCGACCAGCGTCTTGCCTTCGCCGGTCTTCATCTCGGAGATTTTGCCCTCGTGCAGCACCATGCCGCCGATCAGCTGCACGTCGAAGTGGCGCATGTTGAGGACGCGGCGTCCGGCTTCGCGGACGACGGCAAAGGCTTCGACCAGAACCTCGTCGAGAGCTTCGCGCAAGGCTTGGAAACGTTCCGTCTCAATCTGTTTCTGGCGATCAATGTCGGAGTCCGGCTCTGCGCCGGATTCGGGTTCCCCCGTGGGTTCGGATCGGCTCAGCCGCTCTTTGATTCGGGCGCGAAATTCGTCAGTTTTGGCGCGAAGGTGGTCGTCGGAGAGCTTCTGCATCTCCGGCTCGAGCGCGGTGATCTCCTCAACGCGCGGGAGCATGCGCTTGATTTCGCGCTCGTTCTTGGTGCCGAATACTTTGCCTAACAGAGTGTTGATCAAAAGCAGAGTCCTTCAGGGGACACGCATCCCAAGAGTAACTTCAAGCCTAGCACATTAGATGCGGAACGGATCGACAGGACACTATGTCTCGGTCAGAGGAATGGATTCCGGATTTGGTTTCGATGCAAGCTCCCTGTATCATTTCGCCGTTAGCGACCGATGCCCACTTTCTACGAGCGATTCCAACAATCTGCCGGCAGGTTTCCCAACAATACCGCCCTCGAAATCCAGCGCCAGGACCGGGTGGAGAGCGTCACCTTCTCGGAATTGCAGCGCATGGCGGAGAGCGTTGGCCACTGGCTCTCCGGGCGGGTCGAACGGGATGCGCGGGTGGCGATTCTGGCGGCGAATCATCCGCGGTGGGTGGCGGCGTACTTGGGGATCGTTTGCGCCGGGCGGGTGGCTGTTCCTCTCGATACTGCCTTCCACGCTGACCAAGTGGCAAAGCTCCTGAAGGATGCCGGTGCTTCGGTGCTGTTCTGTGACGCGAAGCACCTGGCCGTTGCGCAAGAGGCCGTGCAGGGATTGCCGCTGCGTTTGGTGATGACCTCGGCCGCCACGGAACAGCATGCAGCGGATCCCACCCATCGCAAAGAACGCGATGGGTGGGGCAGCCAGGGGAAGAACCGCTTCGAAGCCGATCTGGACTCGATCTTTGCTGCCGGTTCCCAGGGCTTTGTTCCCCTCGCACCGCGCGAAGATGATTTGGCGGCGCTGCTCTACACTTCGGGCACGACTGCCGATCCGAAGGGCGTGATGCTCACGCACGCCAACCTGGTGGGCGAAGCCAACGCCGTATTTGGGGCGGTGCACATTGACGAGCGCGATGCCTTATTGGGCATCCTGCCCATGTTCCACGTGCTGGCGCAGATGGCAAATCTGTTCCTGCCTCTCTTTAACGGGGCGCGGGTCGTTTACCTGGAGACGCTGAATACCACCGAGTTGTTACGTGCACTGCAGGAACGCGAGATTACGGCGTTTGCCGTCGTACCGCAGTTCTTCTATCTGATTCACGAAAAGATCTTCAAAGAGCTGAACAAGCGGGGTGCCGCGGCACTGCGGATCGTTCGTTTGCTGATGGGGCTGAATCGCTTGCTGCGGCGCGTCGGGATCAATGCCGGCAAGCTGTTCTTCGGGAAGATTCACGCCACGTTCGGCAAGCGCATGCGCTATCTGGTTACCGGAGGATCGCGCTTTGACACGGCGATTGCCCGCGATTTCTATTCGTTCGGCATCGACGTGCTGAACGCGTACGGCCTCACCGAGACTTCAGGGGGCGCGTTTGTCAACCGCCCGGGTAAAGTCGTGATCGGCTCGGTGGGACCGGCGCTGCCGAGCGTGGAAGCGAAGATCGTCGATCCGCAGACGATTGAAGAAGGTGGTCCGGCAGCGGGCGAGATCGCGCTGCGCGGTCCGATTGTCATGAAGGGCTACTGGAACCGGCCTGACGCCAACGCCGAAGTGTTGCGCGATGGATGGTTCTATACCGGCGACCTGGGCTACTTCGATTCGGCTGGCAATTTGTTCATCACCGGCCGGCGTAAAGAAGTGATCGTGCTGGCCAACGGAAAGAATGTCTATCCTGAGGAGATCGAAACTCACTACCAGCAATCGCCGTTCATCAAGGAAATCTGCGTCATGGCGCTGGAGGCACGGCCCGGTGATCCGACGAGCGAACGTCTTTACGGCGTGATCGTGCCCAACTTCGAGGTGCTGCGCGAGCAGAAGATTGTGAATTCAAAGGAAGCGATTCGCTTCGACATCGAGAGCCTGTCACACAAAATTGCCTCGACCAAACGGCTGGGTGCTTACGAAATCTGGCAGGAAGATTTACCGCGCACCACGACGCGCAAGCTGAAGCGCTTCCAGATCGAGAAGAGAGTTCGCGATCTGCAGAAGCGCGGAGGGCCGGGCGAGGCTGACGTCGGGACAGAAAAGCCGCTGAGCGACGAGGAGAAATCATGGCTGGAGCGGGACGACGTCAAGCGGGCCCTGGAAGTGGTTCGTGAGGCGGCGCGGAACAAGTTGGCAGAGATCCGGCCAACACACAATCTGGAACTGGATCTGGGGCTTGACTCCATGCAGAGGGTCGAACTCCTGACCGCTCTGGAGCAGCAACTCAGCGGCGACGTCCCCGAGGCACAACTGGCAGAGATCTATACGGTGCGCGACCTGGTGGATGCCGTGCTTGACAGCGCCAGCCGAAACGAGGGCAGCACAAGGGCAGCGGCTCCGGCATGGTCGACGATTCTGGCCGAGCCGGTGACGGATCCGGAGGTGTTGGCGCTGGCGCGCCATCAGACATTCGCGGAACTCTTCTTCTTCATGATTGGACGATTTGTCCAGATGATCGCGCTCGACCTGTTCCATCTGAAGGCGAAGGGCCTGGAGAACCTGCCTGAGAACGGTCCGTACCTATTGTGCTCGAATCACCAAAGCTACATTGACCCGGTGGTAATGGGCTCGCTGCTGCCGTGGCGCATCTTCCGCAAGACGTTCGCACTGGGCACGAGTGACATCTTTGGCGAGGGCTTCATGCGGCGGCTGGCGCGATGGATTCGAGTTGTGGTTCTCGATCCGGACGCAAACCTGGTTCCGGCGATGAAGGCGGGGGCGTACGGATTGCGCCAGGGCAGGATACTGGTTCTCTATCCGGAAGGCGAGCGTTCGGACTCGGGCAAACCGACGGTGTTTCGCAAAGGCGCGGCTATTCTTTCCATTCATGAACAGGCGCCGATTGTGCCGGTCGGGATCGAAGGATTTTATGATGCCTGGCCACGGCATCGGAAACTTCCCAAGCTGGCGGATTTGAGGCTCGTTTTCGGCAGGCCGATTTTGCCCCCTCCGGTCAGTGATGCCAGCGATGCGGCGTATGAGAAGCTGACCGCGGAGTTGAAGGCGCGGGTGGTGGAGATGTGGGATGATCTGCGAAAGGCGGAGATGCCAGTGTCTGCCTCTGCGCCAACTGCCGATCAGCATTAGGGCTGTATCGCAGCGCTGAAGCGCTGCGCCACCCAGAGAGATTTCACCGCACAAACAACAACGCGCTCGCAAGTTGCGGGCGCGACTGCCGGCGGGTCGCCGGCGCTACACTCCTGCACCGGCGCCACGAGCACTTTCGCCGCAGACTTTGACGAAGGCGTCGACCACGCCGCTGTTAAATCTCTCGCCTGACTCGGAAAGAATCGCAGCCTCGGCCTGTTGCGGCGAAAAGGCTTTTCCGGTAGCTCCGCTGGTCAAGCGCTGATAGGTGTCAGCGATGGCGAGAATATGTGCTTCGATCGGCACATTCATGGCCCGGGCACCCTGCTCGGACAAAATCTGCTGGGCAATGATGATCGGTAACACGCGGCGCAGCCGGCCGCCCATCGTCTGTGCTCGTTCGTCCGGACGTTTCGTGCCCTTGTGGAAACTGGCCAGGACCTCATCGCGGGTCAGGTTCGCCGCTTTGTAGAGAATGTCGTTGCTGATGCCCAGCTTGCTCAAGTCGCGCAGTAACGCGGCAGAGCGCACGCACTCGATGCGATCGGAGCCAAGATCCATGACTTCAGCGATCTTGGTGGACAGCATCGCGACGTGAACGGCGTCGTGCTCGCTGTACTTGTCGCTTGCCAGAAAGTGTTGCAGTACGACCAGCAGGCTGCTGAAGCTCTCGCGAATGTCGTTGGTCATCTCCTGCCGGCGCTCATAGAGCGTGCCCATGGCGTAGCCGGTGACAGCCAGGATTCCGGCCCAGATGGCGAAGTTGAAGAGCCGCTCACCGGGCAGCGTGAACGTGCGGTGTGTGGGAACCAGGTTGTCCACGAAGTTGAGCAGGGTCACAACAAAGACGCAGGCCAGGGCAGTCATGGTGGCGTGACGGCGCCCAAAGGTGTAGGCCGAGTAGAGCGTGGGCAGAAAGTAGAAACAGAGGACCATCGGCAGCGACTCGGCAAAGAATTGCAGCGTGGCCGCAATGACAAATAGCGACAGCAACAAGACGAGCTCTTTGGTGATTTTGCTCATATGCAAGACCCAGCTCTCACCCGCAGGAACCGGCAAGACGGGCTTCCGGCCAAACGGCACACGGCAGGCGCAGACCAGGCTCCCGTGCTCACTACGATGGTGAGGCACGTTAGAGTAGGGACCAAATTACCGAGGTAATCGGTGAATTCAGACCAGGGGATCACTTCCCACAGCGGGTCAAGCTAGAGGTTCGAACTGGTGGATGAGCCAGTAGCCGGCGCCGGCCATAATGGCGGATGCGGGAATCGTGAGAATCCACGCCCAGACGATGCGGGTGGCCACTCCCCAGCGCACCGCTGAGAATCGGTGAACGGCACCCACGCCGACAATGGCTCCGGTAATGGTGTGGGTGGTGGAGACGGGAATACCGGCCAGGGCCGTGCCAAACAGCGTGATGGCGCCAGCACTCTCAGCGCAGAAGCCGCCGACTGGCTTGAGCTTCGTGATCTTCTGACCCATCGTGTGGACGATGCGCCAGCCGCCAAAGTAAGTTCCGGCGGCGATGGCGGTGTGAGCCGCCAGGATGATGGGCCAATGGAGTTGTCCCCAGTTGCCGAGCATGTCCTGCTTGCTCATGAAACCGCCCGTATATAGCGCCCCCGCGATGATGCCCATGGTTTTCTGGGCATCGTTGCCACCGTGTCCCAGGCTGTAACAGGCGGCGGAGAGCAGTTGCAGCTTCCGGAACCAGGTGTCGACTTGCTGTGGCGCCTTGTGACGCAACAACCAATACATCCCAGTCATGAACAACAGTGCGAGGGTAAGTCCAAGGATGGGGGCGACGACAATGAAAATGAGGGTTTTGTACCAACCGGCGCCAATAATCACGGTAAAACAGGTGCGCCATCCGCTATGAATGGCCGCGTGCATCATGGCGGCACCGGCATAGCCGCCGATGAGGGCATGGGAGGAAGATGTCGGGAGTCCCCACCACCAGGTCAGGAGGTCCCAGATGATGGCGCCAAACAAGCCTCCCAGCACGACATACTGGTTGACCTCCGAGAGCCGGATCATGCCGGCTCCGATCGTTTTGGCGACGGCCGTCCCGAGAAAGAAGGCCGCCAGAAAGTTGAAGACCGCGGCCCAGACTACCGCCAGCCTGGGCGACAGGACGCGCGTCGAAACCACGGTAGCAATGCTGTTCGCGGCGTCGTGAAAACCGTTCAGGAAGTCGAAGATCAGGGCCACCAAAACGGTGATGACGACAAGTAGCAGCTCTGGATTCACCTGAGTGGGCTCCGGATGGGGGTGGTTTTCGCCAAGGCTAGGCGCTCTTCAGCACAATCGCTTCCAGTACGTTGGCGGCATCTTCGGCCTTGTCGGTCGCATACTCCAGCACCTCGTAGAGCTCTTTCATCTTGATCAGCTGGATCGGATCTTTTTCGCTTTCAAACAGAGCACCAATGGCTTTGCGGCTGACCGTGTCGGCCTCATCTTCGAGGCGGTTAACCTCGTCGCAGTGTTTGAGTACGCCATTGTTCTTTTCCAGAAGGGAGACGCCGCGGGCCAACTCCTCGGCTTGGAGCACGATAATGCCAGCAAGTTCGGCGGCGGCGACCGGCGGCTCCGTGATTTTGTACATCACCAGCCGGACGGCCGCGGCGTTGACGAAATCCAGCACATCGTCCAGCGAAGAGGCGAGCCGGTGAATGTCTTCGCGGTCAAAGGGAGTGATGAAGGTCTGGTTCAGTTTGGCAATGATGGCGTGCGTGGCGCGATCGCCTTCGTGCTCGATTTCCTGCATGCGTTCTACCCGCTTTTCAAGATCATGTGGGCTTTCCAGAATGCTACGCAGCAGGATGGCTCCGGCGCTCATACTGCTCGAGAGCTCGGCAAAGAGGGCAAAGAACTTAGTTTCCCTAGGAATGAAGCGCATATTATGACGTAGAGAACGGAAAACTATCTCACGGCGAGGTGGACAGGTGCAAGGACGGGAGCAAGGGGCGCGTTCAACCCGCAGAAGGGCTATTTGGCGCGCGGATGCGTCTGGTCGTACACGTTCATCACGTGCTTGACCGAGAGCTGCGTGTAGCGCTGCGTAGTCGCGAGGCGCTCATGACCGAGTAATTCCTGAATCGCGCGCAAATCGGCGCCTTCCTCCAGCATATGAGTGCCGAAGGCATGGCGCAGGGTATGCGGGTGGACGTCGGAGGAGAGTCCCTTGGCAATAGCGATGCGCTTGACGATTCGTCCGACGCTGCGGGTGGTCAGCCGGCCGCCGCGCTGGTTGACCAAAAGCGCGGAGCTTGTCTTTTTCACCGTCGCCAGCAGTTGCTGCCGCCAAGGCAGGTACTGAGCTAAGGCTGCCCGGACTGCACCACCGAAGGGCACGTAGCGTTCCTTCTTCCCTTTGCCCCGAATCAGGATGGCTTCCGCGCTCAAGCGGATGTCGTCGAGATTGATGCCGACGAGCTCGGAATTACGGATACCGCATCCGTAAAGCAGTTCCAACAACAGGCGATCGCGTTCAGGGAACGAAGCAACTTCGGGCATCTTGCCGTCGAGGACCGAGTTCACTTCTTCGATGGTAGGAACGCGCGGGAGCTTTTTGGGCAGCCGCGGAGTAGAGACGAGCTTGGCAGGATTCTGCTCGACGGCTCCTTCCTGGGCGAGCCAGCGGTAGAGGGATCGGATTGCGGCGAGGGCCCGAGCCACAGAGGTCTTCGACAATCTCCTGTCATAGAGGTGAGAGAGGAAGCCGCGAATGGCGATGTGGTCGATCGCTTTCAAATCGCGCGCGCCGATATAAGCAGCGAAAGCGTCAAGGTCGCCGGCATAGGCCTTGATGGTGTGCGCGGAGGCATTGCGCTCGCGGAGATGGCGGAGGAAAGAGTCGGTGGCGAGCTCGACGGGCGCGCGTTTTGTTTCCGCCGCTTCGTTCATGAGATTAGAGAATATCTACCACGGAGGCACGGGGACACGGAGCAAGTCAGAAGGCAGAAGTCAGATTGCAGAAGCAACATCCTTGGCGCGTAACTCTGCAGTTGATGGCTCGGGTTGTGAGCGATTTCAAGAGGGCTCTCCGTGCCTCGCTGTCTCCGCAGTAGATTCAATTTCTTGCCTTTGCTCTCGGATGATGCTTCGCATACACGCTCTTCAGCCGGTCGAGCGCTACGTGGGTGTAGACCTGCGTCGTTGAAATATCGGAGTGGCCGAGGATCGTCTGTACTGTGCGCAGGTCAGCACCGTTTTCCACCATATGCGTGGCGCAGGAATGACGCAGCATGTGCGGGCTGGCATGGCGGCCTGACGCGACGGATGCCTGCCCCACCAACTGCCAGACCCGCTGGCGAGTCAGCCTGCGCCCACCAGTGCCAACAAACAGCAGCGGCGACGATCTTGTATTAACAATCACGTCCCTTCCATTCTTCAAGTATTGCTGCAAGGCCTGCTGGGCCGGAACCCCAAGCGGCACCATGCGTTCCTTATCACCCTTGCCGCGAACCAGGATGTATCCGGTGTCGAGTTTCAGATCTTCCAGGCGAGCATCGGCGACCTCGGACACGCGTACGCCCCCGGCATAGAGCAGTTCCAGCATGGCACGATCGCGGAGCGCCAATGCATGGGCCCGGGCGGTATTGTTGCGCGGCTGAGCTGCCTCGAGCGTGGCTTCAACTTCGTCGCGAGTGAGCGACTTGGGCAAAACTTTCCATTGCTTTGGGGTGTCGATATTGAGCGTGGGGTCCTTGTCGATCTTGCCGTCGAGGAGGAGGTGGCGATAGAGATGGCGGATGGCGGAGAGTTTTCTTCCAACCGAGCGGCCGTCAAGCTGGTTGGAAAACAGTTCCTGCATGAAGTCGCGGACATCCTGACGGCGGGCGGAGATCAGCGTATGCTGCCGCTTCTCGATGAATTCGGCGAATTGGGCCAGGTCGCTGGTGTAGGCGGCAATCGTCAGGCGGGCGCAGCCACGCTCCACCCGCAGGTAGTCAAAGAATGCCGAGAGCGTGCGCGCGTTCGCATCGGAAGGCACAAAGTTAGTATGCGCGTTATCGGACGCTGGTGGAAGTGATCACGCGGGTGCAATGGCGGCGCCGGTCACCAGTCCGTGGCGAAGAGATGGCGCGCTGCCTTCATTCCGCACTTCTGATATTTGTCATAAGCGGCGGCGGCGCGTTCGTGGATCTGGCCCGACGCTTCCCCGGCGATCCAGCCATCGAGCGCGGCCTTGAGTGTGTAGGCCTCGGGCGCCATCAGGCCGGTGGTCCACAGAAGGGGGCGGGCGCCCGAGGTTCGCAGCGGCTGCGAGAAGTACAGTTTGCTGGCGCAGGCGAGGATGATCGCTTCGCGGCGGGTTTCGTTTTTCTGGCGCGGCACGATCGGCAACTGAAAATCCATCAGGCCATCGTGGCCGACGTAGGCAACCAGGTTGGATCCGCCGCGACCTGCGATTGCGACCGCTGGCGAAGCGGGGGACGGGATGATGGTCTCCGGGTTCGCGCCAGCGGCGGCATCGAAGAAGTCGAGAATCGCCTGCCGGATTTCGTCTCCGCGATAGGCGTCAGCCACGAGATACACGTTGGCCGTGCGATGCTTGAAGATGCAGCGTTCGAGCACCTCGGCCTTCGGCTTCTGCAGGCACTGGAGTGGCGTCCAGTCACTGCTGCGGGAGAAGAAGGTTTTCACTCCCGCGGCCGCTCCCCAGTAGAGGTTGTGTGCCGGATCGAGGCCGTTGCCCAAACGAGGAGGCACGGGCACGATTCCCTGATGCTGGTTGTCCGCCAACGCGACAAAGACATGGACGGTGCGAGGAGCTGAATTCTGCGACGGTGCCGGACGGGGCAGGAAGAAACAACACCATGCCGCGACCAGAGCGAACCGCAGCCCTACTGGGACCTGCGCAACCATGCCGCGAGTATAGAATGAAGGGCACTATGAACAAGGCTATTCCCATTCTCTTGGGCACCGTGGTGCTGGTGGGGTGCAACCAGTCTCCCAACACTGCAACCGGAATTGTCGGGGCTGGGAATCCAAACGATCCCGTGGACAAGAGGTTGTCAGATCTTGCCGGACATGGCGTGACGAACTGCGGTCACCTCAAGACGCAGGTACCTGCCGAAGTCGACGCTGCCAGCAAATGCGTGATGCAATCGGCGCAACAGAAGAAACCGTTCTACGTGGCGTACGAGTTGCCCGGGCTGACGGTCGCTATCGCGGGGAATGCGGAGGGCAAGCTCTTCTCGATGCAAACTCAGCCATCGGCTGCGGGCGGGTTGGAGGTGGTGCCCTGCCCTTCGGCGTTGCGCATTGCTCCGAGTGGAAGAGTCAGCTGCTACGAACCGGGCGCGTTTCCGATGGGTACCGACTCCAACCTGCACGAGCCGCTCATGACGATGCCTCCGACCGGCGTCAGTCCGCACCAGAGAAAGGACGTTCCTCCGCCGGGGACGCCGAATCCCCACCAACAACCACCAAAGGCTCCGGAAAAAACGCAGTAGGAAGCAGTATCGCTGGTACTCGACAGGGCGGGAAACGAAAGTAACCCGCGGCTGTGAGGTGCTTCACATACTCCGTCTCGTCGCGAATGATCAAATCCAGAGCAGCGGGCTGGAGATGAGCATTCATCGGATGTGGTTCACGGCCGTCTTGTGCGCTTGTTTGCTGATGCCGGTTGCCGTTGCTGAACCGTTCGTTACATTTCCTGATCAGAAAGAGCTAGCATCCCCCGATCGGCGCTACGTCTTACGAAGTGTCGATCCGCCGCACGATCCCTCTGCCTTCTCATCGGCGTTCCACTCTCTGGTCCTGGAAGACCGCACGACGGGCAGATCGTGGCGGTTGTATGACTATCTCCACAAAGTGTCGGCGGCATGGTCTGGGGATCGAATCATCGCAACTGACTACGTCAGTCGAAGAGGAGCACGCGTCTTAGTGTTTTCGGTGGACCCCAAGGCGGACGCTTACATCGTGGACCGCATGGCCCTGGCAGATCGCCTTCCGTTGCCATTGGGATCTCAGCTGCAGTTCAACGATCACGTGTTCGTGGAAGCCGCCCGGATGGACGGCACCCGCCTCGAACTCAGGGCGTGGGGATATGGGGCACATGATCCCGGGGGCTTTCACATGACCTGCGAACTCGATCTGGCACTAGGCACGGCATCATGTCGCGATAATCCCCACACCACTTCTCCGCCCTAACCGCAAGAGCCCGCCTATGGCTGGTCCCCGGCGTCGCCCGCAATTCCCGGCGGTGGAGCTGGGATTGTAATGTCGAGCTTGTTCACCGCGCCGAGTGACGAGACCGGCTTGTCGAATTCGCTGGAATTGCCAACGACGAGCACCGACATCTGGTCGCGGTGGATGTATTTCGCGGCCACCCGCGCGACATCTTCCTTCGTCACTTTTTCGATCGCGGCCTGATACTTTTCCAGATAGTCGAGTGGATAGCCATAGAACTCGTACGCCATTTTCTCCTGCAGGACTTTGCCGGGCGAATCGAAACGGAAGATGAAGGAGTTAAGGATCGAATCCTTGGCTCGTTTGATTTCCTCGTCAGTGATCGGTTTCCTGGCCAGGTCGGCCAGTTCGTCGTCGAGCGCGTGGATCGACTCGATCGTGGTTTGGCTTTTGGTGCTCATGATGAGCCGCAACATGCCGGGATGATCCCAGCTCGTGCCGATCCCACCGCCGACCGCGTAAGCCAAACCTTTGGTGCTGCGGATGTCGCCGAACAGGCGCGATGAAAAGCCACCGCCGAAGGCTTCATTGAACACCGAGATGGCATAGTAGTTCGGATCTTTGCGCGTTGTACCTAACCCGACCAGATAGATGTTGCTCTGATTGACGTCGGTTTTTTCCACCAGATAGTTGCCGGGTTTGGCGGGCGTAATGGGGACGTCAGGATCTTTTGCGGCAGGGCCCTTTGCCCACGAACCAAACGCCTGACGAAGTCGCGCCTCCATGGCAGCCGAATCGAAGTCGCCGACCACTCCGAGAATGATGTTGTTGGGATGAACGTAGGTGTGATGCCAGCTGACAAGGTCTTCGCGAGTGACCGCGGCGACAGTGGCATATTCGGGCTCTCGTGCGTAAGGGCTGTCGGCGCCGTAGGCAAGTTTGGTCGCTTCGCGGCCGGCGATTCCAGCCGGATTGTCATTGCGGCGCGAAATACCGTCGTACAAACCTTTCTGGGCGATGACAATTTTGTCCGCCCGGAACTCGGGGTTCTGCAGCAGGTCAACGAAGACTTTGAAGACCTCGTCGAGATCATCTTTCAGGCATGACCAACTGATTGTCGTCGAGTCTCCGCCACCGCCAGTCTCGACGCGGGCTGCGCGCTGCTCGAGAAAATCGTCCAGTTGGTCGCCCGTCTGAGACTTCGTTCCGCCGGTGCGCCACACTTCACCGTAGACATCGATCAGTCCGGACTTATTCGCAGGAACGGTACGGCCACCACCACGGATGCGGGCGACACCATCAATCAATGGCAGTTCGTGATCCTCCTGCAGAAAAACCACCATGCCGTTGGGCAGGACAATGCGTTTCGGCTGCGGCGGATGAAATGCGGGCAGGGCTGGAATCGGAACTTGCTCCCATGTCGCAGCCTGGGGCCAGACTTGTGCGCTGCCGAACAGAACTACCAGAGCGAAGACTGCCGATATGGCGCGCTTCACTGGGCACCTCCTTGCGGGGCAGCGGCCGCCGGCGGCGGTCCTGACGGCGGCGCGAATTCGATGATGCCCACGGTGCGGTTGTCGGCAACGAACGTCTTATTGGCGACGCGGCGAATGTCCGCCTTGGTTACTTTGTCGATGCGCTCGACGGAGCGAAACAGCTCGCGCCAGTCGTCATAGCGCGCCTGAAACAGGCCGAGGTTGTTGGCCAGGCCTTCGTTCGAGCCAAGCGAGCGGATCAGGTTGGCCTTGGCCCGCGTCTTGATCATCCTGAGTTCCTCGTCGGAAATGTCTTCCTTCTTGAGCCGCTCGATTTCGGCGTGAATGGCGCCAGCCATTTCGTCGGGCTTATGCCCGGGGATTGGAACGGCATAGAAGGCGAACAGATGCGGGTACTTGTTGCCAGGCAGGCCGGAGAAGCCCGCCGAATCGGACGCGATCTGTTTGTCGCGCACCAGGGCGCGATAGAGACGCGATGTGCGGCCGCTCGACATCAGGTCGGTAATGGCGTCGTAGATGGCGTCGTCGGGGCTGCGATAGTCAGGCCGGTGGTAGCCCTCCAGGTAGATGGGCTGAGACTGTTCGTGCAGCACGACGCGGCGCTCGGATTTCTGCGGGGGCTCGACGGTGGTAGCTTCGTCCGGTTTGGGGCGGGCCGGAATGCGGGAGAAGTATTTCTCGATGATCGGCATCGTCTCCGAGGCTTTGAGGTCGCCGACGACCGTCACGATCATGTTGGCGGGCACGTAGTACTTGTCGAAGAAGTTTTGTGCGTCCGTTGCCGAGAACGAGTTGAGGTCCCACATCCAGCCGACGGTGGGACGGTGGTAGGGATGAGCCGCGAACGACGCGGTGGTGAACTGCTCGATCAGCCGCCCGATCGGGTTGCTATCGGTGCGCATGCGACGCTCTTCGATGACGACGTCGCGTTCTTTGTAGAACTGGCGCATCACCGGGTGCAGGAAACGCTCGGACTCGAGGTAGGCCCACAGTTCCAGCCGGTTGACGGGAAACGAGTAGTTGTAGCCGGTCTCGTCGTAATTGGTGAAGGCGTTCATGTCTTCCCCGCCTTCGCTCTCGACGATCTTGCCGAACTCGTTGATGAAGGGGGATGAGAACTTGTCGGCAGCCGTAATCGCGTCCTTCCAGGCCTGCTCCAACTGCTTGAGCTTCTGTTCGTCGCGATTCACGTCCTTGTCGCGTTCGGCGATGAAGGCGGAGTACGCTTCTTCAACTTTGGCCAACGCTACCTTTTCGCCTGCGTAGTCGCGAGTGCCGATCTTGTCGGTGCCCTTGAAGGCCATGTGCTCGAACATGTGCGCCAGGCCGGTTTTACCCATCGGATCCTGGGTGGAACCGGCGTCGACGTGGGTGAAGAAAGAGAAAACCGGCGCCTCCGGACGCTCGCAGATGATTACGGTCAGACCGTTGTCGAGCTTCTTCACTGTGATGTGCTTCTCAAATGAGGCCAGGTCCTGACTGAACGCAACTGCGGAAACGAAGAGAACAACGATGGTCGCGCGGAAGACTGAACGGGACTTCATCCTACCCCCTGCGGTTGTAAACAGTGGAAAATTCGAAGGTACGTGGCCTGCATTGCGCTTGTCAAACACGCCGCGGAGCAAGAGACGTTTGAGCGGTGTCTATGTGAGCAAGCGGAGATGGAATTTGAAGGGCTCTTGGTGGATCGCACTCGCTTTGCTTTCGTGGATTGGACCTGCGCTAGTGGGTCAGGCGCCCGACGGCACGCCCGAACGGGCCCTGCAGGATCTGGCGCTGGCAACCAAGGCGGAAGAAATCGAGAGACACTTGCCGGTTGCGATCGTCGAACGAGCCAAAACCCTCGGCGCTGAAGATCGGATGGCGTATGAGGCCAACTTGGTGGCTCGTCCGGCGATGCCTGAAGCGCAGTCAAAGTTGGAAATTCCCGACGATGGACATGCTTTTCTGGTCATGAAGAACAGCGACATGGAGCAGGGCGCGGCCAATTTGACGGATAGCGTAGTCACGGGGTCCGATGCTGTGCTGCGGTTTGCGCTCGGCAGAGTCGCAAACGAGGCAATCGAAGTCATGGTCTGGATGCGCTTCGAGGATGGCGAGTGGCGTATTCGGGAATTGGATCCGGGCAGCTTCCGAAGCCGCATTCGATTTGACGAGCCGGAATTTGTTGAGCGGTTTCGGAATCGCGAACTGAAGGCGAACGAATCGGCAGCGGTATCGACCCTCGCGAGTTTGCACTATTCTCTGCAGCGCTTCGTCGAGGATCGCCCCGATGTCGGTTTCCCCGACGATCTCTCGCTCCTTTCGCCAGCGACTGGCGGTGACGAGGACGGCGATGAGCCGCCAGCGGCATATCTGAGCGCAGAGTTGGCGTGCAATGACGCGCAAAGTGACGGATACCGTTTCCACTATCAACTGCTTCGCGGTGGCCCTGAGGGGGCCTATCAAATCACCGCGCGTCCAGCCCTCTTCGGCAAGAGCGGCAGGTTCGGTTACGTCATTAATGAGTCGGGCGACATCCACGTAACCGGCGAGAAGCGTGACGCAACGACCGATGACCCAATGCTGGGGGCGAGCGAGCCGGATTCGGCCAGCACGGAGTAGAAACTGAGGCTCAGCTCTCCCACACCCACTTTCCACCCACCATGGTGCGTTCGATGGGGATGTTGATGATGTTGTAGGGGTCCTCCTTGAAAACGTCGCGTCCCAGCACGACGAGGTCGGCGAGCGTGCCAGGTTCGATGGAGCCTTTCAGGTTCTCTTCGTAAGACGCGTAGGCGCCGTTGATGGTGCCGACCCGGATGGCTTCTTCAAGCGTGATCTTCTGCTGCGGTCCCCAGACGTTGCCTTTGGCATCGGTGCGCGTGACTTCGGACTGCAGCGCCATCATCGGCTCGAACGGACCGGGCGGATAGTCAGAAGCTTGCGTGGGGCGGATTCCGGCATCGATAAAGCTGCGCAGGGCGAACATGTGATTGACGCGCTCCGAACCGTACTCCTTCATCTTTTCGCCGTGGTAGTAGGCGTAGGTGGAGAAGGGCGTGGGGATGGCGCCCAGCGCCTTGATTCGCTGGACCAGAGAGTCGTTGACAACCGTGCAGTGCTCGAGGCGATAGCGGGCATCCTTGCGCGGCATTTCCTTCTGCAGGCGCTCGTAAACGCGCAGGGTCACGTCGATCCCGACATCGCCATTGGCATGGGTGCCCAGTTGCCATCCCGCGGCGTGCGCCTTGCGGGCCTGCTCGTAGAGTTCGTCTTCCGGCGTGACCAGAATTCCGTAGTCGTCGGGCCTGCCGATGTAAGGCTGCGACAGGCGCGCGGTACGCTCGGAAATTGAGCCGTCACAGATCATCTTCTGCGCGCCGACCCTCACCCACTCATCGCCAAGGCCGGTCTTCACCCCGGCAGCGAGCATCTGGTCCATGAACGCGTGATAAATGTGGCAATAGACGCGTAGGGAAAGATCGCCGGCGTCGCGAGCCTCCTGGTACGCTCGGAAATCATCGGGTGTGCCGAGCGCGTCGGTCACTGACGTCACACCCGTGCGGCTCATCATCTTCGAGATCAGCTTGACGCCTTCGCGGCGGTCGTCGCGCGTAAAGTTCGAAGGAATGACTTTCGCAAAAGCCTCTTTGGCGTTTTCCCGAACTCGGCCGGTGAGTCGTCCGGTGGCTGAATCGTGATCGTACTTTCCGCCCGGTGGGTCGGGAGTATTCTCATTTACCTTGGCGAGTTGCAAGGCTTGCGAGTTGGTCCAGGCGGTGTGGCCGCCACGATGCTCCACAAAAACAGGGTGATCGGGAACGGCATCGTCGAGATCTTTGATATTCAGGGGGTGGCCGTCGGAGGTTTTGGTGTCGTCGTACTTGAAGCCGAGCACCCACTCGCCCGGCGGCGTCTTCGCGGCGCGTTCGCGTAGCGCCTTCAGGATGTCGGCAATCGACCGCAAGTCGCAATCGACCATGCGCAAGTGAGAGAGGCCCGCTTCGGCGGGATGCGAATGCGCGTCGATGAAACCGGGCAGAACCGTCTTACCGCCGAGGTCGATCTTCTTCGCATCGCCGGCGGCGAGAGCGAGCACTTCGTCGTTTGTCCCAATGGCAAGGAAGCGGCCGCCCGAGATGGCTACGGCCTGCGCACGAGGATGGCGCGGATTCACGGTCCAGAAGTTACCGTTGTGGAGAATGAGCTTGGGCTCGGTGCGCTCGATGGCGAACAAACGAGAGGCGCCCAGGGCAGTCAATCCGAAAACAAACTCACGACGCGACGCTGGCATCTGAACTCCTTTATTGCACTCCTTCGTGTACCTTAGTGTCCTTCGTGGTTGAGAAAAAGCTGAACCCACAAAGGACACTGAGGTACACGAAGGAAATCCGATCGCGGAAAAACTATACTAGCAATCCAGTCGTTGGTCGCTAGGCGTCGGTCGTTCGCGGCTCGCTGTTTGGCATGAACCGCCGCCCATCCGGCGAAATCGGAAGCCACTAACGACCAGCGCCCAACGATTATCCATGCCCGCTCCGACTATCGTCGATGTGGAAGGCCGCAAGCTGAGCCTGACGAACCTGGATAAGGTTCTCTATCCCGCCGCCGCATTCACCAAGGGACAGGTGATCGATTACTACGTCCGCATCGCCCCGGTACTGGTGCCGCATCTGAGCGGGCGTCCGCTGACCATGAAGCGGTATCCGGAGGGAGTGGATCACGAATATTTCTTCGAAAAGAATGCGCCGAAACACCGGCCGGAGTGGGTACAGACCACGCCCGTATGGAGTGATAGCAATCACCGCACGATCCACTTCATATTAGCGAATGATCTCGCCACGATGGTCTGGATTGCGAACCTGGCGTCGCTGGAATTGCACCCGTCGCTGTCGCTCGGTTCGAAGATTGAGCAACCCACCATGATCGTCTTCGACCTCGACCCCGGACCGCTGGCGAATATCGTGCAGTGCGCACAGGTGGGGCTTTGGGTGCGGGCAATCTTCGATCACTTCGGGCTGCAGAGTTTTGCGAAAACTTCGGGATCGAAGGGAATGCAGATCTATGTCCCGCTGAATACGCCCACCAGTTACGAGGAAACGAAACCGTTTGCTCATGCCATTGCCCGACTGCTGGAGCACGAGCATCGCGAGCTGGTCGTTTCGGATATGAAGAAGTCCGTCCGCACCAACAAAGTCTTCGTCGACTGGAGCCAGAATGACGAGCACAAGACAACGATCGGCGTCTATTCGCTGCGGGCGCGTGAGCGGCCCACAGTGTCCACTCCGATTTCCTGGGACGAGGTCGAGCAGACGCTGAAGAAGAGCGATGCGGAGCGACTGGTGTTTGAGGCGCCCGAAGTGCTCAAGCGCGTGGAGAAGATGGGGGACCTGTTCGCGCCCGTACTCAAGCTGAAACAGAGGCTGCCGCAACTGGCGGGCCTTGGGACTGGCGCGGAGAGAGAAGACGGTGTCGCATTGGCAGCGGAAGCGGAATCGCGGCCGCGAGCCGCGACGGCAAAGCCTGCGGCCCGAAAACGCAAGGTATAATCCGCACGGGTTTCGCTTCTGCAATCTGACCTCTGACTTCTGCAATAAGGTCCTATGGCTCACCTTTACGTCGGCACATCCGGATGGGCTTACCCGAGCTGGAAACCGGCTTTCTATCCCGAAAAGATGGCGCAGAAGAAATTTCTGAACTTCTATGCGACCAAGCTGAATGCGGTCGAGGTGAATTTCAGTTTTCGTCAGTTGCTCAAGGAAACGACGGTCCAGAATTGGATGAACGATACGCCCGAGCATTTCCGTTTTACCATCAAAGCGCACCAGGTGCTGACGCATATCAAACGGCTGAAGTCGGCCGAGGAATTTCTGAAGCGCTTTCTGACCACCCTCGAATCGCTGGAACAAGCCGGACGGCTGGGGCCGATCCTGTTTCAGCTTCCACCCAACTTCAAGGCCGACCAGGCGGTGCTAGCCGAATTTCTGCAGGCTTTGCCGAGGGGAGTGCGGGCTTCGTTCGAGTTCCGGCACGCCTCGTGGTTCACCGATTCCACCTGGGAGACGCTGCGCGCGCTCAACATTGCGCTGTGCGTAGCGGAAACCGAAGAGCGCGACACGCCCGATGTGGTCACCGCCGATTATGCCTACTACCGCTATCGGAAACCGTCATATACACCGCAAGAACGCGCAGTGATGGTGGCTCGCATGAAGGAACATCTTGCCGCCGGACGCGACGTGTTCGCATACTTCAAGCACGAAGAGACGCCCGAAGGAGTGCTGTATGCGGTGGAGATGCTGGGCGCGGTCCCCACACACGAGACACCTTCAACCTCTTGATTTTCGATCTTCCTGCGCTAGGATGCCTCTACTGTGCCAGCCGCAAACCGCGAAGAACGGGCGTCGCTTGACGCGGTCTTCAGTTCACTAAGAAGAGTGCTGTCCCGCCATGCCCCGCCATTCAAAGTGAAGACGGGCACTCAAGAAGGTTGACGACGGACTGCTTCAGGACATCGAGGATGCTTTGCAGGTGGGCATGGAGTTTTTCCAGGACCGAGGTTGGCTGTAGGCCCACGGCGTCATCCAGCGTTGTCTTTCATTCCCCTTCTTCAGTTGCCTGCCCGGCCCGCGCGATGTTCTCGGGCTTGCCGAGATCGCGCCAGGAATATTCGTCGGCGCGGAAGGCGAGGACCCTCTCGCCTTGGGCCGCGAGGCGCAGATAGCTGGCGATAATCGAGAACGCACCTTCCTCCGTCATCATCGTCAGCAGTCGCGGCGAGATGACGTGGATACCGGAAAAGGCCAGGGCCAACGCCGGCGATGTCGACAACGAACGGACGAATTCCGGAATTCCGTCGTGGCCCGCACGACGCCCACTCAGTCGGAGGTCTTTGTCGAAGAGCAGGTAGCGCGAAGTCTCGCGGTCCTGCACTGCCAAGGTAGCCAGCGCCTGGCGCTCGCAGTGAAAGTGAACCATGCGATCGAGATCGATGTTGCTGATCACGTCGACGTTGTGCAGGATGAACGGCTGATTCGAGCTGCGGCTGTCTTCGAGAAAGAACCATGCCGCTTTCTTCAGGCCGCCGCCAGTGTCGAGCAAGACCTCTTCGCGCGAAATTTCAATGCGCATGTCGAAGTTGGCGTTCTTCTTGAGATAGTCGGCGACCATCTCGGCGAAATGGTGGACGTTAACGATCACTTCGCTCACGCCGAACTTGCGCAGGCGGCCGACGACGATTTCGAGCAGAGTGCGTCCGGCAACTTCGACCAGGGCCTTAGGGCGGTCGTTGGTCAGGGGGCGCAGCCGCGTGCCGAGACCGGCTGCGAGAATCATGGCCTTCATTGCGCGGCTCTTTCCGCCGCAGGCTGACCGGCGGCTGTTTGCTCCGCCGCCATCCTCGTCAGTTCGCGGTGCTGCACCACGACTTCGAGGCCGTCCTGTCCGCGGAGGTGTTTGGCCAGCTGTTCTGCCAAATAGACCGAGCGGTGCTGTCCGCCGGTGCAGCCGAACGCGACCATCAGGTTCTTGAAGCCACGTTTCTGATAGTTACGCACGCTCGCATCGACCAGCGCGATCGAGTTTGCCAGGAACTGGTGCACTCCGTCCTGCTGGTTGAGGTAGTCGATCACCGGTGCATCTCTTCCAGTGAGTGGCTTGAACTGCTCTTCCCTGCCGGGGTTCGGGAGGCTGCGGCCGTCGAACACGAAGCCGCCGCCATTTCCCGTTTCGTCCGCCGGCAATCCGCGATGGAACGAGAAGCTGACGATGCGCACGGTCAGACTTCCGCCGACCGACGCCACGCCCTGCAACTTCTCGGAGCGCAACATACTGTGAAAAGCATCGAGCAGAGTCGGCAATTCGATTGGCAACTTCACGTTGTGCAGCAACCAGCGTACATTCTTCAGCGCGAAGGGCACGCTTTGCAGGAAGTGGGTCTTGCGCTCGTAAAATCCGCGGAACCCATACGCCCCCAGCGCCTGCATGATGCGGATGTAGACGAAGGGGTAGTAGTGCTGCATGAAAACATCGTGGTCGAGAGGGATGTGAGCGCCGAGCGCCTCGAGATAACGATCGAGCAGCTGCTGACGCAGATCGGGCGGCAGATCGGCCTTGGCGTCGTACAGCAGCGACGCGATGTCGTACTGCAATGCCCCCTTGCGCCCTCCCTGATAGTCGAGAAAGAATGGCTCGCCGTCGCGCAGCATGATGTTGCGCGATTGAAAGTCGCGATAGAGAAAGTAGTCACGCGGGGCACTGAGCAGAAATTCCGTCAAACGACTGAAGTCGTCTTCGAGCGCCTGTTCGTTGAACGGGATTCCCGCCAGGCGGAGAAAGTAGTACTTGAAGTAGTTCAGGTCCCAGGCAATGGACTGGCGGTCGAAACTGTCTCGCGGGTAGCAGACCTTGTAGTTGAGGTCGCGTCCGGCTTCCACTTGGAAGCGCGGAAGGGTGGCGACGACATCTCCGTAGGCCTCTACCGCAGCGGAGCCGATTCTCTCGCCGCTTCGATTCTTGGAAAGGAATTCGAAGAGAGTGAGATCGCCGAGGTCTTCCTCCAGGTAAGCCCCATGATCCAGATCTTCGTCGTAAATCTCCGCCACGGGCAGGCCGTGACGACGGAAGTGGCGCGAAAATTCGATGAAAGCGACGTTCTCTTCCCGCACGCCGTAGAGAATCCCGATGGCGCCTGCTCTCTCGTTGGCCAGGCGGACGATCCTGCGTCCGGAACCGCCTAGTTCGCCCTGCAGTGGCGTCACCTGCGTGGCCGACGAATGAAAGTGGCGGGCGAAGAGTTGTTGGAGAACGTCCATAAACCCGGCTTCAACGATTCCCGTTCGGGACTACCGACCAAGATATCATCGAAGCGCGGTCCGCCTGCGGGCGGTCAGGAATGGTGTCGGCTTGGCTTGATGACGCAAACGCAGAAACCTTGAACCACAAAGGACACGAAGGATCACGAAGGCCTCGAGGGTGGATGGCACTCTGCGGATACCTTCAGGGACTTCATGGTTTAGTAACTTTCGCCAGATTCACGAAACTACCTTGAACATGGAGTTTGACGGGGTAGTGTCTATCGGGAAAGGTTAGGCTACGCCCCTCGGGGATATACTGCTTCGCAACCCGATCATGAAGCGCCACGTCCTCATCTTCGGTCTGGTCGGCGGCCTCCTCATCGCCACCCTCCAATACACCGAATACCGCTTCGTCATCATCGAGCACTCCGTCGAGCTCTATGGCGCGCTTGTCGCCATCCTCTTCGCAACCTTCGGCATCTGGCTCGGCCTCCGCATCACGCGCCGTCGCGAAACGGTCGTGGTGAGGGAGGTACTTGTCCCGGCCGAAGCCCCCGCCCTCGAACCCTTCGCCCCCAATACGGCCCAGCAGCGGACCCTCGGCATCACCGCACGCGAGCTTGAAATCCTCACCCTGATCGCCCGCGGCTTCAGCAATCGCGAGATCGCCACGCAGCTTTTCGTTTCCGAAAACACCGTCAAGACACACTGTGCCCGCGTCTTCGACAAACTCCGAGCCGCCCGCCGCACCCAGGCCGTCCAGCGCGGGAAAGAACTCGGCTTGCTGCCGTGACTGCGTCACTCGAAAGCAGGATTTCCCCTTCATTTCGCGCAAAATCATCCGAAAGGGTGACGACATCGGGCGCCGTTCCACCGTATTGTGACCCTGTTCTCATTCGCGCGCTTGCACTTGGACGTTTGCATTTTGGACAAGGAGCCCCACATGAAGAAAACCGTCCTCACCTTCGGCCTTATCGCCGGCGTCATCATCTCCGTCCTTATGGGCGGCTCGCTTCTGCTAGCGGACAAGATCGGCTCGGGCCACAGCATGGCGCTCGGCTACACCATCATGGTGGCTTCGTTCCTGCTCATCTACTTCGGCATCCGCAGCTACCGCGACAACACCCTGGCCGGTCAAATCTCGTTCGGACGCGCCTTCGCCTGCGGCATTCTGATCACCTTCATCACCTGCGTCTGCTACGTCGCCATGTGGGAGGTCCTCTACTTCAACTTCATGCCCCACTTCATGGACAGCTACTTCGCCGCGGAGATTCACAAGGTCCAATCCTCTGGGCTTGACCCCGCCACCACCGCCGCCAAGGTCGCTGCCATACAGCACTCGCAGCAGCTCTACCAGAACCCGCTCGTCAACATGGCCTACACCTTCATGGAGCCCCTGCCCGTCGGCCTTGTCATTACTCTCATCTCCGCTGCCATCCTCCGCCGCAAAGCCCCTGTCGGGGCCAGCGCGGCTGGCGCGGTCATGACCACATAAATCAAGATGGAGCGAACCATTTTCATGCGAATCGAAACTCGTACACTCCCGGGACATGCAAAGAATATGCTGGAGTAGAATTGCGCTCGGCTCGTTATTGCTCAACTCGGCTTACTCAACAGGAGGATAGCAAGTGAAATCTCCGCAACCGGAAAAGTCGAAGCCGCCTGTCAAAGTGGAGCAGCGCGGGCGCATCCTTGGCATCGGCGGTGTCTTCTTCAAATCCGCGAATCGCGATCAGATGCGCGAATGGTATTCGAAGCATCTCGGACTCACTGACAAAGGCGGAGGCGCGATGCTTCCGTGGCGCGAACACGACGATCCGCAAAAGGAACACGTCACCGTTTGGACTGTTTTCCCCGCTTCCTCTGACTATTACCCCACACCCTTCATGGTCAACTACATCGTGGACGATCTGGATGCCTTGCTCGACCGCCTGAAGCAAGAGGGAGTAAAGATTGATCCCAAACGAATGGATGAATCCTACGGTCGCTTTGCCTGGATCTACGATCTGGATGGGAATAAGATCGAGCTCTGGCAGCCGTCCGCGAAGCCCTAAGGGGGCTTCCACTGCATTCACTCGATCGTTTTTCCGTGTTGTCAACAGGGCGTTAGCACAAGCATGCGCACTCTGTTCGTCCCTCGTGCCTTCACACCTCTCCCACGCCGCTGGCCAGCGAGGCCCGGCCTTCCCTGAATGGCATTGACGGGAAGAGGGAAGGAGACCCTGAAAACGCGCCCCCCTGAAGAGTAAACATGCATGGAAGTGTAGATTTATTGGGTGATCATGTCCGGAGTGGCGTTCTGAGTGAAATCACCTTCCATGAGAAGGCCGGTCGGAGTCAAGAGGAATCGGTTTGTTGTTCGTTGGACAAGGGTTTTTT
>Ga0335076_10000063_pt1 | contig 82251 bp, 70 predicted proteins | sample Lox_Sample_25_FD_206717 | JGI IMG/M metagenome (GOLD analysis project Ga0335076, IMG submission 206717) | Soil microbial communities from Loxahatchee National Wildlife Refuge, Florida, United States - Lox_Sample_2.5 | ecosystem: Environmental > Terrestrial > Soil > Wetlands | place: USA... | reverse complement strand
GAGGTCGCCGATCATGCCTTGGGCGATCATGTCCTTCGCCTTCTTGCAGACCAGGGAACTGACACGCTGCGAACCGATCTGGACGATGCGGCCGGTGCGCTGTTGCGCGTCGGCCATTTCGACGCCTTCGGCGGCAGTGTGCGACATCGGCTTTTCGCAGTAGATGTCTTTGCCGGCGGAAACGGCGTCGACGACGACCTTCTTATGCCAATGGTCAGGGACAGCGGCGATGAGGCAGTCGATGCTCTTGTCGTCGAGCAGATCCTGGTAGCGGCGGGTGACGGGCAGATCGGGCTTGTTGGTGATCTCGCGAGCGAGAGTGTGGCGGCCATCGTAGAGATCGCAGGCACGGACGCATTCGACGCCGGGAAGCTCAATCGCCGAACTGAGCAGCCAGTTGCCCTGCATGCCGACGCCGATGATGCCGAGGCGCAGGCGATCATTGGCGCCGACGGGGCGCGCGGAGGCGAAAAGCGGCTCGGGATCAAGCAGGATCGTTTTAGCGGCAAAGGCGGCGCCGGCGGTGGCTGCGGACATTCCTAGGAAACTGCGGCGGGAAAGAGGGTGGTTGCTCATGAGGCCTCCTGGAATTTTTCTTGTACCGATTTTGGCGGAGCCATCATAAACCTGGGCGGGGGGTGGCGTCTGCGGCAAAAAGTCAGCGTGGGAGCGACGGGACCAGGGCGCGTGGGTTGTGGCCGGCAAGGGTGAGGGGGCACGAACGGCACGCCCCCACCCCTGAGCCCAAATGAGGAACGCCTCTGTACTACTTCTTGTCGTCCATCTTTGTCGTTTCTTTGGCGGGTACGACTGGAGCCTTGGCGGCACCCGACTTGGCGTGGACCGCGGCTGCGGGCTTCGGTGTCCAGAAGTCCGGAGCAGCCGCGACCACGTCCTGCGGCGGATTGCTCAGTTCCGGCACGAAGCGGTTGATGACGGTCTCAGTGTCGGCGACGGTGTCGGCACTGGCCTTCAGAAACTTGTCATAGCCCTCTGCGCCCAGAAGTTGCGAAACAGGAGTGATGGTATCGAAACCGGCGAGAGAACTCTGGAGCGTTGTCACGTAGTAGACGGTTCCCTCCTGACCGGCGACAGCCTGCGAGACCAACATCAGCTGCGGCGGAGAAGATTTCTCGCGGGCGGCTTTCAGGTCTTTCAGGATTGCTTCGAAAGCGTTGTTCTGTCCCGGACGGACGTGCACAGCTGTGGTGCGCAGCCAGCGGGAGTCGGCGATCAGTTTGGCGTAGGCGGCGGGATCGGATGGTGCGTTGGCGCCGAGATCCCAACGACGGCGGCGGACTTCCGAACGTGAACTAACAAGGCACTGACTGAAATCGGCGAACATTTTGTCGGTGGCCGCTTTGCCGTAGGCCTTCTCCATCGCGCCGTAGAACATGCCCGTGGCTTTTTCAATGTCGCCATAGCTGTGGCGCTGGCTGACAAAAGTGACGCGGTTCCCGGGACCGTAGGTGGTTTCCATGGCCAGCCAGGTGTCGCCGGCGTTCTGGCGATTGGCGGCCACGATCTTCTTGTTGATGGCGTCGAAGTCCGCGCGTTTTTCAGGTCTTACCTGCACGGTGAACACATCGAGGTAATCGTCCTGCGCTTGCGCGACAGCTGACATCGCAAGTACTGCAACCACAATCGAGGCCCATATCGCTTTGCACTGCATAGAAGCTCTCCTGTCGTCTCTGAATTCTCTACGGAGGGGGACAGTACTCTCAGGCAGGGGTGGCGTCAAGGGAAGGGACGCCGAAAAACGCGGAGAGTCTCGTTTCACAAATGCTTTGAAGGAAAAGAACGCAACCCTCCGAGGCTAAAGCTCGTGTCTCGCGGGGGTGAGCGGCTCGGCTGGATCCGTACCCTCCGAAACCTATCTCGTCCATCACACCTGGGCGCAAATAGATTTGACCTCGGTGTAGAGGTCGAGGACGGCATGGCCGGACTCGCGGCCCCATCCAGATTGTTTGTATCCGCCGAATGGAAGAGCGGGGTCGAAGACGTTGTAGCAGTTGATCCAGACGGTGCCGGCGCGGAGTTTCGACGCGAGGCTGTGGGCCTTGGCGATATCGCGAGTCCAGACAGCAGAGGCCAGGCCGTAGACGCTGTCATTGGCGAAGTGCGCGACTTCTTCCGGTTCGTTGAAGGGGATGACGCTGACGACCGGACCAAAAATTTCTTCGCGCACGACTTTCATCTCAGGCTTGACGTGAATGAGCACGGTGGGCTCGACGAAGTATCCGGAGCCGCTGATCTTGTGACCGCCGACGACGGCCTGGGCGCCTTCTTTTGCGCCGGAGTCCATGTAGCTGCAGACGCGGTCCTGCTGCTCTTTTGAGACGAGGGGGCCGAGGTTGGTCTTGGGTTCGATGCCGGGGCCGACACGGAACTTTCTGGTAGCGGCGGCTACACCGTCGACGACCTGGTCAAACACACTTTTTTCAACAAAGAGGCGCGAGCCGGCGGTGCAGGTTTGTCCCTGATTGAAGAAGATGGCATTGGCGCTGGCGGGGATGGCGGTGGCAAGGTCAGCGTCGGCGAAGACGATGTTGGGAGACTTGCCGCCGAGTTCCAGAGAAACTTTCTTCAGGTTGCCGCGGGCAGCATCGAGAATGAGTTTCCCGATTTCCGTGGAGCCTGTGAAGGCGACTTTGTCGACGTCCGGATGAGCGGCGAGCGCCGCGCCCGCAGTCTCACCGTAGCCGGGCACGATATTTACTACGCCTTCGGGGAACCCTGCTTCCATGATGAGTTCGCCGAGGCGCAACGCGGTGAGTGGCGTTTGCTCTGCGGGCTTCAGGACCACGGTGCACCCTACACAGAGAGCGGGGCCCAGCTTCCATGCGGCCATGATGAGCGGGTAGTTCCAGGGAATAATTTGACCGACGACTCCCACGGGCTCACGAACGGTGTAGGCGAGATATTTCGCTCCGGGCACCGATAGAGGGATGGTGTTGCCTTCGAGCTTGGTGGCCCATCCGGCGATGTAGCGGAAATTTGCGATGGCGGAGGGGACATCGACACGATTGGAGAAGAAGATGGGCTTGCCGTTGTCGAGGGTCTCGAGTTCGGCGAGTTCCTGCTGGTGGATCTCCATCAGGTCAGCGAGGCGCCACAGAAGTTTGCTGCGCTGGGCGGGCAGCATCTGCGGCCACGGGCCTTGTTCAAAGGCCTTGCGCGCGGCTTTCGCGGCGAGGTCAACCTCGGTGCGATCGCCTTCGGCTACGCGGGCCAGGACTTCTCCGGTGGCAGGGTTGTAGGTTTCAAAGGTCTTGCCGGATTGGGCGTTGACCCACTGGCCGCCGATCAACATCTTTCGTGGCTGGCTGAGAAAATCGGTGACGGCGCGATTGAGCTGAACCGGAGCAGTAGTGGTCATGATGCAATCCCCTTGTGAAGTGCTTTGTCTCCATTGTAGGGAAAAGTTCGCGTCCTGCCAGCAGGGACCCGATGGTTACCTGGATTCACGGGAGAGAGAGCGCCTGGGCGGAGACATGCGGAGAGCGGAATCGAATCCGAATGATGCGGCTATACTTCCCTGTACGCGTTCGTCGCAAGTCAATCAGGACATCCGGACCCGTTTTGTGATCACTGACTGCCACATTCATATTCAGCCCATCGAGATGTTCAAGCCGCAGGCGCTGGAACTGATGAAGAAGAAGCGGCAGAATTTCGCGCAGATTGAAGAGTTTTGCTCCTCTCCGAAGGCGTTCCTGAAATACCTCGACAATTCAGGGATTGACCGCGCAGTGCTCATCAACTACGTGGCGCCGGATGTAATTGGATTCACGGCCGGCGTGAACCAGTTCATTGCCAACTACACGAAAGAAAATCCGCGGCGACTGATTTCCTGCGGCGGGCTGCACCCCCGCCATAGCGTCAACATTCTGGCGGACGTGGAGCAGATTCTGCGGCTGGGGATCCGAATGATCAAGATTCACCCGCCGCATCAGTTGCTGTATCCGAACGAATACCTGAGCGGGGTGAAGGAACTGGAGATTATCTACCGGGCGGCGGAGGCGAACGGGATTCCGGTGATGTTTCATACCGGCACTTCGATTTTTGCCGGTGCGCGCAATCGTTTCGGCGACCCGATCTACGTCGATGATGTGGCCGTGGATTTTCCGAAAATGAAGATCCTGTTGGCGCACGGTGGACGGCCACTGTGGATGGACACGGCGTTCTTTCTGCTGCGCCGGCATCCTAATGTGTATTTGGATATCAGCGGGATCCCGCCTCAATCGCTGCTCCAGTATTTTCCGCGACTGGAAGAGATTGCGCGCAAAACTCTGTTTGGGACAGACTGGCCGGGACCGGGGGTTCCCGACGTCAAGAAGAACCTCGACGATTTTCGGGCGCTGCCGCTCTCCGAGGGGACGAAACAGCAGATCCTATCTGAAACGGCGCTCTCGATCTGGCCAGAGTAGTCGAGGGCGTCGACCTGCGGAGGCTAGGGGTTGAGATTTCCGTCGGACGAACCGTAGAGCCGCTGATACACGCTGGTGTTGCGCAGGATGGCCTGGACGTACTCGCGCGTTTCCGTGAAGGGAATGGATTCGACGAATTCCTGGGTGTCGCGGTAGTGGCCTTGCCCGCGCCAGTCGTCGACGCGGTCGGTACCAGCGTTGTAGGCGGCCAGAGCGTATTCGAGTTGCCCGCCGTACTTGTCGACCATCGACTTGAAATAGCGCGTCCCCAGCTGCAGGTTGACTGTGGGCGTGTAAAGCTGGCTTGGGTTGTAGCCCTTGAGCTTGATTTCCTTGGCCACTTTCTTACCGGTTTTGGGAAGAAGCTGCATCAGGCCTACCGCGTTGGCGCGCGACACCGCCAGCGGATTGAATTCCGACTCTTGCCGGATCAGCGACGCGACCAAGTAGGGCTCCAGTCCGTTCTGCACTGAGAACCGGCGCAGGTCGGTCCAATATGGCTTGGGGAAGAGCGCGTCCCAGTAGGTGCGGGGCAGTTCGGGCAGATCCACGGCAAAGTAATTTGGCATGGCGCGCTTGAGAACCTGGATCCCGCGATCAAACTGTCCGCAATCCTGGTAAATGCGGGCCAACTCCGGGATGGCCCAGGCACTGCCGCCGTCGGCGGCGGCTGCCTGTAGCTCGCGCGCCGCGAGATCGGCCAAGGCTCCGTTGGAGAGCAGTCGCGCCCGTTGCAGACGGAGGTCTTCTTCAGGCGGCTCGGTACTCGCGACTTTGTCCTTTGTCGAGAGCGGCGGGATGTGATCGAGGAGCGCGTAGTGGGTCGGCTCGTCGCTTTCCGCTTTCAGATTTCTCAGGCGCTGACGGCCGAGCTCGGCATAGTAGAAATTGCGGAAGCGCGAGGAGAGTTTTTCGTAGTACGCCCGTGCCATGATCGAGGCGCCTTCTTCCTCGGCAAGGCGTCCGCGCCAGTAGAGGGCGGCGGGAACCTCGTTGGAGTCGGGATACAGGGCGATCTGGTCTTCGAAACCCTGACGCGCTTCATCCAGGCGTCCCTGGCGGAAACTCAACCAGGCCGTTTTCCAATGCGCGTAGCTGGCGCGGGCACCTTTCGGGAAACGCTGCTGCAGCTCGCGGTAATGGTCGATCGCGCGATCGTAATCGGGCTTGAGCAGGTACATGTTGCCAGCAGAGATCAGGGCCTGCTCCAACCAGGGGCTGGCCGGGCCGAACTGGCGCAACTGAGCCAGGGTTTTCTGCACTGCAGGCTCGTCGTCACTGGCACGCTCCGACTCACCGAGCAGATAAAGACGTTGCGCCTCCGCTTCGCCGGCCAGGGGGCCGACCGTCGAAAGGAGTTGGCGGGCTTCGCGGCTGCGATCGGCTTTTTGCAGCGCGCTGGCCATCGCCAGTTGAACAGTGGGCCGATCCTCAGGGCTGACTTCGTTGACGAGGTTGCGGTAGTCGTCGGCGGCGTCGGTGAAGTGTCTCGCCTTGAGCAGAAGATCGGCTCGCGTGCGGCGTTCCGACAGGCTGCCTGTGATCTTAAGCTTACGCAGTTCGCCGCCAGCCGCGTCCGCTTCCGAACTCACCGGCATGTTGAAGTAGAGATTGCGGAAGGCGGCTGCTGCTTTTTCAGTTTGACCTAGCGACAAATAGGCACGCCCGACGGCCATCTCGATGTCGCTGCGAACCGGAATACGGTCTTTCTCTAGAACGTTGACGGCTTCCTGAGTGCGATTCTCCTTGAGCATCGCGTTGGCATACACGAGGTGAACATCGCGGGTCAGAAGCGAATCGGGAAAATTCTTGTCAAACGTGGCCAGGGTAGCCAGAGTCTCGGCGTTGTGGTTGGTTTCGTAGTAGGCGTCGCCCAGGTAGTACGCAACGTAGTCGGCCAATTCGCCGGCTCCGGCCTTGGCATGGTTCAGCGGATCGATGGCCTTGGCGTAATCGTGATCCAGAGTGCGAGCATAGCCGATCACCAGCCATGCCAACGCGCCGGCATCTTCTTTCGCGTGGCGGCGAGCATAGGCTTCGACACCGGCGTATGCCGCGGGCGTACGATCCTGCAGAAGCTGCTGGGCCATGGGACGAAGGTTCGCGGAGGCTACGAATGCGCGCTTGACGCGGCGCACCCTCGGCGACATCGGCTTCCGTCGTTTGGCAGCGGTTTTCTTTGTCGCGCTGGTCTTTCTGGCGCCAGCGGCAGGTTTCTTGGGCGCGGCTGCAGACGAATCTGCCAGTACGCCATTGGGGACAACCAAAAGGGCCGCCAACACGAGTGCGACTACAGACCTGACCGACGAACTGCGCAATCGAACCCTACCTCCACCCCATCGCGCAAAGGCGCGCGTGCCCGGAACACCGAACCTAGTGCGGGAAATTGGCACCCATGATGGACACGTCATCTTCAGCAAGACTTCGTATCAATTCATGTTGAAAGTAACTGCCCGAAGCTGCAACCGTATTCCCGTAACGCTTCTGGTACGTCGAACGGCTCTTCTCGATCGCCTCCTTGAGGCGGTCGTAAAGATCCTTATGTTTGCGGCCCTCTGTCACTTTCGCCTGGTTGTAGAGCTTGACCTCATCGATCAGCAGGCGGGCAAAGCGCTGCGCCTTGCGATGAATCTCCTGCTCCTCAGAAGATGCGCCTTCCGCGGGAGCGGATTCAGAAACGGCCGCAACGGGAGCGACGGCAGGGGCCAGTTCTTCAACGGCTACCGGTTCCGGCTCAGCGGCGATTGCCGTGGCTGGTGCCGACGTAGATTCCGCGGAGGCCGCAGCGGCCATGGCATGGGTGGGTACGTGCGCTGCGAAGGGATCGTTGAACTGCTGCGCTGCCCCTTCAGCAACGGGGGCAGCAGAGCGGCTTTCCGGCGGCTGAGCTCCCGGTTCCTTGTGTACCAACTTCCGCAACGAGTTCACTTCGAGCCACGCGCTGGTGGCAAGGACGAGCAGTTCCAATGACCCGCCATCCAGTTGGCCCGCCCCGTCTGAGCCTCCGTCGGCATAGACCAGGGCAGCCACTTTGTCTTTCAAAACCAGGGGCAGGAAACGGCCCTCTCCTGAAGGGGCGCCGAACTGCTGAGTAAAGCGCGCATCGAGATCGGACGCGGGCCCACTGCAGGGCGCGCGATCTCCGATTGCGCGAGCAACAGCGGCGGCATGGACGTCGAGAGCGAAATCCTTCACTGCGTCGTTGCTTTGGAAGCCGCGCCCTTGCCAGCCCGTCGCGCTTCCGCCTTTGACAACGAAGAGCGCGATTCGCGAAGCATAGCGCGCGCTGCTGTCGAGCAAGGCTTTAAGAATTTCCTTTTGCGATGATCCGAGCTGAATATCGGCGATGGCGCGGGCCAGGTCGGCGGTACTTGAAGTTGCCACGGGGGGTGCTTCAGGCGCCGCGTGAGCCGCAACTTCTTCCATCACGCGACTGACAATCTCACCGCGCAGCTGGGTCGTGTGGGTCTCCAGGGCCTGAGCCACTACACGTTCCACGATCGGCTGGATCCAACTGCGGTCCGTCATGCACACTCCGGGATGAAGGTTATCAGGGCGAATGTCTTGCCTTTAACATCTGATTATAGGCCACTTGCGGGTGCTTCCGGGACACTTTGGTAACTACTTCGCCGCCCGGGGGAGGGGCGGCGCGGGACCGAACTCGTCCAGCCCACGGGCGAACATCTATCAAATGCGCCCCGCAAAACGGCCGCACCCGGTACAATAGCATTCTGGGGTCGAGTCGCAGCAGGCGCAAAAATCTGCATCGAGTAACAAATGAGTGCCATCCAACCCAACGTAAGCGAGCCCATCAGCGACGAACTGGTGCTGGTACGGGCTGCGAAGCGCGGTGACGACAAAGCGTTCGAGGAACTGGTTCGACGCTATGATCGTAACGTTTTTCGCATCGCGCAGCACATTACGCAGAACCGCGAGGACGCGGAAGATGTAGTGCAGGACGCGTTCCTCAAGGCGTACGGGAATCTGGCTCAGTTCCAGGAGCAGTCGAAGTTTTATACCTGGCTGGTGCGGATTGCGGTCAACGAAGCGTTGATGAAGTTGCGCCGGAGACGGCCGGAACGCACGGTCTCTCTGGACGAAGAAGTAAAGACTGAGGATGATTCGGTACCCCGCGAGGTTGCGGATTGGAGTCCCAATCCGGAACAGATGTACAACCAAGCGGAGTTGCGGGACATTTTGACGCGGACGATACAAGGGCTACCGCCGGGCTTCAGAACTGTGTTCGTGCTCCGGGACGTCGAGGGCCTATCAACCGAAGAAACGGCACAGGCTTTGGAACTAAGCATTCCGGCGGTAAAATCACGTCTGTTGCGAGCGCGGTTGCAATTGCGCGAGCGGCTGAGCCGGTACTTCCAGAAGCGGGCCGGCGGAGACGGCAACAAGTGAAGTGCACCGATTTCCTGAAGGAACTGACCAACTACCTCGACGGCGCCATCGATGAGCGCACCAAGTCCGACCTCGAGGATCACCTGGCGTGGTGTCACAACTGCTACGTCGTCTGCGATACGACCCGCAAAACCATCGAGATCTACCGCGACTCCGAACTGTACGAGTTGCCGGAGGATCTGCGAACACGTCTGCGGTCGGCGATCATGACGAAATGCACGCAGAACAAGAAGTCCGGTCCACAGAGCGTGTGATTCTCCTCCTATCCTGACTCTTCGTAAGCTACTTAATTACTAACTACATAGTGGCGTACAGGTGTCTCGAACGAACCTTTTTGGCAGGGATCGAATCTAATTGAAAAGGAAGGTTTGCATCATGGGGGAAGCAAGTCGCCCCTGATATGACCTGTGGGGAAGGGTAGGTACATATGTTTTCCAGGTTGGTTGACGCGATGTTTGGCTGCTGGCATTCTCGTTACAGTTTTCCGATTACTGTGAAGGCCGGTTTACGCCGTGGCGCGGCTTCGCGCACGGGAACGTACGTGGTTTGTCTGGACTGCGGCAAGGAACTGTCTTACGACTGGCAGGAAATGCGGATCGTGAACGGACCAATCGGTCACAGCACTCGCTCCCTGGTAACCAAAGAAGCGGCCTGAGGCTGCGACTCTCGATCCAACATCAGCCGCGAACTTCGTTCGCGGCTTTCTCTTTGGCGAACCGTGCCTTTTTGGGACAGTTCCCGGTTTCGAGCAAGAAATATTCACAATCCAACAGTCCGCGCGAGGCGGATAATGGTGACAAGCGCCGAACCGCGAATGGTCCTCCTTCGCTAGCCCTCAGGACGCCTCTTCATCAACGCGGCTCGGCCGGGAGGTACCTATGCCTCTGTCCAAGCTTCGCGAGTTTCTTGATCAACACAACGTCAAGTACCTGGTGATCTCCCATTCCGTGGCATATACGGCGCAGGGAATCGCCGCCCTCACTCACACGCCCGGCAGAGAACTGGCCAAAACGGTCATGGTGATCGTAGACGGACGCCTGGCCATGGCGGTGGTACCGGCATCTTGCCGAGTCGATCTGACCAGGCTCAAAAGACACCTGCGCGCAGACTCTGTGGAACTGGCCAGTGAAGCGGAATTCCGCGACCAGTTTCCGGACTGCGAGACGGGAGCCATGCCGCCCTTCGGCAACCTCTACGGGATGGATGTGTTCGCCGACGAGAGCCTGGCGCTCGATAAGGAGATCGCCTTCAACGCCGGGTCGCATCGCGAACTGGTGCGCATGAATTTCCCTGATTTCCGCGATCTTGTAGGGCCAACGCTCATGGCGCTGACCTCCGGAAAGGCCGGCTATCAGGCAGCCTGACAGTGCCATCGTTGGGTCGGGTGAAGAGCGGAGGGAACCACTATGAACAAGTTGAACTACATTGTCGGTGCGGCAGTTGTGCTCCTGGTCGTGGTCCTCACGGCGGTGCGAACGCCGCAGAAGGAGGGGCCGCCTGCATACAATGCGGCTGCTGAGGTCTCGGTCTCGGGAACGGTTGAAGAAACGCGGGAGTTCTTCTGCGCGATCAGCGACGAGCCAGGCACACACCTGGTGCTCCGAACGGATCAGGGCAGGTTGCTGATTCACGTTGCGCCCGCCCGATTCCTGCGGTCGCAGCAGTTCGTGTTCAACCCGAACGATCAGGTCAGCGTGGTCGGAACCCGGGTGCACTACCAGGACCAGGATGCCATGCTGGCGCGGGAGATTACGCGGGGAAATGACATCCTGATCGTGCGCGACCACCAGGGACATCCGCTTTGGATGCGCTGACAGAGGCACGGCACACGGGGAGTCTTGCGGGATAGTCTTTTCGTCGATTTTTCATACAAAGTTCAGCAATCGCTGTGTTAAATTTTCTTTTCCTGGGTCAACCTACCCTCCTGGAGGCAAATGAATTGGGCAAGGACATGGTCCCCAAGCGGATCTTTTTCACGAAAGGTGTGGGAAAGCACCGCGAGCGGCTGACTTCCTTTGAGCTCGCCCTGCGCGACGCCGGCATTGCCGCGCAAAACCTGGTGCGCGTCTCGTCAATTTTTCCACCGAATTGCAAACTGATTCCCCGCTCTCAAGGGCTGAAGTACTTGCATCCTGGCGAAGTTGTGTTTGCGGTCGTGGCGGAGAATTCCACGCACGAACCGCATCGCCTGCTGGCTTCGTCGATCGGCGTTGCCATCCCCGCAGACCGCAACACGTACGGCTATCTCAGCGAGCACCACTCGTTTGGCGAGACTGAAGATTCCGCCGGAGACTATGCCGAGGAACTCGCCGCAGAAATGCTGGCTACGACACTGAACGTCGAGTTCGATCCCGACCGGTCGTGGGACGAGAAGAAAGAGATTTATCGGATCTCCAACAAGATCGTGCGGACCGCAAACGTGACCCAGTCGGCAGTGGGCGACAAGCGCGGACTTTGGACGACGGTGATCGCGTCGGCAGTTTTGATCTTCGATTGAGTTCTCCGTTCCCGCTTCTCAGTTCTCAGTGACAACCAGCGGGATGAATGAGAACTGAGGATTGTGGTCGCCTGAATCGTTCTCCGAGATCGCGCACCTTACGGTGCGCGATTTGTTTTTGTGCGTCGCACAATATCGGCGCGATGTTATGTGATTTGCAGAACTGTCTAGACAGCTGCACAATTCGCCGACACTCTTCGATGTGAAGGCCATACACAATCCTGTACCTGCCGCTTCCCTCCCCTATGATTTTTCGTTTTCCGCACAAGTTCTCTGGTGACGGAATCCTTGACATCACGTCGCGTGTGCTGATGGCACTCGCCTTGCCCGTTTCGAATCAGCCGAATCGCGGCCCACACGCGCAGTTCCTGACAGCAACAGGGCTGACGCGAATGTCAATTCAAGGAGAATGTTATGAGAGAGACAGCACGAAGCTGGCGACGGACCGGCTTCTTGTGCATATCGCTTGTGCTCGTACTGGCGGGTACAGCTTTAGCACAGACCGACCTGGGACAGATCAGCGGCAAGGTGGTTGATCCCAAGGAGGCGGTCGTGACCGATGCAACGGTCACGGTCACCAACCTCGCTACCGCAGCCAAGCAGACCACGCAGACGAACGGAGAGGGACTGTTCACCGTAGGGAATATCCGTGTTGGTGAGTACGAAGTGTCGATTGAAAAGCAGGGTTTCAAAAGATTCGTACAGAGAGTAAAGGTCGAAGTGGCCCAGCGGCTAAGTCTGCCCATCGTGCTGCAGTTGGGCGGAACCAGCGAGACCGTGGAAGTCAACGCGACGAACGTTGCTGTCATCAACACGACATCGGCGGAAGTGTCACACGAGATCACTGGAACCGAAATTACCAACCTGCCGCTCTTGACGCGCAACCCGTACGCGCTGATGGAACTGGCGCCGGGATCGGTGAATGCCAATGTCGCCACCGGCGATTTCGCCAATGGGCTGGGCATCTCTAATTCCGGCTCGCGCGGACGTTCCATCAACTTCCTGCTCGACGGTTCGGAGAACAATGACAACTTCGCCACCGGACCAAGCACACTTGTGCCCGTCGATGCCATCCAGGAGTTCAAACTGCAGACTAACAATATGACCGCCGAGTTCGGACGCAACGCCCTGCAGGCGAACGTCGCGACGAAATCCGGGAGCAACAATTTCCACGGATCGGCATCCGAGTTCTATCGCGGATCTGCGCTGTCCAGCCAACCGGTGGAAGAGAAAGCGATCGGCGCTCCGAAGGGGCGGTTTGTGCGCAACGTGTTTGGAGCGGCCTTCGGCGGACCCATCGTCAAAGACAGAACCTTCTTCTACACCGCCTTTGAGGGAACCAGGGTTCGCGGCAATTCCAAAGATCTGTTCTATGTGCCGACCGACCAGTTCCTGGCCAACGCATCAACCAACATGAACGCATACCTAAGCGCGTCCGGCCCGATTGACGCGACCAACCTGCCCGACGTAATCACCGCTGGCCAACTCAATGATCTGGATGGCATCACGCTGGTGACATCCGGCACGGATGTTCCCATTCCAGCCGACACGCCACTCTTTCAACACGTCTTCACTACGGTGCCGATTGATGGCGGCGGAGCACCACCGCAGAACACCTGGGCATACTTCGCGCGCGGCGATCACCAGATTTCCGACCGTACGGGCCTTTCGCTGCGGTATGCATGGTACCGGCAGGAATTGTTCCCAGGGTTTACATCGGACAGCCCCTACTCCGACTTCCGCACCGGACAGAGCTTCCGCAGTCAGAATGCGACTATTACCCTGACGCACAGCTTTACTTCCCGGCTGTTTAGTGAAAGTCGCTTCACGTACAGCCGGACGACGCCGAATGCCCCGCTCGGCAAGGCATCCGCAAACGTCGCCTGTTTCCTGTACGGCAATACCACAGCATTCGGAGATCCGATTGTGTTCGGCGGGTACCTGCCACGCAGCTGTGCCGGCAATTCACTGCCAGCAGGCGGCCCGCAAAACACACTGGCGGGCTACACCGGGTTTACGTATTCCCGTGGCCGAAATACCTGGAAGTTCGGCGGGCACATGCGATTCTTGCGCGACAACCACACCTTCGGGGCGTTTGAAAACGGATTCGCGCTCGGCGGAAGTATGCAGTCGATGCTAGACGGAATCGCCGATGCGGACTTTCGCGTGGCCATCGATCCGAAAGGCAAGCTGCCTAACCAAGTCTATGATCCAGCGGTGGATGGCCCTATTGTTCCTCCGAACTTTACCCGCCACTACCGCTACAACGAGTTTTCCTGGTATGGAGAAGATTCGATCAAGCTGTTTCCACGCTTGACCCTCACGGCGGGCGTCCGTTGGGAATATTTCGGCGTCCTGCACAGCCCGGACGGGGAGAAGAATCTCGACGCCAATCTATTCCTGGGATCGAGCGGCAACATTTTTCAGAAGATTGCCGACGGCCAATTCCGCCAAACCGACAACCTGTTCAATCAGGACTTCAACAATTTCGCGCCACGCGTTTCTGTCGCCTGGGACGTAACCGGAAATTCACGCACCGTGTTTCGGGCTGGGTATGGAGTCTTCTATGACGCGAACTTTGGGAATGCGCTGTTCAACGTAATTCAGAACCCGCCCAACTACGCCGTGGTGGTGGCGCCCGGTCCGGACGCGCTGATCGAGCCAAACCAGTATGACACCCTGGCAAGCAGCCTCGGCGGAGGCGCTTTCAGCTACCACAGCTCGGCGCGCATGCTCAACAAGGACATGGTCACGGCCTACAACCAGCAGTGGAACGCGACCCTGGAGCACGATCTGCTCGGCAAAGGGGTCCTGGTCTCGTTAGCGTACGTCGGCGCCAAGGGCGACAAGCTGTACTCGCTCAATAACCTCAACCAACTTGGTTCCTGCATCATGCTCGATAGCTGCGATGGCAATCCCTTCGCGCGTTTGAACACCAGCATCTCCAGCATGAACCGGCGTGGGAACGAAGGGTTCTCACGTTATCACTCCATGCAATTCGCGGTTCGCACCCGGCAGATCGCGCAAACGGGCCTGACACTCAATGCCAACTACACCTGGGCCCACTCCATTGACAATTCCACCTCTTTCTTCAATGACTCGGCGTTCGATTTTAACGGCAACTTCGGTTTTGGCGACCCTTACAATCCTGCGGCCGACAAGGCCAGTTCCGACAACGACATTCGTCACCGGTTCGCGCTCAACTATACCTGGGAGATTCCGTGGGCGCGCTCTCTCAAGGGCGTTTCGGGAGCGGCCTTCGGCGGTTGGTTGCTGAGTGGCGTACTGACTGCTCAAACCGGCGGGGCGTTCAGTGTGTACGAAAACCCCGGCGTGTTCAATGATCAGTGTAGCGGCACCGTGGCGAACGTCTGCTACCCCGTCCTGAAAGGGCCACTCCCGCACATGGATGGCAGGACTGCCGCAGGACCGAACCGCACTGTCTTGTACGGCAACCTTTACGACACCGCCGACCCCAACAACCCGAGTACGGCCCTGATCGACCTCGGCAGCTTTTGCGCCGGCGCTGATGATCCCGGTGCCTGCTCGCAACAAGCCTACTTCTTCCAGCAGCCCGGGTTCTTCTTGCCGCGGAATTCGTTCCGCACGCCCGGGTATTGGAACTTTGACGCGGCCGTGCTGAAGAACTTCAAGCTTCCCTGGGAAAGCTGGGGCCTTCAGTTCCGCGCGGAGTTCTTCAACCTGTTCAATCACTCAAACCTCTATGCCGATCCCAACAGCAATTTGCTGGCCTCCGGCGAAATCGAGGCGAGGCGCGGAGTTCCGCCGAGCCACGAACTGTATGGAACTCCCTTCGATCGAAGGAACATTCAGCTGGGTTTGAGATTAACCTTCTAACACGAACCTCCCAGACAGAAGGGGAGCCGCGAGGCTCCCCTTTTTTGTTGAACACTCTCCGTGCCGCCTATTTGCGTACGACGTTTTTTTTCACTTCACCGGCTGACTTCTCGTCCTTGTCTAAGCGCTCGAGCACGGCGGCGACGATCAGCGGCAGCCCAACCGTGGCATCGACAAACACCTCCCCGAATTTTCCGCCCTCCGCTGGCGGCACGAATTTTCCCCACGAAACCGCTTCGCTGTACGGGCTGCCCGACAGGCCTCCCCAGTAGACCGGCTCGGGGCAGATGCGGAGGCCGTAGTGATAGCGCTTCAGCGGCAGGTCTTCCCCGCCCCGCCGGTGGCGTAGCTCAATGAACGGTCCGAACTGCTGCGACCAGTTGCGCGGCACGCCGCCGCCGATGGTGAAGATTCCCAGGCGCTTCTGCGCGAGCAGCGTTGCGGCAAAATATTCCAGGTCTTCGAATGGATCAAAGCGGAAACGCGGCTTGCTCTGCTTGTCGCGCTCGCGGTTGGTGAGGGCGTAGTCGAGGCCAAGCTCCGAATCTGAAAACGCAGGCACGAATACCGGAACGTTCTGTTCGTAGGCGGATTTCAATATTCCCCGCTGCCCTTTGGCCGTCTTTGCCAAATGCGCGCCGATGGCCCGGTTCAGCTTGTAGGAGCACATCACGTCGCTGGCATCCCAGTTGGAAAACACGGCGTGCATGACCCGCTCAACGTCATCGAGATTCTGTTCCGGCTCAAGCGTGTCGTAGACCCGGTTGTATCCGGCTTCGTAGAGTTCCTCGTCGCTCAGGTCAGGATTGTGGCGGAAATGTGCGCGTCCAGTGGCTTCGACCAGGCCGTGGGCCATGAGGGCGCCGGTCGAGACAATCGCATTCACAATGCCGCGATCGATGAGCTCCGAAATGACCAGGCCTTGCTTCGCGACCGTCATCGCGCCTGCCAGCGTCATCACGACGAAGCAGTCTTTGTCCCGGGCCATGGCTTCGAGTACGTCGGCTGCCTCGCCGAGCTGGCGTCCGGTGAAGGCGGTTTTCGCCATGGCGCGGACCATGTCGTCAACAGAGTGAATTTTCTGCAGGTCGAGAGGCTCGAGCGGGATTAACTTGTCGGAGACGGGGTCGTGGAGGTGACGTTCGATGCCTTCTCCCCCCGCCACGGCTTTCGGTGCTCCAGACTTAGACACAGACTTGTTCTTCGATTTCAATCGAGGACTCCAAAATGAATGTGGTTTTGCGGACGGCTCAACTACTGTAACGCAACACGTGGAAACCGACGATCCGGCTTGCGAGAGCTGGTATCGGTTGCGTCTTCTTCGGTTAACTCGGCACAAGTTCGACTGTTATTTTGCCCCATCGGCCGGCCTGTCGGGCAGCCGCTTCCCCTCAATCTGGCAAGAGTATTCTTTGGTCCCATCATGGCGGATGTAGAGCCTCTCGCCATCCACGCGGTACTCTACTTCCTCGCCGGGGGAAAATTTACCTGCCTGGAACGACCCACAGAGATCGACCTGATAGACGGCCTCCGCCCCATGTAACTCATAGACCTTGACCTTCTTTCCGCCGACGTTGAGCTGGAGCGACGAGCCATTTCCGCTGTTGTTCGGATATTCTCTACGAGTTCCGTAGCCTTGGACCGTGCCCTTCAGCCAGACGATCACCTTGGCCGGCTCACTTTTCGCAGTCTTCGAAATGATCTGATGCTTGAACTCCTTTGCTCCATCAGTGCGGATGAATAGCGCGTCTCCTGCGATCCGGTACTCCACGGCCTGGCCGTCCTGAAAATCACTACACTTGCGAATGCCAAAGGCGCCGCCTGCGAATTGGACCTCGCAGTCTTTGGTGACGGACGACTTGTTGGCGATGGTCGCGTGTTGATAGCTGGATGCATCCTTGTTTTCACCGAGCGCAACGGTTGTTAGTCCAAGCAGACATGTCGCGATCAACACTACTTTCATAGAGGCATGCTCCTTCTTGACTCTGCGCGTTGCATCCATACTAATCGTGAGGCATAAAGTGATCTAGTGGATTTCCACCTGCTCGAAGCGCGTCCTGTCGGCACCGCTTGGCGCCTTGGATACGAATGGCCCGAGGCCTTTCGCGCCGTTTGCTATATTGAACGCTGAGGAATCGCAGCGTGCAAACCTTTCGTGTGGGCCTGGTGCAGATGTCGTGCGGTCCTGAGCCGGCCGACAACCTGTCGAAGGCGCTGGACCGCGTTGCTGACGCGGCCAGACAGGGAGCAAACGTCGTCTGCCTGCCGGAACTTTTTCAGACGCAATACTTCTGTCAACGCGAAGATGCCGCCCTGTTCGATCTCGCCGAGCCGATCCCGGGACCAGCTACGGAAAAGCTGGCCGCGGCTGCGGGTCAGAACAAAGTTGTCCTGATTGCGTCCCTCTTCGAAAAGCGCGCCCCTGGCCTCTATCACAACACCGCAGCCATTTTCGATTCCGACGGCGCGCTGCGCGGCATCTACCGCAAGATGCACATTCCCGACGACCCGCTCTACTACGAAAAGTTCTATTTCACGCCCGGCGATCTGGGCTTCAAGACATTCGACACGGCGGCGGGCAAATTGGGTACGCTCGTGTGCTGGGATCAATGGTATCCGGAAGGCGCGCGGCTGACTGCGCTGCAAGGCGCGGCGATTCTCTTCTATCCCACCGCGATCGGATGGCATCCGGACGAGAAGGCGCAGTTTGGGGTTGCGCAGCATGATGCGTGGCGCACGATCCAGCGCGGGCATGCGATTGCCAACGGCGTGTATGTCGGTGTGGTGAATCGCGTAGGATTCGAGACCGGCAACATTCGCGGTAACTCGGTTCCGGGTAAGGGACTGGAATTCTGGGGCGGGTCGTTCTTGTGTGATCCCTTTGGGCGCATGCTGGCCGAAGGATCGCACGACAAAGAAGAAATCCTGTTCGGCGAGGTTGACCTACGCCACATGGAAGACGTTCGCCGCAACTGGCCGTTCCTGCGCGACCGGCGGATCGACAGCTACGCGCCCATCACCAGCCGGATGATTGACTGAGAGAAAACAATGCCTGTCAACGATCGCCCTGGATCGAAGCTGATTGCGTTTGGCCTGCTGGCGATGGCCGTCGGCATCTTTGTGCCCACTCAACTGGCAAAGCTCTTCACCGAGGGGAATGGCGCCATGTCTTTGCCTGTGGCTCTGACCGCCGACGGACTCAGGGTCGGCTTCTTTCTCGGCTTGGCCGCGCTTGTGATCGGCCTGCTGCGGAACAGAAAGGCCAAAAAGGAAGAGGGCCCGCACGCGTGAAGAGTCGCAAGATTTCCCCCGCCGCCCTCGGCTATCGCATGCCGGCCGAGTGGGAACCTCACGAATCGACTTGGCTAGCCTGGCCGCACTTTCGCGACGACTGGCCGGGCAAGTTCGATCCCATTCCGTGGGTCTACGCCGAGATCGTGCGCAACCTGGCGAAGCATGAATGTGTCGACTTGGTGGTGAAGAGCGCCGACGCCGAACGCCGGGCACGCGCCGTACTCGAAAGGGCGGACGCGTTGTCCGATAAGGTCCGCGTTCATCTCTGGCGCACCGACCGCGTCTGGACGCGCGACTCCGGCTGCATTTTTGTGAAGCGGTCGGCGGAAAGCGGCGAGTCCGATCTCCTCGCGCTGAACTTCGAGTTCAACGCCTGGGCCAAGTACGACAACTACAAATACGACGCAAAGCTCGGTCCACGCATGGCCAAGGCCGCGGGAGTGCGGGTGGTGCGGCCATTTTCCGGAAACCATCGCGTGGTGCTCGAAGGCGGCTCGATTGACGTTAATGGCTGCGGAACACTGCTGACCACGGAAGAGTGCCTGCTCTCGACCACGCAACAACGCAATCCGCCGATGGATCGCACAGCCTACGAGCAGATGTTCGCCGCCTGTTTCGGTGTTCAGACCGTGATCTGGCTCGGTGAGGGCATCGCCGGCGACGATACCCACGGTCACGTGGATGACATCACGCGCTTCGTGGCCCCTGGCAGGATCGTGACCATGGTCGAACCGAACGCGCAGGACGAAAACTACTCTGCGTTACAAGGAAACCTGGGTCGTCTGAAAGCCGCACGCACGCCTGATGGCCACAGACTCGATATCGTTGAGATTCCCATGCCTCGGCCCGTCGTCTTTGAAGGCCGCCGCCTCCCTGCCAGCTACGCCAACTTCTATATCGCGAATGGCGGGGTGTTGGTGCCGGTCTTCAACGATCCCAACGATCGCATTGCTTTGAACACGCTGGCCGAGGTGTTCCCCGATCGCGAAGTTGTTCCCATCTACTCAGGGGATTTCATCTGGGGATTTGGGGCCATGCACTGCATGACGCAGCAGCAACCCGGCGGTTATGGCGATCAGACAAGGCATACAATATGAGCATCATATGATGCTATAATCAGTGCCTGGAGGCTCCATGAGAACTACCCTCGCGCTGGATGATGATCTCGTACGAATGGCCCAGGAATTCACTGGGGTGGCCGAAAAGACGGCTCTGATTCGTGAAGCGCTCAAGGCCCTGATCGAGCGGGAGAGCGCTCGCAGGTTGGCTTCCCTGGGAGGCACAATGCCCGGGCTGAAGAAGATTCCACGTCGCCGGAACGGGGCGAGGGCGCGGACAAATTGATTCTTGCCGACACCTCGATTTGGATAGACCACCTCCGTTTGGGCAACAAGGAGATGCGCAAGCACCTGAACCAGGGGCAGCTTGTCATTCATCCCTGCATTATTGCGGAACTTGCTCTCGGCTCCCTGAAGGACCGCGCCCGGACGCTGGGGCTGCTGGACTTGCTGCCGCAAGTGCGGGTGGCACAGATGAACGAAATCCGAGCGATGATCGAGGCTCGTCGTTTGTACAGCCTCGGGATCGGTCTCACCGACGCGCACCTGATTGCCTCTGTCTTTCTCAATCCGTCGACGCTTTTGTGGACAAGAGATAAGCAACTCCGCAAAGTTGCCGTGACTCTCGGCATTCACGCCGGCCTGACTTAAGAAATACATGTGGCTCTTCAGTCGCGACTCTCTCATCCTTCATTTACACTCTACCCGTGCACGCCGAAATCATTGCCGTGGGCTCGGAGATGCTCACGCCTCACCGGCAGGACACCAACTCGCTCTACCTGACCGGGAAACTGAACGACCTCGGTGTCGAGGTGCGCTTCAAGAGCGTGGTGGGCGATCTTGCTGAGGATCTGACGGCTGCCGCCAAGCTCGGCATGCGGCGCTCCGACATCATCATTTTCATGGGCGGGCTCGGTCCTACCGAGGACGACCTCACGCGGGAAGCCGTGGCTGAGGCGCTTGGGCTGAAGCTTGTGCGCGATCTGGCCATCATCGCGAAACTCGAAGAGCGTTTTGCCAAGCGCGGCTACAAGTTCTCACCCAACAATGCCAAGCAGGCCGACGTGATCGAGAGCGCGGCCGTCCTCCCGAATGCGAATGGCACGGCTCCGGGACAGTGGATCAGCGGCAAGTACGACGGCAAAGATCGCATCCTGATCCTGCTGCCAGGCCCGCCGATGGAGCTCAAGGGACTTTTCGAGGCCGAATGCATCGCGCGGCTGAAGGCTAAAATTCCAGAGCTGCACATCGCGGTGCGCGAGTTGAAGATCGCGCTGATGCCCGAATCGCAGGTCGACGCAAAAGTGGCGCCCATTTACAAGACTTTCACCGACGTACAAACCACGATCCTGGCCGGTGCCGGCGAGATTCAATTCCACCTCCGCTGCCAGAAACCGTCGCAGGCCGAGGCTGAGGTCCGCGTCGAAGAGCTGGCGGAAAAGATCGAGAACGAACTGGGCGACTCGGTGTTCTCCCGCAAGGGCGAGAGTCTGGAGCAGATTGTCAGCTACCTGCTGCAGATGCGAAGCATGACGCTCGCCGTCGCCGAGTCGTGCACCGGAGGACTGCTGGCGCAGCGGATTACTTCAATCAGCGGAAGTTCGCGCTACTTTCTCGGCGGGGCAATTGTCTACTCGAACGAACTGAAGACGCAGTTCGCCAACGTTCCCAAGGCGCTCATCGACAAACACGGGGCAGTCAGCCGAGAAGTGGCTGCCGCGCTGGCTGAAGGGATTCGCAAGCGCTGCCTGTCGAGTTACGGGATTGGGATCACTGGCGTCGCGGGCCCGACCGGCGGCACCGAACAGAAACCTGTGGGCCTTGTCTATGTCGCTCTCGCCGGGGATGAGGGCACGCAGGTCGTCGAACGTAATTTCCCGGGCGACCGCAAACGCATTCGCTGGTTCGCCACCCAGCAGGCGCTGGAAATGGTGCGCAGGGCTTTGCTGTAAAGCATGAAGTCACGAATGGAGTAGGGATCCTTCGGCTCCGCGGCGGGTGCCGCGTCGCTTCGCCGTCACTAGGAAGACATAGGGTTATGCGCATCTTCATCGCCATCGACCTTGATCCGGAAATCCGCGACAAGATGGCGCGGTTTCTTGAAGGCGTGCGTCCCTTCGCTCCGGATGCCCGCTGGGTTTCGGCGGCGTCCCTGCACGTCACCCTGAAATTTATCGGCGAGCAGAAAGCGGAGCAGGTTGATGCAATCAAGCAGCAGCTTGGTCAGATGCAGGGTGAGGCCATCGAAATACATTTCAGCGGCTACGGCTTCTTCCCCACTCCGCGGTCGCCGCGCGTTTTCTGGATCGGCATCCAAGCGGGCCCGGAACTGGCTGAGCTGGCCGGCAGGATCGATCATGCGACAGGCGAACTTGGGGTTGCGCGTGAGGATCGTGCCTTCAGTCCGCACCTGACGTTGGCCCGCGGAGGCGGCGGGTCGGGCTCACCAAAATGGCGCAAAGGCGACGGTCCTAATACGACATTTTCGGTGCTCCAGAAGCGTCTGGAAGCCCTGGCTGGCATTGACTTCGGTACAATGACGGCCCGCGAGTTCTTTCTCTACCAGAGCCAGCTCTCGCCGAAAGGATCGAGCTACACAAAGCTGGAACGGTTCGCGTTACAGCGACACGGGATTCCATGACTTCTCTATCTTCCATCAATCCTTACCTGGCGGCCGCAGCCCTGAGTTACCTGCTGGGCTCGATCCCTTTCGGATATCTGTTGGTGCGGGTGGTGTATGGGGAAGATGTGCGTTCCACGGGCAGTGGCAACATCGGCGCAACCAACGTTGCGCGCCGCTCGCCCGTGCTGGGCCTAGCCACTCTTGCTCTCGATGCCGCTAAGGGTTTCGTCGCGGTGCTGCTGGCACGGATCCTGTTTGCCGGACCTCATGGGAAAGTAATCGTGACCGTCGCCGCCGTTTTTGCCGTGATCGGTCATATGTTCCCCTTCTGGCTGAATTTCCGCGGTGGCAAAGGGGTTGCGACGGGCCTTGGTTCGTTCGTGTTAATCGCACCCAAATCGATCTTGTGTATGGTGGGAATCTTTCTGGTTGTTGTGGCGGCCCTGCGTTACGTTTCGCTCGGCTCGGTGACCGCCGCTGCTGCTTTCCCGTTGTTGGTATGGGCACTGCATGAATTCACCGAGTCTCGACAACTGCTGCTCATCTTCGCCGCTTCCCTGCTGATTGTCTGGAAGCACCGGGAGAACATCGCTCGTCTTCTTTCCGGGTCCGAGCCGAGGTTGGGGACAAAACAAGGATGAGCCGGATTGCCATTATCGGCGGGGGTGCCTGGGGCACGGGGCTGGCCATGGTTCTTGGACGGAAAGAATCGCATGCCGTCCGGCTGTGGGCCAACGAGCTCGACGTCTGCGACAGCATCAACACGCGACACGTGAACGAGCGCTTCCTGCCCGGATTCACGCTCCCACCGACAATCGAGGCCACTCACGATCTCTCGCGCGCGCTGGAAGGAGCGGAAATCGTGGTCAGCGTGATGCCCTCGCAGCACAGCCGGAAATTGTTCGAGCGCATGGCTCCGCAACTGCTGCCTGAGATGCTCTTCGTGAGTTGCACCAAAGGGATCGAGGACGGAACCATGCTGCGCATGACGGAAGTGATCGCCGATGTGCTGCGAACACGCAAGTTCACGCCGCGAGTGGGAGCACTCAGCGGCCCTTCATTCGCTAGGGAAGTTGCGCGAGGCGATCCCACTGCGGTTACGGTTGCCTCCGTTGACAGCGATCTTGCTCGCGCCGTGCAGCAGGCCTTCAACGATTCCCGGTTTCGGGTCTACACCAACGACGACGTGATCGGAGTCGAACTTGGCGGCGCGCTCAAGAACATCATCGCCATCGCTGCCGGAATCTGCGACGGTCTGGAACTCGGCCACAACTCCGTGGCAGCGCTCATCACGCGCGGGTTGGCGGAGATGGCGCGACTGGTCATGGCCTGCGGCGGACGTCTCGACACCATGGCTGGACTTGCCGGACTGGGCGATCTGGTCCTGACCTGCACCGGCGATCTGTCCCGCAACCGCAGCGTGGGAGTGGAACTGGGCAAGGGGCGCAAACTTCCTGAGATCATTGCCGGTATGCACGGGGCCGTTGCGGAAGGTGTTTTTACCACCAAAGCGGCCATGGGTCTGGCACACAAGAAAGGCATCGAAATGCCGATCACCGGGCAGATCTACGCCATCCTCGAGGATGGTAAGCCGCCGCAGCTTGCTATTGAAGAGCTGATGACCCGGGCCGCCAGGAGCGAGGTGTAGTCCCGCATAAGAGTTCGTTCGACTGCGAACGCGAGGTCGTGCGGGTGCCGCAGCTAGTCTCGCACCCTCTAATGTGTATGCCTTCTGTAGCTGAGGTTTCTTAGCCTTCCATCGTTGAAACGTCGCCGACGTCGGTCCCGAGTTCTTTCGCCTTCAAGAATCGCCGCAGAATCTTCCCCGATCGTGTCTTGGGTAATGCGGTGACGAACTCGATCGCGGACGGAGTTGCAATCGGGCCCAATTCTCTCCGGACATGCTCTGTCAGCGCCGCCGCAAGTGCTTCTGATGGAGTATGATCCCCACGACACTGCACAAAACACTTAATGGTCTCTCCTTTCATGGCGTCGGGAATTCCGATGGCTGCGGCCTCCGCGACCGCCGGGTGCGAGACCAGGGCGCTTTCGACTTCGGCGGTGCCGATGCGATGCCCGGCCACGTTCAGCACATCGTCGGCGCGGCCAAGAACCGAGATGTAGCCGTCTTTGTCTTTCAGAGCCACGTCGCCGGTTACGTAGCATCCCGGGATCAGCTGCCAGTCCCGTTCGTAGCGTGCCGCATTGCCCCACACGGTACGTAGCATGTGCGGGAAAGGACGTTTGAGGACGAGGCGTCCGCCAACGTTCGGCGGCACGGACTTCCCTTCTTCATCCACGACGTCAGCCTCCGCACCTGGCACCGACACGCCACACTTTCCCGGACGCATCGCATAGGTCGGCGGCGTACCGATCGCCGGGCCACCGAGTTCAGTCTGCCACCAATTGTCGATCACATATCCCCACTTGCCGTCGCCGGCCAGATGGGTCTGGGCCCATCGCCAAGCCTCGGGATTTAGGGGCTCGCCGGCGCAGGCAATTACGCGCAGCGAAGTCAGATCGTATTTTTGCGGATACTGCTCCCCGTAACGCATGAACATACGGAGTGCGGTCGGAGCGGTGAAGATCTTGGTCACGCCGTAGCGTTCGACGATCTCCCACGCAACGCCGGGATGCGGGAAATCGATCGCGCCTTCGCGGAACATCGTCGTAACGCCGGCGCACAGAGGCGCATACACAATGTAGGAGTGTCCCACCACCCAGCCGATATCCGACGTACACCAGAAAATGTCGCGCTCGCCGACGTCGTAATAGCTGCGCAGGTGGTAGGTTGTGCCAACCATGTATCCGCCGTGAACATGCAGCACGCCCTTCGGCTTGCCAGTCGAGCCTGAGGTGTAGAGGAGGAACAGCGGGTCTTCCGAATCCATCACTTCGGCCGGGCATTCGGCCGGAAACTTCATCAGTTCGTTGTAATCAATCTCGCGGCCATTCGTCAGTTCCGTGGCACGGCGCGAATACAGCACGACCTTCCGCACAAACTCCAGGCCATCGAGGGCTTCGTCCACGATGGGCTTCAGCGGAACGGTTTTGCCGCGGCGGAAGCCTACGTCGCCGGCAATGACGACTTTTGCCTCAGCGTCGACGATGCGATCGCGCAGCGCCGTGTGCCCGAGTCCCGCATACACCACCGAGTGAATGGCGCCGATGCGCGCGCAGGCCAGCATCGCCACCACTCCTTCCAGCGTGAGCGGCATATAGATGACGACGCGGTCGCCCTTCACGATTCCCAGCGATTTCAGGCCGTTGGCAAAGCGGCAGACCTGGCGAAAGAGCTGCCCATAGGTGACGATGCGCTCGGCCCCGTCCTCACCAAGCCAGATGTAGGCGGCGCGATTGCAGCGCTCAGACTTCGCATGCCGGTCGAGCGCGTTGATCGTGATGTTGGTCTTTGCCCCGACAAACCACTCGTGATGTACGCCGTCCCAGTCGAGCACTTTGGACCAAGGCTGCGTCCAGCTAAAACGGCGGGCTTCCTCCGCCCAGAATCCATCGGGATCCTTGAGGGAGCGATCGAATTCAGACGCCCAGTTTCTGGTCAGGACCTGATCGAGGACAACTTTGGGGGCAGGATATTCTTCTTCAATCGAGAGCAGGTTGGAGATGCCGGTGTTCACCGAGGGCGCAGCCATAAGGCTCCTTCGCTAATCGCATTCGGCCGGCCAGGTCCGGCAAAATGCTGCGATTCTTGACCAGCCTCGCACATCATGCAGTGACCTGCATCACAGCAGGGAGTATCCCACAACCCGCGGGACCGCGGCATTTCCTGTTCCATCTGCCGATGCCTCCGCTCCATCAATCTCTTCCGGCGCAACTTCCTGGGCAACACAGATCTTACTGCGCGTTCACGAGTACAATCGGCCCTAGAAGGCAAATCCCATGAGCAATTTGACGGATGTTCTCGGCGGGTTCGGCACCCGCACGAATGATCTCTTGCGCTGTACCTGGAAATTCACGATTGCCCTCAACAATATCGTCACCTACAGTCCGGTAACCTGGGAACACAAGGGGCTTGACGCAATTCCATTTGCCCGGGCGATGTTTCGGCTCGAGGAAGAATTGAAAGTTCTTTCGCGGAGCATCATCGATGCTCAGGATCGTGAGAGTCTGCTCACGCTGGAGCAGTTATACGAGAAAGTGGAATCGGCCTTCCGCGTAGTATTTCGTGCTGGCGAGCATGGCCGCCAAGTGGCGGCGGACGCGATCAGTCTGTTTCTGGAGCAACAGCAGGTTCTCATCTTCACCTACACCGGCAGAACGTCGCCACGGGTCCGGTCGTCCTATCAGGATATTTTTCTTCGTCAGCTGGCAAGCAACACCTTCGTCACACATCCGTTTCTGACAAAAGAAAACCTGGATCGCGCCAGTCCGGAAATCACCGCGTATGCGAAGGACTTTCTGCAATCGCTGCAGCGGATGTACCAGACCGATATCGAAGGGATTTTCAGGAACTATCAAGCCCTGCTTGTAGAACTGCACGAGACTCTCTCCGCCGAGTCGATCCGGGTCCCGACGTACCAGGAGATTCCGCCCCGCCGGATTGCGTGCACCGGTGCAGGCGTCGTATCGGATTTCATCGGCGAGATGCGGGAGATGCCATACCTCGAAGAGTCCCAGCGCGAACAGGTCCTGGCTCTGCGCGATGCCGATGGCAGTGCGGAAACTCTCCTTTACCGGAGGCTTGCGGCCTCACGCGATTGGGGCCAGGAACTCGGCCAGGTCGTAGCGTTCATGCATCGGCGCAATCAGGATCCCCTGACGAAGTACAGCGTTTTTGAAGCGGGGCAGCAAGGGGAACTGGAGCCTGTCGAGATTGAGGACGCGAAGAGCGACCAGGTCATCGCCCAGGAAAACAATGTCGCCCGGCTTCGGACCCTGCTCACTGCCTTCGTAAAGGGAAGTCACATGCCGTTTACGCTCCTGGAAGGAGACGGAGGCGTGGGCAAGACATTGTCGCTGCAAGCACTGGTTCATGAGATCGAGGGATTGAAGCTCATCCTGATTTCATCGGACTACCTCGGTCAAATCCGGGAGTACGCACAGCGCATGGCGGAGGAACCCTGGAGAACCGTTCTCTATATCGACGACATGACCTTCGACCCGAGTCACTACGAGAGCTTCAAGATTGGGACCCAGGGCATGAAGGGGTTCTACGACAATGTCACGGTCGTCGCGTCGGCGAACCCATCCTCGCTGGCATCTCTCCCCCCTGAGGTTCTGCGACGGTGGCCCATCCGGATCAAGTATGAGCGGCCGAACCTGGCAGAGGATGTGGTTCTGCGCAAGGTATTCAAGGCGAATTGCGCCCGCGTCAAGATGGGGTATGACCCCAGTCTCGTAACCTCGTTCCGCAAAGAGCACAAGGACACTCTCGGGACTCTCGCGCCATCTGCGGTCTATGACTTCTTGCGGGAGGTGAAACTGACGCGAGGGCTGTAACTAGTATGCCCGAGGTGGCAGACGTCGCCGGGCTGATCGACGGGAAGCGTCGGATGCGGTGGATAGCGGCTCGCGTCGAAACAGTTGGGCGGGATGAACTGGTGCCCGGAGACGGAATCGAACCGTCACGTCCTGTTAGGGACCCGGGATTTTAAGTCCCGTGCGTCTGCCAGTTTCGCCATCCGGGCTTCGGGCGACTACTCCAGTCTACAGAAACCTCGCCATCGCTTGATATGCGCTGCACTTGGGCGCACAACATAACATCCTGCCGCGGCCCATTTGACGCCGCCCACCTGCATCCGCGACCATCGTACTCGAATCCAAAGGGAGAACTGCGGGACCCTGCATGAAAATTGGGATTACCTGTTATCCGACGTACGGCGGCAGCGGCGTTGTCGCGACCGAACTTGGTCTCGAATTGGCCCGCCGCGACCACGAAGTCCACTTCATCTCCTATTCGCAGCCCATTCGCCTGACCGATGGCGCGCCCAACATTCACTACCACGAGGTCGAGGTCTCGCGGTATCCGTTGTTTGAGTATCCGCCCTACGACCTGGCGTTGGCCACGCGCATGGCGGAAGTTTCGCAACTCTACGAACTCGATCTCCTGCACGTGCACTATGCCATCCCTCACTCGGTGAGCGCGATGCTGGCCAAGCAGATGCTGGCGGCGACTCCGCCGCGTCGCAATCTTCCGTTCGTGACCACCCTTCACGGCACCGACATCACGCTGGTCGGACTCGACCGTTCCTATCTGCCGATTACGCGGTTCTCCATCGAACAGAGCGACGGTGTGACCGCCGTATCGCAATACCTGCGCGCCCGTACCATCAAAGTGTTTGACATCAAGAACCCCATTGAAGTCATTCCCAACTTCGTGAACTGCGACGAATATCTGCGCAAGCCGGAGTGGCAGGAGGAACGGCGTGAATATGCGACCGACGACGAGCGCATCCTGGCCCATCTTTCCAATTTTCGGCCGGTGAAGCGGGTTCTTGACGTCATCGAAATCTTCGACCGCGTCCGCAAGAAGATTCCCTCCAAGCTGCTGCTCATCGGTGACGGCCCGGACCGCTCTCAGGCGGAGTGGCTGGCCGTACAAAAAGGGATCCACGAGCACGTGCTGTTTCTCGGCAAACAGGATCGCGTCCAGGAAAAGCTGGCCATCTCCGACGTGATGCTGCTTCCCAGCGAACTGGAGTCATTCGGACTGGCGGCGCTGGAGGCGATGGCCTGCGAAGTGGTTCCCATCGCAACTCGTGCGGGAGGCATACCTGAGGTGGTTGAGCACGGCGTCACCGGCTTTCTCGCCGACGTCGGTGACGTCGAGACCATGGCTCGCTACGCTATTGCGTTGCTCGGCGACCAGTCGCGCTTACGCCAGATGGGGAAGCAGGCCCGCGACGGCGCGCGGGCGCGTTTCTGCACCAGCAAGATCATTCCGCTTTATGAAGAGTTCTACCGGAAGGTCCTGGAGCGGCCGACGTAGCCGTCATCAATTCGTCCGTATTGGGCAGCACGGGCAACCGCAGCCGGATCTGAGTCCCCATACCCTCCCTGCTCTCGATCATCATCTTGGCGGTATCGCCATACAGAACCTTGAGACGCTCGGCGACGTTCGCCATACCAATTCCGGTGCTCCCGAAGCCTTCTGGCCGCTCCGAAAGGTGAGGAGCCCCCATCCCCACTCCGTCGTCTTCGACTTCAATGACCAGGCGCGATTTGATCAGCCGGCTGCGCAGCGTGATGCTGCCGCCATCCACCTTGGGTGCCAGGCCGTGTTTGATACAGTTTTCGACCAGCGGCTGCAGCAACATGCTTGGCACCATGACTTCCAGTGATGCCGGATCCAGTTCCTTGAGCACGCGCAGTTTTTCGTGGCCGAAACGCACCACCTCGATGTCCAGATAGTTGTCGATGAATTCCAGTTCCTCGCGCAGCGGCACGAACGAATCCGTGCTGTTCAGCAGACGCCGCAAAATCGTCGCCAGCTTCAGGATCATTTCTCGCGCCGTATCGGGATCGAAGCGGACCAGCGACGAGATGGTGTTGAGCGTATTGAAGAGAAAATGGGGATTGATCTGGTTCTGCAGAGCCACCATGCGGGTCTGCAGCAGCAGGCGCTCCTGCTCCTCGAGCTTGATCTGGATGCGGACGCCGTTAAAGATCTTTAACTCGGTGCCCACCACCATGACTGCCGAGAGATAGATGGCGCCCTCCACCCAGAGATTCGAACTGTGTAGAGCGAAGATCGATCTCGGCTGAAAATGCGTGATTTCGGTCTGCAGGAATCGCAGACTGACAATCGTCAGCAGGAAAGCGATTTGCCAGTCGAACAGGCGCGGCACCGGCAGATTACGGCGGATCCAGCGGTAGATGCTGAGATCGATGAACGGCGAGAACGACCAGATGTCTTCCTGATCCGGCGCCACGCGGCGCAACTGCCCGGCAAGCACGCCGCAGAGAACATCAATAGGGAGCGCCGCCCACTCCCCGTGCAGAACGGCGGGCAGAGCAATCAGTGCTCCGCCCACTCCGCCCGAAAGACGGCCGCCAAGAATCCCCAACAGAAGCGTGGTTTCCAGTGAAAGGTCACCGGCAAGGAAGCTTGGGGCGCTGAAGCGAATCCAGACGCCGAGGCCGATCGGTATCGCCATCCACAGCGCAAGGTAGATTTTGTGCGGGGTATCGCGCCGTTCCTGAAAGAGCAGCTTCTTGAATTCCTTCGAGCGAACCAGGGCGCTCGACACCGCGGCGGCGACACCCAGCTTGATCAGGAGGTTAACGAGAATCAGCCGCGGTTCCATTGGGCCCTTCTTGCCAGAAGTGTGCTGTGCGAACCCACGTTCAAGCCCCGATTGTACGCGCCGCCTGCTGCAAGAGTTGCTCCACATCGGTGCCTGCGGGAACTCCACCTTGAGCGAAGTGGCGACTGCCGCCACCGCGGCCGCCCACCGACGCTAGCATCTGCTTCAATAACGCCCCCATATCCGCCGAGCCATCCGAAGATTGAGCGAACACCAGGCTGGGCGGATCCATCTTGCTTGCCACCAAAGCGACGGCAGGAATACTGGCGCGAACAATTTTTTGCGCAAACAGCTTGGCGAAGGCGAGGTCACGGTCGGCGAAGGCGCGGACAACGATCTTCCGGCCGCTCTGCTCTGCGGCCCGATGCAAGGCTTCCATCGCCGTGGCCTCGGCCAGTTGCTCCAGAGCCTCCTCCTTCTGGCGGCGCAGCAGTTTGGCATCGTCGAAACTCTTTCGCACCTGTGTAGGGACATCCCACAGCTGCGTCGAGAAGAGTCCGGCCGCTTCGCTGAGCGCGGAGTAGTCGCGGCGGGCCGTGCGCACGGCGCGCTCTCCGCACACAAACTCAATGCGCATTCCCTGCCGGACTCTCTCTGTTTTGCGCAAGAGGATCGTGCCGATCTGTCCGGTGGAGCTGACGTGGGTTCCGCCGCAAGCCGACAGATCGTAGCCGGCAATCTCAATCAGTCGCAACTGGTCACGATCGGTCGGAGGAAGCTTCCTCAGTCCGAGGTTTTCCGCTTCCTCGCGAGAAACAAAGCGAATGCTCACTGAACGATTTTCGAACACGATTTCGTTGGCCCGCTCCTCTGCCCCGGCAACCTGTTCGGGGCGAACGGACTCGGTTGCCAGGTCAATCGAGCAATAGTCGTCTCCCATGTGGAACGAAACGGTCGGCATCTGATAGATCTCGATGAAGGCCGCAGAGAGCACGTGCTGTCCCGAGTGTTGCTGCATGTGGTCGCGGCGGCGTTCACGGTCGATGGTACCGTGGACGGTCTCGCCCACTGCCAATTTGGTCGGGGCCTCGAGATAATGCACGACCCTGCCGTCTTCCGTCTCCGCAACTTCCGCCACTCGGGCGCGCTGGTCACCGATGGTGGTCAACCATCCCAGGTCGTAGACCTGTCCTCCGCTAGTGGGATAGAACGCGCTTTGATCGAGTGTGACCTGCATACGGTCCTCGGCCGACGCGGGCGGAACAACCTCCGCCACCACAGCGTCGAATTCGCACAGGTCGGGATTCGAGTAGTAGAGCCGATTGGTCATTGCACTCCGTTGGGGCGGGCGGACAAAAAAGCCAGGCACCGGCGACCCACTGCACACGCAAGAGCCCGTTACCGTTGCTTCCTTCCGGACCTGGCGGGGTTGGCGGGAAAACGTCGCGCGGGACCGATGCCTGACAGGTAATTCTAGCAAGGATTCATTTACTGAGGCGGGGCGGATCTCTCTTCTCTCGTCACCTGTGGTTCGCGGGATGCATCCAACCTGTGTCATCATTGGCAACTCGTGGAGTTGAAGGACCTGCACGATTTATGAAACGACGTCCCAGCCTCGAACTTCTTGACACCGATGCTGGGACTCCGCGGGAAGTGGCGGGTTCCCTGTGCGACCTGCAGATGTTCAATCGCTATTTCGGAGGCGTCCGCGCCAGCGAGAAGTTAATCCGCCGCGCCACGGCCGATGCCCCGGGGCCTACGCTATCCCTGCTCGAAGTCGCAGCCGGGGCTGGCTATGTTCCTTCGCAAGTGCGCCGTCGTCTTTCCACTCCGGACATACAGATCACTTTGCTGGACCGGGCCCGCACGCACCTGAACGGAAACCATCGCGCCGTCGTGGCCGATGCGCTGACGTTGCCCTTCGCCGATTCCTCTTTTGATCTCGTGAGTTCCAATCTCTTTGTCCACCACCTTGCCCCACAGGACCTCCAGCGCTTCGCGCAGGAAGCGCTGCGTGTCAGCCGTGTCGCTGTCGTTATCAACGATGTCATTCGCCACCCTCTGCATCTCGCGCTCACCTATGCCGGATTCCCTCTCTACCGCAGTCGGATTACCCGCAACGATGCTCCAGCCTCTGTACGCCAGGGGTACACAGTCGCGGAGATGCGTGATCTGCTGAAACCTCTGGATATCCCGCGCATCGAGATCTCGACCCACTATCTGTACCGCATGGGTATCATTGCCTGGAAACAAGCATGAACGATTCGTACGATCTCATCGTGGTGGGCGGAGGACCGGCGGGAACGTCGGCCGCCATCACTGCGGCACGAGACGGCTGGCGCGTGCTTCTCCTGGAGAAGGACCGCTTTCCACGTCACAAAGTGTGCGGCGAATTCATCTCGGCCGAATCGCTGAACCTGTTGCGTTGGCTGTTAGGCGACTGCCAGGATCAGCTTCTTGAACAAGCGTTTTTTCTGGCGCAGTCACGGCTCTTCCTGGACGGCCGCACGGTGCGGATCCCGGTGAGCCCGGCCGCGGCCAGCATTACACGCTACCATCTCGATCTTGCCCTCTGGAATGCTGCCCGCCAGGAAGGAGTTGTCTGCCTCCAGAAAACGGCAGTGCAGCGGATCGAAACTGGAGCTCGATTCCAGGTCGCGACCTCTGCCGGCGGATTCTCGGGACGCGGTCTGATCAACGCTTCGGGCCGCTGGTCGAACCTCAACTATCAGGCGAACGGTGCTAGCGGATCACGCTGGCTGGGTCTGAAAGCGCACTGTTACGGCGAGATGGAGCGCACCGTCGATTTGTATTTCTTCGACCGCGGCTATTGCGGCATACAACCGGTGCGTTCGCCCGGCGGCACGACAGTGCTGAACGTCTGTGCGTTACTTCGTCCGGGCGCAGCCGACACATTCGACGATCTACTGCGCTGCCATCCTGCGCTCGAGAGTCATAGCCGCAACTGGAGAACCGCCTTCCCGGCTCTTTCCACTTTCCCGGTAATCTTCCGTGACCCGCGCCCGGTGTCAAAGCTGGTGCTCAATGTCGGCGATGCGGCAGGTTTTGTGGACCCGTTCGTGGGCGACGGAATCTCACTCGCCCTTCGAGGTGGCAACCTTGCGGCGCAAAATCTGTCCGTGTTCCTCCGGGGCGAGTGCGACCTGACTGACGCGGGCGACGCGTACGAACGCGCCTACCAGCGCGACTTGCGTCCCGTGTACAGCGTCTCTTCCCTGTTTCGAAAGTTTCTGGGCATTCCCCGCGCATTGCGCGCGCCTTTCCTGGCTGCCTGTGAATTCAGCCCTCGGCTGGCAGGCTATCTCGTGAAGACCACACGTTCCAGGTCGGCGGAATTCCGCATTCCTGCCGAGTGCCGTGCCCAGCTTTAGTTGCTCTCGGGAAGGCGAACAATTCAGACTCGGACTTGGGATCAGCGCACCAGCAGGACTTCGCGGATAGCGTCGCGGGCCAGGAAGAATTTGATCGAGGCAAAATCGCGAAAGAGATTTTCGATGTGCCGGTTATTGAAAACCCGCTGCAGGCGTGGCGTCCCCTTTTCCGGCAGGCGGACTTCCTGCATCTCCAGCATATCCGTACCCGTGATGTGGAAACGGTAGCACGGCGAATCGGGGCCCGCGTCACGGGTGTGGAAGAACGCCAGCAGCAAACCGCCTGGCTTCATCACCGACCACAGTCGATCGATCATCGGCTTGACCAGGTTTTCTTCCATGTAGTCGGGCAGGTTCCAGACCAGCACGATGTCGAACAGACCATTTTGGTAGGTGAGGTTTTCGTCGAGGAATTTCTTGCTGTCGACAATGAGTTTTCCAGTCTCATCCTTGACGCGCAGATCGGGATCGAGCGAGGCGCGCAGCAGGTCTTCGCTGTAGTTCTTGTGACCCTTGGCGGTGAGGAAATTGATGTTGTTGGCCGAAGTCGAACCCAGGTCAAGCACGTAGAGCGCTTCCTCAGAATTGAGGAGGCGCGAGATTTCCCCCATGCCGCTGGAACGGCGCATCCGCTTCTGCGGAACGGCGGGCACTGCGGCCTGGTCCGAAGAACCCCGAAAGAATCTCATCACGTTTTCAGCAACCGATGACATTGAGGACTGCGCCCGGCAAACGGAATGCCAGCAGCCTACGAGGCCACTGCTTTGCCAGGCTCTTTCTGAATGTCCACCTTACCCTGGAAGTAGGCCCCGTCCTCGATAGCGATCCGTTGCGCGACGACGTCTCCGCTGACTACCGCCGACTTCCGGAATTCCACGCGGTCTGAGGCGTTGATCTTGCCGTCCAGCTTGCCCTGCACGGTAACGCCCTTGGCGCTGACGTTGGCCTTCACAATTCCGTTGGGCCCCACGATGAGGCTGTTGTTCCGCAGTTCGATGCTGCCGTCCACTTGTCCGTCGACGTACAGATCCTCGGAGCCGGACAACTCTCCCTTGATCACCACCGACTTCCCGATATGGGCGTACTCTCCTGTTTTCGGGGTGTCCATGCCATGGCCTCCATCTCATCGCGTTTCAGTTCTGCCGCGGAGGACCAAATTGTAAATCATGCCCCCGCCGTTTCCGGCCTCCGGAGCCGGAAATGCCATCTTTATTCTTGTTTGCGGCCGCCAGCCCGAGTACAACGATCCGTCTGCTACCATCGTCTAAGCCGTAAGAGTCGCCCTATTTCTTCATGTTCCTGACACGACTCACACTCTCTGCCTGCCTCCTGCTGGCGCCTGCGGCCTTCTCGCAACTCACCACGCTGCCGCCGCCGGTTGAGCTGGTTCGCACGGCGGTTGAGAACGAAATCAAGGCCTCAAAAGACGAGAACGCTCACTTTATGTTCCGCAGCACCAAGACCACGCCGAGAGGCTCAGTCACCCGGGTTTATATTGAGGCCAAGGAAGCTACAGCCGGCATGACGGTCGCTTACGACGGCAAGCCTCTTGCTCCCGAACAACGCCGGGCAGAAGAAGCGCGCGTCGACCGATTCATCAGGAATCCCGATGAACTTCGTAGAAAGCACAAGCAGGAACAGGACGACGCCGACCGTAGCCTGCGAATCATCCGCGCCATTCCAGATGCGTTCCTTTTCGAGTACGACGGTGAGCAGCCCGCCTCGCCCGGCGTCGGTAGGTTAGGGACCTCCCTGGCAGTCGTGAAGTTTCATCCCAATCCCGACTATCAACCGCCGTCCCGTGTGGAGCAAGTGTTGACCGGGATGCAGGGCGTTGTGCTGATCGATCCCGTGCACAAGCGGCTCGCATCGATCGACGGTACGCTGTTCAAAGACGTCAGTTTCGGCTGGGGAATTCTCGGCCATCTAGACCGCGGCGGTCACTTTCTCGTGCAGCAGCAGGACATTCAGGACCCTTACTGGTACCTCTCACGGATGACCCTTAAATTTACGGGAAAGATTCTGCTCATCAAAAGCCTCTCGATTGAAAGTACCGAGGTCTTCAGCGACATCAAGCTCGTGCCGCCCACTTTGACCTTTGCCGAGGCGGTGGAGATGCTTAAGAAGGAGGAGCCCGTCGTCGCGCGGGAGACAGCCAGGATTCCCGCGCCGGCAAGATCTCATTGAGCTCCCCTATTCCGAGCGAAGGGTCTCTTTCCGAACGGTGAGCTTTTCAATCAGGTCTTCGCGGATGCGATAGCCCATGTCCGGAGCGTCGCTGACGGCGATCGTGCCCGCGGGGCTCACCTCCACCTCCGGCTCGATGATGTCTTCCTTCCAATAACGCTTCGAGGCTGAAACATCGCCGGGCAAGCGGAAGTTCTCGAGCGCAGAAAGCGCGATATTGTGAGCGCGCCCAATGCCAGATTCGAGCATCCCGCCGCACCAGACTGGCACGCCGTACTGCTGGGCGACGTCATGGATTTTCTTTGCCTCCGTGAAGCCTCCCACCCGCCCCACTTTGATGTTGATGATCCGGCACGCCTCGGTTTGCAGGGCAAAATCAGCGTCCCGACTCTGACGAATGGACTCGTCGAGGCAGATGGCCGTGCGCAGCACCTTCTGCAGGCGCGAATGCAGGTAGATGTCGTCGTTCCACAAGGGCTGCTCGATCATGAGCAGATTGAAAGCGTCGAATTTCTTCAGGTGTTCTGTCTGGTCCAGGGTGTAGGCGGAATTCGCATCCACGCTCAGCACAATGTCGGACCAGCGCGCCCGAATCTTTTCCAAGACATTCAGGTCCCAGCCCGGTTTCACTTTGACCTTGATCCGGCGATAGCCTGCCGCTAGCTCGAGAGCAACTTTTTCCAGCAACTGTTCCGGCGTGTCCTGGATTCCGATCGAAACTCCGCAGGCGATCTCGCGCCGCGTACCACCGAGTAGCTTCCAGAGGGGTTGCTGCTTTTGCCGTGCTTCGGCATCCCACACCGCGTTTTCCAGCGCGGCCTTCGCCATCCGATGGCCGCGCACTCTCGCAAATAACGCCGGACAATCCCGTCCCGACTCCACTCCGGTCGCCAACAGCGCCGGCGCCAGGTAGTGTTTGATCGTCGGCCAGGCGGTCTCGATCCACTCGGAACTGTAGAACGGGTCTTCCGAGGCGACACACTCTCCCCAGCCGCGTACTCCGTCGGTCTCAAGGCTGACCAGCAGAATGCGGCGGCTGTAAACCCGGCCAAAGCTCGTTTCAAAGAAATGCACGAGCGGCATGTGGATTTCACGCAGCGTGACTGACTCGATTTTCATGAATGCATATGGTCGGCCGGGCAGGAATCGTCAGGTCGAGATTGAAACCGGAAAGTATAATGACGCACGGCCCGGAGAGGCAACCAACTAATTGGGCTGCAGGACTGGATAAGCCCGACTCAGTACATCCACGGCTCGTCCCATTTGCCCATCAGGAACGTGCCATTCCCCTTCGTGTCACGCTCGTAGCCTAGAACCGAGAGTCCCTGCGAAAACGTCTTTGTGAACTGGTTTCGGATGCTCTCCTGCACTTCCAGTGCCCGCGTCCGAGTCGCGCCGGATGCTTTCCACTCATAGATCTCCGCCGGAACAGAAATCCTGACGGGTGAGCTTGAAACCGGCACGCGGACGCCGCTCAACACCTTTTCCACCCGCCCGGACTTCATCCACCACTCCGCCACCAGCCGGTCGGAGGGTAACCCGCCTTGCAACGGCGACGTCGTGAACCCATACTGATTCACGTTGTAGCGCCGCGCGATCGCTCCCAGTTTCTCGATATTGAGATAGGCATTCTTGATTTCCAGCGGATCGAACGTCCACTCCATCAGCTCGAAGCCGCGCGCCAGGGCGTCTTCGCGCTGGAAGAGCTTGAGTCGCCTTCCCAGACCACCGTTCCGATACCGCTGGCGAACGGCCAGCATCTGCGAGTGCAGATAGGAATGGCCGTTCCGCATGCCGGGAATCGCGAGCGCAAAACCGACCAGTTCTCCCTCGTCGAACGCTCCAACTACCTGTCCGCCGATCTTGTTCGCCACCACGAACAGCCGCACCGGAACCAGCTCCGCGTCTGAAAACCTCCAGACTTCTTTGTGCAGCGCAAACGCCGCCTGCATCTCTTCCAGCGTTTCGCACTTCCGGATGGCTACTTTGCCGCCTGCCGCTTTTCCTGCTGCTTCGCCTGTTGCCATAGTTGTTCGAGTTCGTCCAAGGACGCCTGCCCCGGACCACGCCCGGTCGCGCGCAGACGCTCTTCCATCCATTGAAAACGGCGCTTGAACTTGCGGTTCGTCTTCTTCAGTGCCGATTCCGGATCGAGGGACAGATACCGCGCAATGTTGACCAGAACAAAGAAGAGATCTCCGACTTCATCTTCGAGCCGATCACGCAGTTCCCCGGGAACCTGAGGCTTGCCTGAACCCGCTACGCCCCGCCCAACTGAACCGCCTTTCACCGGCAGCTCTTTCAACTCCGCCTGCAGCTCTTGCGTCTCTTCCGCCAGCTTGTCAAAGAGCCCAGCGATCTCCGGCCAATCAAAGCCCACATGCGCCGCGCGCGAACTGAGTTTGTGGGCCTCGAGCAATGCCGGCACCCGCGACGAGACTCCAGCCAGCACCGACTGCGCGTCTTCGCTGGAATCGCCAGCCTGCCCGGCCTTCTTATCGCCGCCTGCCTCCAGACGCTTCTTCTTCTCCTCTGCTTTGAGCGCTTCCCAGTTGCGCAACACCTCCGCCGGGGTGTCGGCCTTCACTTCACCAAACACATGCGGATGCCGGTCCACCAGTTTGTTCGCCAAACGCTCCAGCACGTCATCGATCGAGAAGTGCCCTTCTTCCTGCGCCATCTCGGAGTAGAACAGGACCTGCAGCAGCAGATCGCCGAGTTCGCCAGTCAGTTCGTTCCAGTCGCGATTGTCGATTGCTTCCAATACCTCGTAGGTCTCTTCGAGTGTGTAAGGCTTGATGGTGTCAAAGGTCTGTTCGCGGTCCCACGGACACCCTCCCGGAGCCCGTAGCCGCGCCATAATCTGAACCGCACGCTCGAACCGCTCGCCTGTGGTGGGCATGACTGTTCAGGGTAAATGAGGGGTGTTGGGGGCGGCAAACCATATGCCACGAACCTAAGCAAGTCCCTTCGCGAGCCGACAAACCAAACTGCAGTTGGTGAAGTTTGTAGTTAACGCGCGCCCAGGAGCTTTGTCTCGTCCGAAACAATCGCGTCTACACCCCACTGCACAAAACGCTGCATATCATCCGGAGAATTCACCGTCCACACCATCACCTTCTTGTCGGCAGCGTGGAGCGATTCGATCATTGCCTCATTGATCAGATCAAGACGCGGCATCGCCCATTCCACGGGCATTTCACGCCAGCGATCGATCTCCTTCTTGTCCTCATAAATGAATCCTAGAGGAATCGCGGCATCAAGCGCATGCAGTGTCGTCAACACTTCGGGCAGGAATGACGAAACAACGTAACCCCTGGGCGCGGGAAGCTGACGCAGAAATGCAGCAGTACGTCGTTCCAGGCCAGCCACTTTCAGTTCGATATCGAGAAATGCCCACGCAGCAAACTTGCGGAGAACCTCTTCCAGCCGTGGCAAAGCGAGATCGCGGACAGGAGTCTTATCAACCTCCATCCCCCGCACCACCGGGTCGTGGCACACGACAGCTGCGCCATCCGCCGACCGGCGCAGGTCAAACTCAAACCCGTCACAGCCATGCTGCAGGCACAGTTCAAACGACGCCAGCGTATTTTCAGCAATGTTCCGCGAAGCCCGCGCACCGCGATGGCCCAGAAGGAGAGTCTTCAGTTCTCGGTTCCCAGTTCTCAGAAAAGTACTCCGCCAACGAATCGTCGAGCGCCGTCCTGAGACCTGACACCTGAGACCTGTCCCATCAATCGAGATCAAAATCCCGGATCGGCTTGCCCGTGTCCGGCGATTCTTTCGCTTTTTTCAGCGCTTCCTGGAATTTCTTCTCCAGCAGTTCGGACGCATGCTTCTGAGCGTCGACCGACTGGCGGAAGATCGACTCCCGCCGGTTGTCCTGCTCCCGCATGGCGCGGGCGGCTTCTTCCATGTCGTTGAAGGTTTTTGGCTTGACGGGCGCCACGTGGGAGATCACGGCTTTGGTCGCCGCGTCGACCTTCATCACCGCCCCGCAGCAGGGGCAGGTCACTTCGATAGTGGATTCCTTCTTCGCCACAGGCGAATCATACCGCAATCCACCTTAGCGCGGCGCGAGATGAATCGGGAAGACGTGAAACAGGTAGAGCATTTCCCAACCCAGCAGCACCACCGAAACCACCACCACCATGACCGCCAGGATCTCGCCGAACGTCAGGCCGCGGCGATCGGCTTCGAAGTGCCGCGCCCCCAGACTGAGAATGTTCAGCGTGGCAAAGGCGAACACCAGAGCCCACAGGATGTTGTAGATCTCTTCCCGTGTCGTACGGAGGAGGAAGGCCGCCGGCAGGACTGCGATCAGCAATCCGTGCATCACTCGGCCGAAGCCCCCAGCCAGCGACTGAGCCTGGTCAAGGCTGGTGCACAGGAACCCCATTGAGATCCTGCGAATGGTGGGGAGGGGCTTGAGCAGTCTCATGCGAATCATGGATATTATCGTGTTTGTCGCCCCCGAGTCAGTATTCCCTGCCTCTTCGATAGTCGATAGGCTCGGGATCAGATGACCGGTGCACTGGCGCAGTTGCAATGTCCCCGGCCCAAAGCAGAGGCTGCCTTCCTCCACAAAGACTTATTGACAGATAGTACGAAGCGTACTATAGTACGCTTCGTACTATGAAAACGTCGTCCGCTCTTGAATACGCCCTGCTCGGTCTGCTCCGGCAAGAGAGCCAGTCCGGATACGACCTGCGCAGGACCTTTGCCGGCACTCCGCTGCGCCACTTCAGCGACAGCCCAGGCTCGATCTATCCCGCTCTGCGACGATTGCAGGCGCGGCGCTGGATCAGTTCCGCAGGCGAGAGCGCGAACGCGCGCAAGCGTCAGGCATTTGCCGTAACCCCAGCCGGCACGCGCGCTCTGATTGCCTGGCTCCGGCAGCCCATCACCCCCGAGGACGTCATCTGGCGCGTCGATGAACTCATGCTTCGCTTTGCCTTCCTCGACGGCAATGTCGACCGCTCCGACACGCTGCGATTCCTGGAAGAATTCGAGCACGACCTGAACGGCTACCTGCAAGAACTGCGCGAACATGAAAAGACTTTCGACGCCAAACTGCGCTCGTCCACGGGCTACCTTGCATTCAAAAACGGTGTGGACTCCTATCACACCCAGCTGCAGTGGGTACGCCACGTCCGAAAAGAGTTTACGGAGGTGTTGTCATGAAAGCTGTAGGAAAGACTCTTCTCTGTGCTTTTGCTCTTATTCTCGGAACCGTCTTTGGCGGGGCGATTGTCCCAGCCCTGCACATCCAACCCCCGGCGATGCCGCCCGGAGCAGTGCCAAACCTGCTTTTTGCCTGGTCGTTCGTGGGCGCGCTGGTCCTGGCGGTCTGCATGCTGCCGTTGGCCGCCGGACTCGGTGGACGCTTTATCAACCGTTACCTGGCCCTCGGCGGACTTCTGTTCATTGCCAACGCGGTCAACTCAGCGATCGAGATGACAATCTTCAGCACGATGGGCGGCCAAGCCTTTATCGTTGCGCACTTCTTCATCGTCTTTCTCATTGGCGCCCTGGCCCTGGCTTGGTTCTTCGGCAGTCAGCAGCCTCTGGCTTCCTGGCCACATCGGACCCCTTCCTCGTGGGCTTGGCGGGTCGTGGTTGCGTGGCTGGCTTTCCCGGTGATCTATCTTCTCTTCGGAATGTGTGTAGGTCCGTTCGTGATCGAGTATTACAAGAGCGGAGCCATGGGACTCACGCTTCCACCCATGGACGTCATCCTGCGCACGCAGGCGGTCCGCAGCCTGCTGTTCCTTGGCTGCTCGCTGCCCGTGATCAGGCTTTGGACGGGGTCGCGCTGGCGCCTGGTATTTGCGCTGGGCCTCGCTCACGCCGGCATGGTGGGACTCTATGGGTTGTCGCAGGCCTACTGGATGCCGACAATCATGCGCGTCCTGCACAGCGTGGAGATCATTTTTGATTCCTTTGCCTACGCTCTCGTTTTGACGTGGCTGTTCTTTCCAAGAACGGAGACAGCCGATGCTCGGTTGACACCGGCACACGTCACGTCCGCGACGCCGGCATAGTTCGACATGCCGCGATCACCCAGGCGCTAACGCGCCTGGGTGACGGCACGTCTCAACGCGGAACTCACCGTCGGCGCAGCCATTTACAATGGCCGCGATGAGACGCGCTCTTCTCGTGCTGTGCTTTCTGATTCCAGCGTTGCTGGTTGCCCAACCGTCCGCAATTCAAGATCTGGATTCTGCCGCCCACCACGCCCTCGCCGTCGTCTCGGGCACGTTGCGCGCGAAAGGACTGCAGCAGCCGGTTGAGGTCCTGCGCGATCGCTGGGGTGTCGCGCACATTTACGCCCAGAGCCAGCATGACCTGTTTTTTGCGCAAGGCTTCGTCGCCGCCCAGGACCGGCTCTTCCAGATGGAACTGTGGAAGCGCGCGGGGCAGGGACGTCTCGCCGAGATCCTCGGCCCCTCCGCCCTTGCTCGCGATGTCAACGCCCGCCTGCTGCAATATCGGGGCGACATGAACGCCGAATACGAGAGCTACTCTCCCGACACCCAGTCGATCCTCACCGCGTTTACTGATGGCATCAATGCCTACATTGCCAGCCTGACCGCGCCGGGAGGTCCTGGCCTGCCCGTCGAATTTCAGCTCGCCGGATTCGCCCCGGACGCGTGGCATCCGGGAGATTGCCTCAACCGCATGGCCGCATTCTCCATGACCGGCAATGCACGCAGCGAACTCGAGCATGCGCAGGCAGTCAGCTTAATCGGAGCGGAGAGGGCCACAGAGCTCTTCGATTTTGACCCTGCGGTCATGCTCGATCCTGCTCCCGGCGCCGACTTTACCGGACTCACTTCCCTTCTGCTGCAAAACCTCATCGGCAGCGACCAGCGCATCGGGTTCCCCGCGCGGGCGCCTGAAGGCAGCAATAACTGGACTGTCTCCGGCGCGTTGACGTATAGCGGCAAGCCGCTGCTGGCGAACGACCCGCACCGTGTCATCGGCCTGCCATCGCTGCGCTACATGGTTCACCTGGTCGCGCCGGGATGGAATGTCGCAGGCGCCGGCGAGCCCGGCTTGCCCGGAGTTGCGCTCGGTCACAACGAACACATTGCCTGGGGATTCACGATCTTCGGCCTCGACCAGCAGGACCTCTATCTTGAAGAACTCAATCCGGCCGATCCGCTCCAGTACAAGACTGAGGCAGGCTGGCAGCGCATGGAAACGCGACAGGAAAAGTTCGGCGTGCACAGCCCAGCTTCGGCGGCGGACGCGCGCAATGACGTTGTCCGTGATTCCACGGACCCGGGTTCTATCGTCATCACTTTGAAATTCACGCGCCATGGCCCGGTGCTGTGGCAAGACAGCAAGCGCGCACTGGCGCTCCGCTGGGTCGGAAGTGAGCCGGGCACCGCCGGATATCTGGCGTCGCTTGCAGTCGACCGCGCGCAGAACTGGGAGCAGTTCGAGTCCGCCGTGGCGCATTGGAGAGTTCCCTCCGAAAACCTGGTTTACGCCGACATCGCGGGACATATCGGAGAACATTCCGCCGGACTGGCGCCGATCCGCAAGTGGACCGGTCTTCTCCCCGTGCCCGGAGCCGACGGCTATGAATGGACCGGCTTCGTCCCGACCGCCGAGTTACCCCATTCCTTCAATCCGAAGGAAGGTTTCATCGCAACGGCTAACCACAGGATGATTCCGGATCACTATCCTTACAACGTTGGATTCGAGTGGGTGCCGCCCTATCGCGTCACGCGCATCCGATCGGTATTTGCGGACGCAAAGAAGAGTAATCACAAGCTGACCCTGCCCGACATGCAATTCCTGCAGAACGACGTCACGTCGCTGCCCGCGCTCGAATTTCAAGAACTTCTCAAGACCACGCCGCTAAAGGACGAACCATCGCTGCGAGCTTTCTTTGCCTGGGATGGCGAACTCGAACGCAAGTCGCCGGAGGCCGCTCTCTACGAAGTCTGGATGGCGCAGATTCGCAAAGCCCTCGGGGAGCAGTTTTCGAAAGGCGGAGTTGCGCAGAAGATACTTGCCGGACACTTTGACGATATGTCGCCGCATACGATCCTGGCCCTGCTGGGTGGCGACCGCGTCCCGCCAACCCAAAAATCAACGCAGTCAAAAGGAATGGCACTCTCCACACTCTTTGGAAGCAATCCGTCACGCGGTCGCAATGAGCTCCTGAACGGCACATTGGAGTCAGCCCGCGAAGAGCTCACGAAACAATTCGGTCCCGACTCTCAGCAATGGCAGTGGGGCAAGCTCCATGTCATTAACTTCCGTCATGCGCTGGACCAGCAGCCGGGCGCGACAGGCCTGCTTGACCTCGGGCCGCTGCCTCGCCCCGGTGACGAGTACACCGTCGACGCCACCGGCATGGGAGATTCGTGGGAGCAGCTGTACGGCGCCAGCTATCGCGAAATTGTCGACCTCAGCGACTGGGACCGTTCCCGAGTCATCAATACTCCCGGCCAGAGCGGACAGCCCGGCAGCCCGCACTACTCCGACCTTCTGCCCCTGTGGGACGGCGGCCGCTACTTTCCGTTACTCTATTCAAGGAAGGCGGTCGAAGGCGAAACGACCGATCGGCTCATGCTGGAACCGTAACCTCGCTATACCTAACTTGTCATCCCGATCGGAGCGAAGGATCTGCCGTTTGCCCCCGACCAAGCACTTCCTGGAACAAGAGGAGCAATGCTTTCTCATATCAACTACATCTTCTTCGATGTCGGCAATACCCTGCTCTTCCCCAACCGCGAGCGCATTCATGCGCCGCTGACTGAGCGCGGCCTCAAGCCCGACCCCGAACATTTGCGCGATCTCGAGCGCCGTACCAAGAACGAGTTCGACGCGATGATGATGAAAGACGGCCACGATCACAGTTTCTGGATGATGTTCTACACGCAACTCATGAAGGAAATTGGCCTCCATGACCATGCCGTCCGCGATCAACTGGTAACCGGTATCCGCGACTCCGCCAACTGGGACCAGATCCGTCCCGGCACGCGCGAACATCTCGAACGGATCGGCAAGCGTTACCGCATCGCCGTCATCTCCAACGCAGATGGCCGCATCGAAAATGTGCTCGCCCGCTGCAACATCGCCGATTGCTTCCGCACCATCACCGACTCCGGTCTGGTCGGTTACGAAAAGCCGCACTCGGAAATCTTCCGCCAAGCCCTTGCCTCGATGAAGGCCCCGCCAGATGAGAGCCTGTATGTCGGCGATGTCTACTCGGTCGACTACCTCGGTGCTACTGGCGCGGGCATGCACGCCATGCTGATGGACATCCCCGGCGCCTATCGCGACAAGGGCGTGCCCCGAGTCGAATCGCTGGACGAGCTACAATCTGCGCTACAATCGCGAGACCATGCTTGATTCCGCTCGTTTCTTCGTGTTTCTGACGGCCGCCTTGGTCCTGGCGGTCGCTCCTGGCCCAGGGATGCTTTACGTGCTCGCCCGCTCGCTCGCGGGTGGACGCCGCGAAGGCCTCCTGTCCGCCCTGGGGACGTTCTTTGGCGGCATGGTGCACGTATTCGCCGCGGCTGCCGGAATCTCGATCATCCTCGCAAGATCGGCCCTAGCGTTCGCCATGGTCAAGTATTTTGGCGCCGCCTATCTCTGTTTTCTCGGAATTCGGATGACCCTCGACGCTCGACGCGATGAGAAGATCGAATTCTCGGTCCCCCGCCATCCTGGTAGCCCCTTCTGGCAAGGCGTGATGACCGAAGTCCTGAATCCGAAGACCGCCCTGTTCTTCCTTTCCTTCATTCCACAGTTTGTCAGTCACACGCGCGGACACGTCTTTGAGCAGTTCATTGTGCTTGGAGCGATTTCAGTCACACTCAACACCAGCGCCGACATCGTCGTGACCCTTCTTGCCGGCCCGCTCGGTCAGCGAATTCGGGAGTCAGCGCGCTTCCGCCGTCGTCAACGAACGGCGACCGGTGTAGTCATGATTGGATTGGGAACTTACCTGGCGCTGGGAGACGCCAAGTAGCGAGCCCAGATCCTGCGAGGTGCTTGTTTCTGAGTGACCGGTTCTGGAATAGTCCGTTCTTTTTGGATCGTCGTTGCGCTTTTGCTTGTCTACCTCCTTGGCATACTTGCGCGCTGGCACGCCGGGGCCCTGGTCATCATTGACAACCGGAGTGGCTCGACAGTACACAAGGCTTCCGTCAAGGTGGAATATCAGGGCCGGCGATCCGAACTCGGCGATCTGGGGCCGCAAAAGACCGCGCGCATCTTTGTGGAGCCGGTAGGCGAATCTCACGTTAGCGTCGAGTACAATGACGCGCTGGGCCATCCGCGCAGCGCCATTGTCATCGGCTACATTGAGCAAGGGGAACCTTACTGTGGACGGGGCGTAGCGACCATCCTGGCCTCGGGAGAAATCGACTCGAAGGATGAAACTACGATCGGCCCATGCTGGCGAAGCTGGTTGGATTTTGTCTTTTGAGCGCCAGCCTCACTGCAAAGTGATCACCTGATGATCGTGGCAATCCGTGTGGATGGTCGCGTACAAATCCTGGAGCAGGCTCGGGCCGTAGCGCGCGACGAAACTTACGCCGCCGATTTCGCGCTCTTGTAGCACCTTGTCGGGATAGAGCACGTTGTTCAACGCTTCCGCGTGGCGGGTGACGACCTCATTGCGTTGCGCCACCGCACGCGCAGCTCGTGCTTCCATCTGCGACAACTGATTCTTCATCTTCTCTTCTGCATTCGATGTTGCATCCACCAGTGTCGCATCGAGCTGGGCCAGCGATTCGCGGATCGCGGTCATCGATTTCTCCAGGTTCGTCTTGGCGTCGGCAAATTTCGCCTGGAGATCCGATGGCATTGCCTGCGAGGCGAGCTTCTCGCGCAGTTTTTCGGGACCGATAAACAAATCCGGCAGACCCAATGCATACCGTTCGAGCAGGCGTTGCGCCTTCGCCTCTACCAGCGTCGCCGAAAAGCGCGGCAGGATCGGCGTTACGCGCCCCAGCAACTTCTCATAAACGATCCCGACCTGGGCAAAGTAGGCGACCTCCGCCGACCCGCCCGTGTAGACGAGGGTTGGAAGTAAATAGTCCTGCACCACCGGACGCAGTAATACATTCGGACTGAACTTCGACGGATCGCGTTCGATACGCTGCAATAACTCCGCGGACGAAGATGTCTCGTCCCCAACCAGAAATTCCGCGCTCGTATCACGAACGGGCTTCCGACGAATGGGCGTACGAACTCCGTTTTTGATTTCAAACAGTGGCGTCGTGGCTGAAGTCACCTTCACCTGCTGGTGATACCCCGCAGCCTCCAGCTCATTGCCGCGCGCAATCAAAGCGTCACCGATCTCTGCCGAGCGCTCCAACGCCTGCTTCAGAACCGGCTTTGCGATCTGGTGAAACCCGGGGTCGGACTGGTCGAGCAGAATCACTCCCCATCCCGCGAACAGACGCGACATCAACTGGGCGAATGCACTGCCCATGGTTTCGCCGGGACGGTAACACTCACGCAACCACTTGGCCGCGTCGGTATCGCCGAGCAGACGCGCGGCCGATTCGACGACCGCTTCAATCTCCGGCCCGAGCGTGACGGTTCCCACCGGCGCGTCGTCTATGCCGTGGCTCTCGGCGGCCACTCGTTCCGGCAGTCCCGCTTCCGATAACAGCGACACGTGGTTCACTTCGGCAAGGTCGTGGTCTTCCGTCGCCAGCCAGAAAACGGGGACACAATCCACGCCCGCCGTCGTTGCTTCTTCTGCCAATTTCACCGCGCTCAGGGCTTTGAAGATCGTGAACAGCGGTCCGCCGAAGAGCCCGACCTGCTGCCCAGTGACCGCCGCCAGCGCTCCCTTGCGGAGGCGGTCGATGTTGGCAAACGTCTTCGGACCGCGATTCCACGTGCGGTTCTGCCGCTCCAGGATGTCACAAACCTCGCGGCGACGTTCGTCGTCGTAGCGCACCCGCGCGCCTTCTTCCTTGACCCACTCCGGAAACAGGGGCGACCTCGGATAAAACGGCTGAACACTTGGAGAAGAGGAAAGGTAATCAAGAAACAGCCGGGAGGTGTGCGGAATCTGGGAGAACGGCAGACAGTGCGCCTTCACCGGCAACACCTCTCACATCGGTTAGCGGTCATCTGCCGTGTCGTCCCTTTTGAGGATATGTGCTACCGGGAAGCCCCAAGGTCGTACTTCCCGAGTAACTACCGCAAATTTCGAAACACAAGTACATCTGATGATAGCGAAATACTTAAGTTGCAAAGACTTCATGACAATCCGCCCGGCGATGCTGCCTCGTCCGGCACGCACCTGGTACGCCCCGCGATGAATGGTCCGTCGCTTGCTTCCAAGGTTGTTTCCATGTCCTGGCGCAAAGTTGTTTTGACTCTGGCACTGGCCTTTCTGTCTTCCTTCGCCCCTGCCCAGATTTCACCCGGCCCGCTGGCCCGCGCCCACCAGGACCTCGAAGGCGCCACCCGCTGCACTACCTGCCACAAGCTTGGCGGCGAGCCGGTCTTCAAATGCCTGGACTGCCACGGCGAGATCGCATCGCGCCTGAACGCTCACAAAGGGCTGCACTTTTCCTACGGCCTGCAGCCTGGATCGAGCCAGGGATGCGTGAAGTGCCATTCCGATCACAATGGCGTCGACTTCCCACTCATCAAGTGGGATACCAGGACCTTCGATCATAAACAGACGGGCTATGTTCTCGAAGGAAAGCATGCCGGCGTTGACTGCAAGAAGTGTCACACGCCCGAGCACATCTCTGCCAGTGAACGCGCGCTGATCAAGGTCAAAGACCTTAACCGCACATTCATCGGAATCTCCCAGACTTGCGCCACCTGCCACAAAGACTTCCACCAGGGCCGCCTCGGTCCCAAGTGCGAGACGTGCCACAACTTCACCGATTGGAAGAATGTCGCCGCAACCTTCGATCACTCGAAGACACGTTACCCGTTAACCGGTCAACACCAGCAGGTAAAGTGCGAGAAATGCCACACACCCGGAGCTGACAATCAGCCGCGTTATCAGGGAATCCCGTTCGGAAAGTGCGACGACTGCCACAAAGACCCGCATCACGGCAGCTTCACGCAGAGTTGCGCGACCTGCCACACGGCGCTCGGATGGAAGCGCGTCACCCAGGGCCTGCGGGAGAATTTTGATCACTCCAAGACCAAATATCCCCTCGAAGGGAAGCATAAAACGGTTGAGTGCACAGCTTGTCATGTCAACGGCGATTTCAAAAAGCCGCTTGAGTTTGCGAAATGCACCAACTGCCACAAAGACGAGCACAACGGGCAGTTCCTGAAGCGTCCGGACCTTGGCGAATGCTCCTCCTGCCATGACATCAACGGATGGAAGCCGTCGAAATTCGACCTGAAAGCGCACGCGTCGACGCAATACCCGCTGGAAGGCAAACACGCGAAGCTCGAGTGCGCGCAGTGTCACATCGCCAAGGGCAAAAACACACTCTACAAGATCAAGTTCAGCCGCTGCCTCGACTGCCACCACGATGAGCACCAGACGCAATTCGCCGCCGCGCCCTGGCTCAACCAGTGCGAGCAGTGTCATTCCGTCGCGGGATTCAAGCCGTCGTCGTTTCCGTTGGCGAAGCATAAGCAGACTCGCTTCCCGTTGACCGGCGGCCACCTCGCCGTGCTCTGCAGTGACTGCCACAAGCCCGCCTCGGCCTTTGCCGCCGCGTCGCTATTGCCAGTATCCGTTGCGGCACAGACGGCGCCCGCGCCGGAGCCTCCGCGTTATGGCACCACCGCTGTCTTTCACTTCCAGAACTACGCTTGCGCCACGTGCCACAAGGACCCTCACAACAACCAGTTCGCTGAACGGATGAAAGCGGTCCGCCCGGATGAAACTCCGATCGGCTGCGAGGCTTGCCACTCGACCAAAGACTGGAAGGACCTGACTCGCTTCGATCACGCCAAAACGAAGTTTGCGCTCGTCGGCGCGCATCGAGCCGTCTCTTGCATCGACTGCCACAAACCGCCGAACCTGAGCACGAAACTGCTCGATGCCAATTTCACCGAAGCCCCACTCAAGTGCGAGGAATGCCACGCCGATCCGCACGGCCGGCAATTCGCTAAAGCCGACGTCACCGCCTGTGCCGACTGCCACAACAGCGCCAAGTGGAAGCCCTCAGCCTTCGATCACGACAAGCGTACCCAGTTCTCGCTGGCGGGTGCGCACAGGAACGTGCGCTGCGGCGACTGCCACAAATTATTCAAGGACTTTGAGGGCAAGAAGGTCCTCTACTACAAGCCCACACCCAAGGACTGCAAGGACTGCCACGGGCCAGACCCCAAGTTTCAGCCGAAGTCCTGAGCCTGGGCCCAGTACCGCCGTCTGGTCCCAGCCTTCACGTGACTGCGGTAATGCCTCGCGTCCAGAATTCATGCTGATTTTCGCCCTTTGTTCAGTTTCTTGAACCGTAATTTCTTCGCTCGCGAAGAAGAAACTACGCATGGTAGTTCTCACAGAATGCGGCCAATAACCGTCAGATTTTTGAACAAGATGCCCACTGTACCCATGAACACTCACTGCCGTAACTTGGGTACTGATGAGTATCGCAACTATCCTTCTTGGATATTTGATTGCTTCGCGGGGATAAACCCCATCAACGCGGTGGGGACTTTCGAACAGAAAATTCTGATCTGGGGCTGGAGCGCTTGGTTCCACGTCTGATCACAAGGGGCATGCTCTCGTTGTTGCTGGTGGCGTCGCTCGCACACGGCGCGCCACAGCAAGCTTCGCAGAACAGTCGCAGCCCGCACGGCAACCTGAACATTTCCTGTCAGAACTGCCACACCGTTTATGGCTGGAAGCCGATCCGCGCGGTTCCCGAATTCAATCACAATGAGACGCGTTACCCGCTGCGCGGCATGCATGAAGGGGTAGCCTGCACCGCCTGTCACACGAAGTTGGTCTTTTCCAATGTCGGCAACAAGTGCGCCGACTGCCATGCCGACATTCATAGAGGCAAAATGGGCGCGGCCTGCGAGTCCTGTCACACGGTTCGGGGCTGGAAAGTTTCGGTGGAGCAGATCAACCAGCACATGAACCGCTTCCCGCTGACGGGCGCCCACGCCGCGGCCGCGTGCGACGCCTGCCACAAGAACGGCGCGCTGAGCAATTTCAATGCGATGTCGACGGCGTGCTACAGCTGCCATCAGAAGGATTACAACAGCGCCAAAACGCCCATCGACCACCTAGCGGCCAAGTTCTCGATCTCCTGCGAGGGGTGCCACACCGCTGACTCATGGTTCACCGTCAAGTTCGATCACAGTCTGACAGGGTTCCCTCTCACTGGCGGCCACGCCGTACCGCCGCGGGCCTGCGAAGACTGCCACGTCAACAACAACTACGCCCTGCAGCAAACCACCTGCTACGGTTGTCACCAGAAAGATTTCCAGAACACGACGAACCCCAATCACGCGCAGCAGGGATTCGCCACGACTTGCGAGTCCTGCCACACGACGGTGGCGTGGTCCCCGGCGACGTTCGACCACAGCAAGTCCGGGTTCCCGCTGACCGGCTCCCACACCGTCCCGCCGCGCCAGTGCGCGGACTGTCACGTGAACGGCAACTACAACCTCACGCAGAGCACCTGCGTGAGTTGTCACCTGAAGGATTTCCAGGGCACCAACAACCCAAACCACGTGCAGGGCGGTTTCCCGCAGACTTGCGAGACCTGTCACACGACGACCGCATGGTCTCCGGCGAGCTTCGATCACAACAAGACCGGATTCCCGCTGAGCAACGCGCACGCCGTGCCGCCGCGCCAATGCGCCGACTGTCACGTCAGCGGCAACTACAACATCACGGACACGTCCTGCGTATCCTGCCACCAGAACGATTACAACAACGCCAAGACGCCGATCGATCACCTCGCGGCCAAGTTCCCGACCACCTGCGCGACTTGTCACGACACGGTGCAGTGGTCGAACGGCAAGTTTGATCACGCGCAGGCGGGATGGGTCCTGACCGGTTCCCACACAGTCCCGCCGCGCCAATGCGCTGACTGTCACGTGAACGGCAACTACAACCTCACGCAGACGACCTGCGTGACTTGTCACCTGACCGACTACAACAACACCAACAATCCGAATCACGCGCAGCAGGGATTTGCGCAGACGTGCGAGACCTGTCACAGCACTTCGGCCTGGCAGCCGGCTCAGTTCGACCATGCCAAGTCAGGCTTCCCGCTGACCGGTGCTCACACGGTGCCGCCGCGCCAGTGTTCCGATTGTCACGTCAACAACAACTACAACATCACCGATACCTCGTGCGTGTCGTGCCATCAGACCGACTACAACAATGCCAAAACGCCGATCGATCACATCGGTGCCAAGTTTCCGACCACTTGCGCGACCTGTCACGATACCGTGCAGTGGTCCGATGGCAAGTTCGATCACTCGCAAACCGGCTGGACCTTGACTGGCTCGCACACGGTGCCTCCGCGCGCCTGCACCGACTGCCACGTCAACGGCAACTACAACCTCACACAGACGGCCTGCGTCACCTGCCATCAGACCGATTACAACAACGCCAAAACACCGGTCGACCACATCGCAGCCAAGTTCTCAACGAGTTGCGAGACCTGCCACGACACCGTCAACTGGATGAATGGCAAGTTCGATCATGCGCAGACGGGATGGGTGCTGACCGGGTCTCATACCGTGCCACCGCGTCAATGTACCGATTGCCACGTAAATGGCAACTACAACATCACGCAGACCACGTGTGTCAGTTGCCATCTGCCGGATTTCCAGGGCGCAAAGAATCCTGATCACGTGGGCGGCGGTTTTCCGCAGACATGCGAAACCTGCCATACCACAAGCGCCTGGCAGCCGGCGAGCTTCGATCATTCGAAGACCGGCTTCCCGCTCACCGGCTCGCACGCGGTACCGCCGCGCCAGTGCGCCGACTGCCATATCAACAACAACTACAACATCACGAATACGACGTGTGTATCGTGTCACCAGACCGATTACAACAACGCCAAGACGCCGGTCGACCACATCGCCGCCAAGTTCCCCACGACGTGCGAAACCTGTCACGACACCGTCAACTGGAATAACGGCAAATTTGATCACACGCAAACCGGCTGGGCGTTGAGCGGCTCCCATACGGTGCCGCCGCGCGCCTGCACCGATTGCCACGTCAACGGCAACTACAACATCACGCAGACCAGTTGCGTCAGTTGCCATCAGCAGGACTACAACAACGCCAAGACGCCGGTCGATCACATCACCGCCAATTTCCCCACCACTTGTGAAACGTGTCACGACACGGTCAACTGGAATGACGGCAAGTTCGATCACGCGCAAACCGGCTGGGCCTTGACGGGCTCCCACACGGTGCCGCCGCGCGCCTGCAGCGACTGTCACGTCAACAACAACTACAAGCTGAACAATACGGCCTGCGTCACCTGCCACCTGAACGACTTCAACGGCACCACGAACCCGAATCACGTCTCGGCCGGCTTCCCGCAGACCTGCGAAGTCTGTCACGACACGGTCAAGTGGACCGACGCCAACTTTGACCACAGCAAGACCGGCTTCCCGCTCACCGGATCGCATACGGTGCCGCCGCGAGTCTGCACCGATTGCCACGTCAACAACAACTACACGACACTGCCCACGGCCTGTTATGGGTGCCACAAGACCGACTATCAGAACGCGACCAATCCGAATCACATCGCCGCTGGCTTTCCGACGACCTGTGAGACTTGCCACGACACGGTGAAATGGGCCGATGGCAAGTTCAACCACACCTGGTTCCCGACGAACCACGGCGGAGCCAACGGAGTCTGCACCACTTGCCACACGAACCCGAACGACTTCACGGTCTTCACCTGCACCAACTGCCATACCAAGTCGCAGACCGATCCGAAGCACAACGGCGTCAGGGGCTACGTGTACAACAGCGTGAATTGCTACCAGTGCCACAAGAACGGCGGCGGCGGATAACGGAAATTGACGTGCTCGGTCATGAGCAAGCCTGCGGGTCCGCAACCAACAAGCCGGAAGAGGGAGAATGAAGCGGTGGATCTATCTGGGATCGTTCCTGGTCCTGATGGCAGTCGTGCCATCTCAGGCGGCCGACCCTGCTCCAAGCCAAGTGCGCAAGGTTGAGATCTCGCCCGGCGAAGATCAGATTCGCATCGAAGTCACTCTGAGTGCGGTAGTTGCGCCCGCAGTAGAAGTCGCACAGGATCCCGACCGGCTCGTCCTGAAGCTTCCTGGAACGACGGCGCAGGGGCAACAGAAGCGCATCGTGATCCAGAAGCTGGGCGTGCGTTCGGTTCGTTTCGCGCTCAACCGCCCCGATCCTCCAGAGACACATTTGGTCGTCGATCTCGATCAGGAACATTCGTACAAAATCCTGACGGACGGTACAAAAATTACATTGGTGATTGAGGCGCCGCTGAGCCTCTCCGCGCGACGCCGATCGCCTCCGGCTGCAGCCGCCTCCCGGCCCCTGATCAGTTCGCTCGGAAGGAACGGTGGCTCCGACAGCGGACAGCCGGGCAGCCAGTCCAAACAGGATGGCACCTTGCTCGCGCCGCCACCATCCGGTCCGCCGATTGCCTTTCCGCCGGCTGGCTCGTCTGAGACCTCAGCGAGCACGACGCCTTCTTCGAGCACGCCCTCGGCTCGGCGCCCCAACACCGCCAGCCTGCAACAAGGCACGGTGTTTCCCTCGGCGGGCTCGCCTGGTGCAGGCGTCGTTCCACCTGTTTCCGACATACCGAAACCCGGTGGCCTGAACAATGCCGCGAACCAATCGCCTACAAGCACGCCCAAACCCGCTGCTGCGGAGACACCGTCATCCCAACAGCCGACGATCGCGACCACGCAGTCGCCCGAACTCCCAGCGCCCGTCCAGTTGCCCCAAGTCACGCAAACGCGCAAGACGACAGGCTTGGGCCCCGTCCAACCTGTAATGCCGGAACCGGTCACAAACGCTGCCGCCGATGCAACCCCAAGATCGGGCGGCGCTAGTGTCGCGCCGCCCACCGCCGCGCATCCCGAGCCGTCCGGAAAAGTGGAAGCTGCGAGCGAATCACCCGAGCCGACAACTGCCAATACCTCTTCTGCGCCCGATGACACGACGGCAGCCTCTCAAGTTCAACCTGCGATCCAAGAATCTGCCGAGGGCTCCGGTCAAGGTGACACCGTCATTCTGCCCTCTGGCGTCAGCGCGAATTCGGATCTTCATACCGCGTTTCGAGTGAAATACGTCGCTCAAGATGCCGCCTATCTCGACGGGGGACGCGCCGCCGGTCTCACCGAAGGCATGAAGCTCGTCGTACGCGACCTGCCCAAGTCAGGCGCAAACACGGCGGCAGATGCCGATTCCAGTGGGACTGGCGACGTTGCCGAACTTGAGGTTCTCTCCGTTGCCGAGACCTCGTCAGTCACCGAGATCCATCAGCCGAAGCGCCCGGTGAGAATCGGCGACCTCGCCTATCTTTCGTCTGCCGATCAGCAATCGCTGGTGGAGAAGAACGCCTTGAGCGCCACACGAAAATATCCCGCGGTCGTCAGCTTCACCGAAGACGACACACTCGACGACGAAGCGCGGGTAGAAGTCCCGAAGCCGCCACTCCCCTCCGTCAATCGTGCCCGCGGACGCATTGGCTTCGACTACATCGGCACCGCCAACCATGATGGCTCGGGAATGCAGAGCACGAATCTCGGCATCGTGCTGCGCGCCGACATTACCCGCATTAACGGCACCTACTGGAACGTCAGCGGCTACTGGCGTGGACGCCTCAATAAAACGTCTGGTGATCAGCAGACGCTGCAGGATCTGATCAACCGCACCTACCACCTGTACACCAGCTACGACAATCCCAACTCCTCATGGGTCGCCGGTTTTGGCCGCATGTACCTGCCGTGGGCTACTAGCCTCGACACCATTGACGGGGGCTACGTCGGGCGCAGACTCTCGCACGGTGCCACTGCCGGGATTTTCCTCGGATCGACTCCCGACCCGACCTCCTACAGCTATGCTCCGAACCGCGAGATCGGCGGAGGTTTCGTCAACTTTGAAGGCGGCAGCTACGACGATCTCCACTACACATCGACGATGGGCGGCGGAGTCAAGATGGACAAATGGAGCATTGACCGCCCCTTCCTGTTCGTAGAAAACGCGATCTTTTTCAAGCGGGTCTTTTCCATCTATCAGGCAGCGCAACTCGATAGCGCTCCCGGCTACTACTATCAGACCACCGACAACCCGCCCGTCACCGCCTACCAGCCGGGCACCGGCTTCGGCGTCGGACGCAGCTTCGTGACGCTGCGCGTCCAGCCGCATGCGCGCATCGACTTCAGCTTCAACCACACTTATTTTCGCGACCTGCCGACTTTCGATCCCAGCCTGATCGGAACCGGCATGCTGGACAAATATCTGTTCCAGGGCTTCAGCGCCGGCACGCGCATTGAAGTCTACAAGCAGGTCTGGGTCAGCACCGATCTCGGGCTGAGCAATCGCACCGGAGACAAGAACAACTCGTTGAATCAAATGTATGGAGTGACCTTCGGCCGCCTGCCGTGGGTCCACCTGCATGCCGACGCCCGCTACTCCCGTTTCAGCAGCGCCTTCGGCAGCGGCTCCTACAAAGCCTTCTCTGTCTCCAAGAACCTGGGGGAGACCATGCAGCTGCACGTTCTGTTCGGCCAGCAGAACTTCGCATCGTCGCTCACCAGCGCTACGGATTCCCGATTCATCACCGGCGAGGTTGAGACCGCGCTCGGACGCAATTTTTTCCTGCAGGCGGGCGGCACCTTGAATCGCGGCAATCAGATGAACTACGACCAGTGGCTGTTCACCTTCGGCTACCGCTTCGACAATCGCCACGGAAACCGAGGCCAATGATGCGGGTACGCTTCTACCAACGCGCGATCGCTTTCCCCGCCTTGCTGATGTCGGCGGCGATCACCGTCGCCCAAACGCCGCCCACGCCGCCAATCAACCAGCTTCTCGATCGCACCTCGCAGCGCGTCTCGGAATTCGTCGACCAGTTCTCGAACGTGAAATGCATCGAGCAGGTCACACAGCAGAAACTGCGACCCGACGGCAAAGTGGAACTGGAACAGCAATCTGCGTTTGACTATCTGGTGATTCTGACCAACGCTGGCGGAGACGTGAGCTTGAACGAATCAAGGTTGCCGGTGAAGGAGGCGAAGGTCGAGCGCCGCCGCCAGCCAGTCTCCATGCTGCTGAGCAACGGGTTCGCGACGCTTTTCCTGGTCTTTCACCCGTCCTACGTCAACAATTTCGAATTCACCGACGCCGGCAGCGACTCGATTGACGGTCATCCCGCGCGCAAGCTCCAGTTCCAGCACGTTCACAACACCCGATCTGTCGCCGCCCTGGCCCTCCGCGGACGCGAGTATCCGCTCGAACTCTCGGGCACCGCATGGGTAGATCCCGGCACTGGCAACATCCTGCGGATCGAAGCAGGCATTGCTTCCACGCTCGAAGACATTGGCATGAAAACGCTGCAATCGTCGGTGCGTTTCTCCCCTGTGGCTTTCACCAAAGATCAATCGCCGTTCTGGTTCCCCGTCGAAGCAATCGTCGAAGTGGAAACGCCCAAACAGCACTGGCGCAACACGCACCGTTTCAGTACCTATAAGCAGTTCTCTGTGACTACCGAGGAGCACGTCGCACAAAAATGAGCACCGCTACCGCACCAGCCCCAATTCCCGCTGCGATCGCCGCCGCCGCAGGCAATGCCGACGCCGGCCACCGGCTTCGCCTGATCATCGGCTACATCCTTGCCATCACCCTGATCGTCGGCGTCACTGCCTACGGCTTCGATTACTACACCGCCGGCGCTCACGATCGTCCGTTCATGGACAAGCACGCCCTGCTCAAGCCCAGCGGCCGTATCGGCATCAAGCTCGGCATAGTCGGCTTCTGCATGTTCTTTGCCATCTTCCTGTATCCGCTACGCAAGCGCTGGACGTGGCTTGGCCGCCAGGGCCTTTCCCGCCACTGGCTCGATTTCCACGTACTGCTCGGCCTTTCCGCGCCTTTCGTGATTGCCCTGCACTCTTCGTTCAAGTTCCACGGCTTTGCCGGAATCGCTTTCTGGATCATGCTTGGCGTCTCGCTCAGCGGCGTGGTGGGCCGCTACCTCTATGGCCAGATTCCGCGTCGCGTGAACGCCGCTGAATTTTCACGCAAGGAATTGCAGGATCTGCAGGACAAACTGGCGCAGCAACTCGCCGGACAGAAATTGCTGAAAGAAGCCGACGTTCGCTCCGCCCTGCGGTTGCCTGCCCAGGAAACTGTCGATTGGCTGCCCGCTCCGGTCGCGCTCGGATACATGATGCTCCTCGACATGGCGCGGCCGTTCCGCATCGCGGGCCTGCGCCGTCGCGCATTGAGCGGCAGCGAGTACCTGACGACGATCGGCGGACTCCTGCCAACAGGTCATCGAGAACTGGAACGTGCGATCGCTATCGCCCGCGAGGAAGCATCTCTTTCGAAACGCATTCTGTTCCTCTCGCGTACCCAGCAGGTCTTTCACCTGTGGCATGTGGCGCATAAGCCGTTCAGCTACACGTTTGCAGTCTTGGCTCTCATCCACATCGGCGTGGTTCTGATGATGGGATACTTTTAAGAGAATCCTATGGACACCATCATCGCCCTCGTGATCGCTGCTGTGGTGTCAGTCTTCTTCCTGCGTGGCTACTTGAAAGGCCTGAAGACGCGTGATGAACGTGCGCTCAAAGCGGCGGAGAAGGGCAAGTTGTTCTCCGAGGGACCCCGTTCGCAGCATCCGCACATCGATACCAATTACTGCATCGGTTGCGCCACCTGCACCACCGTCTGTCCCGAAGGCGACGTACTGGCCATGCTGGCGGGCAAAGCGGCCATCGTCAACGGCCACAAATGCATTGGTCATAGCCTGTGCGCGGAAGCCTGTCCGGTGGGCGCAATTACGATGGTCATGGCGACGCCCAGCATGGGCTCCGACATGCCCTTCATGACGCCCGAGTACGAGACCAGCATCGAGAACCTGTTCATCATCGGCGAACTCGGCGGCCTCGCCCTCATCAAGAATGCCGTCAATCAGGGGCGCGACTGCGTGGACCATATCGTGCGCCGCCGCGCCGCGCAGCCCGTTCCCATGGTACCGGGCATCTACGATGTTCTGATTGTCGGCGCTGGGCCTGCCGGGATCAGCGCGTCTCTGCGCGCGATCCAGAACAAACTGAATTACGTCACGCTCGAACAGGACGAAGTCGGCGGCACGGTCGCTAAATATCCACGCCAGAAACTGGTCATGACCAGCCCCGTCGAATTTCCTCTGTACGGTAAGTTCAAGAAGACAGAACTTTCCAAAGAGAATCTGCTTGCGTTCTGGGACATGGTGCTTAACCGCGCCGATTTCAACTGCGTGACGCAGGAAAAAGTGGAGAACATTGCAAAAGATCCCGACGGCGCCTTCACCGTGAAATCCGCCAACAATCAGTACCGCACCCGCGCCGTCATTCTCGCCTTGGGCAAGACCGGGACGCCGCGCAAACTCGGCATACCCGGAGAAGAGCTTCCCAAAGTCATGTATCGCCTGATCGAGGCCGATCACTACGTCAACAAGAAGATTCTTGTAGTCGGCGGCGGCGACAGCGCAGTGGAGGCAGCCATGGGCCTCGGCAACCAGTCCGGCAACAAAGTTACCCTGTGCTACCGCAGCGCGCAATTCAGTCGCATCAAAGAGCGCAACGCAAAGCGCATTGAGGAATGCATGAAGAACGGCAAAGTGGAAGTGCTGTTCGAGACGAATCCCAGAGAATTCAAAGCAGGGTCGGTGGTTCTCGACGTGAAGGGCGTGATCCGTGAGGTGCCCAACGACTTCGTCTGGATCTTCGCGGGAGGCATCCCGCCCTACGATTTCCTCAAGAAGATCGGCATCCGCTTCGGTCTGCGCGACCAGACCGTGGAAGCCGGCAACGAAGTCCGTCAGGCCGCGAACGACAAACAGGAACTCGCCCGCGCTACAGCTGGCGCATAAGCGACGCCTGGCCCGTTCCTTTTCTTTCAATCACCACCGCTACCGGTCCTTCATGGACGACCTGCCACTCTTGCGGGATCTCATGCAGCAGGTTGGCCAGGGTCGAATCCACGGGCAAAACCAGAGTCTGAAGGTGCCATCGATCCAACACATCTCTCCAGCCCGGCTGACCCTGCATCAGCACGTCGTACTCGCGAAACCTATTCGCGCCGTATAAGTCGTGGCGATCATCGATCACTACCTGCCGCTGTGGATAGAGACGGTAGATGAGATACCCACCCCACTGATCCGGCCCGAACACTGGCTGGGTACTGCTTTCCTTTTGGAGAAAATCCACCGCTCCCACCGGAAGGTGCTTCGCGTCGAATTGCGCGTGCACCACGTTCTGCGACCCGAGCCTGCCGCCATGAAGGCAGACCGCCAGCGCCGCCACCACACCGGCGGCTGGCCATAGATGCCCCCGCAGATTCAACTCCTGGTCTCCTGCCCGGCGATGGAAATTCGCAGCCCACGCAGACAAACTCCGCAGGGTACGCCAGGCTACGGGTCGTTCCGCCAGATTCACGACCCCGGCCCACAGGCGCGGCCCCGCAATCAGCGCCAGCAACATTGAAGAGATGGGAAGATTCCGCGCAGCATAGACTCCCGCATAAGCGACCAGGGGCACAACCAGCCACTGGCTCACCCGAATCCTGCTGCGGCCAACCGCGAAAGCAATCAGCACCAGCACCAGGATCGCCACGTAACACCGCTGCCCCGTACCGTGAAAGTCGGGCGAGCGAAACTCTGCGATCCGGCTCATCAGGTAAGAATCGCCCAGGTAGCCGGAGATATGAGCATGGAGCCGCCAGCCGTACGGGTTGACCAGCGTCGCCAGTGCCGACAACAAGAACGCCCACAGCATGGACCGGCTTCGTTGGCGGCAGAGGATCCTCGTGATCGCATCCTCTCCGCGCAAACCCTCTATCCATGACGCAGCGATGTAAACCGCAAACAGCGTCATGCCGAAGATCCATCCGCCGTGCAGATTGGCCCATAGAATCATCGAAAGCGGGAAGAACCAGCGCAGCCACGATGGCGCGGAACCCTGTTCCCAGCGTTCCAGCGCGATGAACCAGAGAAGCGTCAAGAGCCAACTCGCTATGTGCGGTCGGCTAAACAGATGAATGCTCGCGCCGCCCAGCGCCAGCAGCCACAGCAGCACCGTGACGGGCATTCCCGTTCCGCGTTTAAGCAACGCTCTGAACAGAAGTGCGAACGTCGTCGCGATCACGAGCGCAGCCATCCAGACAACGCCATTGAGTCCCATCGTGGAGTGCACAATTCCCAGCAAGAGGTCGTAGAGCCATTCCCATGCAAACCACGGCTGGCCTTGCATGGTCGAAGAGAACGGATCGGTACGCGGAACGGCGTGGGTAGCAAGAATCTGCTCCCCGGTGCGAATGTGCCACCCGATATCGGCATCGGCCAGCGGGCGCGTGGAAAGCGGTCCAGCCAGGATCGCCCAGAACGCAACCAGGAATACCACGTCTTGAACCGACGGCAGCAAGTAGCGCGCAACTGATGGCTGAGATGGCGCCCGGGAAGAAGTCATCGAGGTGTGAACACCAAGTGTATGGACCGCACGATCCTCCTCAGTGCCCCTCGCCCTCTCCTTCCATCTGCTGGGCCAGGAAGTTCTCGATGCCGGCTTCTTTTATGATTCCCAGCTGCGACTCGAGATAGAGGGAGTGCTGTTCCTCGTCGTGGATCATCTTTTCGAACAATTCGCGAGTCCCGTTGTCCCCTTCGGCGACGCACACCGCCGCGGAAGCGTTGTACTGCTTTACCGCGTCCAGTTCGTCCGCCAGGTCCGTCTCCAGGTGCGACTTGACGTTCTTGCCGATCTGCGGCTTCAGGGCAACGCTCACGTCGGGAGAAGAGTCGAAGAAAATGATGCGCTCGATCAGCCCCTCGGCGTGATGCATCTCTTCGATGGCGCGTTTCTTCGTGATCGCCGAGAGTCCGGCGTAGCCCCAGTTCGCATGCATTTCCGCCTGCACCATGTATTGCACGATCGCCGTCAGCTCCGAACTCAGCGCGGCGTTCAGTTCCTTTAGTACCTTGGCGCTTCCCTTCATGAAAATCCTCCGCTTGTAGGAATAACCGAGAAGCCACAGGCTACTGGAACGGGCGCCGTCGTCGCAAGCGCCGTCTTCAGGGAAGTGTCGGCCACGGCCGGAACTAAAGTTCCGTCTCGTCCCTGTCGATACCCCACATAGGGACGGTGTACGGTGTGAAAATTCTCCTGGTGGAAGACAGCAAGACCATCCGGCACGAAAATGTGCGGGTTCTTACCAAGGCCGGCTATGAGGTCATCTGCGCCGAAGATGGGCTTTCGGCCCTGGAACTTGCCAGACAGCAGAAACCCGATCTGATTCTCCTCGACCTGCTCTTGCCGAGAATGAATGGCACCGAGGTGCTGCGGCGCCTGAAAGCCGATCGGACCACTGCCGTGATTCCCGTTGTGGTCTTAAGCACACTGCCGGAGAGGAATCGCAAGAAGCTTATCGAAGCTGGCGCCGAAGAGTACCTGGAGAAAAACTCATTGATGCCCACGCGGGGAGAGAACCGCTTACCGAAAGTCCTCGAAGACGTGATTTGCCGGATCAACCGCCGGCGCGGAATTGCTTTCGCGGCGGTTGCCTCCACGCACCAAACTTAACAGCACAGGAAGCATTGACCGGGCGGCCGCTGAACCAGCCAGCAGGGAACTTCTTCAGTCGTTCGCGTCGCTGGCTACCAGGTCGCGGGCGCCGATCTGCTCCTCCATCGCGCCCAACTTCCGCCGCTTGCGCGACTTAAACCAGTGCTCAACCTTATCCAGGTAAATGTAATAGACAGGAGTGATATAGAGCGTGAGCATCTGTGAGAACACCAAGCCACCCACAACTGCCAGTCCGAGCGGTTGGCGCGACTCCGCGCCCGCGCCCAAGCCCAGCGCGATCGGCAATGTCCCCATCAAGGCGGCCATAGTCGTCATCATGATCGGACGGAACCGCAGCAGCGCTCCCTGATAAATCGCCTCTGCCGGCGTTTCGCCCGTGGTGCGCTGCTTTTCCAGAGCGACGTCGATCATCATGATGGCGTTCTTCTTGACGATCCCAACCAGCATGATCACGCCCACGAATGCATACAAGCTCAAATCCACCGGGCGCAGATACCGGTTGGCCAACATAAGCGTCAGCAACGCGCCGAACCCCGCCGAGGGCAAGCCCGACAGAATCGTCAGCGGATGAATGAAGCTCTCATACAGAATCCCCAGCACCAGGTAAATCACGGCGATTGCCATGATGAGCAACACGCCCAGCCCGCTCAACGACGATTCAAACGCCTGCGCCGTACCCTGAAAACTGGTGGACATGTCCTGCGGCAAGGTATCTCGCGCCACCTCGTTCACCGCATTGACCGCCTCGCCCAGCGCCACACCGGGGCGCAGGTTGAACGACAAGGTCACCGCCGGCAATTGTCCCAGGTGATTGATGGTCAGCGGTCCCAGGCTCGGAGTGAACTGCGCCACCGCGTTCAGCGGCACCAGCTGCCCGCTGGTCGATCGGACATACAGCATGGAAAGCACTGATGGGTCGGCCTGGTACTGAGGCTGCAATTCCGTGATCACGCGGTAGGTATTTGAGGGCGCGTAAATGGTCGAGATTTGCCGCGCCCCGTATGCCGTATAGAGCGCGTCTTCCACCTGCGCCGCTGTGATGCCCAACGACGAAGCCCGGTCGCGGTTGATCTTCACATCAATCTGTGGATTCTTGATCAGGAGGTCGCTCGTCACGTCCTGCAGCAGGTTGGCCACCCGAGGATCGCTCTTGAGCTTGCTCTCCAGTTTGGGCGCTGCGTCGTACAGCTCCTTCGTGTCGGGACTCTGCAGCGTGAACTGGTACTGGCTCTTGGTGAGCTGGCCGCCGATGCGGATCGTCGGCAGCATTTGTGGGTACGCATTGATGCCGGGCACGACTGCGAGCTGAGCGCGCAACTCCTGTACCAGAGCGATCGCCGCCTTGCGCCCGTTCCGCGGAACCATGTGAATGAAGATGCGTCCCTGGTTGCTGCTCTGCGCCACCGACGAATTCCCGCCGCCCACGGTGCTGTTGAACGAGTCCACCCAGGGCAGCTTCATGACGATGTCATTCAGCTCCTTCTGGTGGCGCACCATGCTGTCATACGAGATTCCCTGTGGACCCTCGGTGAAAACGAAAATGAACCCCTGGTCCTCATCCGGTAGAAAGCCCTTGGGAATAGTCCGGAACATCTGGATGGTGGCGACCAGCACCAGCAGCGAAACCGTCATCGTGGCCAGCCGATGTCGCAGCGTGAACTGCAGCGTGCGGTCATAGAACCGCAACAGGCCGTCAAAAAAGCGTTCGGAAGCGCGCCATAGCGCCCCATGCTCGCTTGCCTTGTGCGGGCGCAGGAAACGGCTGCACAACATCGGCGTCAAACTGAGCGACACAAATCCCGACACCAGAATCGCCGCGCTGATCGTGACCGCGAATTCGTGTAACAGCCGTCCCACCAGCCCGCCCATGAACAACACGGGAATAAATACGGCAGCCAGCGAAAAGGTCATCGAAACGATCGTGAATCCAATCTCTTTCGATCCCGTCAGCGCCGCCGTCATCGGTTGCTCGCCCATTTCCATGTGGCGCACGATGTTTTCCAGCACCACAATCGCGTCGTCCACGACAAAGCCCACGCAAAGCGTCAGGGCCATCAACGACAGGTTGTCGAGCGAATACCCCATCAGATACATCAGCGCGAACGTCCCCACCAGGGAGAGGGGCAAGGCCAGGCTGGGAATCGTTGTCGCGGAGACGTTTCGCAAGAAGAGGAAAATAACGAGAATCACCAGAATCAGCGCCAGGAACAGCGTGAACTTCACATCGCCGACCGAATCGCGAATACTCACCGACCGGTCATAGAGGATACTCATCCTCACCGATGGCGGCATCTGTTCCTTGAACGACGGCAACAATTGCTTGATACTGTCCACCACCTCCACTGTGTTGGTGCCGGGCTGGCGCTGGATTGCCAGCAGGATGGCGCGCCGCACGCCGAATTCCCGGTCGTAGTACCAGGTCGCGGTCTTATCGTTTTCGACGCTGTCGCGCACCGTACCCACGTCCGACAGCCGCACCGGCGCTCCGTTGCGATAGGTGACGATCAGCGGCGCGTAGTCGGCCGCCTTGTTGAGTTGCCCCGTCGCCTGCACGATGAACGCCTGGTGCGTGCCAAACAGCGTGCCGGTGGGCAGGTTGACGTTGCCCTGGTCGATGGCTTGCGCCACTTCGTCTATGCCGACCTGCCGGCTCGCTAGTTCCCTGGGATCAAGGGAAACCCGAACCGAATATTTCTGCGCGCCCAGCACCTGGACCTGCGCGACACCGCTCACCATCGAAACCCGCTGCGCAATCAGGGTTTCCGCATATTCATCCACATCGGAGAGCCGCAATGTCGGTGAGTTCAGCGACATATACAGCACCGGCTGGTCGGCGGGATTTACCTTCTGATAGGAAGGCGGGCTGGGCATGTTCTGTGGCAGATCTCGCGCCGCCTTGGCGATCATGGCCTGCACGTCCTGCGCGGCGGCGTCAATATTGCGGGTAAGGTTGAACTGCAGCGTGATCTGCGTCGACCCCTGCGAACTGCTCGAGGTCATCGAATCCAGCCCGGCGATGGTCGAGAATTGCCGCTCCAGCGGCTGTGCCACCGCTGACGCCATCGTGTCCGGCGTCGCCCCTGGCAGGCCGGCGCTCACCAGGATCGTCGGGAAGTCCACGTTCGGCAGGTCGCTCACCGGCAACTGGCGATATCCCATGATGCCGAACAGGAGAATTGCCAGCATGACCAGAGTGGTCATGACCGGCCGCCGGATGAAGCCTTCTGCAAGATTCATTGCGTGCACCTGCTGGTGCCGGCGGCGGACCGCCAGCACAGGATCTACGACCCCACCCGATTGCTCTGCGTCGAAGGCGTGGACGCCTCTTTGATCTGCACCTTGGCGCCCGGAATCAGCCTCAGTTGCCCATCGGTGACGATGCGCTCTCCCACTGCCAGCCCTTTCTGCACCAGTACCTGTCCGGCCTGCTGCACATCGCTGGTCGTGATCGTCCGCACTTCCACCGTGTTGTCGTCTTTGATGACGTACACGAACGTGCCTTGCTGTCCGTTCTGCAGCGCCTGCGACGGGATCACGAGCGCATTGTTCTGCGTCTTCAACCGGAGATAGGCATCGACGAATTGACCCGGCCAGAGCCTGCGCTCACGGTTGGCAAACTCGCCTTTCAGCTTGATGGTTCCGGTGGAGGAATCGACGGCATTGTCGATAAAACTGAGCTTGCCGCTCACTGGCCCTCGCGAATCGCCGGGAATGACAGCGTCGACCGTCAGAGTGCCCGCGCGCGAGTACTGCTTGACCTCGGCCAGATACTGCTGCGGCACCGTAAAGGTCACATAGATCGGCTCCACCTGATTGATATTGACCAGCGCGATCGTGTCGTTGGCCTTGATCATGTTGCCTTGATGCACAATCAGGTTTCCGGTCCGCCCATTGATCGGCGAATAGATGGAGCAATAAATCAGCTGCACCTTGGCGTTTTCCACTGCCGCCTTGTCCGCCGCCACGGCTGCGTCCGCCGCCTGCGCCGAAGATTCCAGCTGGTCATATTGTTCTTTCGAAACCACGCCCGCTTTGACCAGTGACTCGTACCGTTTCTGCTGCAGGCGCGAGTTGGCGGCCTGCGCCTCGTCCCGTGCCAGATTGCTTTCCGCGCGATTCAGGTCAGCTTCGAAAGGCCGCTTGTCGAGAGTGAAGATCAGTTGTCCTTTGCGGACGTCGTCACCTTCCTTGAAATACACGCCGGTCAGCTCACCGGTAATCTGCGTCTTCACCGACACGGTGGAATACGCCTCGGCGGCTCCAATGGCATGTACCTGGACCGGCACATCCTTTTGTTCCACCTTCGCCGCTACCACCGGCACCGGCGGAGGAGGTCCCGGCGCCGCCTTGGTCCCCACACAGCCAGAAAGACAACCCAAGCCCGCTGCTGTGGCAACCAGCGTGAGAATTCGTATGTTTTTTATGAGCTTATGAACCATGCTTTATTTCACCTGGTGCTTTTGACGCCTCTTCGGCACCAATTGTTTTGGACCTCCCGCAGATTTCTTCCCGGCCTGTACCCCATGCAGCCAGACTTCTGCCAGCGTCCGGCTGACGACCCGTAGATCAAAATCCTGCACTTCCTTTCCACCATAGAGTTCCTGTATCCACGAGTGGTAGATCACCATCCCCAGGAATCCGCGTGCGGCCAGCAACGGATCGGTCCTGCGGAAGCGCCCGGCTGTGATTCCACGCCGGATAAACTGAGCGAGTCCCTCGAAGTAGTTTGCGATGTAATTGAGAAAGAAGCGCTCGGAAAGCTCATGCTTCTCTAGCGCGCTGAATAGAAGCAAGCGCGAGAGGGTCTGGTCCTTGGCCCGCCGTTCCAGCACTTCGAGAGCGACGCGGGAAAGGATCTCCAGATCGCTCCCGCCGCCTTCCAGATTCTCCAGCATGCGCTCAAGCGGCGCCGCGCTGTTGATTTTGCTCTCGATCACCGCCCAGTACAGCTCTTCTTTGCTGGGAAAATGCCGGAAGATCAGCGCCTCGGTGACGCCGGAACCCTCCGCAATCTGCCTGGTGGTGGTCCCCCGAAAACCCTGCTGCGCAAACAGGCCGGTGGCAACGGCGAGGATCTGCTCGCGGCGGTCGGCCGAGGAGAAGCGAACTAGGGGGGTTGCCATGCTGTCTCGTATAAGTAAGTAAATACTTACTTATAAGGGAGCCGACGCGAACCTGTCAAGAATCAGCGACGTGGCGGGGGCTCGATCTTACTGCAGATACCCGATTCCCACCCGCATGTGCTGGAGTAGGAACTCAGGCACAGTCGACGAGAGAGTGAGTCCCAGGACGGCGTGAATAACCCCTAGAGCGTAGATGGTGCGATAGCGGCGGAACAACTCGCAGAAAAGCAATCCGCTGAACACGGTGCACGACGTCAGAATCAGGTTGGGCAGATGCGCTAGGGCAAAGAGTGTCCCCACGATCCACACCGCTCGTTCGCTCCCAAACAGTTCTTCAAATCTCGCAAAAAAGAATGACTGCAGCAGGAACTGCTGCAGCAGAGCCCAGAGCACATACTTCCACGCCATATGCCAATTGGGAAAGGCGGGATTGGCGGGAATCTGTCCCCCGATGATGCGCGTTCCCAGGAGCATCAAAGCGGCAATGCCAAATCCGATCCCCAGAATGGCCAGAGAGCCTCGTGTACTCGGATGTCCCAGACCCAGCCGGCTCAACGAAGGCTGGTCGATCACTGCCAAAAGCACCACCAGCAGGCTGGCCGCCACGGCCCACCGGCTCCGGACCGAGAGGCGGGCCGCCCACACCGCGCACTCAATGAACAGGAACGCGATGGTTACCTGGATCCAGATGAGTCTCCGTCGCCAAGTCGCACCAATCCTGGCAGTTCGCACCCGGATCTCAACCGGAGGAAGCGCCTGCCCGGCGACCGCAAAAGATTTCGACTCAACGGCCATTTTCTGAATCTCTATAGTGGGACCTATGGAAAACCGACCGAAACCGAGGGTAATCGTCGTGGGGGCTGGATTCGGGGGCCTGAATGCTACCAAAGGCCTGGCCAAGCTCCCGGTTCGTGTCACCGTGGTAGACCGTAAGAACCACCATACCTTTCAACCTTTGCTCTACCAGGTAGCGACTGCCGGCATTTCTCCAGGCGAAATTGCCGCTCCCATCCGCTGGATACTAAGAGGCCACCCCAATATTGAAGTGTTGCTTGAGGAAGTACTGGATTTCAATCTGAAACAGCGGCAAGTCATTACGAATGAGGCGGTACTTCCGTATGACTATCTGGTCATAGCCGCCGGTGCGTCCCATGCTTACTTTGGTCACCCTGAGTGGGAACCCTTGGCGCCCGGCCTCAAGACCATCGAGGATGCTCTGGAAATCCGCCGCCGCGTCCTGTTGGCTTTCGAATTGGCCGAACGCCAGGCCGTCGCAGGACAACCCGAGTTCCCCCTGACCTTCGTTGTGGTTGGTGCTGGTCCGACCGGAACCGAGCTGGCGGGCACGCTGGCCGAGATCTGCCGCCATGTCCTCGCTAAGGAGTTTCGAGCCATCAAGCCGGAGCGTGCCCGAATTCTGCTTTTGGAAGGTGGCCCCAGGGTCCTTCCTGCCTATTCCGATGAGCTCTCGCTGAAGGCCAAACAGCAACTGGAGCGGTTAGGCGTCGAGGTGCGCACTGCGAACATCGTCACTCGTGTTGAACCGGGTGCCGTGTGGGTGGGCAACCAGCGCATCTCCGCCGAAGTGGTCTTGTGGGCTGCCGGAGTGGCTGCTTCCCCACTCGGTAAGAAACTGGGCGTGGCGGTCGACCGCGCCGGGAGGGTCCCCGTACAACCCGACTTGAGCATCCCCGGACATCCCGAAGTCTTCGTGATTGGCGATCTCGCCGCCCTGAAAGACGAAGTCGGGAAGCTCCTGCCAGGAGTCGCACCCGTCGCCATTCAGCAAGGCAAGTGGATCGCGAAGACGATTGCGCGCGACCTGGAGCATCAGCCACGCCGTCCCTTTCACTACCACGACAAGGGGAGCCTGGCCACGATCGGCCGTGCCGCGGGCGTGGCACAATTTCCCAAGTTCAGTCTCTCCGGATACTTCGCCTGGCTGGCCTGGCTCTTTGTTCATATCTTCTTTCTGATCGGTTTCCGCAACCGGCTGATGGTGATGATCCAATGGGCATGGTCGTACCTGACTTACGAACGCGGCGCCCGGCTGATTACCGGCAGCAATGAGCTTCCCGGCTGGACCGACGCCGAATCGCACGAAGAACACCGGCCCGTCGTCTCTACCGGAACCGGCCCCTGAGACTGGTCTTCGTTTCTGCAGTCACACTCTTCATTTTGAGCGAAAATGGGAGTGAACGAGCCATCGCAGCCCAGCTGGCGCAGAAAGCGCAGCCACTGCTCTCGCCATGAAGCCGTCACGATTCGCCATCCTGCTCTCTTCGGTCCTTTTATTTGTAGCGCCGTCCTTCGGAGAAGTTCTCAAGATCGTGGTGGACGATGCCATCCATCCCGTCACCGCCGAATACATCGGCCGTGGGCTGGAGGCGGCCGCTGCCAATCACGACCAGGCGGTCCTGATCGAAATCAACACACCAGGCGGACTCGTAGACTCGACGCGCGACATCATCGAGAAGATTTCCAGCTCGACCGTACCTGTCATCATCTATGTAACTCCCACCGGCAGCCGCGCCGCTTCCGCTGGATTCTTCATCCTTGAGTCTGCCGACATTGCCGCTATGGCGCCTGGCACGAACACGGGCGCGGCTCATCCGGTCATCCTCGGCGGCAAGATGGATGACGTGATGAAACAGAAGATGGAAAATGACGCGGCTGCTCTGATGCGTTCCGTAGCAGCCAAGCGAGGCCGCAATGTCGAACTGGCAGAGAGTGCTGTTCGCGAATCGAAGTCGTTCACGGAACAGGAAGCACTCGACAAGAAGTTGATCGACTACGTGGCATCGAGCGAACAGGAACTATTTCGCCAGATGAACGGGAAAAGCTTCAAACGCTTCAACGGCGCGGTCGTGACTCTCAACCTTACCGATCAGCCCGTTCGCGACTACGGTATGACCCTGAAGCAGCGCATCCTGTCCTACATCATGGATCCGAACGTCGCCTTCATCCTGCTGGCGATCGGCGCTCTGGCTCTCTATGCTGAATTCAACCATCCCGGCGCGGTGATTCCCGGAACAGTCGGCGTGGTTTTCATCCTGCTTGCCGCGTTTGCTCTCAACCTCCTGCCCGTCCGCTTTGCGGCGCTGATTCTCATTGCCGGAGCCTTCGTCCTCTTCGCTCTGGAAGCGAAGTTCGCATCGCACGGCGTTCTGACCATTGGAGGCATTTCCCTGCTTGTCATCGGCGGCCTATTGCTCGTCGACGCCCCGATCCCCGAGATGCGCGTCCGCCTCGTCACGGCGCTCGCTGTGAGTATCCCGCTTGGGCTCATCACCGCCTTTCTGATGAGCATCGCCGTCCGCGCCCGCCGTAACAAGGTCACCACCGGCGAACAAGGCCTGGTCGGAGAAGTGGGCATCGCGAAGACGGCACTGGCTCCCGGCGGCAAGGTTTTCGTCCACGGCGAACTGTGGGACGCGGTGAGCCCAATCGCTGTTCCTGCTGGTGAGCGTGTGGTGGTACACGAGGTGGATGGACTCGTTTTGCGGGTCGAACCGGTCTCAACCGCGAAACCAGTGCTGGTCTGACAAGAAGTACCTGCGTGCTGGCAACTGGCTGCGGCCTCTCCCGCATCACCTTTGCCAACGCCATCCTTGTCACCGACTTCCGCCGGCCCGCGTTAACTGCGCTAAAATCAATCGGTAAGCTCTCCGAAAAGGCTGGAGGCACTCCATGGAACTCGGGTTTCCCGTAGTTACGGTTGCCATTGTCATTCTCGTCATCTACCTCTTAAGCTCCATCAAAATTCTGGCTGAGTATGAGCGCGGCGTGATCTTTCGGCTCGGGCGCCTGCTCGGACACGCGAAAGGTCCGGGTGTCATCCTCGTCTTCGCACCCGTTGACCGGATGGTGCGCGTCTCGCTCCGTCAGGAAGCGCTCGAAGTCCCGCCGCAGGACATCATCACCCGCGACAACGTGACCCTGAAGGTCAACGCCGTCATTTTCTTGCGCGTCATCGATCCGAATAAAGCCGTAGTTGAAGTATCGAACTACGTCTACCAGACGTCGCAGTTTGCCCAGACCACGCTCCGTTCGGTGCTGGGCGAAGTAGAACTGGACGAACTGCTCGCGCACCGCGAAAAAATCAATTTGCGCCTGCAGAGCATTCTCGACCAGCACACCGCTCCTTGGGGCGTAAAGGTCGTCAACGTAGAAGTGAAGCAGGTGGATATGCCCGAATCCATGCTGCGCGCCATGGCCAAGCAGGCGGAAGCGGAACGCGAGAAGCGCTCGAAGATCATTCACGCCGAAGGCGAATTCTCCGCCGCGCAACGCTTGGTGGATGCCGCGCACTTGCTCGCCACCGAACCGGTCAGTGTGCAGCTACGCTATCTGCAGACGCTCACCGAAATCGGCGTCGAAAAGAATACGACTGTAGTGTTCCCGGTGCCCGTCGATTTCTACTCCGGGATTCAGAAGTTGCTCGCGAACGTGCCGGCGAAACCGGCAGGAAGTTAGAAATTAAGAACTGGAAGTAGCGCCACCTCGATATGGCCACGGGCCAACAAGACACCGAGATCACACTCGGAACCGGGCGTATGCTCGCGCTGTTCTTCGCGCTGGTCGTGATCTGCTCCGGTTTCTTCGCGATCGGCTTTTCGCTTGGGCGCAAGTCGACGACCTCCGGCTCAGGCAATGTGCTGGCTGCTCAAGCAGGGGCTCCCTCGACTGTGGTGCGTCCCAACGCCGGAAAAACCAATCCGCCGCCTGCGCCTTCCTCCGGCGACTTCAGCTTCTACAAGTCCGTAGAGCAAAAGACTGCCGACACCAAGCTTGCGTCCACCGACCAGCAAGCAGCGTCTTCTGGCGCCGCAGACACTCCGAAAACCGATGCGAATGCCGGCGCAACCCAGCCCTCGGCCAATGCCTACTACGTCCAGGTAGCCGCCGTGACCCGTCAGGAAGACGCCGATTCACTGGTCGAAGCCCTGAAGAAGAAGCAGTACCCGGCCTTCTCCAACAGCTCAGCCGGCGACAAATACTTCCGCGTGCAGGTGGGACCTTTCGTGGACGTCAAAGACGCAGAAGCGACGCGAGGAAAACTGATTGCGGATGGGTACAACCCGATCTTGAAAAAGTAGCCGGTAGCAAGTAGTTGGAGGTCGGTCGTCGGAAGGGCCCGCGAGCGAAGTGAAATCCACCGGCTACCAGCTACCGGCCACCGTATCTCTCTTCTTTCCACGGATCCCCGTACAGGTGATATCCGTTCTGCTCCCAGAATCCGGGAGCATTCCGATCTAAAAGTTCGAAACCGCGTACCCACTTCACCGACTTCCACGCATACAGATGGGGCACGATCAGCCGCAGCGGATACCCATGGTCCGCGCTCAATGGCTCGCCGTCGTGATGGGTAGCCAGCAGCACATTGTCCCGATCCAGATCGGCCAACGGAACATTCGCGGTATACCCTTGTTCCGCATGCACCAGAACGTAAGCAGCTTCAGCGCGAGGCTGCGCCAGTCTCAGAATCTCGCGCACCGCGACTCCGGTCCAGCGGTTGTCGAACCGGCTCCAGCGCGTGACACAATGAAAATCGCTGGCCGTCTCGATCCGCGGCAGTTTGCCAAATTCGCCCCACGACAGCTGGACCGGATTTGCCACTAATCCATACACCCGAAAATCCCAGGTGGCCGGATCGAATCGAGGCACGGAACCATAGTGCAGGACTGGCCATTTCAGCGTAAGCGACTGCCCCGGAGGCAGACGCCCCGCCGCCTTCATCTGCCGCTCGCGCTCGCGCCGTTCGTTGCCTTCAAAGAGCATGCAGAGTAGATGCCCCCAAGAACAGGAAAGTGTCACAAAGGCTGCGGGCAGCCCGCATCAATCTGCTAATCTTTTTCCATGGCCTCCGCCCCTGATCTCGCCTCGTTTCTGCATGCCATCGCCGATCCCGCCCGCCGCCGCATCCTCGAAGCCCTAAAGGGGGGCAAGAACGCCACGGCGAAGAACGGTATGTGCGCCGGAGACATAGAAGGATGCGTCAAACTCTCCCAGCCAACGGTGTCGCACCACATGAAGATTCTGGAAAAAGCCGGATTGGTGGGGGTGAAGAAAGAAGGAACATGGCGCCGCTACCGCCGCAACGAAAAAACGATCCGGCTCATGATCCAGGCCCTGAAGTCGCAAATCTAAGTCCAGAACTCTGAAGATTGATTTGGTGGAGTGTGATCCCAGGCCTAGGCGCCCGTGCCCGCAGCCGCCGCCTTCTCTTCCTTTTGCAGCAGCTTCGACACGTGCGAGATCAGGTCCGCCACTTCGAAGGGCTTGGCCAATGACGGTACATTCGTTTCCTGCAGGAAGCGGCGAGTCTCGGGATCGGTGACCGTCGAGAACGTCAGCAACAGCTTCTTTTCCATCCCTGGACAGCTCTCGCTGACCCAGCGATACATTTCCACCGCGCTCGGACCGCCCGGCATGCGGCCATTCAACACGATCACGTCGAATACCGTGGTCTGCATCTTCTCTTTGGTTTCTTCGATGCTCAACGACGTCGTGACATCCGCACCCGCGCCGACCAGCACGTCACGTTCGAATTCCAGGACTGCCTCTTCGTCTTCGACCAGCAGCACGCGCCCAGAAAGCAGCGAATCCCGCCGTGCCGATGTGGTGGTCTCCGGCACCACGTCCTTTTCACTCGCCGGCAGCCGGATCTCAATCGCCGCGCCGCCCTCATCCCGGTTGCGCGCCACGATCTCGCCGCCGTGTTCCTTGATGATCCCGTAGCAGATGCTCAGCCCCAGGCCCGTGCCTTTGCCCACGCTCTTGGTGGTGTAGAACGGATCGAAGATCCGGCTTGGGTCCTTGATCCCCGGCCCGCTGTCGTCAAACTCGACGCAGACAAAATTTCCCTTGCGGAACCCGCGCACTTTCAGGACGCCGCTTCCGCTGCTTTCCAGCATCGCATCGAGCGCGTTGTTGATCACGTTCAGGAAGACTTGTTCCAACTGGTGGGGATCCGCCACCACCGAAGGCATGTCCTCCGGCAAGTCGCGCTCCAGCGTGATGTTGCTCACCTTCAGATCGTATTCGCGCAGCGCCAGCGTCTCTTCGAGCACCTTCTTCAGCTCGACATCCCGTTTCTGCGGCGTGCGCTGCCGCGCAAACGAAAGCAGGTTCTGTACCACGCGATGCGTCCGCTGCGCCTGCTTGAACAGTTTCTTCACGTAGTCGGCGGAGCGATGGTCGAGTCCGGCTCCGTCGAGCAACTGCGCATAGCCGAGAATTGCCGTCAGCGGATTGTTCAACTCGTGCGCCACGCCCGCAATCAACTGCCCCACCGCTGACATCTTCTCGCTCTGCAGCAGCTGTTCCTGCGTGTGTCGCAGGTCCTCGTAAGCTTTACAGGTTTCTTCGTAGAGTTGAACTTTCTCGATGGTCGTCGCCAGTTGCCGGGAGATGGCTACCAGCAGGTTCTCGTCATTGCTCGAATACTGGCGGGCCTCTTTGCTCGCGATCCCCATCACCCCGATCGGCCGGTCCTTGCTCCACAAGAGCACCCAGATCCATCCGGGCAGGCGGTCGGCACAAACGAATTCAACCACGGCCGGAGGAAGGTGCGGGACGAAGTCTTGCGTCACCACTTCCGCCCGCGATCGCATCACCAGATCGCCAAAACCCTCCGGGAAACTGACCTCCGACATGCGCATTCGCGCTTCGCTTCGCGGTCCCCAGCCGGCTCGCCGCCGGAATAGGCCATCGGCCCCGGCCGACAGATAGACCGACCCGGTCTCGGCGCCGAACAGCGAAATCACCTGCCGCAGCGTGAGGTTCAGAATTTCATCCAGGTCAAACGATTGGGTTGCGATCACGGCCATCGCGTTCAGGGCGTTCAGTTCGCGATTGCGGCGGCGCATCTCGTCTTCCGAACGCTTCTTCTCCGTGATATCGAGCACAAAGCCCTGGTAGCGCTCGATTTGTCCGTACGAATCCCGGGTGGCAAAGCAACTCGCCGCCGCCGTGAGCAGCGTCCCGTCCTTGCGCCGCACCGTGATCTCGAAATTGCGTACGTAGTTGTGCGCCTCGATCTCCTTGCGGAACGCTTCCCTCTCATCGGACACGGGATAGAGCACACTGTCGATATCCGCCGCTGCCAATTCTTCGCGGCTCGTGTACGCCAGCATCGTGACAAACGCGTCGTTGCAGTCGAGCAGCTTGCCATCCAGCGTGGCGACGAACACGCCTTCCTGCGCCTGCTCGAACAGCATGCGGTATTTTTCTTCCGCCACATGCCGCTCTGTGGTGTCGCGCACCACGTGGATCGTGCCCTTTTGCTGGCTCCCCTGCTCGGTAAACGAAGACGTCGAGACCAGCGCCTGTCCGCCAAAACATGGATCCGCGCCTTCCGTCAGCCCGGCGCCGCGTTCGCAGTACGGACACCCGCCCCAGGGTGCCTTCTGCGGCAAAACCTCCTCGCACACTTTGCCGACTACGTCCGCCGGCGCCTGCTCCAGCCGCTGCAGCAGCGCCTGGTTGGTTTTCATGATGCGATAGTCTGCATCGTGTGCCAGGATCAGGTCTTGGATGGAATCAAATGTATTCATCCACTGCCGCTGCGAGCGCAACACCTGCTCCAGCAGCCGCAGGTTCTCGACGGCAATGCCCAGCTGGTTGCTGACCGTCTCCAGGAATTCCAGTTCCTCGGCGCTGTGGCTCCGGCTCGAGGTACAACCTAGCGTCAGCGTGCCGATCATCGACTTCTTGCCCTGGACAGGCAGCATCACCACATGCTGAATTCGCTGTTTCTTCAGCTGCTCGCGGACTGCCTCCGGAATTTCCGAAAGTTTCAGTACTGCGGCGCAGTTGTTCTGCAGCACACGACTGATGGTTTCGTCGATGCCGAGTTGCCCGATAGTGCGCACGAAGTCCGGCGACAGGCCGACATGCTGCGTCACGACCAGGTTGCTTCCCTCCATCATGCGGAACCACGCCGCTTTAGCCCCCGCCACGGCTTTCAGCTTCTCCAGCGCCGCCTGCATCATCGGGCCATGATTCTGCGCGCGAGAGATCGTCACCGTGAGTTCGTTCAGCACCGACAGCCGGTGCATGCGAACTCGCGAATCCCCCAGTACCATCACAAACATGCCGGAGCCGAACAGAACCTCGAGCAACAGCCAACCATCATGCGTGACGTAATTCGTATAGGGGGACCAATTCAGATTCAGGGTGAGCAGACCGACACTGATCAGCAGCGAACCAAGACCGATGCGCCCGAAACGGTAACGCAGAAGCCCAAAGGCGGCACTGGCAGCAATCAGCCGGCAGCCTGCTTCGACCGCGACCTTCATCCCGGCGACATCCGGCAGGTACAAGGGCCGCAGCACTGCGCACGCCAGCACCACGCCCGCTAACATCAGAATTCCGGTCAATAGCCGGCGCCAATGCGTGGACAACACTGCCGCCGCGGCAAACAGTGTCATCGCCACCACGAACTCCGCCGCCGTGACCGCCTGTCGTGCAGCGGACGCATGATGCAACTCGCCGATGCGCGTCATCCACAGGAAGGCGGCGTACGTGATCCAGCCCATTCCCCAAGTCAGCAGATAGCGTTGCCGGAAGGCACGAAAGAAGAGGAAACTCACTGCCGCAAGGACCAGGGCAGCCGACTCCCGCTGCGTCAGCCAGGGAGCGGCCAGCGCGCCAACTGGATACCCTAAGAACCAGGCAGGATTCATAGACACGCGTACCAATGCCAGAACTTTTTTAATACCATGTCCCCACCCGTTCGAGACCGGATTTCCGTCCCTAAGTGGTTACTTTCGGAATGTGATCACTCAGCTAGAATTGGCGATACACTCTCTGATCCAGACGGCATGGCACTCGACCGTATCCTCGTGGTGGACGACGAAGAAACGATCCGCGAGATCGTGTCTTCCATGCTGGCGGCCGCCCAGTTTCAGACGCGCCAGGCGGCCAGCGGCCTGGAAGCCCTTTCTTTGCTTGAGTCAGGGGAGGAATTTGACCTCGTCCTCTCCGACCTGCTGATGGCAGAGATGGACGGACTCGCACTGCTCGAGCGCTCCAAAGAGAAGTTCCCCGATGTTCCCGTCGTGATGGTGACCGCCGTCAACGATATCCAGGCGGCTCTGCAGGCTTTGCGCAATGGCGCCTACGACTATCTGCTGAAGCCCTTCGAACGCGAGCAACTCCTCGCAACCGTGCGCCGGGCTCTCGAGAACCGCCGCCTCAAGCGTGAGAATGACTCCTACCGGACGAATCTCGAAGCGCTCGTCGCCGCCCGCACCCAGCAATGGAAGGCGGCTCTGGTCGACCTCGAAAAATCTTATGACATTACTCTTGAAGCGCTCGGTGATGCCCTCGACTTGAAGAATGCCGAAACCTATGGCCATACCAGGCGCGTCACCGCCTACACCATTGCCATCGCGCAGAAAATGGGCCTTGCCCGCGAAGACATCCGGATCATCGCTCGCGGCGCCTTCCTGCACGACATCGGCAAAATGGCCATCCCGGACAAGATTCTGAACAAGCCCGGCAAATTGGCGCCGGAGGAAATGGCGGAGATGAAGGAGCACGCCTATCTCGGCTACAAGATTCTGAGCAAGATCCCGTTTCTCACCGAAGCCGCCGAGATCGTTTACTCGCATCAGGAACGCTACGATGGAACCGGCTACCCGCGTTGCTTGAAGGGCGAACAGATTCCTCTGGGTGCCCGCATCTTCTCGATTGCAGACACACTCGACGCCATGACTTCCAAGCGCGTGTACCGTGCGGCTCAGCCATGGGAGGCAGCACGGGAAGAGATCAAAGCGTGGTCCGGACGCCAATTCGATCCCAAAATCGTCGATGTCTTCCTCGGCATGCCCAACGCTATCTGGGAAAACCTGCGCAAAGACGTCGACGAGGGAGGCCGTTTACCCCGCGCTTAGTTAGAGCAAGGGCAAGAAAGTAGCACATCGCCGGCAGTAGCAGGGCCGAGCTCGCCCCCGTAAAGGCCATTCGGCCCCTCCGTCAGCCTTCTCCCCTGTCGCACGCCCCCAGGCATCGTTTTCGCCCACCGCCTACATCCAACCTTGCAGTCGACGTTTACTTCAAACGGGCCCCAGGATGGCGCATTCGCCGTCCTGGGTGGCAGGTTGGGGCCAGGAGTCCTCGCGCATGCTTATGTCCAGATTCTTGTCTCGAGCGGGTTCGTGTGCCCTGCTCGCAACTTCAGCCCTTTGGGCCCAATCGCATGACCCGCTGATCGCGCCTATGGCACCGCCTAACGCCGTTCCGGAGGGAACAACCTTTCTTGTTCGTCTCGAAGACCGGCTCGATACGCGCAATCTTCAACAGGGCAAACATTTCAAGATGAAGCTCGCCGAAGATTTGAGCAGCGCCAACGGCAATGTGATTCCCCGGGGCAAGAAGATCAAGGCTCACGTCAGTTCCGTTGAACAGGGTCTGCACGCGCGCATGCTATTGAGTTTCGACGAAATTCAGACTGAGCATGGATGGGTGCCGCTGATCGCCACAGTGACCGGCGTCCCTGGCGAACACGCCGTGAGACCACCCAACGAAGAGGGTGAAATCGAGCGCAAAGGTATGAGCAAACGTCATACGATCGAAGCCGCCGCTGTGGGAGCTGTCATCGGCACCGCTGCCGGTGGGGCCGCCGGAGGCGGCAAGGGAGCGGGAATCGGTGCTGGCGCAGGCGCGGGCCTCGGCGCGCTGGCCGGCCTCATGAGTGACCACGACCTCCGTCTGGACAAAGGCACCATCCTCGAAGTCCGGCTTGATCACCCACTGCAAATCCCGTCACATTGAGTTTTCTTGACCTACCAGCAGGGGTCAGGGCACAGCCCAACGCTGTGCCCCTTTTTGCCGCCAAAAGCCGCACTGGAACCGCATCAATTCCCAGGATCGCGGTTCCTTCGTGTCCTCTGTCGTACAGGGGTTCCATGTCGAGCACGCAACAAGCGACACGCGGCGCGTTCCCATGAGGACCGGGTGTATAACTGAAGCTCTCGGAGACAAATCATGAAGGTGCAGATTCTGTGTTTCGCATTACTGCTGAGTGTGGCGGCCGCAGCTCAGACTCCGACCCTCACTGCCCTGCCCAACACCGTCTACGTGGGCGCCGACGGCAAATTTGAAACCGCTCCCGACACTGCTCTCATACAGTTCAACATCAATGCCCAGGCCGACACCGCCAAGGCTGCCTACGACCAGGCCTCCAAGGAAGCACAAACGACGCGCGAGATCATGCGCAACAACGGCATCGATCCGAAAACTGCAGAGATTGGCTTCTATTCTGTCAACCCGATGTATGACTGGAAGAATCCGAAGCGAAAGGTGATTGCTTATCAGGTCTCGACCAGCGTGAGTCTGAAGCTGAAGGACTTCACCAAGATCGGTCCCATCACCCAGCAACTCGCCGACGCCGACGTCAGCGAAAGCCAGTCCCTGAGCTACACGCTGGAAAATATCGACGAAGCCAAAGGCAGAGCCGTAGCCGATGCTTACCGCCGCGCCCATGCGTCAGCGCAGGCTCTGGCGTCCGCCTCTGGCCGCGCTCTCGGTGAACTCTCCTACGCATCCGTGGATACGGCCGAGAACATCCGCATCTTCGCTCCCGTGCAGCGCAAGGCGGGGATGATGGCCATGGAGGCGGCTCCTCCGCCCACCCAGGAGTTCACCCCGCAGAACGTGGCCGTGACGGCGCACGTGAACGCGACGTTCACCTTGAAGTGATCACGAGGTCACCTGCTCGCATTGGGCGTAAACGCGATTGCCTGGGAAGCTCTCAACTTCACTCCGGGCAGCACAACCTCGAAGGTTAGATCCTGCGGCGCGCCGGTCTCGTACTCGAAATCAGAAGTCTCGCCGACCGCCACCATGTTGTCCGCTGGTCTCAAAGTCCGAGCGGCTTCGGGAACATCAGCTCCGTCCTTGGCGATGAGGCGCCATTGCACCGGAGTTCCGCGATCGCGCAGTGAAGCCCGCATCCGCCCGAAGTTTGCCGAAATGTTGATGATGCGGAACCGGTACCTGGTTCCGGTCGCCAGTCGCAATACGGCCGGCTGTGGGCCGCCATTGATGAGGATCATGGAGCCGAAGGGTTCAAACAATCCTTCGCTGATGACAAACACCTTGTCGGTCACGGGATCGAAACTCTGCCCCGGCGGGACAACGATCAGTGCACCATAGACTCCGTTGGACAGCTGCTGCGCGTCATGCCAATGCGTGTGATAGATGAACGTGCCGGCACGGGGCGGCGTCATCCTTGCAACAAACGATTTTCCCGGTGCGATCGGCGGCGTAGTCTGCTGGCTCGTACCGCCCCATCCGGCGACCCCGTCGTAGTAGCTCTCAAGTTCGATCCCGTGCCAATGAATGGCGGTGGGCTGCGAAGTCCGGTTCACGACCTCGATCTCCACCGGCTGCCCTCGCGTCAGCACAAGCGGAGGCCCGATCAGCGGTGGAATTGACGAAGACGCCGCCGGCCGGGTCGGATCCATCACCTCCACGGTATATCGCGGATAGCTCGCTGCTGGCCGTTCGTTGATCGTCAGCTGCAGTTTCCTCTCCGCATGCCACGCGGCAGGTTTCGCCTGCGGCCGGTCGTCCACCACGGTGATGCCCAGAACGATACCTCCCATGCCGGAGGGATCCACATCGCCGCCGTGCTGATGCTCGTAGGTCGCGTGCGAGATCCGTGGGATGCCGTGCCCGTTCTGCGGTTCGATCGTCACCGCATTCCAGTCGGTCGGCGACATGTGGATCATCATGTGGCAATGCATCAGCCAGCGCCCGGGACGATCCGGCACCCACGTCATATCGAACGCCCCTCCCGATTCGAACTGCTGGGTCACGACGAACGGACGATCTTCGTTCTTGAATGCCTGTGAGCGCTCGTCATCGCCGGCGGCATCGACATTGAAGTAAAAACCGTGGAGATGCATGGCATGCTCGGAAGCGCTCGCGTTCAGCCATCGCCAGTGTACGGGCACGCCAGCCTTCAAAGTAACGCGCTCCGCATAGGGCCATGCTTTGCCATTGATGGTTCCTTCCTGGGAAATGCCGATGCGGAACGCGGGCACCTTGAAGTAGATGCCCAGCACGAAAACCCGGTCGTCGGTACGCGCGCCGGGCGGATCCACGATCAAAGCCCCCGCTAATTGCGTTTCCACCGGCGTGCGCCGCACAATCGTGCCCCCCGTGGTTGAGGCCCAATAAAAGTACGAGCCCGCTGTGCCCGCCTTGAACCGAACCTCCCGTGTCGCTCCTGGTAGTAATTCCAGCGTGTCTTTTCCCTCGCCCGGACGGGTATGCAACCCATGAACCGTCGCGGCCACCGGAAGCGCGTTGTGCACCACGGCATCAATCTCCGTGCCTTCGCTCACGCGGATGAGAGGCCCAGGATTCTGCAGCCGATCTACCGATTCTCCGAAGGCATACACGGAAAATGCTTCCCCGTCT
>Ga0335076_10000062_pt1 | contig 82861 bp, 65 predicted proteins | sample Lox_Sample_25_FD_206717 | JGI IMG/M metagenome (GOLD analysis project Ga0335076, IMG submission 206717) | Soil microbial communities from Loxahatchee National Wildlife Refuge, Florida, United States - Lox_Sample_2.5 | ecosystem: Environmental > Terrestrial > Soil > Wetlands | place: USA... | reverse complement strand
TGATCCCCTCATTTCGGCAGGCGTTCAATTCGCAATTCGCTCCCGAGAAATACCAGCAGTTTCGCCGCGAACTGGCGGCGCGGTGTGGGATGGACATCCCATTCCAGGTTTCGGAGACGCCGTGTTTCTTTCCAGCTTCGCTTGTCGAACGCCTTGGGGAGGACGGGAAAGCGCTGATCCGGCAACTGGTCGATAGTCCGGAATATCGGGCTCGCTCGGAGAACACGATTCCGGATCGCTTCCGCGTGCCGAATGAGGCGGTGCATCCGATGTTCATCCAGGTGGACTTCGGACTGGTACGCGATGCTGCCGGCGAATTGCAGCCCAAACTTGTCGAGTTGCAGGCCTTCCCTTCTCTGTATGCTTATCAGCCGGTATTAGCACACACGTATATTGACGTGTTTGGGTTGGATTCCCTTGCTCAGGAGGACTATCTTCACTCCGCAGAGAAGAGCGCTAACCACGGAGGACACGGAGGAGCACGGGGGAAATCTGGCCCTGGCCGGCCGGGGCTGCAGTACTACCTCAGCGGGCTGGATGCAGCCTCGTATAAGCGGCTGCTTGCGGAGGCGATTGTTGCCGGACACGATCCGGCGAACGTGATCCTGATGGAAGTGCACCCGGAAGAGCAGAAGACGCTACCGGATTTCCTGCTGACTTCGAATCTGCTCGGCATTCGCACGGTGTGCATTACGAAGATCGTCAAGGAAGGGCGGCATCTGTTTTACGAGCAGAATGGCCGCCGGGTTCACATTCATCGCATTTACAATCGCGCGATCGTCGACGAACTCGAGCGCAAGGGTGTGACGCTACCATTTGATTTCCGCGATGACTTGGACGTTGAGTGGGCGGGACATCCGAACTGGTATTTCCGCATCAGCAAGTATTCGATTCCCTACCTGAAACATGCGAGCGTGCCGCGGACATGGTTTCTGGATCAGATGCCAGCGGTTCCCGACGATCTCGAGAATTTTGTGCTCAAGCCGCTGTATTCGTTTGCGGGGCTGGGCGTAAAGATCGCACCGTCACGGGGAGATATTGACGCGATTCCAGCGGAAAAGCGCCACGAATACATCCTGCAGGAGCGGATCAGTTTTACGCCGGTGATCGAGACGCCGCACGGGCCGACCAAGGCCGAGTTGCGGATCATGTATGTCTGGCTCAAGGAACTGCTGCCGGTGATGATCATCGTGCGTATGGGACGTGGACTGATGATGGGCGTGGATCACAACAAGAATATGGAGTGGGTGGGATCGTCGGCGGGATTGATCGGTGGTTAGTGATTGGTGGTTAAGAAGCGGTTGTGGGCCGCTGGCGGCGCATGGTGGTCATCGGGCGTACCTCCGGGGCTTTCGTCAATCAGGTATGCTTACCCAGCGCTGAAGCGCTGGGCTAAACTGGGTCGCCCTGTTCGGGGCTGGCGTTCCTTCGCAGGCGACGCCGTGTCTGGCTCTACAAAGTAGAATCAAAACCAAGGGCAACAGCGGCGGACAGGAATGTCCGCCCTACACGCGGGCGAGGGCGCCCGCGCTACACGATTTTATGGACATGCTTGGGCAGACGGTTTCCCACTACCGCATCCTGTCGAAACTCGGCGGTGGTGGGATGGGCGTGGTGTACGAAGCCGAGGACACACGGCTGGGGCGACATGTCGCGCTGAAGTTTGTCCCCGACAATCTGACCAACGACAAGCGTGCGCTGGAGCGGTTTACACGCGAGGCGCGAGCGGCGTCGCAGCTCAATCATCCCAACATCTGCACGATTCACGATATTGAGGACAACGGCGGGCACCCGTTCATCGTGATGGAAAAGCTGGAGGGCGAGAGCCTGAAGGCGCGCATCCACGGCAAGCCCGTCGATCTGGATCATCTGCTGGATATCGCTGTGCAGGTGGCCGATGCGCTGGCCGCTTCACACAGCAAGGGGATCGTGCATCGGGACATCAAGCCGGGGAACATATTCATCACCCCGAATGGGCAGGTGAAAATTCTGGACTTCGGGCTGGCGAAACTGGCCAAGATCGGCGAAGTGGGCACGGCCAGCGACAGCTCGCTGGAAGAGTCGCTGACGCAGGTGGGAGTGATTCCAGGGACGGCGGTGTATATGTCGCCGGAGCAGGCAAGGTCGGAGGCGCTCGATCCGCGCACCGACATCTTCTCGTTCGGCGTGGTGCTGTACGAGATGGCGACGGGCAAGAAGCCGTTCACGGGGACGAACGTTGTAACCACGCTGCATGCGGTGATCAATTCGAAGCCGGCGCCGCCGTCGTCGGTGAATGCGGCGGTTCCGAAGGAACTGGAAACGATCATCGGCAAAGCGATGGAGAAAGACCGCACGCTGCGGTACCAGAACGCGGCGGATATGAAGGCCGACCTGCAGCGACTGAAGAGAGAGACGGAATCGGGCGTGACGCGAAGTAAGCAGCGGCTGCCGTCGCTGCCTAAGGCGGGTTCCAAGACATTTCAGAAGACAAGTCCGAAGCAGATCTGGGTCACTCTGGCGCTGGCGGCAGTGTTGCTGACGGTGCTGGTGGCAGTGGGCGCGTGGTGGTTCCAGAGGAGCGGAGCAACTGTGCATGCTGACAATCGGACGATCGCGGTGCTGCCGCTGCAGAACGTCCAGAACGATCAGAAGACCGACTTCCTGCGCTTCGCGTTGGCCGATGAGATCGCCAACGCGCTGACTTATGCGCGAACGCTGGAGATCCGGCCGTCGGCAGCGACGCGGAAATACTCGGCTGCCGATGCGGATCCGGAGAAGATCGGTCGCGAACTGCAGGTGGGAACGGTGATCGCTGGCCACTTCCTCGAGCAGAACAATCGCGTGCTGGTCACGATGGAGGCGATTGGAGTCAAGGACAATAAGGTGCTGTGGACCGACACGCTGAACGCTCCGGCGGACAATATGATCGCGCTGCAGAGCCAGATCACGAAGAAGGTGAGGCAGGAACTGCTGCCGGCACTTGGGGTCGCGAAGACCGCCGTCGATACCAACACGGCTCCGGCCAACACAGAAGGATACGGGCTGTATATGCGCAGCCTGTCGGTGGCGTACGATCCAGGGCCCAATAAAGACGGCATTCGGATGCTGGAGCGCGCGGTCAGCCTGGATCCGAATTACGCGCCGGCTTGGGAAGCATTGGGGCGCCGTTACTATTTTGACGCGACCTATTCGGGTGGCGGGGCGGCGCAGTATGACCGGTCCAACGTCGCATTCCGCAAAGCGCTGAGCCTGGAGCCGGGCCGCGTGAGCGCAGCGGGATTCCTGGCCACCAATGAAGCCGATTCCGGGAACTTGCAGAAGGCTTACGAGAATGCGCGGGATCTGGTGGCAAGGCGTCCGGATAGCGCGATGGCTCACTATTCGCTGGGGTATGTGTTGCGATATGCCGGGATGCTCGACGAGGCGCAGCGGGAGTGTGACACGGGAGCAGCAATCGATCCTGGGAATTTCAACTTTCGATCGTGCGCGTTTGCGTTCTTTGAAGCCGGCAAGACGGCGTTTGCCAAGCAGTATCTGAATAAGGATGCGGGCTCGGAATGGTCGAACGCGGTAATGGTGTCCGTCCTGATGCGAGAGGGGCGGATGAAAGAAGGGCGCGAAGCGGCCGACAAGATGACGACGAATCCGACGTGGATGCGGGATTTTCTGCTGGCGTGTCTGAATAAAGAGCCGCATGAGGCGGTGGACCTGCTGGCGACGCAGGCGCGGGATCGACTGCTCCCGGAGCAGGATTCGGAGTTGAAGTACTACCAGGGAGCGGTGTTGGCGGAGTGCGGGGAGAAGAAGATCGCATATGAATTCCTGCGTAAGGCAGTGGAGGAGAATTATTGCGCATATCAGGCGCTGCAGGCCGATCCCTTGCTGGCCGGGGTACAGGGGGATTCGGATTTCCGGGAGATTGTGCAGGCAGCCGGGCAGTGCCAACAGAAATTCAAGGCGGGGAGCGGGATAAAGTAGATTCGTTGTTTGTTGATCACCTGGAGGGCGAGCGGTGAGTCTAACAGGGCGGTTGGCAGTGGGCCGTCCCGCCGGGACTTGGGTTCATTTCGGGATGTTCACCCACCGCTAAAGCGGCGGGCCAAGCTGGCTCGACCCTCCGGTACTCGATTCGGGAAGGCGATGGGACCGTGATTCCAGAGGAATATACTTGGTCCTTTCACCGGGGAAACTCCATCACATGGGAATGCTGGAAATTGGGAAGCGCAAGTGCGGGCTGGCGTCGGTCACAGCGCGCGTCACGTCCGGGTTACTGATCGTTCTCCTCGCGCTGTCTCAGGCTACGTGGGCCGCGGACGAGGCGGCGGCGAAAATTGCCGACGATCATTATTACGAGCCGCTAGCGCAGGAAACGGGGCCGGCAGGGCTGAAGCTGATGCTGCGCAAGCTGCAGACAACCGGGCGGCTGATGCAGGTGACGGCGCATCCGGATGACGAAGACGGCGGGATGCTCACGCTGGAGGCGCGCGGCAAAGGCGTTTCGACGCTGCTGATGACGCTCACGCGCGGCGAGGGCGGACAGAACAAGCTGGGCAGCAACCTGTTCGACGTGCTGGGCGTGCTGCGTACTTTGGAATTGCTGGCGTCGGATCGTTATTACGGCGTGGAGCAACGCTTCTCGCGCGTGGCAGACTTCGGGTATTCGAAGACTCCGGAAGAGACATTCCAGAAATGGCAGGGACACGACGTCGCGCTCGGCGATATGGTGCGGGTGATTCGAACGTTTCGTCCGGACATTCTGATCGCGCGCTTTTCGGGGACGGAGCGGGATGGGCACGGGCATCACCAGGCGTCAGCGATTCTGGCGAAAGAGGCGTTTCGCGCCGCCGCCGATCCGAAGCGGTTTCCGGAACAGATTGCCGAGGGCTTACAGCCGTGGCAGGCGAAGAAACTCTATAGCGGGAACGTCTGCGGATTCTTTTCGAACACTTGCGACGCAGCGAACTACAGCGTGCGTCTGAATACCGGTGTGAACGATCCGGCGCTGGGAACGTCATACATTCAGTTTGCGATGAAGGGCCTGCGTCACCAGCTCTCGCAGGGTTCGGGAAGCTGGACGGTTGATCCGGGCGATCGGTTCACACACTACAAGTTGGTGGACTCGGTGGTGGACTCTCCGAAAGACAAGGACGGACACGAGCAGAGTTTTTTCGATGGAGTCGATACCACGTTGCCGGGCCTTGCGGCTCGGCTCGGAGACGACGAGAAACAGGCGCCGTGGTTGCGGCCTGAACTGGCCGAGGTTGCCAAGCAGATCCACGAAGCGTGGCAGTCGCCGGAAGACGATCTGGGGAAGGCTGCGGGGCCTCTGTTCGCCGCCAAGCGATCAATCGACAAGGCGGTCGAACGATTGGAGGGTAGTCCGATCGCAGCGTCCAGCAAGGATGGCGTGCTGGCAGTGCTTCACGAAAAGCAAGAGCAGATCAGCGTGGCGATTGCTCTTGCCATGAACGTGTCCATGGAGGCGCTGGTCGCGAGCGGCGAGGGCTCTCCGGAATCTTTGCCCGCAGAGAAAGCCGCAGAGACCACGATATCGCCGGGACAGGCGTTCTCGGTGCGGATACGATTTCATAATGGCTCCAAGTATCCGCTTGCCGTCAGCCGGTTCTGGATCGACGGCCCTGGAAACTGGGTGGAAAGAGTTGACACCGAGACGGCCGTTCTTGCGCCAGGGCAAGATCAATACGGAACGGCTCGCCTGCGGGTGCCGAATGACGCCGCCGAACTGACGCGACCCTATTGGCACCGCGACAATCCCGAAACCGAGAGCCTTAACCAGATCGACGACGAACGATATGTAACGCTCCCGTTTGCTCCGACGGAACTTCGGGCGCATGTGAGTTACCACATTACCGGGCGAAGAGATTTCTCGATTCAAGGACATACGCTGCGCAGCGCGGATGGGCCGGATTCCACTACGAGCGCTGCGGTGCTGGTTCCGTTCCTGAACGACAATGGACAAAAGCAAATCCGGCCGCCAGCGATCGTGCCGACGTTCTCGGTAGAAGTTGATCCTAACGAGCAAGTCATCCCTCTTTCGAACAGCGGACCGCGAAGCGTGAGAGTCGGGGCCACCTACGACGGGAGTCAACGCGCGCAGGACGATCTTCATCTGGTCGTTCCAGGATCATGGAAGGTCGATCCCTCCAAGACGCCGGTGGCGTTTCAGCAACGCGGGGAGAAGCAGGATTTCAGCTTTCAGGTCCTTCCGCAGAACGTGCAGGAAGGCCGGGCTGCGATCCGGGCGGACCTTGAGGTGGGAGGGAGGAAGTTCAGCGAAGGATACACGCTGGTCACGCGCGACGATCTGGGCGCGGCCTACTATTATCAGCCCGCGCTGCAGCACGTCAGTGTGGTGGATGTGAAAGTGCCGAAGGATCTGAAGGTCGGCTACATCATGGGAGCCGGGGACGAGATCCCGACGGTGCTCGAGCAGATTGGTGTGAAGGTGACGCTGATCCCGGCGGAAAAACTTGCGACGGAGGATTTGAACAAGTACCAAACGATAGTGCTAGGCATTCGCGTTTATGACACGCAGAAAGATGTGATTGCCAACAACAAGCGGCTGCTGGACTACGTGGAAGGGGGCGGTCGGCTGGTGGTGCAGTACAACACGGTTGGCTACACCGCGACGGCAGGAGACTTCAATTCCGGCCCATTGACGCCCTACCCGGTTACGCTCAGCCGGGCACGAGTCTCGGTGGAAGAGGCTCCGGTGAAGATTCTGGATCCGGGGAATGCGATTCTGCACTACCCCAATGAGATATCCCAAAAGGACTTTGAGGGATGGGTGCAGGAACGCGGATTGTATTTCATGTCAGCGTGGGACGCGAAGTACACTCCGGTCCTGGAATCGCACGATCCTGGAGAAGGCGAGCAGAAGGGTGGCTTACTCGTGGCGCAGTACGGAAAGGGCACTTATATCTACACCGGATACGCTTTTTTCCGCCAGTTGCCGGCGGGAGTGCCGGGGGCAGTGCGGTTGTTTGTGAACTTACTGAGCGGGAAGTAACGGCGCTTTTCGCTGCTCGCCACTCGCTGTTCGCAACCTATCGTCGTTGGTCGTTTGGTGGATTCGACCGGCCATCCCCACGGGGTTAGCCAACGACGAACGACTATCGACCAACGACTGCATGTCAATTTCGTCCGAAACCGCATCTGGCACCAAGCCGGAGCTTGTCCGTGGCATCAGCCTAAGCTCGGCAACCGCGCTGAACATGATCGACATGATCGGGGTGGGGCCGTTTATCACGATCCCGCTGATTATCTCGGCGATGGGCGGTCCGCAGGCGATGCTGGGTTGGATTTTTGGCGCCGGGCTGGCTATTTGCGACGGGTTGGTGTGGGCGGAACTGGGCGCGGCGATGCCTGGATCGGGCGGGTCGTACCGGTATCTGAAGGAAATCTACGGACCGCAAAAACTAGGCCGTCTCGTTTCGTTCCTCTTTATATGGCAACTCTCGTTCAGCGCGCCGCTATCGATCGCGTCGGGTGCGATCGGCTTGTCGCAGTATGCGGCTTTCTTTTGGCCGCAACTGGAGTCGGTATGGTCGACACGTAGTCTGGCACTGCATGTCCCCGTGATCGGCACGCTGGAGGTGACATGGGTTGCCATGCCTGCGACGGTCGTGGCGATTGGCGTATGCGCTCTAACGGCATTTCTCCTGTACCGGCGAATCACCGCGATCTCGCGTCTGACGAAGCTATTGTGGACGGGGGTGATGGGGACGATCGGGTGGATCATCTTCACTGGCCTGACGCATTTTGATGCGCATCGGGCATTTGACATCCCTCCAGGAGCGTTTTCGTTCTCCACCAACTTCTTCTACGGACTTGGGGGGGCGATGCTCATCGCGTCGTACGACATTGCCGGGTACTACAACATCTGTTTTCTCGGGGATGAGGTCAAAGAACCGACCAGGAATATTCCCCGGGCGTTGCTGCTATCCATTCTGACGGTGGCCTGTCTATACATAGTAATGAACGTGAGTATTCTGGGCGTGATTCCCTGGCGGGAAATGGCGCAGTCGGGGGCGTCGAACAATAAGCTGTACGTGGTTGCGACCTTGATGCAACGGGTATACGGGCAGGGGGCAGCGTCACTGATTTCAGTGCTCGTGATGTGGACGGCCTTTGCCTCGGTGTTTTCACTTACGCTCGGATATTCGCGCGTGCCGTACGCGGCGGCTCTGGACGGAAACTATTTTCGTGGCTTTGCCCGGGTGCATCCGGTGCACCACATCCCTTATGTGTCGGTACTGGCGCTGGCAGGCGTCGCGGCGTTGTTCTGTTTCTTGCGCCTCGCGGACCTGATTGCCTCGCTGGTAGTAATCCGGATCATTCTCCAATACCTCATGCAGAGCATCGGCGTCATCGTGCTGCGAATACGGCAGCCGAATCTGGCAAGGCCGTTCCGCATGTGGTTGTATCCGTTGCCCGCACTGTTAGCCGCTGTTGGTTTTATGTTCATCCTCTCGCAGCGCAAGGACGCGCTGAGGGAGGTTCGTTACGCCATTGTGCTTCTCGTGGCTGGGCTGGCCATATATTTTGTGCGAGCGTGGCGCACGCGGGAATGGCCGTTTGGGAAAGCAGTGGTTGGCGGTTAGTGGTTAGAGCTGGCCGCCGTTCGCTGTTCGCAAGTTGGACGACGGTTGCGGAATCAGAGTTGCGAAGAGCGAACAGCGATCAGCGAACGACGGAATTTTCATGGCTGAGATGATCAAAATGCCGGTGGCGGAGCGGGTGAGCGCTCGCGGCCGTCCGGCTTCTCCTTGGGCACCTCTGGGTGAGTCTCTTTTCCGTTCGCTGTGGGTGGCGTCGGTCATTTCTTATACCGGCACGTGGATGCAGAACGTGGGCGCGGGCTGGCTGATGACGCAGATGACCATGAATCCGTTCATGGTGGGGCTGGTGCAGGCGGCGGGTGCGTTGCCGGTGTTTCTTGTCATTCTTCCCGCGGGCGCGTTGGCGGACATGGTGGACCGGCGCAAGTTCCTCCTGATCACGCAGGGATGGATGGTGCTGGCCGCGGCGACGCTGGGGATCATGACGCTGACGAGTTGCGTCGGGCCGTGGGTGCTGATCCTGTTTACGTTTTTGCTGGGACTGGGGGCGGTGATGAACGATCCGGCGTGGCAAGCGATCACGCCGGAGCTAGTGTCGCGCGAGCAACACGCATCAGCCGTGGCGCTGAACTCGGCGGGATTCAATGTGGCGCGAGCTGTCGGGCCCGCACTGGGTGGATTGGTGGTGGGGGCCGTGGGATCGGGTTGGACATTTGTACTGAACGCCGTGTCGTTTCTTGGAGTGATTCTGTTTTTGTATCGATGGAAACGGCCTGCAGAGCCTGCCCGCAATGGGCGACGCGTATGGGCGGCCATCGGGGATGGGTTCGCCTATGTGCGGGAGAGCACGCTGGCGAAATCGGTGCTGCTGCGCACGGGTACGTTCAGCGTGGCGGCGGTCTCGATGCCGGCGCTGCTGCCGATCATCGCGCGGCCGTTCGGGGCTCGCGGATATGGCGTGCTGCTCGGGTGCTTCGGGCTGGGAGCCTTGATCGGAGCGGCGGCGTTGCCCCGGGTGCGTGAGCGTTTGTCGGTAGATGGATTGGTCGTCTTCGCAATCATGGTCTTTGCGGCAATGACGTTTGCGGCGGGACGCATTGCGACCTTTGCGGAGCTGTGTATCGTAATGCTGGTCGCAGGTGGGGCTTGGATCGGTATCCTGGCGTGTTTGAACGTGGCGGCGCAGACGATGTGTCCCGCGAACTTGCGGGCGCGCGCACTGTCGATGTACCTGCTGGTACTGCAGGGAGGCATGGCGCTGGGGGCAACTTTCTGGGGTGGCGTGGCCAGGAAGATCGGGATTCCGGACGCCCTCGCGGCGGCTTCCGTCGTGCTCGCGTGTGGTGTGTTGGCGTTGCGTGGGCATCGGATCACAGCGGAAGAGTTGGAGATGACACCAGCGGTGGTGCGGGATTGAACTTCAGTGGTTAGTGGTTGGTTGGGTTGGTTTGCATTTTCGGATAACTTCGCTTGGAGGCGACATGAAGAGAACGATGTTTGTGCTTTTGGCAGTTTTGATTTTGTGTAGCTTGGGGATTGCGCAGTCGAAGGATGAACCAAAGACGGTCACCAGCGTGCTCGACGGTACAGTGAAAACTATCGAGGGCGAGCTGGTGCCGGCGGTGGAAGCGATGCCGGAAGACAAGTTTTCTTTTGCTCCGACCGGGGGCGAGTTCAAGGGCGTGCGTACGTTTGCTCAGCAGGCCAAGCACGTGGCGGCGGTCAATTACATTGTCGCTGCAACCATTCTGGGTGAGAAGCCTCCGGTGGACACGGGCGGTGAGAGCGGGCCTGACGGGATCAAATCGAAAGCAGACATCGTGAAGTTTCTGAAAGATTCCTATGCCTACGCTCACAAAGCTGTGGGCACGATTACCGCGGAAAATGCAGTCGCGCCGATCAAAAATCCTTTCGGGGAAGGCACCACAACGCGTTTGAGCATGGGGACGGTATTTGCCTGGCACGGCTTCGATCACTATGGACAGATGGTGGTGTATTTGCGGTCGAATGGGATCATTCCGCCGGCGAGCCGACAGCAGTAGAAAGAGTTCTCGGTTCTCAGAGGGGGGTGCCATCGGCACTCCCTTTTTTATCAGGTACCGTCACATGCGGGATTTTGTCCAGCCAAGTTAACCGAATAGTAATCGTCACACATCACTGAATGGGCACATCGGAGGCCGGTACAATTCAGCGTTATCGCGAGGAGGAAATCATTCCATGCGAAATCTGCTGATTGTCCTCATGCTTACGCTCATGATTGCCGCGGTGTCTTGTGGAGGAGGGTCGACTAGCCAGAATCCGCCGCCCCCACAGCCTCCGCCGCCGACGGCCTCTCCCGATGTGCGCGCCGACTCTCTAGTCGGCCAGATGACGCTCGACGAAAAAATCCACATGGTGCACGGCGGGGCGGCGCTCGATTGGTGGAATCACAAACTGCCGCGGGGCGCCGGAGGCTGGATCAGCGGCATTCCGCGGCTGAATATTCCGGATCTGTATTTTGCCGATGGCAGCACGGGCGTCAGTCAGGGCGTGGGAGAAGCGACCGCGCTTCCTTCGTCGATTGCCAGCGCGGCGGGCTGGGACGTGGATGAGGCGGCGAAATATGGACAGGTGATCGGCGCCGAATTGCGCGCCTATGGCATCAACGTGAATCTTGGAGGGAATGTCAATCTCACGGGCCGCGAGCCGCGCGATGGGCGGACTTTCGAGACCAAAGGAGAGGACCCGATCCTGGCGGGCAAGATCACGGCGGCGCATATCCAGGCGATTCAGGCGCAGTACGTCTTGGGCGGGATCAAGCACTTTTCCTTCAACGATCAGGAAAGCGGACGCACAACGGCGAACGTGCTCCTCGACGACCGGGCTGCGCGGGAAAGCGATCTGCTGGCCTTCGAGATTGGTGTGAGAGACTCGAACGTTCAGTCGGTGATGTGTTCCTACAACCTGCTGAATAGCCAGTACGCCTGCGAGAACTCGTATCTTCTCAATACGGTACTCAAGGGGGACTGGGGATTTCCGGGGTTCGTAATGTCCGACTGGGACGCGACGCACAGCACGATGAATGGAGCGGTGAACGGGCTCGATCAGGAACAACCGGAGAACATTTATTTCGATTCGAGCCTGAGGCAGGCAGTGCAGGGTGGACAAGTGCCTCAGGCGCGCCTCGACAATATGGTCCATCGCATCCTGCGGGCGATGTTTGCCTCGGGGCTGTTTGACCATCTCGCGACCATTCATTCGATCGACGCAGAGGCCGATGCGGCGGTGGCACAAGAAGCAGAGGAGCAGGGCGCGGTTCTGCTGAAGAACAATGGAGTGCTCCCGCTCAATGGCGGCACGGTGGCGTCGATTGCGGGAATCGGGTCCCATGCTGATGTTGCAGTGCTGTCTGGGGGCGGTTCGGCGCAGGTGATGCCGGTGGGCGGGCCGGCACTGACGGAAGGCTATCCTTGTCCACCGTGCTGGTCGCAGGTGATCTGGGATCCGTCTTCGCCGCTGAATGCCATTCGGGCTAAGGCGCCTGGCGCCAGCGTGCAATATAACGACGGAACCAATGCCGCATCGGCTGCGGCGCTGGCTGCTTCCTCCACGCTGGCAATCGTCTTTGTCAGTCAATGGGAGAGCGAGGGCATGGATGTGCCCAGCCTGAACTTCACGGATGTGATTCACTCGCCACCGATCGATCAGGATGCGCTGGTGAGCGCTGTAGCAGCTGCGAATCACAATACGATCGTCGTCATGGAGAACAATGGCCCCAAGTTGATGCCGTGGCTCGGCGGAGTCAGCGCAGTGTTGGAGGCGTGGTATCCGGGACAACGTGGCGGTGATGCCATCGCCAACATTCTGTTCGGCGATGTGAATCCGTCCGGGAAACTGCCTCTGACGTTCCCGGCCAGTACGGACGACTTGCCGCGCCCGTTCATTGCGACGCCGCCCGACAACAGCACGCCCTTCGCGGTCGATTACAGCATCGACGGATACAACGTCGGCTACAAGTGGTATGACAGTCAGGGCCTGACGCCGCTGTTCCCGTTCGGGTACGGACTCTCGTATACGACTTTCGCGATCACCAATCCGCAACTCAACGCAAACATCTCCGGCGGTAACTCCAGCTTTCAGGTGACCTTCGATCTGCAAAATACCGGCAGCCGCTCGGGCGCGGAGGTGACACAGGTTTATCTGGGATTGCCGACCAGCACGAATGAAGCGAAACGTCTGGTCGGATGGAAAAAAGTCCTCTTGATTCCGAGCCAGCAGCAGAGTGTCACGATTGAGGTGAGCGCGGGGGATTCGTCGCATCCACTTTCCTACTGGGATGTCAACACCAACGCGTGGGTCGTGACGCCGGGGACGTACACGGTTTATTTGGGGAACTCGTCCAGGAATCTGTCTGTGGCTGGAACGTTCCAGATCCCGTAAATCGGCGTGATGACTTCGGGGTTAACTCTTCGGGCTAGGATGTTTTTTGCGCCAGTCGGGCGCGTCTTTTCCGCCGTGGAGAGCGATTTGGGTGAGCAGGAGTTCCGCTTTCAGCTTGCGGCGGGTCAGGTGGAGTGCGATCCGCTGCTTCGCCGTCTTCGCAGAAATTCTGGGATCGAGAAACACGAGCACAGATGGACCCGCGCCACTCAGTGCAGCTCCGAGAATTCCTGACTCTCCGGTCAGCTCCTTGATCGCGGGCAGAAGTGGACAGAGAGGCGCTCGATATGGCTGGTGAATTCGATCTTCGAGGGCGGAGGAAAGGAGGTCGGGGCGTCCGTATACGAAGGCCGACAACAGCAGCATGGAGTTCTGAATATTTGTGACCGCATCGGCGCGGACGTACTGAAAGGGCAAAGCGCGACGGGCCTGCTCTGTGGAAAGAGGGGCGTCAGGGATCGCGAGCAGCAGAGGCCACTTCCCTTTCGGATGCACCTGGACCACTTGCGCCTGGACCTGGTTGGCCATGCGCGCGACGGTTAATCCACCCATCCAGCAGGCGGAGGCGTTATCGGGGTGATGTTCGCGCATGGAGGCCTCGCCAACGATGCGATCGGCCTTCCAGCGGAGATGTCCGTAGTGAACGGCCAAGGCGATGCCGGCCAGACGCGCAGCGGCGGAGGAGCCACATCCTTTGCCGATGGGGATTTCGTTTTCGATGTGGATGCTGAGCGGAACGACTTTGCGGTTCTCTGACTCCAACACCTCGCGGTAGGTGGTGAGGATCAGGTGATCGTCCATGCGGCGACAGATGTCGGCGTCTCGGCCCTCGGCGGTGATGAAGAAATCAGGGGCACGCTCGGCGCGGAGGCGGAGGTGGAAGTCCATGGCCAAAGCGGCGGCGTCAAAGGCAGGGCCGAGATTGGCCGAGGTCGCCGGCAAGGCGAGGCGAATGGAACGATCCGAAGATATGGGACGCGAAGGCATGAAAGAGTGCAAACCCCAGGGGGCAATGCCCCAAAAAACACAACAAAGATTGATCGCAGCGGCGAAGCGCTGCGCCACCAAAAAGCGGACAACCGAAACCGAGTGTTATACACGAAGTTACCGCGAAGTTCTAGCGAATGCGCAAAAAACCGCATTTTTGGCGGGTATTTCTCCAGCACGCGGGAACGATGGCGGGCGGTCTCAGGTTGCTTTCTCAGCCGCGTCCAGGGTGGCGATGACGGCGCCCAGATCGGCATCCAGCACTATGGGTGCGCGCTGCAGGGGGCGGGCGTGGGCGGCCTCCCGTTCGTGGGGAGTCCCGGCAAAGAGGTCTCCGCGATGGAACTTGATGGTGAAATCGGGGTCTTTGAGCAGATGGCCGGTAAGGATCAGCACCACAGTTTCGTTCCGCTTCACGAAACCTGCCCCACGCAATTTTTTCAGGCCGGCCAAGGTTACGGCCGAAGCGGGTTCGCAGCCAACGCCGTCAGCGCCGATCTCAGCCTTCGCTTCGGCGATCTCCAGTTCACTGACCTGCTCGACTTCGCCGCCGGTCTCGCGCAGAACGCGCAGAGCCTTTTTCCAGGAAGCAGGATTGCCGATGCGGATCGCCGTCGCCTGCGTTTCGGCGGTCATGGGATCGAGCCTGCTCCCGCCGAGTTCACGAACGCAGCGGTAGAAGGGGTTCGCACCCTGGGCTTGGATGATGGAGAGTTTCGGCAGGCGCGAAATCAGCTTCAAGTCGCGCATTTCCAGCAGCGCTTTGCCGATCGCCGAACTGTTTCCGAGATTGCCTCCGGGGACGATGATGTGGTGTGGAGGCTCCCAGCCAAGCTGCTCGAGGAGTTCAATGGCGGCAGTCTTCTGTCCCTCGATGCGATAGGGATTCACCGAGTTCAGCAGGTAGACGGGCTTTCTCCGGACGAGTTCATTCAAGATGCGAACGCAGCCGTCGAAGTCGGTGCGGAGTTGGCAGGTCAGGGCGCCGTAGTCGAGCGACTGGGAGAGTTTACCCCAGGAAATCTTGCCTTCGGGAATCAGGACCAGGCTGCGCATGTTGCCACGGGCGGCGTAGGCGGCCATGGAAGCTGACGTGTTCCCGGTCGAAGCGCAGGCTACCCAAGAGAAACCTTGCTGGTGCGCTGAGGACGCGGCGAAAGTCATACCCGTGTCTTTGAATGATGCGGTCGGATTCATGCCCTGATGCTTGGCCTGCAAAGAGTCAACTCCAGCGATTCGGGCACAACGGGGCAGTTCATAGAGCGGCGTGTTGCCCTCCCGCAGCGTGATGGCGTGTTCTTCCGGAATTTGCGGCAATAGTTCGCGAAAACGCCAGACACCGCTCTGGTCGAGTGTGTGGCTCGACGTCTTGCGGCCGATCCAAAGAGATTTCAGGGCAGGATCGACGGTTCGATCGGTGAACACGAACTCCAGCAGATCGCCACAACTCGTACAGCGGAAGGTCTCCGCGGCGGAGCTGGGTGTCGCGGCGCAGGAGATACAGCGCAGGCGACAAGCAGTGATCGTGGCGGCAGTCAAAGGCACTCTCTATCTTACCGGGACACGGTCCCAGTGCGGTTGGGAACGTTCCGTGGCGAACAGAAATCTCGACCACGGGGAACACAGGGGTCACAGGGGAAAGCTACCTCAAATACGCGTCGGTGCCGCTCATCCAGTCAGCACGGGGCGGGTTGAAGACGTCGAAATCGACTGTATCTTCGAGCGCTTCCGCCTTGTGAGGCATGTTGGGCGGAATGGTCAGGCACTCGCCCGCGTTGACGACGATTTCCCTTCCATCGATCCAGAACTTCAGCGCGCCCGCCGCGATGTATGTCAGTTGCTCGTTGGGGTGACTGTGTTCGGGCACGATGCAGCCTTTTTTCAGCAGCACACGCGCCAGCATAATGTTCTGACCAACCACAAAGTGGCGGCCCAGCAACGGATTCAGCGTTTCAACCGCGACCGAATTCCAGGGAACGTGCCGCAGTTCGGCCTTACGCATGCCTTTGGCGATCGTTCCTTTCAAGGCAACGCGGCTGGCCGACTCGGCAGGCTTTCTGGATCCTTTGCGCGCCGTCTTTCGTACCGGTTTCTTCTTTTTCATGTCAGTGGCTCAGGGAAGGATACAGGCTGATAGCGGTGTCGTGCAGATAGGCGTGGGCCATTTCGATGGCCTTGGCGTCGCTGATTTCGCCGGAGGAAACCATCTCGGCGAGCGCCGCTGCCAGCGCCTGGCGCGTCGACACCGCACCCAGCCAGTAGCTCTCTTCGGCGCCAAGCACGTCGTTATAGGGGAAGCAATCGGTGCCGAACGTGATCTTGTCGGGAAAGGTTTCCAGCCACTGGCGGAGCGTGTCTTTGAAAGACGCCGGGTACATCCACACGTCCATGAGAGAAGAATCCATGTACACATTCCTGATGGCAGCCAGCCAGATGGCTTCGCGTTCGAGCGGGTATCCGCCGTGGATCATGACGAAAGTTGTCTGCCCATAGCGCGGGTCGCGGAGAATATTCTCGAGCTGCATGATGTTGCTGTCGGAGATATTGAAGTAGTCTCCGATGCCGACCGCCGAGTGGATGTGTACGGGCAACTTCAGTCGCCCACCTTCGGTGATGAGATAGCGGAAAACATAATCCTGGAAGGTGCGGTATACCTCCTCGCTGGGCACTCCGCCTTTGACATACGTCTTGTAGATGGCGTCGGCCTGTCCGCGGGAGGGATCGTTGAAATGCAGAGGGCGGAAGTAGGCCACTTCAAACTTCATCGCAATGCCGCCCTTGTTCTTCTGATTGTCCTCAAGCACCTGCGTGATGAACTTCAGATAGTCGTCAAAGCTGGCGGGTAGCGCGCTGATCTTCTCCTGCTGCATCCAGCGCTTCAGCATCTTCTCCTGCAGGGGCAGGTAGACCCTCTGATCGCCGTTGCGCGCTGTCTGCTGGGAATTGTCGAAAGGCCACATGAAGGCGTCGACGAAGAAGACCCAGGGAAAGCGTTTGGCGTCGAGGTAGTCAGCCATCATGGCGCGGTTGGCGACGCCTTTGTCGAAATTGAGTTTGTCGAGCAGCATGTCGAAGTAGGCGGTGCCGGCATACTGCTTCCTCAGCTCAGCTTTTTTCTGCAGGAGCCATTTGGCGTGCTCGGGAGAAAAGTCGGCGTAGGGATATCCCCAAAGCGCCTTGGCCGCGGCAACGAGTTCGGGATTGGTATCGCGCTCGCGGAAGGCGGCGCTGCCCGGGGGCGCGGCCATCGCGTCCACGTCGGGATCGTCGGCGAACCCGGGATGCGCGTGATGATCGAAGGCGGGAATGTTGTTCACGACGTCGAGATAGTGCTGGTAGAGCTGCTGGACGTCGGGACCGGGATAGGGACGGGCCTGGGCGGGAGCGAGGGAGGATGCGAAGCAGAGAAGCAAGGCTAGAAGGCAGGGCTTTTTCATCACAGTGTTTCTCCGCGCCACGGGGCGCTATCAACTTCGAATTTTTGGCGCACAATCACGAGATCTTCCCACGACTTACGCCGTGGGCTGCATTCCTTCCCCCGCCCTGCGGCTTCAGTTCCGCGGACTCAGGTCGTCTGGTGAATTGCGATCTCTCGTTGCCAGACTGCGGATGCTCTCTGAATCCTGGCTACTGCTTCTTTTAGCGTTGCCGTGGACGACGCGAACGAAAAGCGGACGAAGTTCTTGCCCATGTCGCCGAAGGCGGCGCCGGCGATCGCGGCTACACCGGCTTCTTCCAGCATGATGCGGCAGACTTCTTCGGCGCTCATGCCTGTCTCATCGATGTTCACCCAGGCGTAGAACGCGCCCGCCGGTGGAATGCAGCGAAATCCGGGAACGCGATTCAGGTCGCCAATGAATTGCTCACGGCGCTTCCGGAACTCGGCAACCATGCGCGGCGTTGCGCCGGTCGAGTCGCGCAGGGCTTCGATGGCGGCGTACTGTGTGAATTCGGCGGTGCAGGTGTAACTGTTGACGGCCAGCATCACGAGATGCGGCACGAGTTCGGGCGGGGCAATCGTGTAGCCGAGACGCCATCCGGTCATGGCGAAACTTTTCGAGAAGCCGTCGATGATCAGCGTGCGCTCGGCCATGCCGGGATAGCTGAGCATGGAAGTATATTGATCGCCGTAAATGATGCGCGCGTAGATTTCGTCGGAAAGGACGTAGAGATCGTGCTGGACGGCCAGTTCGGCGATGCGGCGCTGGACTTGGTCGGTGTAGACGGTGCCCGTGGGATTACACGGCGAATTGAGCAGGATCGCCTTGGTGCGGGGCGTAATTTTGGCGGCGATTTCGACGGGATCGGGCTGCAGCTGATTCTTCTCTTCGAGGCCGAAGGAAACGGGCATGCCGCCGAAGCCGCGCGTGATCGACGCATAGCCCGGGAAGCCTGGGTCGGGCCAGAGAATTTCGTCGCCCGGCTCGACGATCGTCATGAGCGCAAAGAACAGCGAGAGTTTGCAACCGGGAGCGACGACTACGTTCTCCGGCGCAACGCTGATGTTGCGCGTGCGGTGCAGGTAGGCGGCGATCTCTTCCTTTAAGGCGGGCAGACCTGCCATGGGACAGTAGCGGTCCTTGCCGTCACGAACAGCTTTTTCGAGCGCCGCAACAACAGGTTCGGCAGGATGGAAGTCGGGCTCGCCGAGTTCAAGGTGAATGACGGATTTTCCCTGGCGCTCGAGCTCCTTGGCGCGCAGGTAGACGGAGAGAGCGCCTTCGCCGGTGAGGACTGAGAGTCGAGATGACAGGGGTCGCATGGGTGGTCCTTAGTTTACAACGGCGCGATGCTGCGCTTGGGCGCCGTAGGAACTGACTGCTGGCGATACATCGGCGCCACGTCACTTTGGCGCTGGCGTGATCGGGATGCGCAGGGCGTCCACGAAGCGCGGAAACAGTTCGAATGCGGAGGCTGCCGCGATCAGTTCGACGATCTGCGGGGCGGTGAAATGCTGCTTCAGATCCGCGAAGAATTCGTCGTTAATCTCTACCGGCGATCGATGCAAGCGATCGGCGGCGCCAAACCCGAGCTTTTCGGCGTCGGTAAACGGGCCGCTTTCGTAGTCGCCCTTGGCTGCGGCGATCTGCTGCTGGCTCGCGCCTTTCTGCTGGGCTGAGAGCGTGTGCGCGCGGATGGCGTATTCGCTTCCGAGCAGCAGCGAGAGTCGCGTTGCGATCAGTTCTTTGTAGAAGCCGGGAAGTGCGCCATCACTGAGCAGGGCCTTGAGGTATCCGGCGGTGGCCACTGCGAGCGCCGGAGTATGCGCCAGGGTCTTGAACATATTGGGTACGACGCCCCGCGTCTTCTGCAGGGCGTCGTAGACGTTGGCGACTTCCGGAGTGACCTGATCCCGCTCCAGGAGCGGGATGCGAGACGGGCTTGTTCCCTCGCTCACTAGAATGCGTACCTCAACTGGAACTGGATGAGACGCGGGGTACCGACGGTGCTGAAGATCTTGCCGAACGCGCCGGGGTTCTCCACGTCGTTGAAGGCCGGGTTGGCGAAATTCACGTGATTCCAGATGTTGAAGAAATCCGCCGTGAAGCGAAGACTCTGACGCTCGGTCAGGCGGAAGTTCTTGATGAGAGAGAAATCCCAGTTCTGCTGGAACGGGCCGCGGTAAATGTTGCGGCCGAGATTGCCGAAAGCAGTGGTGCACCCGGCCTGGGTCGGGTCTTCGTCGCAACCGAGCGTTGGATCAGCGAAGGGCGCCTTGGTGAAATTGGCCGGGTTCAGATAACCATCGATCCGAGAATGGATGTCGCCGGACGTCAGGCCTGCTGGAATGGAACCGCCATCCACGAGCTGGGCTCCGAGTGTGGCGGAGGCGAGGCCGGGCCCGAGGTAGGCAGTACCCGCCGCGGAATCAGTAACAGAGAAGGGCGTCCCAGACTGGAAGATGGTGATGCCACTGATGGCCCAGTCTCCGAGGAGCGTCCGCTGGAGGCCGCTGGCTTTCGAGAAGAACGGCAACTCGTAACGATAGCTGACGGTCACCCGATGGGTGCGGTCATAGTCGGAAAGTCCCCGGGAGAATCTCAGATCGCTCTCATCGTTGAATGCGGTGTTCAGCGCCGTGTTTCCGCTGGATGTGGCATCGGTCGAGCGGGAGAATGTGTAGGCACCCTGGAAGTATCCCGCACCCCAGCGCCGCGAAACCGTGGCCTGGAACGAGTGGTAATGTGCGTAGGCATCGTTGGCGAATAGTTGCATGCCGCTGTAGCCGTTCACACCCAGCAACGTTGAACGAGCCGGGCCATTGGCCACGGTGCTCGAAGTAATATCAACCGGACCATCGCTCGTCTGCACGGTCAAATGGTGGTCCTGCGTCGCGAGCTGAGCCTGCACGTTGGTTCGCGTTTCACGCAGATGGATTGCATGGCTGCCGACATACCCCAGTTCGACTACCCACTGTTTTCCCAGTTCTCGCTGAATGGTGAGGTTCCATTGTTGTGTGTTCGGCACAACAAAGTGCCGCGGCACCGCGAGAGCAAAGAGGAATTGTGATGGAACGACTCCCGGACTGCCGTCCGCACAGGCAATATCAGGGAATGCGTCGGTACCGTTCGAAAAGCCGGTAATGACACCGAGACATGGCAGGAAGCTGCCATCGATCGCGCTGGTGCTTGCTTCTGGCAGGCCGTTCGGGTTGGGGTTGGGTGGGGCTGGGCATCCTGGAGTCGGTTGGGGATCGATCTTGAAGAATGTTGCCAGGCATCCCGGGGGTCCAGGGGCAAAAGCAATGGGCAATATCGGAGCTTGAAATGACAGTTGGTCGACGGTGCCGACATCCTCCCGCACGTAGTAAATGCCATAGCCGCCGCGAACGGTGGTGTTGTGGCGTCCGAGCACATCCCATGCGAACCCGAACCGCGGCCCGATGCCGGTTGAGTATGCATTCCTGAGGGTCGTGTCACTGCCCCGGCCGGTCATGCCGTCAACGCCGAGCTTGTTGGCACAACCGCCATAGATGAGCGGGTATTGACCTGAGTTGGCAAGGTCAAGATCGAAATTGCCAATGTGGCAGAGCTGATCGTAAAAGGCGCCAAGGACCTCGGTCCGTAAACCGAGGTTCAGGGTGAGATCCTGGGTGGCCTTCCAATCATCCTGGGCAAAGAAAGAGAAGTTGTTGTTCCGGTATTTGTGGTTGTAAACCCCGCCCCCACCAAAGCTGAAGTCCGGGGCACCCATCAGCCACTTCTGGAAATCAGTAAAGACCGGGCCGTTCGGGTCTGTGTTCAGAGGCCCCTGGACGAAGAACAACTGTCCGTTGAACACTTGTGGAAACTTCTTGTCCAAATTGACGCGCGCATATTCGCCGCCCAAGCGAAACGTGTGCTTGCCACGCACCCAGCTCAGCGTCTCGACAAAGTTGTAGTTGTTTTGTGTCTGGAACTGGTCGGCGGGCGGCGTCGGCCCGATCTGGAAACCCGAACTGCCAAGGGTGAACTTATAGATTGAATCAGTGATGTTATTGGTGGGTCGATCAATGCCCACGGCGGTGGCGGTAACGCCGGCAGGCGGGATGTTGATCAGGCTGTTATTGATCCGAACGAATCCAAAGCGAAGATCGTTAACGATAGTGGGAGAAAACAGGTGAGTCTCGGCAATACTCAGGAAACGATCATTCACAGGAAGGTCGTATGGAAAGTTCAGGTCGGTCGCGCTGATGCTGCTGGCTAATGTTCCTCCAAGGGACGCCTGCAAACCTCCAGCGCCGAAGGGGAGAACGGACTCAGCGTTCGAGAAGAAGAAGCGAGCCGCGACCTTGTCATTGCCGCCATTGAATTCCCTGTCCCAGTTGGTTGTGAACTGGTCGTCCGTATATTTGCCCGGTTTGCTGACAATGAACTGAGCACTCTGAGACGTCCCGTCGAACTCTCCCACAGAAGGAAAGAGGTAACCGCCAGGCGTATTTCCGAACTGGTCGCTTTGAATCAGAAGAAGTTTGTGGATCACCGGGTCAATGCTGGGCACGCCAAAAGCATCCTCGAGAGCGCCATCCAGGCTCTCATCGTCTCGAGTGGACGGCAAGACGGGAAGCGTCGAACTGATCGTAGTACCCGGTGACAGGCCGCTGCGCTGACGCGTGCCCTGATAGTTCACGAAGAAATAGCCCAACGGGCCCAGCGGGCCACCCAAACTGGCACCAAAAATATTCTGCTTCACGGTAGGACGCGCCTGTCCTGCGCGATTCAAAAAAAACTCATTTGCATTGAGCACGTCGTTGCGGAAGAACTCGTAGGCGTCGCCGTGAAAGCTCTTGGCGCCGGATTTCAGAATGGCGTTGACGTTGCCGCCGCTGTTGCGCCCCTGACTGGCGTCGTAGAGGGAGGTCTGGACTTTGAATTCCTCGATGACGTCGGGATTCGGCAGCGGTACGTTGGTCGACTGCGAAACGTTGTAATCAGTCGCGCTGATGCCTTCGATCAGGTAGTTGTTATTATCCTCGCGCTGGCCATTGACGATGACGCGGGCGTTGCCGCGCCCGAGTTGGGCCGAAGCATTCAACTCACTCTGCGCGCCGGTCGACAGGGTCAATAGCTGCTGGAAGTTCTGGGTCGCAAGCGGCAGTTCGCGGATCGTTTGTTCTTCGATCGCCTGACCGGTGGCTGCAGTGGTCGTCTCAACCGTCTGCACCGTGGCTTGAACTTCGACTTTCTCCATGACCTTGAGCGGGGCGAGTTTGCCCGTGAGGCGCGTTGTTTCGGTGATGCGGACGACGATGTCGGTGAAGTTGCCTTCGTTGAAGCCAGCGGCGGCGACTTTCACCGTGTAAGTCGCGACCGGCAAAAGCGGGGCGGTGAAGGCGCCATTGGCATCGGTCTTCACGGTACGGGCGACAGCGCCGGTGTCCTGGTTGATGATCTGAACCTGCGCGCCGGCCACGACCGCGCCGGTAACGTCCTGAATGGTGCCGCTGATGGCGCCGGTGGCGCCGCCCTGCGCTGCCGCCAGTCCGGTCAGAAGCAAAGCGATCCACGTGAGACTCGCTAAGGATTTAACTCTCGACATGTACACTCCTCCCTCAAGTAGGCTTCGGCCCCATGCAACTGCAAATTGATCGCTCGGTTTAGAGATTGGCATCAGCCCGAGCAGCGTCATCGCAGGCCGGCCGGTTCTTATCGTGTCGTAGCTTCACGACAGATGCTCGTCCTTACCTCGATGTTCCGCATGCGCTCGCCTATCTTTCCATTAGTGCAGAAAGAACGCTGAAGGTCGTGTCAGGAATGGCGAAAAGCTTAATTGAAAACAACAAACGTTGCAAGAGTGCAGGCAGGTTCGTCTGCGCAAGATGGGTCGTGTCCGGCGGACATATCATCATGGAGCAATTCAAGCTGAGTTCCTATGTTTTCCTGGAAATCCTCTACAAACCTTTGTAGAGGCCGCCGTCCACGAGGATCGTCTGCCCGGTAATGTAGGAGGCACGTTCAGAAGCAAGCCAAACGATGGTGTCGGCCAGTTCTCGGGGTTCACCCAAACGTTTTAGTGGGGCGTCGGCGGCCCAACCGTCGAAGATTTCTTTCTCACTCATGTTCGACGCAGTGGAGCGGCTTCGCGCGAGCTCCTTCAGGCGGTCCGTCGCGGTGAAACCGGGGCCGACGTTGTTGACCAGAATGCCGTCTTTGCCGAATTCATTGGCCAGACTCTTCACGAGCCCTACGACCGCTGCTCGCACTGCATTGGAGTACACCAGGTCAGCCACTGGTTGTTTTGTGGTGACCGACGTGATGGTGATGATGCGTCCCCACTTCCGTCGCTGCATGTGAGGAATGACAGCATGGGCGAAGTAGACCGTGCTCATGAAATTGAGATCGACGGCGCGCTTCCACTCTTCGATGGTGGTGGCGAGAAATCCTTTGGCGGGCGGACCGCCGGCGTTGGTGACACAGATATCAACGCTGCCGAACTTCGCGGCGACCGCGCTGACGAAATCGCCGACAGCACGAGCATCGGTCACGTCCAGCGGTTCGGCCATGACTTCGGCTTTCTGTTGGCGGCGGATGTTCTCCGCGGCCGCATTCAACGCTTCCTTATTCCGCGAGCACATAGCGACGCGGCAGCCTTCGGCAGCAAAGGCTTCTGCTGTCGCCCTGCCCAGCCCTTGACTGGAAGCGGCCACGATGGCCACTCGATTCCTTAAACCTGTGTCCATAGATCGTGCCAGCGCGGTGATTATAAAGCGCTCCCACCCACTTGTCGCGCGCCTTGCCGCTGGCGGGCAGCACAGGTAGTCTTATTGGGATCCGCTTTGCCCGAGGGAAACCATGGGATCTGCCCGCTATATCTGGATTGACGATTCGCTCAAGCCTGCCAGCGAAGGCGTGGTGCCGTTTCTGAGTGCCGGAGTGCAGTACGGCTTCAGCGTGTTCGAGGGGATCCGATGTTACGCCACCGATCTAGGGCCCGCAATATTCCGGCTCAACGAACACGTTGAACGACTGCTCGATTCGGCGCATATTGTCGGCTTTCGCGAATTGCCGGTCGATGCCGACCAAATCAGCGCGGCGATCAACCAGACCATCGCGGCGAATGAGTTTTCGGCGTGCTACATCCGGCCAATGATCTTTCTTGACGGCGCGCTCAGTATGACGGTGGAAGCGGGCAAGCCGCGCTTCATGGTGGCGGTATGGGAATGGAAGGCGTTTCTCGGCCCCGAGGCTAAGGAGAGAGGGATACGCGCTAACATTGCGTCATTCACGCGGCACCATCCCAACATCATGATGACCAAGGCCAAGGTGTCGGGAAATTATGTGAGTTCCATCCTGGCAAAGACCGAATCGCAGCGGGCTGGATTCGACGAAGCCATCATGCTTGGACCGGACGGCTACGTGGCCGAGTGTACCGGGGAAAATCTGTTTGTGGTACGCAACGGTTCGATCTATACAACGCCACGCGCAGGGATTCTTGAAGGCATTACGCGCGACAGCCTGGTTACGCTGGCTCGCGACCTTGGCTATAGCGTGATCGAAGAACCGATCTCGCGCGACCAGCTCTACATCTCCGACGAAGTGTTTGTGTGCGGAACGGCGGCGGAAGTTATTGCGCTGCGCGAGATTGATTTTCGCACCATCGGCAACGGTAAGACTGGCCCGGTGGCGCGAGCGCTGCAGCAGGAATTCGACAGGTTGGTCTCCGGACGGCACGCTCGATCGAAGGAATGGCTGGCCCCGGTGCCGGCGGCCGTACGCGCGTAGGGGTTCCTCGGCTCGTGGTGATAAAGAGGAAAAACCTGAACGGCTACGGACACGAGAGTTCACTAGGGACCGCGCATCGATGCGCAGGTTGAGATCGCTAAGGGGACTATCCGTATGAAGAAACACGAATTTCATCAGGAGACCGAAGCGGTGCGTGGCGGCACGAGCCTGCACAAGAAGAATGGTCCGCTGGCCACGCCGATCTATCAGACTTCGACGTTTGAAGTAACGGATTCGCAGGAGCAGGTGCGCGCCACTGAGACCGACCGCTTCTACACGCGTTACGGGAATCCGACGCATTCGGTGGCGGAAACGGCGATCGCCGAACTTGAGGGCACGGATGCGGCACTGCTGTTTTCTTCCGGCATGGCAGCGATCACGACGTCGATTCTCTCGCTGGTGAAGGCGGGCGATCACATCGTGGCGCAGCGCGACATCTATGGCGGCGTGACAAAGTTCCTTTCGCAGTGGCTGCCGGCTTTCGGGGTTGAGACTACGTTCGTCGACACGAACGACATCGAGCAACACGAGCGCGCCATCCGGCCCAATACGAAACTCATTCACATCGAATCGCCGACGAACCCGACGGTGAAGATCGTCGATCTGGAGAAGATTGCAGCGCTGGCGAAAAGGCACGGGTTGACTACGACGATTGACGCGACATTTTCCACGCCGGTGAATTGCCGTCCGGCCGAGTGGGGCATCGACCTCGTGCTGCATTCGGGGACGAAGTATCTGGGCGGACACGCCGATATCATCTGCGGGGTCGCGGCGGGGCGGCGGGAATTGATCGAACAGATCCATCACGTACGCACGACGCTCGGCGGCTGCATGGACCCGCACGCCGCGTTCCTGCTGCTGCGCGGGATCAAGACGCTGGCAGTCCGGGTGCAGCGTCACAACGAAAACGCGCTGCGCGTCGCGGAATTCTTGAGCCGGCATCCGAAGGTCACGCGGGTTCACTATCCGATGCTCAAGGGAAGCCCACATTACGACCTGGCGAAGAAGCAGATGGCGGGTGCGGGAGGCGTGGTCAGTTTCGAAGTCGATGGCACGGGCGAAGACGCGTGCCGGGTGAGCGAGTCGCTGAATCTCTTTACGCTGGCGCCGAGCCTGGGCGGTGTGGATTCGCTGGTGTCGATCCCGGTGCTGACTTCGCACGCCATGATTGATCCGGAGTTGCGTCGCAAGATGGGAGTAACGGAGCAGATGATCCGACTGTCGGTCGGGATCGAGAATGCGGATGACCTGATCGCGGATCTGGAGAAGGGGCTGGTTGTGCTGACACGGAAACGCGAGCGGGTGGAAGTGGGATAAAACTGGTTTCAGAGTTTCAAGGTTTCAGAGTCTGAAGAGAAACTGCGAACCTCCACAATAGAGCTGGAAAAGAAAGATCCTGGCCTCTTAAGAGGCCAGGATCTTTTTGTTGGGCAGAACTGCAGTTAGAACATGAACTTCAATCCCAATTGCAGAATTCGCGCGTTGTGGGCGGTGGAAACGTACAGGAATCCATCGCTCCCAAACGTGTTGTTCCCGGCACCGCCAGCGGAACCGGAATCGCCGGCGATACCTTGCCATTGGGTGTGGTTGAAGATGTTGTAGGCTTCCGCGCGGAACTCTAAGCCCATGCTCTCCTTGATCGCAAAGTGCTTGAACAGGGACATATCGAAGTTTGTGCGGCGCGGGTTGCGCAGCAGGTTGCGAGGCGCAGTCCCGAATGTCAATCCTCGGGGGGCAGCGAATGCGTCTGCGTTGTAGAACTGCGGACCAAAATTCTCGAGCGGAACCTGCGGGAAACCCGAGTTGGGATCGCCCACCAGATCCGGGCGGGAACTCGAGCCTAAGCCATTCGCTACGCCGGCGTTGTCCGTGGAGACAACCGCACTGAACGGCGACCCTGTCTGTATCGTTGTGATCCCGGAGTACTCCCATCCGCCGAGGATCTTGTTCGCCAGGCCCTGGCCCTTAAAGAACGGAAGATCCCAAACGTACGAGAAGGTGAAGATGTGGCGTTGGTCGAAGTTCGAACTGGCGCGGTTCGAAGACGGATTGTAGGAGTTCACGAAGCTGCCATCGAACCGGTCGGAGGAGTCGTCAATCGAGTGACTCCATGTGTACGCCGCACTCAGGTTCAACTGGCCCACGTTCCGTCGGACTGAAGTCTGCAACGCGTGATAGATCGACGACGCGGCATATTCCAGGTGGTTGATGTCGCCGTATCCGGGGAATGGACGGAACAGATCCGGGTTGGCGCCGCAGGCGGCGACAGCCAGGTTGATTGCAGCCTGCCCAGTGATCTGATTTCCATCCACGGTAATCGGATCAGCACTGCAATCGGTATTGAATGTGGCCGACGTGGGGTCCGTGTCAATGAACTCGTGCTGTCCATACGGGTTGAGAGAATCAGGAAGGGGAAGGATTTGATTGAAGTTGGTTTGACGGTTCAGGTGTGTCCCCTTGCTGCCCACATACGAAACCGTCGCAACGGTGTTCTTGATCACTTCGTGCTGCACGTCAAAGTGCCATTGTTGGATGTAGGGCCACCTTGCCTTGGTGGGGATCGCATTTACGCTCAAAGGAAGTTGGGTATCTTCGCTGAACCCCACTCCAATGTTCTCGTAGTTGTTGATGTTGTCTGCAGCGCCGGTAGTGAAGTTCTGTTGCACTGCGTTGGCCAGCGGAGGAGAGTTCTCCAGAGACTCGGTGTTGCCCTCATTGCCATTGGCATGTTCATAGAAGATGCCGTAGCCGCCGCGAACCGCAGTTTTGCCGTTGCCGAACACATCCCAAGCAAATCCAATACGGGGCGCCCAATTCCAGAGGTGTCCTTTCATACAACTGACCGGTACCCCCGAGGTGACGCCGCACTGCACCATGCCGTTGGGCAGGTTGGTAATGGAGACCGGTTGACTGGGGTCGGTTCCCAGACCGGTGACCGTGCCATCGTCATTGACCGTCGTCTGGCCAAACACATAGCGCGCGGGATCAAAGTTAAATGCCTGCTTCTGTTTTTCTCGATATGTTCCGAAGAGACTCAAGCGCACGCCCAAATTCAGGGTGAGCCGGTTCGTTACGTGGAAATCGTCCTGAAAGTACGGTTCCACGATTTTGTAGCGGTTGTAGTACTTCACGAACTTATCTTGTTGTCCGAAGCTGGAGACATAGCCCATCAGGAGGTCGGCAAAGGCGTTTCCGCTGGAAACCCCGCCCGCGGAAGCATCGAAAGTCAGGTAACCAGGAATTGAGCCGGGACCCAGTTCTCCACCGAGTTCGTTCTTCTGACCGAACGCCGCGTAAGCGCCGAATTGCAGATTGTGCTTGCCGATGATTTTGCTGACGTTGTCGCGGTAGGTGTAGGTCGGATTCGAGTTGTAGGTACCTTGCGGAATGTACCCGGGATCCTGTCCGAAGCCGCCATCATAAGCATCTCCGACGAGATTGATGCCGGGGATAATTCCATGGCCATTGCCGCCGAACAGGTCGCCGATGGTCATGCTTTCCGGACGCTGCCAGGCGCCAACGTTGCTCAGAATGATGTGGTCGGTGGTGTAGCTGAACACGAATTCGTTCAGAAGTGTGGGTGAGAAAGTAGAACTGAGGCGAGACACCAGGCTCACCCCTGGTCCCTTAAACGCGGTCTGGATGGTGGGGAAACTCCCCGCATTCGTCCAAAGGGGCACAGGCGTCACTGTATCCCAGGAATCGTGGATGTAACGGAATGTCAGCCGCTGGTTGTCGGTGAGGTTGTGATCGATCTTGATTAATTCTTCGCGCCAGTTCGTGGGCGAACTCGGCGACGCAATGAAGCGCGAGTCCAGACCTGTTCCCGTGGTCGGTTCGGGGATCAACGCCAGCAGGGCCTGCACGTTCGGATCGTTGGGGTTGAAACCAACCGTGGTGAGGTCAGAAACGGAGCTATCCCCGATGAACGGACAGGAGCCGTCTCCATCACACTGGTCGGAAAAGTCTCCGGCCCGTTCTTCGAGCGACGGCACGGCGGCATTGAAGTCCTGCCCAGGCACGCGATCGCGCCGCCATTCCTGCGACCAGAAGAAGTAGGTGTGGTTCTTCCAGATCGGACCGCCGATCGTGTATCCGAAGTCGTTCTTCTTGTAGGGCGGGACGCTCGACTGGAAATAGTTGCGGGCGTTGAACGCGTCATTCCGCACAAACTCGTACACGTTGCCGTGGAACGCATTGGTGCCTGATTTGGTCGCGACTTCAACGGTGCCCGATCCGTTGCGGCCATACTGGGCGCCGTAGTTGGACGTAAGCACCTTGAACTCTTCGATGGCTTCGAGACTGGGGTACACGTTCAACGTGTTGTTGCTGCCGTTGTCCATGTTGTCGCCGCCGTCGAGCTCCCAGTTGTTGTATTCGACGCGGCCGCCGTTGATGCTGAAACTCACATTGCCGTATACGCCGACGGTGCCTTCGTCCTGTCCGGTCTGATTGCTGACTCCGGGCACCAGGGTCACTAACTGGGTAAAGTTGCGTCCGTTCAGCTGAAGCTGGGTAATTTCTTTTCCGGTGACGGTGCCTGCGAGATCGGACGACTGGGTCTCGACCTGCGCCACGGTTTCACCTTGAACCGTGACTTCTGTGGTGGCGGCGCCGACTTGCAGCGAGACGTCGACACGAGCCTTCTGGGCAACTCGCAGTACTACGGCGGTGGCCGTGAACTTCTTGAAGCCTTGAGCGGTCACTGTGATGTCGTACGACCCCGGAGGCAAGGCCGGCATCGAGTATTCGCCGTCGGAGTTGGTAGTAGTTTCGCGCGTGATCCCGCGATCGGCGGCCGAGACGGTGACCTTGGCGTTGGCAACAGTGGCGCCGGTGGCGTCACGCACTGTACCGGTTACCGACGCGGTGTCCTGGGCGCGGAGGAGTGTCGTCGAGAACAGTCCAAGGACAAAAACGATTGTGCACAGAGTACGCAATTTCATAGGTGGCTCCCTGAAACCGTAGGCAGATTCAAACTCTGAGTTGCCATCCCCGAGTTTCGTGGTGCTTTCGCTTGCGCCGGCCATCCTGCTGGCGAAAAGCGCAAAATGCCTTTATTAAAACGTGTCAATAGTGCGTCAGTTGTTCCCCCATGTCAAGTCAAAAGGGGGTAATGTTTTCGGTGTCGGAGACTACTTCAGGCTCCTTGTGGACTCACGCACGATCAGGTCAGGTACCACTTTGCGGTGCGTCGCGCGGGCGGTTTTCTTTTCCAGCCCGGCGTTGATGGCTTCGACCACGATCGTGGCGGCAGCGGCGCCCATGGCTTCCATCGGCTGTCGAACTGTCGTGAGGGCCGGCGAGTAGATCGCGGCGGGAGCCACGTCGTCAAAGCCGATCACAGAACACTGCTCCGGCACGCGGACGCCTGCCTTGGCGAGAGCGCGGATGGCGCCGAAGGCGGTCATGTCGTCGAAGGCCATCAATGCCGTGAACGGGCGGCGGCGGTGCAGAAGCTCCTGGGTCAGCTTGAATCCGTCTTCGAAACTGGAAAACGGGTCGCGCGATTCGGGCAGATCGAGAATCAGCTTGGGATCGAGTTCAAGATTGTGCTCACGGGCCAATGTCCGCACTCCTCGCCAGCGGGGTTCGGTATCCGACAATTGGCGCGGCCCGCGGATGAAGGCGATTTTGCGATGTCCGAGCGAAAGCAGGTGCTCGAGAGCGGCGCGGGCGCCTTCCGTGTTATCCACGATCAGCGAACTGATGTTGTCGCTCTTGAGCTCGCATCCGACAATGGCCGTGGGAATTTTGCTTTTCTCGATATCGGCCAGCACGTTGATGTCGAGAAAAAGCCAGTTGGCGAGCACGACCAGTCCTTCGATACGGCGGTCGAGCAGCATTTCCAGATAACGCTCGAAACGGCTGCGCTCGTTGTGCACGTCCGTCAGGATGGGCAGAAACGACGACTGATAGAGCGCGTTTTCCATGCCACGCAACACCAGCGTGCAGTAGGGGTCGGTCATGTCGAAGACCATGACCCCAACGGTGTGGCTGCGGCGGCTGCGAAGCGAGCGCGCAAACAGATTGGGACGATATCCGAGCTGCGACGCGGCGCGCTGAATGCGGCTCTTGGTCGTATCCGGGATGTAGCGTGCCAAGGGCGCGTTATTGAGGACGATGGAGACGGTGGCGGACGAGAACCCGCTGCGCTCGGCAACGTCGCGAATGGTCACGGCCGCGGGAGCACGTTTGCGTGCGGATTCGGGCCGCTGGCTCGCGGCCGGGTGCGTCGGCTTGGAAGGTTTCGAGTCAGACGCCATGGACGCCTTGAAATTGCGGCTCTTGCTGGCGGACACTACCAGTACAGTGGAACGAGTGTCAAGAACGAGTGTGGTCCGAGTCCTGCTTGTATTGGCGCTTATTTCCGCAATGGGAATCGCAGCACAGGAACCGGCCCATGCCGGAGCGACTGTGTCCGGGGCGGAAAATCCTCAGAAGATTTTTGCCGCCGGAGAGGCTGCTCTCCGCGAAAACCGGCTGGACGAGGCCGAGCGCGAATTTCGGCAGGTGCTGGCCGTCGACCCGAAGGCCGCGGCGGCTTACGCCAATCTGGGCGTAGTCCATATGCGGCGCAAGCAGTGGCAGCAGGCGCTGGCTGACCTTCGCAATGCGGAAAGACTGGCGCCTTCAGTCGCCGGAATTCGGCTGAATATTGGTCTGGTGTATTTTCGTCAAAACGACTATCTGGCGGCCATCAAGCCGTTCGAAGCGGTGGTGCGGCAGGTGCCCGATTCCTACCAGGCACGGTACCTTCTGGGACTCTGCTATTTCTTCAACGATCGCTGGACCGATACGGTCGCCACACTGGAGCCGTTGTGGGGGCAAGCCTCTGATCAACTGAATTATCTTTACGTGCTCGGACTCGCCGCCGAAAAGACGAAGCAATCGGCGCTGCAGGACAAGGCGTGGGGCCGACTGGTTGAAGTCGGGCAGAACTCTCCGGAATTCCGCCTGCTGATGGGCAAAGCTCACCTGAATCGCGGCGAATATGACGATGCGGTGCAGGAACTGGAAGCGGCGGCCAAGGGCGATCCGAAATTGCCTTTTGTTCACTTCAACCTCGGCCTGGCGTATCTCAAGAAACAGGAGTACGAACGCGCGCGGTCCGAATTTCAGCAGGATCTCGCGCTTGCGCCCGATGCAGCTTTCACCTACGAGCAGTTAGGCAATGTCGAAGCGATTCTGCAGAACGATGACGAGGCAGCGAAGAACTATCGCGCGGCGGTGAAATCCGATCCACGGCTTTCGAACGCGCACATGGGACTGGCGAAGATCGAAGAGCGGCGGAAGAACTACGGAGCAGCCCTGGCAGAACTGGACCAAGTGGTCCGGCTGTCGCCGGGGGATTCGAGTGCCCGCTATCTGCGTGGGCAGGTGTTGGTTCGCATGGGCCGCGAAAAAGAGGGACGAGCAGAACTGGCGGCGGCGGCCAAGGTGCTCAATCAGCAGCGCGCTGCCCGGCAGAAGGAACTGGAAGGAGAACCGGTTCCGAGCCCGGAACTGGCCCGGGAGCCGGAATCAAAGTAGCCGCCGGCTGGGTGTCGCCTGAAACCGGCGAATCTGCCTTCGTCTCCTCAACCAGGCCCCGCGGCCGGTTTCCCCGGACGTACTGCCACAACTTCTGCGGCCAATATCGATCCATACACGGGCGCTCGATGAGCAGGAAGAACGCGCCGCAGAGAAGCAGGACGATCGGAACGGTCAAGACGATCTGCAGGGCATAGTACAACCAGAAGCTTTGCCCAACATGGACGGATCGAGTGAGGTGGCCGGCAGCAGCAATCACCAAAGAATGAAACAGGTAGATGCTGTAACACATTCCACCAATGCTGGTGACGATGGGATGGCTGAAGATGGCGGAGCAGATCCGGCCGCGAAATGCCGCCAGGTACAAACCCACAATCATGAATGGGAGTAAGACATGGCTGGCGTTGTTTCCCAGCAGCCAGACGAGCGGCCATCCGCAGAGGGCGAGCAGGTCCCAGGACAACGACGGTTTCCATTCGCGCGGGGTCAGATACAAATCGCAAAGCAGGAAACCGGCCAGGAAGAACGCAAGGTAGTAGACGATGGAGTACCGCAGCGAAGGAATGGGATAGAGCGTGCTTCCCACCAGCCCCACACCGACCATTAGCGCCGCAATCACGGATCTCCGGATGACTGGGTTGGCGATTGCAAAGAGCAGCGCGAGCAACGGCACGAGCAGGTAGAACTGGATTTCGATTTCCAGCGACCACGCAACCCCATTCACTGGACGATTGAACGCGCCAAAGACCAGGTTGTGAAGGTAGGCAAAGCTGGCGAGCAGGTGCGGGCCCATCTCGCTCACGCTTCGGTGCCCCATGATGATCTGGTCGGCCGCCCATACGAACAGACTGATGAAATACGGCGGCTCCAAACGAGTCAGGCGTCGCAGGAAGTATTGCTTCAGGTCGACCTTCGCAGTTTGCCGCAGGAAATGTGAGGCGAACGGGATTCCCAGGATGAATCCACTGATGGCGAAGAACAACTCCACCCCGCGCTTCGGCAAATCAGGATGGAACGTTTGGGGAGCGGGGATGATTCCGTTCTCGAACGTGGCGTAGACGTGAAAGAGAACAACAGACGCAATCGCGACGAAGCGTAATCCATCGATCTGAGCGATGAAACGCCCCTGGGTCGTGATGCGTCGGAACTGCAGCATTGGTTCGGTTCGGACCAGAATAGCACCGTTCTGTCGGCGCAAAGATCTTGCCGATGCAGGGCGCTAGGCTTGCATGCACTCCAGAATCTCCGCTTCGCTCAAAGTGTGGTCACTCGATTTGGCGCGGCGGTAGATGCGTTCGACCAGTTCGTCGGTAACCGGCAGGCCTCGGCGTTCCAGCCAAAAATGAACGTTCGATTTTCCGCTCATGGGGCCGATGTCAATCACCTGCTCAAGTCCGAACACGTGCGAAGGCACTCCGGAATACACCGTGTTCGCCAGCACGACGTCTTTCTTTTTATAGGCTTTGATGACCGCGGCTGCATGCACGCCGGTGGCAGTGCGGAAGGCGTCATCGCCGACTACCGGGTAGTTCACTGGTATCGGAACGCCGGTAGCTTCTGAAACGGCCTCGCAGTAGTGCTTCAGCTTCGTGAGATCCTGCTGATCCCAGGGCGCGATGCCCATGAGTTTGAGGTTGACGAGCATCTGATCCATCTGCGTGTTGCCGACACGTTCTCCGATGCCGAGAGCCGTCGCATGCACACAATTGGCGCCTGCCACCAGCGCCGCCATGGCATTGGCGGTCCCGAGGCCACGATCGCAGTGGCCGTGCCAGTCCACGCGAATTTTCTCCCCGGACGGCTTGACGACTTCTTCCAGGACGAACTTGACCAGCGCGACCGTACCCATGGGCGTGGCGTGTCCGGCAGTGTCGCAGAGCACGATGACGCGCGCGCCGCAGTTGATCGCAGTCGAGTAGAGACGTTTGACCATTGCCGGATCGCAGCGCGTCGTGTCCTCGGTGACGTACATGATTTCAAGTCCGAGCGACACGGCACACTTGATGGCTTTTTCGGTGGTCTGGAGCAGGAAGTCGTCGGTCCAACCTTCGGTGTAACGGCGGATCGGGCTCGATCCGAGAAAGGTCGCCGCCTGAATGGGCAAGCCGGTTTTCTGGACGATCTCGGCAATCGGGCGAATGTCATTTTCGTGGGTACGGGCGGCGCAGTTCGCCTGGATCGTCAGCTTGTGATGGACGATTTCCTTCGCCAATGCGGTGACGTGTTCGACGGCGCGCGGACCCGCTCCGGGGAGGCCGAGATCGAGCGAATTGATACCGATCGCCTCCATCAGGTGCAGGATTTCGATCTTCTGCTCGATGGTGGGGTCGCGCACCGAGGGTGACTGCAAGCCGTCACGCAAGGTCTCGTCGTTGAGGAGGACGGGGCCCGGTGGCCGCAAGGACTGCGGATAGAGCTGATTCCAATCGTAGATCAATTCAGAGACATTCATGGGGTGTGCGGACATTCTTATCCGCTCAAGGCAGCGGCGTGCGATGCACCTCTTTGGATCAATGAACTCGGATTGCTCCCCACTCGAGCGAGCTTACGCTTTCTTCTCTTCTTTCGGCGGCACTGTAATGCCAAATACCGACAGCTGCCCGTGCCCGGCAACGTTCACCCCACTCGGATCATCAGGGCTGGGCAGATACAACGTCTGGCAGAACTCGCAGCGATAGACCTCGCGGTCCGCTCCCCAGGCTTTCTCCGCGCAACCACATTCCTGCTCGAGAACGTCGGAGGTGTAAAACCAGCGCTTCAGATGTCCGCCGCAGAATTTTCCTTTGTCGTTCTTCTCGTTGCAGGCGCGCTGGCCCGGCTTCTTGAGCTTGACTTTGTGATTGGGGAGTTGCGGGATTTTCGCCACGTGCGTGCTGACCGGTTCACCTGAAGCCACTGGGTTCTCCATACAGCCCTCAGCAATCAGGGCTGCTACGGCAATTCTACCGGGCTCGGAGCACAAGGCAAAGACAGGAACCTGCGAGCTACGTCTGGTCAGGGGAACTCCCTCTTGGGAGCGGCCTGGTCGGGTCCGACTCTCCCGGCCGTCATATCCGCCATGAAGTAGTTTTCGCCCTTGACGGGTGCGCCTCCCATGCGGCGCAGCATGGCGATCTGTCCGATGTGAGTGATGATGTCGGCTACCGGACCCTGGAACAGCTTTTCTTCGGGGACGTGGAGAGGTTCGCCCGACGCCAGGTAGTCGTCGAACTTCTTCAGCGCGGCAAAGAAGCGATCACATTCCTTGTCCCACGCCAGGGGCTTGGAGTTGTGCCACTCCTGCTTGCCGGCAGCGATGCTAAGGCCCCAATCCAGCAGGTCGCCGATGTGGGCGAGGATCTCCACCGGACTGCGCGTCGTCGGATGGCCGCAGTAGTTGGCGAAGCTGGCGGGCGCGTTGCGGATGGATTTGCCTCCGCGATAGGCGACGGTGGCCAGCGTGTGGCGTAAGAGGGCCCGGGCGTCGGACATGATTCAGTTCCTAGTTCTCAGTTCCTAGTTCCCAGTTCTCAGCTCTCGGTTCTCAGTGGTTACACTTCGCTTCCCGAAACCCGGTTGGCAGCACGACGGGTTCGATCTGAGAACTGAGAACCGGGAACTGAGAACTGCTTCTAGAGCTTTCTTCTCCACAGCGCGCCGCAGGAGCGCACGATGGCTTTCATCCTCTGGCGCAGTGGACGGGCGAAAATCATATCGAGAAACGATTCCATCTGCGGAGCGAGCCGGCCCCCGTAACCAAACCACCACGGCTTTTTGACGCGCGGCAGCAGATCGGTGTCGAGGTGTTTGACCCGCACCATTTCTTCTAATCCCCAGCGGCCGTGAGTGCGCCCGAGACCGCTTGACTTCATGCCGCCATGCGGGGCTTCGCTGATGCTGAAGCAGGAGAGGACGTCGTTGACCATCACTGTACCTGCCTGGATCTGGCGGGCGATGGCCTCGCCGCGTGAACGATCGCCCGTCCAGACGCTGGCTGCCAGTCCGTATTCGGAGTCGTTGGCCAGGCGGACGGCCTCGGCGTCATCGTGAAACGACGCGATGGGCAGCACCGGACCGAATGTTTCTTCACGCATTACGCGCATCTGCTGATCCACGTCGGCCAGCACGGTGGGTGCGTAGAAAGTGGGGCCCAGTTCGCGGAGGCGGAGTCCGCCGGTGAGAACACGGGCGCCATGGGCGCGGGCATCCTCCACGTGCGCTTCGACCAGGCGGACCTGCTGCTCGCTGATCATCGGCCCAATCTCGGTGGCGTCATCCATTCCATTTCCGACGCGCAGTTTGCGCGCTTTCCCGGCGCACAAGTCAACAAAGCGCGAATAGAGTTTCTCGTGCACGTAGCAGCGTTCGACCGAAAGGCAGGCCTGGCCGGCGTTGACGAACGCTCCCCAGACGGCGGCGCTGGAGGCGACATCGAGGTCGGCATCATCGAGCACGAGCATGGGGTCTTTGCCGCCCAGTTCGAGCACAACCGGCAGCAGACGCTCGGCCGCAACCTGGGCGATTCTGCGGCCCGTCCCGACGCTCCCGGTGAACACCAGTTTGTCGATATCGCTCTTGACCAACGCCGCACCCGTCGCGCCTTCGCCGGGCAAGACGTGGAAGACGTCTTCGGGGACGCCCGCTTCCCGTAACAGCGATTGCAGGGTGAGCGCAATCAGCAAGGTAAATTCGGAAGGCTTGAGCACGATGGCATTTCCAGCCACCAGCGCCGACATCACTTCGGTCGCGGGAATCGAAAACGGATAGTTCCACGGCGAGATGATGCCAATGACCCCGTAGGGCTCGCGCAGGATGCGTCCGGATTTGGCATTGACGGCAAGGTTGCCGTAGGGCAGTTTCTCATCGCGCAGCAGACTGAATGCGTGTTCGATCAGAAAACGGGCGGCATCGAGCACCACGAGCACTTCGGTGAGCAGCGATTCGACAAATGGCTTGCCGGCTTCCTGCGTGATGCGGCGCGCCACATCGTGCTTGCGTTCGAGCAACAGTTGCTGAAAACGGCGCAGCACCTTGACGCGATTGTTTACACCCCATGCGTTCCAATCCGGCTGGGCGGCGCGGGCGCGGGCCACGGCGGCGCGAACCTCGGTTGGCCCGGCACAGTCGAGTTCGCCCAGAACTTCGCCGGTCGCAGGATTGACCGAAGCAATGCGGGAAACGGCTAGTTGGACGTCGGCAGGCATCGCGCAACGACAGTTTAGATCAGCCGGACGTGGCGGGAAAGCAAGTTCAGCTATCAGTTTTTAGCTGTCAGCTTTTAGCCCTTAGCCTTTCGCTGTCTCTCCTCCACAGTCACGCTCGGAACCGGTCCATCGTACTCGACCGCGACCAGATACAGTCCATTGGGTGGGGCCGTCGGCCCTGCTGCTGATCGGTCTCTTGCCTGGAGAATGCGGCGGAAGTCGTCGCTGGTGAGAGTTCCTTTCCCGATAAGCAGGAATGTGCCTACGAGGTTACGCACCATGTGATGCAGAAAGCCGCTGCCGCGAACTGTATAGAGGAATTCGTCGCCGGTGCGGTTCCAACTCGATGAGAAGATTGTGCGCACGTTCGTTTCAGCGCTCTCCGTTTTGCCCAGTGATCCGCCGGGTTCTGCCTGGGCTTGGGCTGCGCCAGCCATCCGCTCGGCGCGTTCCGGATCGACTGCAGCGAATGAGGTGAAATCGTGTTCTCCAACAACCAGCGAAGCCACGGAAATCATCGGTTGCTCATCCAAGGGAAACGGGTAATGCCAAACGTAACGGGCCAGAAAGGGTGGGCAGACGGCACCACGGAATATCCGGTAGTGGTAGGTTTTGGCCCGGGCCGACTTGCGGGCGTGGAAATCGGCAGAAGCCTCGGTTACCTCAAGCACGCGGATTGCGGGCGGCAGGATGTCGTTCAAAGCCTTGGGCCAATTCTCAATCGGGATCGGCGACTCGGTCGGAAACGTCGCCACCTGGGCCAGGGCGTGCACGCCGGCATCGGTGCGGCCTGACCCCTGTGGCAGTACTTTCTCGCCGGTCAGGCGTCCAATAGCCGACGCCAGCGTGCCCTGGATGGTGGCATGTCCGGGCTGCACCTGCCAGCCGGCATACTCGGCGCCGTCGTAGGAGAGGATCAGTTTGAGATTGCGCACATGCTTTTTCGAGTCCTCCGGCGCGGGAGAGTCATCCATAAGATTTACAAAGTTTTACCCGCCCCGTCACAGAGGGGCTCGGGGTGCGTCAGCTATACTATTTCACTAAACGGTTAATGAAACACGATAGCCTTTTCAGCGGATGCGCGGAACTCTTACCCCGCGTTCTACGTATCACGAAACGTCCTGACGACCTCGTCCGTTCCTCTCAGGCCTGACTGATGGAGATGACACGAATGCAACGTACTAGTTTTGTGGTTTCCGCTTGCCGGCGGAGTGCTGCGCTTATTCTGGCCGTTCTCATGATGATTCCTGGCGCATGGGCGCAGGATAGTTCCTCCATGCCCAACGCGCCGTCGACGCAGGTGCAAAAAGCCATGCCGTCGTCGTCGCAACCGTTCGATCTCAAAGAGTATTCACAGCCGCGAGGACACTTTCCGAACTTTATTGCCCCCTACAGTCCGCGCACAGTTGCTGCCCCAAACCTGGCGAATACCACGCGGATCGACCAACTGATGCACGATGGCAAGCTCTATCTGTCGATGAGCGATGCGGTGGCATTGGCGCTCGAGAACAACCTGGACATCGCCATCGCCCGCTACAACCTGAACATCGCCGACACGGATATCTGGCGTGCCAAAGCCGGATCGTCGACACGCGGTGTAAATACCGGCCTTGTGCAAGGAACGCCTGGCGGCACTGGAACCGGCGTGGGGAGCACTTCGACGGGCGGCGGAGCCGGTGGTACGACGAGCGGCTCGGGCGGCGCTGGCGCCGGAACGGCTGGCTTGGTGACGTCTACCTCCGGCGTTGGAGCAGCGGTACCAAGCTTCGATCCCATCCTGACGGGTACTTTCCAGTTCGATCAGAACCGGTCGCAACAGTACAACCCTTTCAATGAGCCTTTTACGTCCTCTCACACCAACACGTGGAATTTCGGATATCAGCAGGGGTTTCACTGGGGCACAAATCTCACGGTTGGGTTTAACAATTCTCGACAGACCGTCAGTCCGCTCTCAGATTTCGGTGCCTTGAGCGCCGCCTTTAATACAAGTCTTCGGGCTACGGTCAACCAGCCACTTCTCTCGGGTTTCGGTTTCCTTCCCAATACTCGCTTTATCAAAATCGCCAAGAACAACCGTGAAATTTCCGATGTCGCGTTTCGGCTGCAGGTGATCACGACCGTCAACCAAATCCAGAATATCTACTGGGACCTGGTCAACGCATACGAGAACGTGAAGGTGCAGCAGGACTCTCTCACCCTCGCCCAAAAGACACTCTCGGACAATAAGAAACAGGTGGAGATTGGCACCCTGGCGCCCATCGAAGTCGTGCGCGCCCAGAGTGTGGTGGCAACGAACCAGCAATCGCTGATCGTGGCGCAAACTACTCTTCAGCTGCAGCAATTGCTGATGAAGAACGCTCTCAGCCGCACCCTGGTTGACCCTGTGCTGGCGGATGCTGAAGTGATTCCGACCGACATGATGTCCGTCCCCGAGAACGAGCCTGTCGTTCCAACGCAAGACCTCGTCAATCAAGCCCTTGGTCACCGCGCCGAACTCGCCGAGTCTCGCATCGACCTCACCAATCGCGACATCAACAGCCGTTCGGCCAAGAACGCCCTGCTGCCAACCCTGAATCTGTTTGCGTACTATCAGGGCTCCGGCGTGGGTGGCACCATCAATCCAAACTACGTCTGCTTACAACCCGATAACGGTATCTGCACCAATAACACTCTCCCGCCTAATTCTTACGGTTCGGCACTCAATCAACTCGTGGACTCCACCGCCCCCGACAAGGGCATAGGCCTTCAGCTCAACATTCCGCTGCGCAACCGCTCCGCCCAGGCTGACCAGGTTCGTGCGGAACTCGAATACCGTCAGGCCCAGATGCGTTTGCAGCAGCAGGAAAACCAGATTCGCATCGAGGTCCGTAACGCGCAGTTTTCGGTGCAGCAGAATCGCGCCAGCGTGGAGGCGGCCAAGGCTGCGGTGGAGCTGGGCAAACAGTCGCTGGATGCTGAACAGAAAAAGTACGCCCTGGGCGCCTCAACGACAACGCTCGTGCTTCAAAACCAGCGTGACCTGACGCAGGCGGAATCCAACCTGGTGGCCGCCATGTCGGCGTTTGAGAAGTCACGAGTCGAACTCGACCGCGCTACCGGCGCCACGCTCGACCGTCTGGGAATCCTGATGGGCGATGCCGAGCGCGGACAAGTCACCAAGCTGCCGAACGTCCCGTACGTAACGCCGCGGCCGGCTGAGCAACAGACACCGGTGAATCCGCCGGCACAGCAACAGCAGTAGTCGGTAGCCGGTAGTCGGTAACCGGTAATCGGTTGTCGGTAGTGAGTAAACGCTGGGACATTGGGCCCAGCGTTTTTTCTTGTGCCTGACAAAAGAGCTGCTGGTCACCAGCCACCCGCTCCAGCACTGGCTACCGGCTACCGGCTACTAGTATCCTTCCCCCGTGACGCTCTCGGTCGTCATCATCACATTCAACGAAGAAGCCAATATCGGGCGCACGCTGGCCAGCGTCCAGCCTCTCGTCACGACCCACGGCAGGTCGAACGACAATGAGATCATTGTGGTCGACTCCGGTTCTACTGACCGCACCGTCGAGATCGCCAAGTCCCACGGGGCCAAGGTCTTCGTTGAAGCGTGGAAGGGCTATGCGGCGCAGAAGAATTCTGCGATCGAAAAGGCGACAGGAGCCTGGATTTTGAGCCTGGACGCGGACGAAGCCCTCAGCGACGGGCTACCGCACGAAATCGCTCTCGCATTGGGACGGCAGGGCAACCTGAAATCCGAACTCCCTCCGGACCGGCAAGAATTTGTCGACGGATTTTTCTTTCCCAGGCGCAACTTCTTCCTGGGCAGGTGGATCAAGCATGGCGGATTTTGGCCCGATCCAAAGCTGCGCCTCTTTCGACGCGGGGTCGGACGATTCGAGCATCGACTCGTGCACGAAGATGTATTCCTCACGGGACGGACCGGTCGGCTTAACAACCATCTAACCCACCACTCCTACCCCACCCTTTCCGACTACCTCGACCACATGAACCGCTATTCTTCGCTGGGCGCGGAGATGGTTGCGGCCAGAGGGCGCGCGCGCTTCAGCGTGTTCAACATCGTGCTGCGCCCCGCCGCGACATTCTTCTACAACTATTTTCTCCGCCTGGGATTCCTCGACGGCCGCGAGGGCTTGCTGTTGCACCTCTATCATGCGGTGTACGTTTCCTGGAAGTACGCGAAAGCCTGGGAGTTGGCCCGAGGAAACACAACCGCCCATTCGCATTGAAATTGATTTTCGTTTTCAATTGGTGTTCCACGTGGAACATTCTTACAGTGCAAACAAAGAACTTAGACCCGCCCGCCCTCAGCCCCACTCATCCCCGCAACGTGATCCGCAGGATGTCATGCTGCACCTCGACCAACCGCGTCGGAAACCTTGATTCGATGTGCTGCTTCACGTCGCCGACCGAGGGGACCCCGTTCTGTCCCGTCAGCCCGCGAGCGTCGTCGAGCAGCACGATGTGCGGGTAAGGATGGCTGAGTATCATCTCCAGTTCCGCGGAGAGCCGCTGCTGATCTCCCTGTTTCCCGACCCATCCGTAATAGCCGGCATCGAGCCAGAACAAGGCAGGTTCGCGGAGCAGGGCCAGCACATCCGGCATGACCCCCCGGCTGTCGCCACAGAATATGCGAATGTGCGGGTAGCGCGCGAATTTCCTGGTGGCACGCTCGGCCAGTTCCGGCACATATTCGATCGAGTAGATGCGGTCGAAGCGATACTTCATGGCGGCGACCATCTCGCCGTAGTAGGTGCCGGTCTCGACCAGTGTCTTGAGACTGTACGCTTTGCCGTACACGCGTACGGTGATCTGCTTCAGCAGGTGTGGCGAGCGTGGCGGACGCCCGCGCAGGATCCAGTACCAGTAATCGGGATAGTGGCCCAGCGCCTTGTAGGCCCCGTACACGGGCGTGCGCTGCAGCAATCGCCGGAACGCTTTCAGAGTGTCCTCCTAGAACCGCCTAAGAATATGAGCCACTAGCCGGCTCGAGTCCCGTTCGGCACCGGCTTTTCAGGGATCGCGAGCACGGGGGTGACGCCATCAGCATAGCCGAGATCGAACAGCATCCCCTCCGATACCACGCCTCGCATCTTGCGCGGCTCGAGATTCACGACAAACAGCGCCTGCGAGCCCTCAATCTCACGGGGATTAGTGCGCTCTTTCCTGATGCCGGCGACCACGGTGCGCTGATGATCGCCGAAGTCGACGCGCAGCTGCATGAGCTTGTCGGAGTTGGGCACATCGCTGACGGAAACGATCGTGCCCACGCGGATGTCGACTTGATGGAGAGTCTCGAGGGTAATGTCGGGCTTCAACGGAGCGGGGACCATGACCAATTGTATGAGATAGTGGGACCCATGCGATTGTGGCTCCCGTTGATGGCTGCAGCCTGTCTCTGTTGCGGGCGGACGGCGGCGCAAACTTCAGATTCCAGCCGGCCTCCCATACTCGGCGAATGGAAGGAGGGCAGATATTCCAACCAAGTCCTGGGTGTGGAACTGCAACTCTCCTCCGACTGCGTTCTCGCCAACGAAGCCGATTCCATCGCTTTTTCAACCCAGCTGCCACAACGGTTAGGCCTAACCATCCAGTGCGGTCCTACTACGTATGTGCTCATGTCGTTTCCTCTGCACGAGGACGAACCGTCCGACTTGAAGACCGCGGCCGAACCCTCCCTGGCTGGTGCCAGGGATGGCGGCGAATTTCACGGGCGTGGTGGCTGGCAAAAAGCATCCGTCGGCAAGACGCCGGTGTTGTTTCACGAATTGTCGCGGTCAGTCGATGGAAACAGGGAGAGTGCGTTTTACTTCGCCATGCTTATTGGCCGAAGGTATTTCTCGATCCTGGCCAACGGCCCCGAGTCGGCCCGCTCCAGCTTGAGCCAGACGTTGAATAAGTTGAAGATCCAGATCCAGGTCCCGCAGTAAGCCATCCCAACCGCTCGGTCGGTTCGTAACCTTGTCGCGTCCATAATGGTCCTCTATCATCAAAATCAGCGTGGGGAGCAGAATGGCCGAGAAGTCAAAGTCAAATCCGAACAAGCCCGCGGTCGCGGAAAGCCCGATTTCTGATGTATTTGATGACCGCCAACCGGCCGAGTCGGAGAAGGTATGGGCCGAGAAGACCTTGGCGTCAACGCTCGAAAAGGCCCCCGAAAAGCCGCTCGGCGCTGCAACCGGAACCAATCGCGACGAGCATGGCCATGCTCGCTTCAGTACGATTTCGAACGTCCCCATTCGCCGCCTCTATACCCAGGCGGACCTTCCCACCGACTGGAACTACGATCAGTATCTCGGTTATCCAGGACAGCCCCCTTACACGCGCGGCATTCACGCGACCGGCTATCGCGGGAAGTTGTGGACGATGCGTATGTTCTCCGGCTTCGCTTCGCCGGAGGAAACGAACAAGCGCTACAAGTATTTGATCGAGCATGGTGGGGGCGGGCTCTCGGTGGCGTTCGACCTGCCCACGCTGATGGGCTACGACTCTGACCACCCCGCGAGCGAAGGGGAGGTCGGCAAGTGCGGCGTGGCGATCGATTCACTGGAGGACATGGAGATCCTCTTCGATGGCATCGACCTCGAAAAGACGACCACGTCGATGACCATCAACTCGCCCGCCAGTGTGCTGTGGGCGATGTATCTAGTGGTTGCGGAAAAACAGGGCGCCGACTGGAAGAATATCTCCGGCACCATCCAGAACGATATCCTCAAGGAATACATCGCACAGAAGGAATACATCTATCCGCCCGCGCCTTCGATGCGCCTGGTGGTCGACACCTTCGAATTCGGATCGAAATTCACGCCGCGGTTTAACACGATTTCAATTTCCGGGTACCACATTCGCGAAGCGGGCTCGACGGCGCTGCAGGAACTGGCGTTCACAATTTACGACGGCGTCGAGTACGTGGAATGGGCGCGACGTCGCGGACTCGACGTCGATGAATTTGGTCCGCGTCTGAGCTTCTTCTTCAACGCCCACAATGATTTCTTCGAAGAGATTGCCAAGTATCGCGCGGCCCGCAAGATCTGGTATCGGCTGATGAAAGACCGCTTTGGCGCGAAAAGCGACCGCACCCGCCTGATGCGCTTCCACACTCAGACTGCCGGCGTCTCGCTTCCCGCCCAGCAGCCGATGAATAACATTGCGCGTGTGGCTCTTCAGGCGCTGGCGGCTGTTCTCGGCGGCACGCAGTCACTTCATACCGACGCTTACGACGAAGCGCTCGCCCTGCCTACCGAAGAAGCCGCGCGCATTGCTTTGCGTACACAGCAGATCATCGCCTACGAGAGCGGCGTGGCGAACACGGTCGATCCGCTCGGCGGATCGTACTTCGTGGAGAAGCGGACACTCGACCTGGAGCAGGGCGCGTTCGACTATTTCGAGAAGCTTGATCAAATGGGTGGTATGGTCAAAGCGATCGAGCGCGGATATCCACAAAAAGAGATTGCCGAGGCCAGCTACCAGTACCAGCGGGCGGTCGAGGCGAACGAGAAGATCACGGTCGGCGTGAACGACTTCGTGATCCAAGAAGACACGCCCGAGATCCTTTACATCGGCGAGTCTGTTGCCCGAGCCCAGGAAGCGAAACTCAAAGCGTTACGCGGTCGCCGATCGAATGAGGAAGTGCCGCGCCGGCTCGACGCGCTGAAACGCGCGGCGGCGAAAACACCAACTGCCGGTACGGACGGCAACATCTCCGACGCCAACACCATGCCCTACATCGTCGATGCGGTCCGGGCGTATGCGACGGTTGGCGAAATCTGCGAAGCCCTGCGGCAGGTTTACGGCACGTATACGGAAGTCAGCATCACGTAGACGGGCGGCGCGTCTCCCTGACCTGCAACCGGGCGATTCTTGAGGTCGCAATTTGCGACCTCAAGCGGGGCCGGAGCCGGTTCGCGGGCCATAGAGCCGCACGTTTTTCATCCTCGCACTGTAATTCTTTTGTAATCACCTGCAACTGTGACAACGATCACTGGCAGGAGACAGGCCGGGTGTCCTAGACTCTCTAATTGAAATTGAAATTGAATTTCATTTTCACTTAGGAGATGCGTGAACCTTACTTCCCTTTCCGCGAAATTGAGCGCCAGATTCGCAATCAACGCCTTGCTGCTCCTGGTGGTGCTGTCGGCCCGCTTCTTACGGGCGCAGGAGAGCCCCTACATTGTGACTTACGATCATTACCTCGAGGAGCCCGGGAACCTGGAGGTTGAATACTTTTCCAATTTTGGAACCCAACGCAGCGGCAACGACTTCCATGCCTTCTGGGTCGAATTTGAATACGGCGCGACCGCCTGGTGGACGACCGAGCTCTATCTTGACGGGCAGACCACGTTTGGGGACAGCACCATTTTCACCGGTTTCCGGCTGGAGAACCGCTTCCGGCTGCTGCAGCACGAGCATTTCATTAATCCCGTCCTCTATGTTGAATATGAGCAGATCAATGGGGCTGACAAGATCATGAAGGAGGTTGAAGGCCACGATATCGAGTCCGAGAAATTGGACCCCAATGGAGTCGCCCGCCAGGAACACAAGCATGAATTGGAATTCAAACTGCTTCTTTCCAAAAGTTTTAACGGTTGGAATATTGCCATGAACCCAATCTTCACCAAGAACCTGTCTCCGAGTGAGCCCTGGGAGTTCGGGTATGCCATCGGGGCAAGCCGTCCGCTCGCTCTCAAGGCTTCCTCAAAACGTTGCAGTTTTTGTGTCGAGAATTTTGTTGCCGGGGTTGAAATGTACGGCGGCCTCGGAGATGCGGAGAGTCCCGGACTGCACGAGACTTCGCACTATCTTGCGCCCGTCTTGGCCTGGAATCTGCCCTCCGACTGGACTTTGCGCTTTTCGCCCGGCTTCGGTTTGAACGACAATAGTCATCGCTTTCTCTTGCGTTGGGGCCTTGCCCACGAATTCTCAGGCTTCGGCGAAATGATCAGCCATTTATTCGGAGGGCGTCGATGACGAAGCCGCGCTCGTTCTTTCGTTCCCGCCGACTCACTGCGTTGGGGCTGGGCGGCCTCCTTGTGATGGGTGTTGCGCTTAGCGTCGCGCAAAGCGGGCAACCGGTTGCGACCAACAAAGATCGCACCCATGACTATGCCGAACTGGGGAAAGCTCCGGAAAAAGCACGCCACCGTCAAAATCCGCTCGAGGCCGATCCTGATGCCGTGGCCGCGGGCCGAAAGCTCTTTGAAGGACATTGCGCGGAATGTCACGGAGATGCTGCCGAAGGAAGCAAGAAAGCTCCCAGTCTGCGTGCGGACCAGGTGCAGCAGGCCACGCCGGGCGCGCTATTCTGGATTCTGACCAACGGAGTCGTCCGTCGCGGCATGCCCGTCTGGTCAAAGCTGCCTGAGCCGCAACGCTGGCAGATCGTGAGCTACTTGAAATCGCTTGGCCCCGCTGAAAAACGACATGAATAGGGACTGAGATTGGCCTGAACTGGTCCGGTCCGAACTACTTCATGCGATTGCGATACAAGTTCTGGTCGACCTCGCGGGTCATGGCCTCAACATCCATGGGGATGTTCAGGAACTCTGCAACCGCTTGAGCCGTCAGCTTGGGCTCGCGCAAGGCGCGGTGGTAATGCACCCGAAGCACGTGGATGTTGGGCTTGCCACTCAACCACCGGTTCACTTCGAGCAGGTGGCGCTGGAACGCTTCTTCGATGGGCGAGTTGTCCCCGCCGGACTCGAGCGTTCCGCGGCGGCGCAACATTTCCTCCTGTGACTTCAAGACCTCGGGCAGGGGGCGCTGCATGAAGATGATTCGGTAGTCATGGCCGTCGGGAAGCGAGAGCAAGAGCTGCGAGATGACCTTGACGACTTTCCCTTCGGCTTCAGCAATCAAGGCCGGCTGCTTGGGCAGTTGCTTGATGCGCTCCCATTCGAGGTATCCGCGGGGGTTGTCAGTGTCGGCTTTGCGCTCGCCATCGGTGAGGGGAGTCAAGCCACCCGCAACCAGCATCTGCATCATCAGAGAGGTGCCCGAGCGTGGCAAGCCGGAAACAATGGTGATCATCAAGACCTTTCAGAAGAGATTAGCGTGCAGATTCTGCCCGTTTGAGATGATAGTGGCGACGCAGATTCTTGGGCAAACCGCAATCGCCGGTAACCTGGAGACTGAGTTCTGACGCAACCTTTTCTGGTCCCGGGCGTCAGATTCAAGGTAAGGTAGAAGAGGGATGTTCAGCGAACTCCATCCTGTAGAGCAACGGCTCCGCAATCATCGGGCGGTCGCTGCGTCGGTGCTGGCCCATCTGGCGTTGTTTGCGGCCATCCTGCTGCATCGGCCACCCACCATCGAACTGACTCCTACATGGCTCGCAAACGGAAGTGGCACGGTCTCCTACCACGTGATCTACGCACCGGACGGCGATGAGACGTTCGCTGAGGAGAATAAAGTGACGCTGGCGCATCGATCGAACGCGCCGCGGCACAGGCCGAAGCCGTCAACGACGAATCCCGCCCCTGAGCACCTCCAGGTTCCAGAGGACGCTCTCGCCGCGGATCGCAACGCGCGCGCAGGGACGGCACTCGGCACCGTGATTGACGGACCGATCGAAGGCCATGAAGTGCATGTCGCCTACCCTGTCGTTTTTCCCGATCCCCTGGTAGCGCGATCAGCACTCCCCGCCGACGTCAGAGGTGACGTCGTAGTGGAAGTCACGATCGACGCACAGGGGAATGTTGTGGAGACCAAGGTTGTGCAGGCGATTGGTCACGGAATCGACGAGAAGATTGTGGCGGCTTTGCGGCAGTGGCGCTACCAGCCCGCTACCCTTGATGGCGTGCCCGTCGCCTCCAGACACGACGTGCACTTTCATTTCCCGTCGTAGCAACAACCTCGCACGCGGCGTTCCTCACCGTTTGCACCATCGGTTAAGATTCCAGCCATGAAAACGCGCCGCGAATTTCTCTCCCACACGGCTGTGCTCGCCGCCGGAGTTGCTCTGATGCCCGACTATGCGGATGCCGCGCCTTCGCAGCCGAGTGTCGCCTTCCCCTCGAATCTTCGCGATCGCATTGCGATTGCGTCCTATCCGTTCCGCGACTTCATCGCTCCCGCGGAGTACGTGAGCGATGCTGCCAAAAACACTCCGAAGATGGAAATCACGGAATTCGCAGCGCACGTCGTCTCACGCTTCGGTATCAACAAAATCGAACCCTGGAGCGCCCATTTCCGCTCGCTCGAACTGAAGTATCTGGAGAGCTTTCGCGCCGCGCTAGAGAAATCGAACGCAATGGTCGTGGATATCGCCTTCGACGGCGAGCACAGTGTGTACGCGGTCGAGGTTGCCGAGCGCGAACGCGCCGTCGTCAACAACAATCAATGGATCGATGCTGCTGCTGCCCTAGGCTCGCCTGGCATTCGCACCCACCTTGCCGCTGCTGACAATCAACCTCCAAACCTCGAGCGCTGCGCCGATACCCTGAAGCGCATTGCCGACCATGCCGCATCGCGTAACGTGGTTGTGCATCTTGAAAATGACGACGGCGTCACGGAAGACCCGTTTTTCCTGGCTGCGCTTATCGACAAGGTCAACAGCCCGTGGCTGCGCGCACTTCCCGACTTTGGCAATTCCCTCATGCATCTCGCGCCGGACAAGGCCTACGCCGGGCTGGAGGCCATGTTCAGCCACGCCTACGGCATCAGCCATGTGAAGGGATCGGAATCGACGGAGAAGGGCGCGCAAGTGCGGGTGGATCTTGGGTACGCTTTCGGTCTGCTCAAGAAGAGCAACTACCACGGTTATCTTTCGATGGAATATGACGACACGGGCGATCCCTATCGAGGCACACAAGAACTGATCGAGAAGACGTTGCAGCTTCTGTCGTAAGGGGCTCCGCTTTTTGTGCGCATCTGATTCGTTATCGGTCAAACAGGTCGACTGCGACAAAGACGGGAAGCGTTTCCTGTTCTTGTGCGACTTGGATCTCGAGCAGGTCGCGGTCCTTGGAGGGCGCATCCGGAACGGGATTTGAGGAGCTATTGTCCCGGTGTGGCTGTTCGAGCGTTCCGTCCACGATTGCTTTCCCCCTGGCGCGGGCTTGACATCATTCCCATGCAGTTTAAACCATTATACTTTACATTGTAAAGTACTTCTTGTAGTGAATTCCCCATCGCTGGCCGTCGTTGCCTTGGACTCCGGTTTTTGGTAAGGTGCTCTTCGTCTTTCCCGGGGCCCTTTGCCCACGCGCACTCTCTCCCCGTTGCTCCGGTGCAGTCTGAAACTTTCGTGAAGGAGGTAAATCGTGCCCTTCTGCCCAAGTTGTGGATCACCGCTCCCCGCTGGCGCAACGACCTGTCCGAAATGTGCCGGCGCCAGCCAGGCTGCCGCAGGCGCAACTCCCGCAGCCGGAGTCCCGGCCGCAGCGGCCACGGGCATGCCCGACAACATCGCCGGCATGCTCGCTTACCTATTCATTCCTGCGATTGTGTTCCTGGTGGTCGAGCCCTACAACCGAAACCGCTTTGTCCGCTTTCACTCGTTCCAGGCGATTCTTACCGCGGTCGTGTTTATCGTGCTTGGCATCGCCCTGGGAATTGTGGTGCAGGTTCCGTTCCTGGGCTGGGCGATCGGCTTCCTGGTGTTCCCCCTGATCGGACTGGCAGAGTTCATTCTCTGGATCATCCTCCTGTTGAAGGCTTTTCAGGGGCAGATGTTCAAGTTGCCGATTGTCGGCGACATGGCCGAGAAACAAGCCAACGCGTAGAGCTGGTGTCCCAGCGAAGTTCAGCTGATCGCCAACGTGGCAGGCATGGGGTCGCGACGGGAGACGGCCGCCGCTACGGTAGGCAATCGACTTTATTCGCCAAACGTTCGCCTCACGTGATAGACTGCTTGTCCACGGAGTGGGGCATGCGCAAAGCGGTCAATCACCTGAGGAAATCCGATCCGGTCCTGGCATTACTCATTGAGGAGTTGGGTCCGTGCCGGATGCAGTTTGGCGAACCGACGTTCCACAGCCTCGCCGAATCCATTCTCTACCAGCAATTGAACGGCAAGGCCGCGGCAACCATTTTTGCCCGCTTCACCGCGCTTGCCGGCGATCCGCTGACGCCCGAGGGCATCCTCAAACTGAGCGATGCGCAGCTGCGGTCTGTGGGCTTGTCGAAGCAGAAGACGTCCTACCTGCGCGATCTCTCGGAAAAGACTAAGGCTGGCTTGCTGGACTTCGAGTGCCTGCCTGAGTTGGCCGATCAAGAAGTGATCGACCACCTGACGCAAGTGAAGGGCGTCGGCGTGTGGACGGCGCACATGTTTCTGATGTTCACGCTGCGGCGTCCCGACATCCTGCCCACCGGCGACTATGGGGTACAGGCGGCAATGAAGAAACACTACAGGAAACGTAAATGGCCGAAGCCCGCGGTGATGGAGAAGATCGCCAAGCCCTGGGCGCCGTACCGCTCCATCGCCTGTTGGTACCTGTGGAGAAGTTTGGATGTGAAGACGATGTAGGAGCAGTTGACGGCGGACGGCCCACGGTTGACAGCCTGCAAGTTTCAGCCGTGGGCTGGGGGCCGTTCGCCGTGGGCGTTTTCTACTTAATTTCTACCTCGTCGATCTCGAACTCAAACTTGCCTGGGTCCTGTCCGCGAACGAAACCGAGGTTGACCACGTCATGACCATCGGTCTGGAAGCTGGAGATGGGGAACGAGAACTGTTTCCACTCCGGCCCGGCGGTGAAGTACTGCATCGCCGGCATCTGGTTCTGGCGGCTCTCGGTGGAGAGAGCAACCACATAGGACTTTCCGTCTCCCTTAGCCCAGAAACTGATGGTCTTCTTGCTGGAAAGATTGACAGGTTCCTGCGGTGACGCCCCCGGCGCGAAAAACACTCCCGCCCAGGGGAACTGTCCGGCTGCTAATTCGCCAGTCACACGCAGCGCGCCTTTGGAATTGTTGGCGCCGCCGTCCGCGGGCAGCATCGAGGCAGTCGACTTTCCACCCATCACGGAGTCGCTCAACGCCAACCAGCTTCCGTAATTGGCGGTGACTTTGCCGTCATCGAATGTGCTGACGACGCCGGATTCCGATCCAGGCGGCGGTGGTGGCGGAGGAGCTATGCCCGTCTCGCCATAGGTGCCAACAACCGCCAAGGGCAAGGTTGTCGTCTGCTCCGAACTGGGGCCGACCATGACGTCAAAGATGCCGGGTTCCACGACTTTATGCATGTCGGTGTTGATCATGGCGAGCGAGTCGGGAGTGATCGTGAACGCCACGGTCTTCGTCTCGCCCGGCTTCAGAGTGATGCGCTGAAAGGCTTTCAGCTCCATTACCGGACGCGTGACGGAGGCGATCTGTTGATGAATGTAGAGCTGCGGAACTTCGTCGCCCTCGCGCGACCCGGTGTTGGTGACATCGACTCTGACCTTGGCGGAGCCGCCGACGGCAATTTGTTTAGGCTCAAGCTGGAGGTTCTCGAATTTGAATGTGGTGTAGCTCAGACCGTAACCGAACGGGTAAAGCGGCTTGCGCGTCGAGAACGCGTAGGTGCGATTCGCCGAAGGCTTGTGATTGTAGAAGTCGGGTAGGTCGCCGACCGAATGCGGGAACGTGATCGGCAGTTTGCCACCGGGATTGCTGTCGCCGAACAAGACATTCGCCGCCGCGGTTCCACCTTCCTGGCCGAGGTACCAGCCTTCCAGGATGGCGGGGACTTTCTCGGCAATGTAGTTGATCGACAGGGGACGGCCGTTGATGAGGAACACAACCATCGGCTTGCCCGCCTCGACCACGGCCTTGACGAGATCATTCTGCGCGCCCAGCAGGTCGAGTGAGTCGCGGTCTCCGAGGTGGTTCTCGGCCCACGCTTCGCGATTGGTGCTCTCATTCTCGCCGATCACAAGGATGGCCACGTCTGCCTTCTTGGCCGCATCGACGGCGGCCTGAACGCTGTCCGCCTGCGTTTTCGGATCGATTAACTTGACGTCGTTGGTGAACCATCCATGCCAATCGGCGGGGGCGTCGGTAATTCTGCAGCCCTCGGCATAGAGCACAGTGGCACTCGATCCCACGCGATCGCGAATCCCCTGCAGGATGCTGACACTGTGCGCCGGCTTGCGGCTGTAGCCGCCCAGGTGGATGCCGTCCGCATTCGGTCCGATCACCGCGATAGTCTTCAGCTTCTTGAGATCGAGCGGCAGGAGGTTGCCCTCATTCTTCAGAAGCACAACGGTCTTCTGCGCCGCTTTCAACGCCAGTTGGCGGTGCTCCGCGCTGTTCGTCGTGCGATCGGCGTAGTCGGGATCGACGAGTGGATTATCGAACAATCCCAGGCGGAACTTTGCCGTCAGGATGCGCGCCACCGCCTGATCCAGTTCGCTCTGCGGTACGATGCCGCGCTTCACTTGATCGATGAGCGTGCGGTACACCGAGCCGTCCGACAGGTCGTAGTCCACGCCGGCGGCAAGCGCCAGACGCGCGGCATCCGGCTTGCCGGCGGCGACATGGTGCGTGCCGATGAGCATCTGCAACCCGTCGCCATCGGAGGTCACGAAGCCGCGGAAACCCCACTCCTGCCGCAGCACATTTCCCAGCAGCCAGTGATTGATGTGCGAAGGAATGCCGTCAATCTCGTTGTAGGAGGCCATCACGCTGCCGACGTTGGCTTCCTGCACCGCGGCTTGAAACGGCACGAGGAATGTCTCGCGAATCGTGCGCTCCGAATAGTTCCCGGGCGCCGTGTTGGTGCCTCCTTCCGGCTGTCCGTGGACGGCAAAGTGTTTCATGGTCGCCATCACGTGGTGGCGGTCGATCTTGAAGTTGTCTCCCTGCAGGCCGGTCACGGCCGCTACCGCCATACGCGAGACGAGGTAAGGATCCTCACCGTAGGTTTCTTCGGTGCGTCCCCAGCGCGGATCGCGCGCGAGGTCAAGCACCGGCGTGAAGACCTGGCCCACACCGGCCGAGCCTGCTTCCTCTCCTGCGGCGGTAAATACCTGGTGTACTAATTCTGGATCCCAAGTGCTGGCTAATCCCAGCGCCTGGGGAAAGCTGGTGCTGGTGTCTTCCATGAATCCGTGAAGCGCCTCTCCCATAAACATGGTGGGAATGCCGAGCCGGGTCTTCTCTTTCAAATAGCGCTGAATTCCGTTGCGAAGGATGGCCGCCCGCTTCGCCGGAAAGGACAGGTCCGGATCCCACCAGCGGCTGAGCGTCTCGCGTGCCTGCTGCGTGTTGAAGGTTCCGGTGGGATCGATGACATCCGCTTTCGATTCGCCGCCGCCGGCGATCTGTTCGACTTTCTCTTCGAGCGTCATGCGGGCGAGCAGGTCTGCCACACGGTCATCAATGCTGAGGCTGGCATCGCGGTATCGGGGGGGCGGAGGTTGCGGCAAGGTTTTCTGAGTTTGAGCTCCGGTGGTAAAGACGAAGAGCAAGTTGAACGCTAAGACAAGACCGCACACTACGAATGCCTTCTGCATTTTCATCGGATCACCATGAATGCTGTTATTGCGACGGTCTGCCGCACGGAGAAGGATACGCTTCTGAGCGAAGAATGGTTCTAGAAAAACGGTCTAAAAAAACGATTCGCTGATCTCAGTTGGATCCAGCCCGTCACTGCCTCACAGCCTGAACTGGAGACTTTCCCGGTACTGACTTCGACCAACAAAAAACCCTCTCGCTCGAGCTGAGAGGGTTGCGAACTGGCTTGGGGTGGAGAACTACGCACGCACTACATTGGCCGCCTGGAAGCCTTTTGGCCCCTTGAGCAAATCGAACTCGACGGTCTCGCCCTCGTTCAGTGTGCGGTAGCCGTTCTCCTGGATGGCGGAGAAGTGCACAAATACATCCTCGCCCGTGGAGCGCTGGATAAACCCATATCCTTTCGCCCCGTTGAACCACTTCACAGTACCCTTCTCTCTCACAAAGAAACTCCTTTCGCCTCTAGCACTGAAGTATTCTTCCGTCTCTTTTATGTTTGTCCCGGGGAACGGGACACCCCCTCAAAGGACGGCTAGAATTTTGGTGGCGTTACCGCGGGCGGGCCATACCTCACCAACACAAATGGCTCCTACATGTCCGCTGCTCGTTATGGAGCGGCGGAATGCAACGGAGCCGATAAACGAAGGCGCGATATCGAACTGCCAAGCACAGAACGTCAACCTGGGACTACACTCACATCAGCCGCTCTCCCGGCTGACGAGCAAAAGATAATAGCAGGAAGTTCGCTGTTGGCAAGAGGCAAGTTGTTGAAACGACATGACTGCAAGCCGCATGGGATCAGCCGTTGCGGGTCGTTTGGACCGGGTCAGTGCTGCGACGCCTACTCGTAAGTATCTGATAGGATTGGAATACCGTGACTTCGATCACCCCCGCGGAAGCTTCGGAAGAGGCAGTGCCTGTCGGCAGACCCGGCATGGTCAAGGCTTTGAACGATGGTCTGATCGCCTCGACGCTGCGCTATCTGCTGCGGACGGAGGTCCACACATTCGCCTTCTCGGTCGCGGCTAACGCGATTCTGTCCTTCTTCCCTTTCGTATTGCTGCTGTTGACGCTAGTGCGTCGCGTCTTTCACTCGCGGGTCATGTACGACGTCGTGATCAGCCTGTTGCGCGACTATCTTCCCGCCGGCCAGGATTTCGTCATCCGCAATCTCACGGCGCTGGTCGATGCTCGCCAGCGCGCGCAGGTCTTCTCGCTGGTGATGTTGCTGATCACCTCGAACGGAATCTTCATGCCGCTCGAAGTTGCGCTCAACCGCATCTGGGGGTTTCGCAACAACCGGTCTTACATCGGGAATCAACTGATCTCGCTTGGACTGACGTTTGCCAGCGGGTGTCTGGCATTGCTCTCGATCAGCCTGACGGCAGGCAACGTCGCGTTTCTCAAGAACGCGCTCCACGGACACGGCGCCTGGCTCATCCAGATGGTGGGATTCATCACGATGAAGGTCTTCGCCATCACCGCCAGCATCGCGATTTTCTTTCTGATCTACTGGCTGCTGCCGAATGGGAAAGTTCCGGCGCGCGCGGTTCTGCCAACGGCCATCCTGATGGGATTGTGGTCGGAGATCCTGAAGTACCTCTACATTTACGCCCTGCCCTGGCTGAATTTCGGCGAAGTGTACGGACCGTTCGCGATCTCGGTCAGCTTGATGTTCTGGGCGTTCCTGTCGGGAATGCTGCTGCTGACGGGGGCACACCTGTCAGCACGTAGACTACGCGCCTTATAGGTGCGGTCGCCACCGATCCTGCTAATTGATGCTGATTGGGGCCACGGTCGCCGGAGTCTTCGGCGCCGTCACGATGAGAAACGCTGTCCCTGCAATCCAGGCCGTCGTTAGAATTGGCGGGTTGATTCCCCTTCGCGGGCATCCATAGACATCGATCATCGCAAGCCGTTCAGACCGCCACACGGCTTTCCTGTGACTGCGCCGGCCGACCGCCGCTCTTTGGGATTGGAGAAATCCTCTCCCGCTCCGCGCCGGTGCTGACCTTGCCCGCCACATTCCAAAGGTACATTGCGGCATAAGCTCGCCAAGGCCGCCAGGCTTCGGCGCGTTCCTCCAATTGTCGGGGACTTTCGAGTTCGAGAGCGCGGAGCAATCCGAGGTCGCCCAACGGAAACGCGTCCGGTTCGCCGAGCGCGCGCATCGCAACATATTCCGCTGTCCATTGCCCGATGCCTGGAATTTGCCTGAACTCTGCAAGGAAAGCACGTACGTCAACGACCCCTCCGAAGCTAAGCTTGCCATCGCGCACCGCACGCGATAACCGGCGGATGGTCTCGGCCCGCGCTCCAGTCAACCCAACGCTCTCCAGTTTTGCCTCGGCCAACGCCGACGCAGAGGGGAAGAGTTGCGTGAGACCGTTCGTTCCGTGGAACGGCATCCCGAATGTCTTGGCGATCCGCCCGGCCAGAACGGAGGCACCTTTGACAGTGATCTGCTGACCAAGAATAGCTCGTACCGCCAGTTCAAAACCGTTCCAACACCCCGGCACGCGCAGTCCTGGCTCGCTTTCCAGACGCCAGCGCAGATCGTGATCTCCCCGCAGGCCGCGCACGATCGCCGCCCAGTCTGCGTTCAGATCGAACATCGCCCGGATGCGTTCGATGATGAAGAAAAGAGCGCGCGGATCGCCAAACTGAACGCGGACAGCAAGAGCAACATGCACTTCATCCAGTGAAACTTCGAAATGTCCCTGGCCGCCGTCGACGGAAATGGAACGACGATAGTTGCCGCCTTCCACGGCTTCCACGCCGGGGATGGCCCGCGCCGCGAGAAAATCCAGCATCCCCTGCCAGTGGTAGGGCGGACGAAAGCGCAACCGGAACAGATACTGATTTGTGGGCTGGATCGCCGTCTGCCGTGCCAGGCGTCGAAGTTGGGAGGGTGTCCGATGATAGACCCCGCGAACTCCTGCGTTGAAGCGGCGCACGGACCCGAAGCCTGCCGACAACGCAATATCGCTCATCGGCAGGGTGGTCTCATCAATCAGCTTCTTGGCGAAGTGCAGGCGCCGAGTATGGGCCACGGCGCTCGGCGTCGCTCCCAGATGGCGCACGAACAGACGCCGCAAGTGACGCGATCCCACGCCCAGGCGTTCCGCGAGGCCCTCGACGCCGCCGTCTTCAAGTCCACTCTCTCCAATCAAGCGCAGGGCCCGGGAGACCGTGGCTGGAGTTCCCAGCCATGCCGGGGTTCCGGGCGAACATTCCGGGCGGCAGCGCAGGCACGGACGAAACCCTGCCTCGTCCGCCGCGGCCGCAGTTGAATAGTAACGAACATTTTTCTCTTTCGCGGTCGGCGCCGGACAGATCGAACGGCAATACACCCGGCTGGTGAGCACGCCGATGAAGAACTTGCCGTCGAATCGCGGATCACGCGAGAGCCGAGCCCGCGAGCAGGTTTGCCAATCCAGACTCATATCCTCGCTCGATCATAAGCCAATCAAGCCGCGCCAGTGGACGTTTTCGGACCAGGCTCGCAGAGAGAGCCGAGTCCGCAAACGTCCAACCCTGCTCACCTAATCGATTTAGGTTCATCTAACGTCCATGACTCGCCGGATCCGCCATTGCGTCGAGTGTCCAAAATGCCGTACGCGATATCTGATCGGCGCCAGTCCGTACACGAACGGCGCTTATCTGGTACATTCGCCCGCGGATTTGGAAGCGCACACGTTGTACTGTCCCTGCGGCAAGTCGGCCTTTACCAGTCGCTGGAGCGATTCCCGGACCTATGTCGTCTCCAATCCGGCATACGACCGCGGGTACGGATCACCCGATGAGGTCTACCCGGTGGGCAGCGAAAAAAACGGGAGTTCGAGTTATCCCGACGCCGGGCCCCGCAGAGTTTAGCAACGGAACTGGGAGATCAGCATGACAGCGTTCGTTCGAGCAGCAATCACTCTCGCGTGCCTGGCTGCGATCTTTGCCAGTCCAGCGCTGGCGGCGATCGACGATGCCAAGGCCGTTGCAGCGCTTGACACCGAGTACCAGGCGGCGGTGAAAGCCAACGACGCAACCGCCATGGATTGCATCCTCGCCGACGACTTTGTTCTCGTGATCGGCTCCGGCAAAACATTCACCAAGACCGATCTGCTTGAATCAGCACGCAGGAAGGAAGTTCAGTACGAACACCAGGAAGATACCGAGCAGACGGTTCGCGTCTGGGGCGACACGGCCGTCGTCACCGCGAAACTGTGGCTGAAGGGGACGCAGGACGGCAAGCCTTTCGATCGCACTCTCTGGTTCAGTGATACCTACGTGCGCACGGCGAAAGGTTGGAGATACGTCTTCGGGCAGGCTTCGCTGGCGCTGCCGAAGGTTCCTTGAGGAGGCACTCGGCTCGGACAATTCGTTATCACACAGTCTTGAACTTCCATCGCGTCGCCGACTTCGGAAAGCTCTTCTCAATGAACGCAAAAACGGTCTCCGGACGTACGGCGAAGATCGGTTCACCCATGCTGCGTGGGTCCATCTTGTATTTCTTCTTGTAGGCAGCGGCTACGCGCTCGAGCACGGCCGCGTCTTTCGTTTCCTCGGCGGCTCCCTCGAGGATGACTGCTTCTTCGCCTTCGTCATTGGTCACTGTGCAGGCGGGATTCGCTACGAGGTTTCTGCCTTTACGGGATTTGCGCCCAGTCGAGAAAAAGAATGCATCGTCCACCCACACTCCCCACACCGGCATGACGTGGGGACGATTTTCAGGATGGATGGTGCCGACCCAGAACGTCCGGCAGCCTCCCATCTTCTTGCCGACCCAAGTCCAGGACAACAAACCCTTCTCATCCTCGGAGAGGCCATATCCGGGAGCGAAAGGACGGCCGGCCTTCGGTTGGGCAACGGTCCCAACAGATTTCGATGAAACTCTCTTCGTCGCGGAGGGTCGCTTCGGCATAGCGGCAAATTCTAGCACCATCTGCAACTGGAGTACGTGTTCCCCTGCGCCTCAAGCAGTCTTCAGTTGTTCCTGAACCGCACGGTAGGCCTGGTCGATTGCCACGTTGGTGTAGGCGCTGGCGCCGGCGTCGCTGTTGGCGATGGAAATTCGCCCGAACTGCTTTCGTCCAATCACGCACGGGCGCTCCTCCGGCGCCCATTGCGCGTCGGAGAATGGATCATATTCATAGGCGTATCCGTGGCCCCAGCGATTGACCGTGATCGCGGCGATGTCGCGCGCGGAGTCGAATCCCGACCCCGAAAGCATGCGATTCAACTGATCGCGGATGTTGCGTTCAAAGGTGGAGAACGGTGTGCCAATCAGCTGATACCTGCCCATGCGGTACTGCTCGCGCCGAGGCAAGCCCGGCTTGCAGGGAGTCCGCAGCATGAACAGCACCATGGGTTCTTGCGGCGTGCGCGGGAACTGATATGTTCCAAGGCTGACGGGGAAGTCCAGCATGGTGAAAGAGTGATAACTTCCCGGCGAGACAATCTGACGAATGCCCGCTTTGTGGAATGACGTCCAGTTGCGAATCGCCACGTGGGTGTAAATGAATGGCTCCTTCACGCCGTAGTGCAGGGCTTCCTTCTGTTTTGCGGGGAGGTCCGGACACAGATACGGCACCATGCCGTTGTAGCCCGCGAGAATGCAGGACTTCCCTCTTACGCTCCGCAGTTTCCCCTTCTGGACGTAGGCAACAATCACCTCTTTTGCTGCACTGGAAGCCTCCGCGCGCACGGCTGTGGAGTTCAGTCGAATGCGCACGGGCGATGAGGGCTGATCGAGCCTGGAATAATCTGCCCGCGCGGTGACGATGTCGTCCATGGTGTGCCCCGGAATCGATCCGGGTACCAGAGCACGGACCAGCAATCGCGCAATCGATGCGTTGCCGTCCGGAAAATGAAAAATGTAAGGCTCTTCCTTTTCTTCGTTCTCTCCAGCTTCGGCCAGGTCCATGCCGTCGAACCCAGCGAAGCGCCAGGCGCCGTAGTCGTCAGGATTTCGGTAACAACCCAGGGCGGAGATGGCGTCAATTCCAACCGCGAACAAGTCGTGGGTGTAGGTCTGGAAGAACGGAAGGACCGCCGGATCGGCCTTGCAAATGTCGGTGAGAAAGCCAGCGAAGCTTATCTTCGCGAGCCGCACGTACTTTTCTTCGCGCGTAAGCCCCGGCAGATAGTCCTTCTTTTCCGTGTAGAGACGAACGATTTCCCGCTGCACCTTCACTGAGAGCGGCGTCCGGTGAAGAAACTCCGGCCATTCCAGCGACCCCATGCCGGGCACGAGCCGGTCCTCACCGAAAGTCTCCTTGTCGAAGAAACACGCGGTGCCCAGATGCGAATAGAGTTTCTGATCGTAGGCCTTGTAGAAGACGTTCGTCTCGACCCCGAGGTCCTTGAGAACGCCCTTGGCGACCTCGCTGTACTCGGAGGGACTCTCAATCGACTGGGTTCCGCCGTTACTGAGCAGCAAGCGGTTCCCGACGCGGAACTCGTTGCGACGGGCGTGGCCGCCGAAATCGTCATGATTTTCGAGAATGAGGATGCGGGATTTCGGGCCGACCTCTTTGCGATAGAAGTAGGCTGCAGCCAGGCCGCTGATGCCACCTCCCACAACGATCAGGTCATAAGTTTCGCGGGTGTCGAGGGGAGTTCCAGCATCCTTCCAGAAAGTTCCGTCACGGAGCGCGTGGGCGACATCGTAGGCACCAGGCTGGCTGCCCCTCAGGCCGGTGAGCGCGGGCGGGTAGGTCTCTCCGGAAGGATGGTCAGCATGGGCAGGCGCGTCCGAGGCCGTTGCCAAACCGGACAAGCCGGCGGATCCGAGTGCGCCGATCCCCATGGCCACGCCGTTCAGGAAGTCGCGCCGGGTAATGCGGCGTCCCATTCCCAATTGCCGATCATGGATTTCCTGGCTCATGTCAGATGGAAGGCACCACTTACCGTTTCAACTCTTGCACCGCGCGGTACGCCTGGTCAATCGCGCAATCGGTGTACGCATAGGCATCGGCGTCAGCGTTGGCGATCGTAATTCTGCCGAACGGCCTGCGCGCGACCTGACATGGTGTCTCGCCCCCATTCAGCCAGAAATCGTCGAACAGGGAGTTGTATTCGTAGGCGTATCCGTGCGGCCAGCGGTTGACCGTGATCTGCAGAATGTCGCCCTTCGGATCAAAGCCACCGGGACCTAGGACACGACCCAACTGCTCGCGGATATTGCGCTCGTAAGTCTCGAACGTCGTCGAGTACAACTGGATGCGGCCCAGCTTGTGCTGCTCCCGGATCGGACGCCCGGGCTTGCACGCGGCTTTCATCATGTGGACGACGATCGGCTCGTCGGGCTTCTTGGCGCACTCGTAGCCGCCGATCGAAACCGGCAAGTCGAGGGTCATGTAGGCGTGATACATCGACGGACAATACGCCGAGTTCACACCGAGCTTCTGAAATGCCGCCCAGTTGCGGATCAGCACGCTGTTGTAGAGCAACGGAACTTTTTGCGCCGAGGCGAGCGCTGCCTTCTGCGGGTCGGGGAGTTCCTGGGCAATGTAGGGAATAACGACGTGCCAGCAGGCCAGAATGCAGCTCGCCGCATGCACGGTCTTCACGTTCTTGCCAGTCGCGTAGGTGACTTCGACCTCCTTCGCGCTCGCCGGATCACCCACGTGTTTTACGCGAACTACGGTGCTATTCAGACGAATGCGCACGGGCGACGAAGCGGCATCGAGCAGGGAGTAGTCGGCCTTGGCCAGCACGACGTCGTTCGCGGAGGTGCCTGGAATCGCCGCAGGATTCAACTTTCGAACCAGCAGCCGGGCGATACTCGCATTCCCATCGGGAAAGTGGAAAAAGTACTTATCCGCCTCTTCGTTCGGAATCGCGTCGCGGTTCATGCCGGGGCCGGGCGAGCGATCGAGCTTCAGGCCGATAAAACCGGGCAATCCCAGTCCCCAGGCATCCTGGGCGGACACAGCATCGATTCCGACGCCAAACAGAGGTTGCGGCATCGACTGCAAGAGCTTCACGACCTCGTCACTCACGTGGGCGACGTCGTTCAGGTATTTGGCGTAACTGATGCGCGCCATGCGCGCTTTCTTCTCGCCAGAGCTGAGTCCTGGGAAATAGTCTTCACCGTCTCGCAGCAGCCGCTTGAAATCCTCCTTGCCTTTGTCGGAGAGCGGCGCATCTTTCATGAACGCCAGCATGTCCGCATCTCCACCGGCCGCGTTGATGCCGCTCTCATCGCCACCCCAACGCGCGGGATTGGCGACCAGCTTGTCGGCGCCGAATGTTTCTTTGTCAAAGAAGATATGCGGCTTGAGTCCGAATGATCGGTACAGGTCCTTGTTGACGTAATTCGGATACGAAGGGACATCGATGCCCAGTTCTTCGATCAATTCTTTGGCCACGGCGCTGTAAGGTGCGGGGCTCTCAATGGAGTAGGTTCCGCCATACCCCAAGCGGAAGACTTTTCCGGCGTGGAATTCATTGCGTTTGGCGTGTCCGCCAAAGTCGTCGTGGTTTTCGAGAATCAGGACACGGGCTTTTTCGCCTGCGGCTTTGCGGAAATAGTGGGCCGCGGCAAGTCCGCTGATGCCGCCGCCGACCACAACCAGGTCATAGGATTCACCCGTGTTGATGGGCTTGGGAGCGCTGGCCCAGAAATCGCCGTCGCGCACCGCATGCATGGACTCGAACGAGCCAACGTGGGAGCCGCGGAGCCCAACCTTGGCCGGCGGGTAGTATCCGGGAGCGTTCTGCGGATCGAGATCGGGAGCAGCCGCAGCCCACATTTCCGGCGGGATGAGCGATGCGCCTGCCGTGATCGCAACCCCGTTGAGAAAATCCCTCCGCGTGATGCGTGCGTCCATCCCCAGTGCTCGGTCCCGTTGGTCTGCCACAAAGGCCTCCGGCGAGGGAGTTTATCACCGCCAAGGGCCATCTCGCCCGCGATAGGTCGTCGCATCCGGCGTATACTTGGCGGCAAGACTGTCGGTGACCCGCCACGAAGTGATCCATGCTTGGCGTTTTTACGCCGTTAGCCAAACGGCGAAAGGGGGACGCAATGTTCACCAGAATCACGGCAGTTCGCCTGGTGGTCGGGATGGCCGTCCTATGCTCGCAGAGCTCACCAGGTCAGGAGAAGCCGGCGGCGACGGCCAATGCCGGAACTATCGAGTTTCCTGTCATCATGAAGCAGAAAGTCGAGGCTGGGAAAACACCGGTTGGCACGAAAGTCCAGGCGGAACTCGTAATGGCGACGCTGGTCGACGGCAAGACGGTCCCAAGAGACGCAGTTTTGTCTGGCGAGGTTACCGAATCGGTGGCGAAGAGTGCGACCGAACCGTCTCGCTTGTCGATCCGAATGGACTCGATCCAGTGGAAGAAGGGGTCGGCCGCGATTAAGGCCTACTTGACGGCCTGGTTCTATCCAATCCGGACCGGCGCCGGCCCGGATGTGCAATACGGGCCGAGCGAGGGCCCGGTCAAAACGTGGAATGGAATGGGCGCGTACCCGGGCTCTGCAGCGTCTGAGCCGTTTCCCGACACTTCGGTGACCGACCCGCAACGCCCTGCACCCGATACTCCTGCCACCAGCATTTCGAAACACCGCACACTGATGAAGGATGTCGAATCCACGCGCAGAGAGGATGGGACTATCGCCATCTCTTGCAAACGTCTCAATTTGAAGCTGGATAAGTTGACCACGTACGTTATCGCAACGGGGGACCTGCTGGCCAGAAACTAGCGTGGCTTTGAACTTCGCGGATTGGTTTGTGGCAGAACTTGCTCGGTGGCGCTGGCGATTGCAGTGTCCCAGATTGAGGTGGTCGATTCGGCAGTCACGACCCCAATCTGACCGGCTAGCTGTGTTAGTGATGCGCCTACCCATGCAATGCGAAAGTCATCGGTTTGGCCGGCGCAGGTGATGGACACGGTCGCGCCCGGCTGAAGCTGCGCATCGACGCCCTCTAATTGCGCTCCGCGGCGGCTGACGTTTCGTGTTTTCACGTTCTCCGAGAACAGCTTCCCTCTGGCATCTTTGCCGCTCAGGCGTACCGACACCACGACCTCAACCCGCGGCTCCCGGCGCTCGCCCATTCTCTGGGCTTTCAGGTCCTCGAGGAAGTCTTCGAGTGAAAGCATTTCTCCCTGTCGCACAAGATCAAGCAGGGGGTCATCGACATCTGTGCCGCTTGCCACGAGGGGCGTGTTCAATTCAACATGCCCTTCCTCAGCACCCTCCTTGCGGCCTACGAACACGCGCGGCACTTCGCGGTGCTCGACCAGGCGGTTGATGAGTTCCTCAGCGCGCTGGCCGCGGTCGTCCGACGTAAACTCCACTCCCATGCCGTCGGGGTGCGAAGCGCGGACGACTCCATCGAGCAGCGATTCGTGGCTGGCGACGCGCACACTGATCAGCACGGGAGTGCCAACCGGCATCGGGCGCGGTGATTCCAGGTAGCAGGCGCCGGCGCTGATGTCGGTCAGGCGCCAGCGGCGCCCCGCGGACGGTGGCGATTGCGGAGCGGACTGCTCCGCACGCCCGGCGCTCTCGTCTGTTGGCGGCGGAGGCTCTTCGATCTTCCAGTCCGACGGCGCGTACTCGATCCCCCAGAAGTTGCCGGGAGTATCGAGTTCCATGCCCAGGAGCCATGTCTCGGGATCTCCACCGAGCGCCACCACATCGGCAACGCGCGCGGTGGTTTGGCGCCCGGACCGGACGATCTCCAGCCGTACCGGAAGGTCGCGCGGCAACCCACGCTGCGTAATCAACCCGCACCCATGCGCGTTGACCAGGGTGGTCGTGCACTCTTCCGAAAATTCAAGCGCAGGATCGAGACTCGTGACGAGGATCGGAACTTCCAGCGGCAGTCTGGTGCTGCGTCGGATGGCGTGCTGTTTCGGCTGAGCGCCCATAGTTGCCCGGGCCAGACTTCAGGGCCGCACCACCATGCTAGAACACCTAAAACCGCAGCATGACAAGATTTCGGCGGGCCCGGTTTCCAGTTAGGTACGGGGGAAGTGAAGAGTTGCCAGTTCTCAGTTCTCAGTGAGGCCGATGAAAGTGACGGGAGGCATTAGTAGATTCCTTTCAGAGATTTCCTGGTTTTCTGAGAACCGGGGAGCGGAAAACTGGAAACTCCTTCTAGCCTTCCGCTTTGACGGCAGCTTCGGCAGCTTGAAAACCAATTTTGCTATGTGTGCCATCGCAGAAAGGCTTGTTGGTAGAAGCCCCGCACCGGCAGAGTGAGTAGGCCGGCTTGCCGGTGAGGTCATATTTGTTCCCGTTCGCGTCAACCAGTTCGACGAGACCGTTCGGGTCCTCGAGGCGGTAGGGGCCGTTGGGGCGGATAGTGATCTTCACTTGCGACATGGTGCCTCCGGAGAAATGTGAGAGACCAAAGTACCACAAGCTCTCAGCTCTCAGTTCTCAGTTCTCAGTTCTCAGCTCTCAGCTCTCAGCTCTCAGCTCTCAGCTCTCAGAAGAACCAAAGATCATCTCACTGAACTGTCAACGAATTCTGATGCCGCTATGAAGGCCGGCGGGCATACGAGTTTGATTCTGTTGAGAGCCGAGAGCTAACAGCTGAAAGCTTGTTTATCGCCAGCGATCCACCATTTCCCACCACGCGAGTTTGACCCACTCGTCGAGAGTGGTCTTGGCCCATTCGCGGTTGGTCCACCATGCGGTGCCGAAATGAGTGGTGTCCTGAGCAGCGGCGGCTGAGAACCGGTATTGAGGAAGGCGATTGCGAAAGACAAGGAGCGCGCGTCGCGTGTGCGACGCCGAGGTCACGATGAGGACGGTATGAACGCCGTGGGGCTGCAGACAGCGGTTTACGTCCTCCGTCTCGGCGTAGGTCGAGAGACCTACAATCGGGCAGACCGAGATGTGGTCTTTTTCGGGCTGAGCGTCAACGTAGCGTTGCGCCACATCGGTGAGGCGCTGATCGTAGACAACGGTGCGGGACTCCGCGTCAAGGAACACGCGAGGAGCCTTCTCCTGTCGCAGGAGTTCGAGCGCGTGAGCGGGACGTACCGAAGCCTCGCCTGCGAGAACGATGATCGCGTCGGCCTTTTGCGGATCATCCACGACAAGAAAACGGCCAGCCTGGCTGCCCAAAACGATGAGCACGAGAAGTACAACAAGCAGGACTCGGATTCGCATTCTGGTCGAATGTTACTAAGGAGCGCGCTATTTCGTCGAATTCGATTACTGCTGTTATCACCCGTTCGTGCCATCGGTGAAAATATCGTGAAACTGACTGCTTCTGCGGTCGGAATTCGTCTGGTTCGATGCTAGAATTTTCTCGGACCTTATGAGCGCTCAACTTACCTCTTCATCCCCCCTGACAGAACTGAAAAGCCGCATTGAAACCCGCAAGGCGCGGGTGGGAATTATCGGCCTGGGATACGTCGGGCTGCCCCTGGCATTGCTCTACAGCGAGCAGAAATTTCCCGTCACTGGCTTCGATATCGACCAGAAAAAAGTCGAAACGCTGGCCAAGGGTGGTTCGTACATCTTCCGCATTTCCCCGGAAGAGATCCAGTCGGCAAAGGCGAGCGGCTTCAACGCCACCTCAGACTACTCGCGCATTACCGAGATGGACGCGATCATCATTTGCGTGCCGACTCCGCTGAACGAGTACCACGAGCCCGACCTGAGCTACATCACGAACACGGCCCACGCGGTGGCGCCACACCTGCGCGCCGGGCAGATCGTCATCCTGGAAAGCACGACGTATCCCGGAACTACAGAAGAAGTGATGATTCCGATCCTGGAAAAGGAAAACAAGGCGGGCTTGAAGGCTTCGCGCAAAGGTGCAGCGGGCGATCAGGAATTCTGGGTTGCCTTCTCACCGGAGCGGGAAGACCCAGGCAATACCTCGGTGGCACGGCACGACATTCCGAAAGTGATTGGCGGGCTGGACCACCAGGCAAGCGAAATTGCGGGTGCGCTCTATGGAGCGATTTTCCGGCGCACGGTTCCGGTCTCCTCGCCGGCGGCGGCAGAGATGACCAAGTTGCTCGAAAACATCTACCGCTGCGTAAACATTGCGATGGTGAACGAGCTCAAACTGCTCTGCCTGCGAATGAATCTGAATATCTGGGAGATCATCGACGCAGCTTCTACCAAGCCTTTCGGTTTCCACCCGTTCTATCCGGGGCCGGGGCTGGGTGGACACTGCATCCCAGTCGACCCGTTTTACCTATCCTGGAAAGCGAAGGAATTTGACTTCCGGACGCGCTTCATCGAACTAGCCGGCGAAGTGAATACGGCGATGCCGTATCACGTGATCGCGTCCACGATCAGCGCGCTCAACCGACAGAAAAAGGCGATCAACGGGTCGAAAGTGCTGGTGCTGGGCGTGGCGTACAAGAAAGACATTGACGACCTGCGCGAATCGCCATCGCTGACGATCATCGAACTTCTGCAGAAGGAAGGCGCGGAAGTCAGCTACCACGACCCGTACTTCCCCTTCGTAGGCCGGGGGCGCAAGTACGACCTGCAGTTGACCCGCGCGGGGCTCGACAACCTCGGACAGTACGACTGCGTGCTGATCGTGACCGATCACAGCGATTACGACTACAAGCGGATCGTGAACGAGTCGAAGCTAGTGGTGGACTCGCGCAACGCGACGCGCGGCATCCAGAGCGAGAAGATCGTGCACTGCTAACGCGATCGCAGTGTTCCCGAAAGGCGGCAGGTCAATCCTGCCGCCTTTTTCGTGGTGCTCAGGAAATGGGCAGAGAGGGCACGCGAATCATTGGCTGTGCTAGTATTCGGCCTTGCGCCGGGGATGGCAACCTGCGACGCAAATGTCCGTGATACGCAACGGTACGCCGATGAAAGATACTCTCGGGGTCCTGCTGGCTGGAGGCACAGGAGAACGTCTCTATCCGCTCACGCGGGACCGGGCCAAGCCGGCGGTTACGTTTGGCGGCATCTACCGCATCATTGACATCACCCTTTCCAACTGCCTGAATTCCGGCCTGCGGCGCGTGCATATCCTGACGCAGTACAAAGCGCTTTCCCTCAACCGCCACATTCGCGAAGGCTGGAACATTTTCGGTAAGGAGATCGGCGAGTTCATTGAGATTCTGCCCCCCATGAAGCGGGTGAGCGAGAACTGGTATATGGGAACGGCCGATGCCGTCTACCAGAACATCTATTCGATTGGCTCCGAACAACCCAAACACGTGTTGATCCTTTCCGGGGATCAGATCTACAAGATGGACTACGGACTCATGCAGCAGCAGCACCGCGACTCCGGCGCCGATGTGACCGTGGCGACGATCTTGATGGAGCCCGACGAGTGCCGTCATTTCGGCGTGGTCGAAATCGACCGTACGCACCGAATCACCGGCTTCCAGGAGAAACCGAGCCAGACCGATCTGCGATCGCCCTACGAGCCGACCAAGATTTCCGCTTCCATGGGCGTCTATATCTTCAACACCGACGTCCTCATTCCGGTGCTGCTTAAGGATGCCGAAGATCCGGATTCGAAGCACGATTTCGGCAAGAATATCCTGCCCAGAATGCTCGACGACTATCATGTGTTTTCCTTCAACTTCGTGGACGAGAACAAGAAGGAGGCGCTTTACTGGCGAGACGTGGGAACTCTGGAAGCCTTCTACGAAGCCAACATGGATCTGGTCTCGGTGTCGCCCGTGTTCAACCTGTACGATGAAGAGTGGCCGATCCGCACCCACCAGAGGCAGTATCCGCCGGCGAAGTTTGTCTTTGCCGAAAATGCTCGCATGGGGCATGCGCTCGACTCGCTTGTGTCATCCGGCTGTATTATCTCGGGTGGCACCGTGAAGGAATGTGTGCTCTCGCCCGACGTACGCGTCAATTCGTTCAGCGAGGTGGAGTCGAGTATCTTGTTCTCGCACGTAAATGTCGGCCGCCGCTGCCGCATCCGGCGCGCCATTCTGGACCGCGATGTGCATATTCCGGAAGGCACGACGATTGGCTTCGATCCGGAAGCGGACCGGGAACGATATTTCGTCACCGATGGCGGCATCACCGTGGTCACGCGCGATTACTCGCTGTTTGAGAATCCTGTGACGGTGGATTATTTTACGAGCGAGTAGCGAATGATTCAGTTGTGCTCACTTACTGGCAATTCAACCGTCTCTTCTCACAACGATTCTCCGAATGAGGCATTATGCGCTTTCTGCAGATTCTGTTTGGTTTTCTGATGCTTGCTTCTTTCCTGACCACTGCACAAACAGCGGCCACGCCACCCGCGCCTGGGTTCAGCGTTGACAACATCGATAAGTCGGTCGATCCGTGCACGGATTTCTATCAGTATGCGTGCGGAAACTGGGTCAAGAAGACGGAGATTCCCGCCGACCAGTCGTCGTGGGTGAGCTTTATCGAACTCGATGAGCGCAATCAATACACGATGCGCGACATCCTGGACAAAGCGGCGGTCGCTTCACCGCAACGGGATGGGATCACGCAGAAGATTGGGGACTTCTATGGCTCGTGTATGGACGAAGCCGCGGTTGAGGCCAAAGGCAGCACGCCCCTGAAACCCGAACTCGATCAGATCGCCGCGGTGGCCGACAAGACAGCGCTGATTGAAACGATGGCACAGCTTCACCTGCGGGGAGCGAGAGGGCTGTTCGCGTTCTATTCTCAGCCCGACCTGCACAATGCCGATCAGGTCATCGCCTATATCGACCAGGGCGGGCTGTCCCTGCCGGATCGCAACTACTACATCAAAGACGACGCCAAGATGGTAGAGATGCGCCAGCATCTGGTGGAATATGCGACGCAGCTTTTCACCCTGAACGGGCAGACCGCGGATCAGGCAGCGGAATCGGCCAAGACCATCCTGCGCATCGAGACCGCGCTGGCCAAAGCCTCGATGGACCGCACGCTGCGGCGCGATCCCAAGAATCGCGACCACAAGATGGAGCGTGGTCAGGCGGTCGCGCTGGCGCCGAACTTTAACCTGAACCGCTACTTTGCGGCGACGGGCGCGCCCGCTTTCTCGGAACTGAATGTCGTCAATCCCGACTTTTTCAAAGAAGTGAATGGACTGCTCGACACCGAGTCGCTCGGTTCCCTGAAGACCTACGTCACCTGGCACCTGCTGAGCACCGCCGCGCCCTGGCTTTCGAAGAACTGGGTGGATGCTAACTTCAAGATGCAGCAATACCTGACCGGGCAAGCGAAGATCCAGGACCGGTGGAAACGCTGCGTCAACCTCACCGATGGCGCCCTGGGTGAAGCCCTGGGACAGAAATATGTCGAGGTGGCGTTCGGCGCCGAAAGCAAGAAGCGCATGCTGAACATGGTGGATGCGCTGGAAAAATCGCTGGACCAGGACATTGCCGGCCTGCCGTGGATGTCGGATGACACCAAGAAGCAGGCAAAGGTCAAACTGCAGGCGATTCGCAACAAGATTGGATATCCGGAGGCGTGGAGGGACTACAGCCGGCTGACCGTGGAGCGCGGCGATCTCATGGGGAATTTCCTGCGCGCTAATGAATTTGAAACTCGACGCCGGCTGGCGAAGATCGGCAAGCCGCTCGACCGCAAGGAATGGAACATGACTCCGCCGACGGTCAACGCCTATTACAGCGGCTCGTACAACGAGATCGTGTTTCCTGCTGGAATACTGCAGCCGCCGTTTTTCGACAAGGCGATGGACGACGCGGTCAACATGGGTGGGATCGGCATCGTCATCGGCCACGAACTGACCCACGGATTCGACGATCAGGGGCGGAAGTTCGATCCGCAGGGAAATCTGCGCGACTGGTGGACGGCGTCAGACGGAACAGAATTTGAGAAGCGCGCCAGTTGCATCGCCGATGAATACAGCAGCTTCGTGGCGGTGGATGATCTGAAACTGAACGGGCGCCTGACGCTGGGCGAGAATACCGCCGACAACGGCGGCGCGCGCATTGCGCTGATGGCCCTGCGTGAGATGATCGCCGCCGACAAATCCGGCAAGGCCGGCGAGAAGATCGACGGCTACACGCCGGAGCAGCGATTTTTCCTTGGGTTCGGAAGGGTATGGTGCGAGAAACGGCGTCCGGAACTGGCGCGCATGCTGGTGAATACGGACCCGCACTCTCCCGGACGCTATCGCGTGAACGGTGTGGTGCAGAACATGCCCGAATTCCAGCAGGCCTGGGGATGCAAGACGGGACAGGCCATGGTGCGCGAGAATGCGTGCCGCGTGTGGTGAGAGTGGCCCGACATAATCATCAGGCTGTGAGCCTCGGGCCGCAAGTTTCGAGCGATCAGGCCGCTCGCGGATCGGAGCCAAGGCCAGGTCAGAAACGACCGTTGGTTCCTTGACGACGCCTCTCGGGCTGATCTTGTACACTCCGTTTCTATGGCTCTCGACCTGAGGCGCCTCTTCAACAAAGAAAAACAGGAGCACCGCATCCTGCGGCAAATTGAGCGTGGGGACCGGCTGCAGCCCGAGTACCACCGCGCCACGCCGGAGTGTCCTCATCCAGAGCGGTGGAGCATGTTCGACTCCATGACTGCCGAGGTCGAAGTGCTGGAATTTCTGCGCACGGTGGTCACCACGATGAAGCCCGAGTTGGTCGTCGAGACGGGCACTTTCAGCGGCATCAGCACCCTTTGGATTGCGGAAGGGTTAAAAGCGAATGGGCGCGGACGGGTCATCTCGTGCGAGTTCGACCCCAAGGTCTATGAGAGCGCCAAAGCGCGGATCGCCGGCTCCGGGCTGGCGGAATGGATCGAGTTGCGGAACGAATCGAGCCTCGAGATGAAAGTCGACGGCACAATTGACCTGTTGTTTTGCGACAGCGATATGCCGATCCGAGAACAGGAGATTCGCCGGTTCCTGCCACAAGTCAATCCGTTTGGATTGATTCTCACGCACGACGCAAGTTCGCACCTGAAGATCGTGCGCGAGGCTGCGCTCAAGCTGGAGCGTGAAGGGCTCATCTCGGTCGTGCTGCTGCCGACGCCGCGCGGATTGGTAGTCGCGCAGAAGCGGGAAGGACGACACTGACGACAGGTACTGATGCCGGCTAGCGGGTATCCGCCGGTTTCACGTTCATCGAAAAATGTTGCACGATCTTCCAGTCGTTGCCGATGCGCTCCATCACGATGAGATACTGACCGAGGTGGAGTTCGGTTCCAACCCAGCGTCGTGAGCGGCCGGTGCCGTAAGCGAGGGTGCCGGAACTCTTCTCTTCGGTGGCCTCGATCGATTCCAGCCGGCTACCCTGGTCGAGGCTGGCCTGCACCCAGTACCGAATGCCTTCTCGCCCCTTGAACGTCCCGGCTTCGCTGACCACGGTGGCATTTTCCGTATAGAGCTCCAACACGGCGTCGGTGTTTCTTGCATTGAAATTGCGCAGCCAAGCCTCTCGAACCTGGCTGGCGGAAACATCCGTCGAGCGTAGCGGATTGGGTATCGCTTGTTGCCCTGCACCGAAGCTCGCAAGAAGGAAAACAATGGCTGTGAACGCAAGTTTCACGGTTAGTCTCCTGCTCCATCACCTGACAGAATGACAACTTGAGATCATGATATCCCTCGTGACGGGTGCGCTTGCGCTGTACACGGTTCGGCGTTACGATGCGCGCTGAAAATACATGCTGTTTACGGAGGTTGCCATGTACCGTGCAGCCGTCATTCTGCTTCTTTCTCTCTCCTGCTTCGCGCAACTCGACAAGATTGTGATCCCCGCGGGCACTCCGGAAGACAAGGATCTGGCGGCAATCTCGAACGAGCAGGACACGCAGAAGAAGATCGCGATGTACGAGGAGTTTGTGCAGAAGTATTCCTCGAACCCGGCGGCGGTAACGTATGGTAACTGGCAGATTTCTCAGTCCTACCAGACGGCTGGTGATCTGGAGAAAGCGTTGAACTACGGCGACAAAGCGCTGACGGGGATGTCGAGCAACTTGGACATTTTGGTGTCGCAGACCAATATCGCTCAGCAGATGAAGTCCAACGCCAAGGTGATTGACTACGCGACTCGCGGCGGCCAGGCATACAACCAGGCGGACAAAGCCCCGAGACCTGAGGGCATGACGGACGAACAGTTTGCCGCCCGCGTAGTCGACGCCAAGGACAGCAACAAGAGTTCGTACGAGTTTCTGGAGACTGCTGCCTTCAACACGATTGCCGACGAAAAAGACGCGAAAGCGCGGATGAACTACATCGAGCGCTTTTCACCGGCATTTCCGGCTTCGCGCTTCGAGGAGCCTGTGGCGCAGTATGCCATGTACACGCTGGGACAATTGAACGACTCGGCGCGCCTTTTCTCATACGGCGAAAAGGCGCTGGCGGCAAATCCGAACAGCATGCCGACGATGCTGCTGCTGGCAAACGCATATGTCGACGACACGCGTCCGGCGAGCTGGGGGAAGGCAATTGCCTATTCTCAAAAGGTCATCACGCTAGCAAAGGCAGACGAGCCCGAGGCCGACAAGTCCAGAAAGCTCTCCGCGGGCGTGGCGCACTCGATCGTGGGGTATGCCTATGCAAAACAGGAGAAAGCGGCGGCAGCGATCCCGGAACTGAAGTCGGCGGCAGCTCTCCTCAAGGGACTGGACGACGTCCCGTACGCAACCGCCCTGTACCGGCTCGGATGGGCCTACGGCAAAACCAACAAGCCGGCGGAAGCGCGCGCCGTGCTGGAAGAGGCCATCAAGATCCCCGGCCCGTTGCAAGGTCCGTGCAAGGAGCTACTGGCCACGGTGAACGCGGCGCGAAAGCCCAAGTAAAACAGGGGTCACTGGCCGCCCCGTTGGACCGTTGCCCTTTTCCTGCGGGCCAAGCAGACATGGCCCAACTGCACTTTTGGCATCTCAGGTTTCGTGGCGTTTCCCGTTATCCTGCCAGCGATCATGGCCACGGCTCCCCCGACCGCCAACCCGGCGAAGACTGCCCACGCACTCGTGGATCTTCTGCGACGCCGCTCCTACGAGGAAATTCGCCAGCGGATGTACGACAACCCTCCGGGCACGCCCTGGTGGGCCGCCTGCAAGACCGAACTGGATATCCGTAACAACGAACGGCTGGCCAACTCGATCCTGGAGAATTCACGCGTCTCGGCAAAGATTCAAGGCGCCGCCCAGCACATCGAACAACTCACCGAGACCCTGGTGCAGGTCACCACCGACGTGGCCGACGTCGTGCGCGGTGTCAAAGAACAAAGCCGGCGTCTGGAGATCGCAACCTACGTGATCATCGGGGTTGTGGTCGTGCAGCTGTTTTACCTGGCGTTTCTGGTCATGGGAAAACACTAAAGACGCAAGCACCCTGCCTTGTGCTCAACACAAATACAATCAGAAGCTCACTTCCTAAACGAACGCCAACGTGTCTCCAGGGTGCTCGCTAGCGCTGGACTAAATCGTCGGACAGAAGCTGGGCCTTCTGGGCAAGAGTATGAGCCCTCTGAATGTCTCCGTCGGTGAGCGCAGTTCGGGCAACGTCCATGTAGTGGCGAATCTGACTTACGGTTTCCTGCTGACTCGAGTTCAAGGCGCGCGCGGCCAGCTTCTTGAGGTCGGAATCGGCTGCAGTCAGCAAATCCTGGGTCTCCTGCCGCTGGCGGCGTGCTTCCTCCATTGTCATCCCAGGGATGATCTGCGCCACGGGTTCGCTGACGCCGCCCCGATGAATGACGACTTTGCGCGGTTCGCCCTCGGGGGCTGGCGCCTCCGCCAGCCTGCGGGCATGCGAGCGGCGCTTGTGCGCGGCTGACTTCGGACTCTTGCTCGGCGACTTCGGTGAGGGCGGCTTTTGCCCGGCGGCAGGCGAGGCCTTGTCGGGCTTGCTTTCCGCCGGGTTCTGACCTGTCTCCGGAGCTGGTATGTTGCCCGTAGGGGTCTGGGACATGTCATCCGGGGCAGACGGTTGCCGGCTGGACGAATCCTGATTACTACCGGCATCCTGACGAGCCGACGTCGCCGGGCCCACACCCAGAAGGACTGCAATCGCGAATCCGGCGGCCAGTTTCATCACAGTAGTTAGATGCCCCGTGATCGAGGCTGTTACTCAACCACAGCTCTCTCTTTCACGACCGGGCCGAGACCTCGGTCGTGGTATCGGCGAGTTGCGCAACGGTCGGCAAGCGCAAACGGAATGTGGTGCCAACGCCCACCGTGGATTCGAAATCCACGGAGCCATAGTGCCACTGCATGATCTGATACGTTTGCGCGAGCCCGATTCCGCTGCCCCCCTGCTTGGTGGTGAAGTACAGCTCGAAGACTTTCTCCTGCAACTCGGGCGGAATACCGCTGCCCTGGTCCCGAACCTCAATCAGGACGGTTTCCTCTTCGCGTTGGGCCGCCAAAGTAAGCGTGCCTCCCTGGGCCATCGCCTGAACGCCGTTCAGCACCAGGTTCAAAATCGCTTGTTTCATCAGGTCGGGATCGACGCGCACAATCAGAGGCTCGTCACAAAACCCCTGGGCCAGACGCACCCCGTGCTGAGCCGCGTCCGGGCCAGCCAGAACAGAGACCTCTTCCAGAATCTTGCGCATGTCTGCTTCCTGCAGGTGAAGGTCGCGGGGCCGCGTAAAATCCACTAGCGTTTGCACCACGCGATCGAGGCGATGAATCTCGTTGCCAATCACATCCATGTGGCGTTGCGTGTCGGGATCGGCCTGCTTCAGCTTGTTGTGCAGCAATTGCAAGTGAAGAACGATGGCATTGATTGGATTCTTGACTTCATGGGCGACACCGCGCGTCAAGCGACCTGCCGCCGACAGCCGGCGCGAGGTTTCAATTTCATCCTCAATTCGGCGGACCGACTCAACGTCTCTCATGGTGAGCAAAGCACCGATGGGCGTGCCCTTTTCCTGGATGAAATCGAGTGACACCTGAACGCGGCGGTTATCGGCGGCATCGAACTCATATTGCACCAACGGGCGTTGCTTCATGAACGCTGGCAGCACGACCGCGCCCAGGGGTGAGCCGTCGGAAAAAATCTCTTCCGCTGTGCTCCCCAGAATCTGGCGACGGGGACGGCCAAGGAACTTCTCGGCGGAGGCGCTTACGAGCACGACCCGGGAGTCGCGGGTGAAGAGCATCAGGCCATCCTGCAGTTTGGCCATGACCTGCTCGACGTTGTCTTTGAGGGCGGAAAAGATCTGATTGGTATCGCGGATGGTGCGGCCGAGGTGAGCGATCTTCAGCGAGACCAGACCGACCTCGTCCGCCGAGTCTTCTGCCGGGGGAATCTCGGGTTCGCCGGCAACCGCGCTATCCAGGTTTGCGGCGATTCTTTTGAGCGGGCCAAGGGCGATGTTGGAAATCACGGCGGACAGCACCAGGGAACAGAAAATCGCAACCACGCAAAAGAAAGCCGCCTGTTGCAGACGTGGCGTTAATTCATTGCGCAGGAACACAGTGTTGACGCCCACGCGCACGCTGCCAAACGGTTGGCCTCCTAACTGCAGCGGGATGCTGACGTCGTAGACAGTACCGCTACCGTACAGCATGCGCAATTGCCGGCGGAAGCCAGCATCCCGCAGCACGATCAGGTCGGGCCGGGGAGGGATAGGCTTGCCGTTCAACGCGGGATTCGTGTCGAGGATGGCAATGCCGGCCGGGTCGACAATGGCGGCGTCATAGATGATGTGGGAGTTACTGACCAAAGACTCCAGCATGTCGTTGAGGTTGGTATCGGTCTGGAGGTAGTCAGAAACGGCGGCGCGCAGCGCTTTTGGATTGGTGGTGTCGACTCGCGTGCTGGTCAGATCGGGGACAGCCTTGGAAGCTGCATATTCCAGCTGGCCGGTAATGGTGGACGCAGTCTCATCGGCCCAGAGCAGGCGCTGCTTCAGCATTTGCGCCAAATACACCCAGGAGAAACCGAACACCAGCGCCGTAATCAGCGTGGTGATGGCAAACACGATGATGGCTTTGCGGCTCATCGACAGAATGACTTCTCGGTCCCCAGTTCTCAGTGCGGTCTCAAGCACTTGGGGGATTGCTGAGCATTGGGGAACCGAGAACTGAGAATTCGTCCTACTCCTCGGCAGCCAGCACCGGATCCGCGGCCCGCCCGTACTCCTTGAGCTTATTATGCAAAGTTTTCAAGCTGATGCCGAGAATCTCCGCTGCGCGGGTCTTGTTGTTATTGGTGGCCTGCAGCGTCTTGAGAATGAGCTGCCGTTCTGCTTCCTCGACGGTGGTCCCCACGCCCAGGTGTACCGCGTCGGGGTCATGCACAGCAGGACGGACGACCTGACCGAACCCCGGTGGCAGATGTTTGGTTTCCACCAAGCCACCCTCACAGACAATCACGGCGCGCTCGAGCGTATTGCGCAATTCGCGAACGTTACCGGGCCACGAGTAGCTCTGGAAAAGATTGAGCACCGCCTCGCTCACGTCGGCAACCTTGCGGTCGTGCTTCTGGCTCATCTCCGCGAGCAACGACTTGACCAGGTCGCGGATGTCGTCTTTGTGCTCGCGCAGCGGCGGCATGTGAAGATTGAAGACATTGAGGCGGTAGTACAGATCCTGACGTAGCTCGCCCTGTGCGACCGCTTCGTCGGGAACCTTGTTGGTGGCGGCCAGAACGCGAACATCCACCGACGTTTCCACCTTGCTGCCCAACCGGCGCAACTTGTGGTCTTCGAGGACACGTAACAGCTTGGCCTGTGTGGCCACCGGCATCTCGCCAATTTCGTCGAGCAGCAGGGTGCCACCCTCGGCCAGTTCGAAGCACCCAGTGCGGCGTTCGAGCGCTCCGGTGAATGCGCCCTTCTCGTGGCCAAAGATTTCACTCTCGATCAGAGTCTCGGGAATGGCGGCGCAGTTAATGGGGACAAACGGCTTGTTGCGGCGCGGGCTGAGATCGTGGATCGTGCGGGCCACCAGTTCCTTGCCCGTCCCGCTGGCTCCCGTGATCAGCACGGAAGCGGTGCTGGGAGCGACCATCTCGATGAGGCGGAAGATCTCCTGCATCTTCGGCGAAGACCCTACCAGGCGGCCGAGGGCACCTTTGTCGCGCAGGGTGCGGCGCAGAGATTCGTTTTCCGTGCGTGTCTGAAGAATCTCAGTGATGTTGCCCAGGATCGAGCGCAGGCGGCGGAAGTCGATGGGCTTTTCGATATAGTCCTGGACTCCAAGGCGGCCGGCGTGAAAGGCAGTCTCGGTGGTCTTCTGAGCCGTAACCATCACGACGGCAATGGACTGGGAGAGATCGGCGAGCTTCTCCACCAGTTCCATACCGTCCATGCGGGGCATTTTCACGTCGGTGATGACGATCACAGGAGAGAAGGCGGCAACCTTGTCCAGGGCTTCTACACCATCGGCGGCGGTATCGGTGCGGTAGCCCCAGCTGGACACAAGTTCGGCCAGGCCGGTGCGTTCGTTTTCTTCGTCTTCGACGATCAGGATTCGTTCTTGATTCATGTCTAGAGGGTCATTATTCAGCTTCCGGGCGCAAGGCCGCAACCCCAGGGGGCCAATATCATTTTGAGATGCAATACAACCTGTCAGAACCGCTAGTTGGCATACTTTCGCTTTCCGCTAAGCTCGGGATTGCTGTAGAATTTCCTGTTTTCCAGGACGACCAAATCGTTTTCGTACTACATGCCTCGCAATTCTGTCGCTTTACAGAATAGTTCGTTGTGGATTGATTCGGAGGATTCTATGTCTCTTTGTCTGCGGACACGCCGGAGAAGCGTGAACGTTGCAGTGGTTCTTGCGGTGTTGTTGCTCTGTTTCCCAGTTGTTCTGTTGAATGCGCAGGACGAAACGCCTCCCAAGGTTGACTGGTTCCTTGGTTATCAGTGGATTAATCCAGGCGGAACGGTGCCAGCCCATACCCCTCCCGTGGGGACTAAGTTGCCTAGTCAAGGGGCGGGATTTGGCACGACCATCACTTACAACTTCAACAAGTGGTTGGGCCTTTCGGGCGATATGGGCACAGCTTTCCGAAATGTGGCCAGTGAGAGCGAATTTTCGGTGGGACCGCGGTTGATGTGGCGCGGTGAGAACTTGAACATGTTTGTCCATACGCTGGTGGGCGTGAATGTCCTCAGCCCAATGGGCGCTGGCACCAGCAAAGGTGTGGGCGCCGTTTTGGGCGGCGGCATCGATGTGAGAGTGTTCAAGCCGCTTAGTATTCGATTGATCGAAGCGGATTATGTTCTTGGACGTCACAATTTTTCAGATGCAGCCCCAATCACACAACCCGATTTGCGGCACCCTGTCTTGAATGGAGTGCGCTTACGGAGCGGCGTGGTGTTCAACTTCGGCGGCGGAGCCCCAGAAACGCCGGTCGCGGCCTCCTGCTCGGTCGATCACAGTGAAGTAATGGTCGGCGAACCTGTGCATGTCACCGTGTCGCCGAGCAATTTCAATCCCAAGCACACCTTGTCCTATGCCTGGTCGAGCACCGGGGGAAAACTGGAAGGCAAGGATACCGGTGCTTCGATCGACACCAACGGACTGGCTGGCGGTAACTACACCGCCACCGCGCGCGTCACCGACGCAAAGGCGAAGAAGAACAATGAAGCGAGCTGCACGTCCAACTTCACCGTCAAGGAACCGCCGAAGAACCCGCCGCAGATTTCCTGCTCGGCGAATCCGACCAGCGTGCTGACCGGTTCTCCTGCGACCGTGACCTGCACCTGTACCAGCCCGGACAACGTTCCGGTGACGGTAGGTGGCTGGACATCGAGTGGCGGCAGCATTTCCGGCAGCGGGAATTCGGCGACCCTCAATACGACGGGAGCCCCCGCCGGCACTGTCACCATCAACGCAACCTGTACCGATTCGCGCGGCTTGACAGCGTCGGCATCGAGCACGGTCACGGTGGAGAATCCGCCACCGCCGCCGCCGCAAGCCAGCAAGCTCAACGAATGCGAGTACCCAAACAAGATGAAGCCGTGGCGCGTCGACAACACCTGCAAGGCAATGTTGGATGATGCTGCGTTGAAGTTGCAGCAGGATCCAGAGGCCAAGCTGGTGGTTGTGGGTAACGCCGATCCCAAGGAAAAGCGGAAGAATCTGGCGGCGGAACGTGCGGTCGACGTCAAGGCTTATATCTCGGGCGGCGAAGCCAAGCAGAACATCGATCCGAGCCGGATTGAAACTCGTACCGGCAACGCGGGCACGATGACTTCACAACAGTGGATCGTCCCATCGGGCGCAACGTTCCCTGAAGCCGGCAGTACGGCCGCGGTCGATGAGAACGTGGTCAAGGCGATTCCAGATCATCCCAAGCCGGCCGCCAAGAAACCGGCGAAAAAGGCCCCGTAAGAACGATCGGAAGGGCAAGTCAAAGGCCGGTGGGACAACCCCACCGGCCCTTTTTTCGTCTGTTCTTCGGTAACCTTGCCGGGTCCGTGCTAGGCTGTCAGTCTCTTGTGGACAGGCGAATATTGTTCGCAGGGGTCAATCTACGCTTATGAACTGGGGCTTGGTTCGCAAGAGTTTGTTGCTTTTGGCTTTTGGCCTGGTAAGCACGGCACTGCTGGCGTCGGGATCGTGGCAGGTGTTGGGTCCGGACGGCGGTGACGCGCGCAGCCTGGCTTATGATTCTCACAATCCTGACCACATGCTGCTGGGCACGAGCACGGGTCAGTTGTTTGTTTCCGAAGACGGAGGACACAGTTGGGCGCGCTTTGCCCGTCTGGGCGGCGACGACTATGTTCTTGATCACATTTCGATCGATCCCCACGATTCGAAGCGTATCTACGTCTCCGCCTGGAGCGTCTCTAGCCAGCAGATCGGCGACATTTTCCGCACGAAAGACGGCGGCAAGAACTGGGAAACACTGTCGGCCATGCATGGCAAGTCCATCCGTGCGATGGCGTTGTTTCAGAGCAATCCCAAGGTCATGGTTGCCGGAGCGCTGGATGGCGTTTTCCGCAGCAGTGATGGTGGCGACAGCTGGGAGCGCATGTCTCCGGCCAACCACGCTGACATCAAGAACATTGAATCGATTGCCATCGATCCCAAAGACTCCAATGTCGTTTATGCCGGAACCTGGCACCTGGCTTGGAAGACGGCCGACGGCGGCGCCAACTGGCAGCACATCAACAAAGGCATGATCGACGATTCCGATGTGTTTTCGGTCATCGTAGACCACACCAATCCGGCCGTGGTGTTCGCCAGCGCCTGCTCAGGCATCTACAAGAGCGAGACTGCGGGCAACCAGTTCTCCAAGATTCAGGGCATTCCCTTTTCGGCGCGCCGCACGCGAGTGCTGAAGCAGGATCCCACCAACGAAAATATCGTCTACGCCGGCACGACCGAAGGGCTGTGGAAGACGATGGACCTGGGCAAGACCTGGAAGCGGGTCAGCAATCCCGAGATCGTCGTTAATGACGTACTGGTCGATCCGCGCGATTCGAACCACGTGCTTCTCGCTACCGACCGCAGCGGCGTGATGGCCAGTAAGGACGGCTCGCAGAGTTGGTCCACGTCCAACAAGGGCTATGCTCATCGCTACGTTTCTGCCCTGCTGGCCGATGTGAAAGAAGCCGACACGTTTTATGTTGGCCTGGTGAATGACCGCGAATACGGCGGCGTTTTCTATACTCGCGATGCGGGCCACACCTGGCTGCAGCGCAGCGCCGGACTGGGCGGCCGTGACATCTTCGCTCTCAAACAGTCCTCCACCGGCACACTGGTGGCGGGCACGAACCGTGGCATGTTCGCTCTCGACCGCAATGCTACGCAGTGGCGTCCGATGAGCACCGTGGTCGTCGAGCAGACCATCAAGCAGGCGAAGAAAGGTTCGAAGAAGCCTGTGATGACCACGATCGCCAAGAAAGCCGGCGATCTGGATGCGCGCGTGAACGACCTGGAACTGGGTGCGCAGCGCTGGTGGGCTGCCACGACGCAGGGTATTTTCAGCAGTTCCGACCAGGGCAAAACCTGGAAGGGCGGCCCCGTGCTGGGACAAAAGGATTTCGTCTCGGTCCGTGCACAGGGCTCGTTTATGGTTGTCACCACTCGCTCGGCGGCGCTGGTTTCCAGCGACTCCGGCGCTACGTGGAAGCAAACCTCGTTGCCTTCCTATCTGGTGGGTATTCGCGGAAGCGCTCTCACCTCTGACAACGGAATCGTCATCGCGGCTCGCGAAGGCGCCTTCCGGAGCGAAGACGGGGGCGCGTCCTGGGAGCATGTCGTCAACGGACTGCCGGGAAAGGACATCACTTCCGTCAGTTTCGACATGTCCAAGAAGCGACTGCTGGCAACCAGCGACTCGACCGGCGTAATCTTCGTCAGCCACGACAATGGCCGGTCGTGGCAGCGTGGAGCCGATGCCGGATTCCCGCTGCGCCGCGTCAGCGTCGTAGGTGGACGTTTTGTTGCCGCGACGCCGTTTGATGGCGTGGTCGTCCAGCCTGCCGAGGGGAACATGAGCGCAGCAGCCGATGCGGGCTCGAACTAGCCGTCATCGCTCAACTCAGATAAACGGGGGAGCGGAAACGCTCCCCTTTTCTTTGTTGACTAGGACATTAGCCGGTCCACTCGTGCAGGCTCGGCATTTACCGCTCGCGGCTGGCAAAAACTACACGCCAGAGATCCAGCGCCGGGTTCTAAACCCTGTATTTTCAATTGGTCAGATGGCATCTTCCGTGC
>Ga0335076_10000061_pt1 | contig 83361 bp, 73 predicted proteins | sample Lox_Sample_25_FD_206717 | JGI IMG/M metagenome (GOLD analysis project Ga0335076, IMG submission 206717) | Soil microbial communities from Loxahatchee National Wildlife Refuge, Florida, United States - Lox_Sample_2.5 | ecosystem: Environmental > Terrestrial > Soil > Wetlands | place: USA... | reverse complement strand
AGGCCGCGGCTTGCTTTCTGTGGCGGTGGAGGGACCGTCCGGATGCAATTGACGAAGGCTCAGTCTCGACAGCGGTGGAGCGAGCTGCGTGATCTCGTTGTCGAGTGGGACCCGCTGCTCTTCCAAAGCCAGTTACTCGCCTGTTGGCGGGCGTATGTCTTGTGGGCTGCCTCGTCGCGGTTCTGCTCAGGTACTTCCTTGGAAGACCTGTAGCGGGAACGACGGTGGCTCTCGCTTGCGGCTGCTTGCTGTTGATCACCGCGCTCACGATGCGGGAACGAGGTTCGCGGGTCGTCCTCGCCGTATCGGCCGTCCTCGTGATCCTTGTCTTCTCCGGAACCCTGATTCAACTCGTCCGTTCGTAGGTTCACAGAGCTGTGCCCGTCTCCCCCGGTCTCCCCGCGCCCGGTCGAGAACGGGGGAGGGTAGTGGCGCGCGGCGACTCGATGACCGGGCGGCTAGGGGGAGTGGGGTCCCGGGGCCTTCGCCGCAAGGGACTCCCGCGGCGGTGGACCTACGAGCCCGTCGCCGGGGTAGGCGGGACACGCGGCAGCGCGCATGAACGCGGCGGGGCACGGTCGGATCCTGTACTATCGGTTCATGCCGCTTCCCGTTCGCGTCATCGGCCGGATCGATCTCGCACAGAAGATCCATGAAGCCTTGAGCGCCTCGGGTTTCGAGCCAGAGGTCGTCACGGCCGGCCCGACGTCGATCTTCCAGGGAACCCCGCCTGCAGAAGGCGTCGATGTTGTCGTCGCGACCAGCTTCTCCGACCCGCTGCTCTGGCGGTTCGCCAAGAGCCGTCACCCGTTGCGGCCGATGGTGGCGGTGGCCATGCGAAAGCATGAGAGGGCGCTCCGAGGCGCGATGCTGCGCCGGTACGGCCCCGATGCATATGCTATCTGGCCCGCTGCACCCGAAGATCTGGCGGCCGCGATCCGTCGGGCCGGGTCAGCCGCAACTCGTACTCGTCCTTGGACTGCCGCAGATGTTGGGGCCCGCCTCGTTGTCGCCGGGATCATCATGTATTACGCGGCGGGCGGCATCGGCGCGTTCGTGGCGGGCGTGGGGCTCCTGCTCGGGCTCCGCGCGGCTTGGTTCTTCTGGTGGCAGGCGGTGGGCGGTGTCCTGCTCACGTTGGCTGGGGCCGTTGGATTCGCCGCCCAGTTGTCCCGCTGGTTCTCGTGACGGCGCGAACGCGCGGCATGAAGAACGAGATCGGCCCAGGCGCGGGTGACTCCGAGGCCAGTTGCAGGCCCGTGATTTGGACCTGCGACGCGGATCTCACGAACTGCGGCTGCACATGGGTGGAGACGTCCACCACATTTCCACCACCGGCCAGGTCCAGCGAGGTCCAGAGAGGCCACTCAACTGCGCGGAATAACGGCTAAGTGCCCACCCCGGCGGTCCTCCGTAGAGAATGGCATTCAGGAGGTCACCGGTTCGATCCCGGTCGGGTCCACCAGTAGGAAGAGGGGGTCACGGGAAACCGTGACCCCCTCTTCGTTTTCCTGGGGAACCCTGGGGAGGACCCTCCCAGACCATCGGCCGCTGTTGGGCGCTCACGGTCCGACGCCGGCGCGGGATGGCGGGATCGTGACGGGGGGACGGCGAGAGAAAGTGCCCGGGCGGACGGACCGCCCGGGCACGGGCCTGGATCAGATCTCGGCCTTGAGCACGGCGCGGACCGCGGCGCGGAGCTTCTCGAGCTTGGTCGGATCGTCGGGCGTTTCCTCGCGCACCAGGGCGAGGAGGAGGCCGGAGCGGAGGGAGAGCTGGCCCTTCACCTCCGTCTCGTTGAGCTTTCGCTCGGCGATGAGCTGCTCCACCTTCAGCTTGGCGTCGTAGAGCTTGCCCATGGTCTACCTCCGCCCCTGGCCGGAAGTGCCGGAGGCACGCTGGGCATGCCCGATCAGCTCGACGAAGAGGAGCCGAAACTGCTCGAAGAGCGTCTCGAACGCGCCGATCTCGTCGTCGGCCGACGGGACCACCTCGAGCTCGAACTCGCCGCCCACCACGCGGGTGGCGACGTGGATCATCCTCTCGAGGCGGCGGGCGACCAGGAACTGGAAGGCGAGGGTGATCACCAGGCCGAGGAGGAGCATCAGGACGGCCACGCCCAGCATCGCCTGGCGCTGCCCGGCCCGCATCTCGTCGTAGACCGTGGTGATGTCGTGGAGGACGAAGACCGCCCCCGCCTTGTTGCCGGCGACGTCCCGGATCGGAAAGACGCCGCGCGCCAGGGTCCTGCTCCCCTTGTTGACGATCTCGAGCGTCTGGCCGTCGTCGGGGAGGTCGGCAATCTTGCCATGGTACTGGACCAGGTCGTCGTCGTCGGCGGTGTTCTGCGCGAGCACCAGGTCGGCCATGTCGGCCCAGTTGTTCCGGGCCCCGGCGGTGGCTCGCTGGGTGACCCACTTCTTCTCCTCCAGGCGCGCCTTGGCGAGGAGGAGGCCGTACTCGTCGCCGCTCACCTTCTTGATGGAGGAGAGGAAGCCGGCGATCTCCTTGCCGAGCTCGAGGTAGCCGATGATCCGCCCGCCCTCCTCGACCGGGACGAGGACGCGCAGCACCATGCCGGTGTAGCCGAGATCGAGGCCGATGACGGGCTTGCGTTCCCGGGCGACGCGCGCCAGCGTCTCGCGCTCCACGAAGTCGCCGTGCATGGCCGGGGTGCCGACCCGGAGGATGTTCCGCAGCCCCCGCGGGTTGGTCTCGTTGGCCTGCTCCGGCTCCCAGTAGTTCCAGTGCGTGATGCCGTAGCGGGTCCGGTACTCGCGGTAAAGCGGCTCCGAGGTGACGAGCAGGCGCGCCGGGTCCTTCGCGGCGAGGCCGGCGCGCAGCTCGGGGTCGCGGACGAGCGCGTCGGTCGCGGCCGTCATCAGCTCCGCGCTGGTACGCGACACCTCGGCGAAGTCCGCGGCCGCGGCGCGGACCGACTCGCGGGTGATCCGCTCGGAAGTGCGCTCGTAGATCCGGTTGAAGTACCAGGACAGCCCGATCGCGCCGAGGCCGAGGCCTCCCACGACGAGCACGAGCATCTTGAACTTGATGGTCTTGAGCATTCGATCTCCACGTTGGCGCGACGGTCCTGGGGCTGCGGCTGCGTTCCTGGGGCGGCGGGGGCTCGGCGGGGGGGGCTAGCCGGGACGCCTCGGCCCCTTCCCCTGCGGCTCCGGGAACGGTCCCAGGTCGATGGGGGCGGTGACCTCGGAGGGGTTCCGCGGGGGGATGGCGGGGGCCGCCGGGCGCTCGACCGCGGCGTCGCGCTCCGCGAGCCGCTTTCGGAGCGCCTCGAGCCCCTTGGCGGGGATGGCCACGCGCGGCCTGCCCTCGGGGCGATCGCCGCCGGCCGCCGCTGCTGGCGCGAGGCGGGACGCGGCAGGCGCGTCCTGCAGCGCGCGCGACAGCCGTCCCACCGCCGCGGTGAGCGAGAGCGCGAGGAGCTGCACGTTGGTCGCCCTGCTGCAGAGGACGGCCAGCATCGATCCGGAGAAGGGGCGGGCGAGGAGGCGGACGTCGCGGAAGCGGAGGTCGAGCAGGTCGTCGGGCTGGCCGTCCAGCCCCAGGGCTTGGGCGCCGTCCACCAGCACCCGCGCCGCGTCCTGGACGGCGGCGGGCTCGAAGATCGCCGGGAAGGCCTGGGCGAGCACCTTCCCCTCTGAGGTGCACACCATGCTCCCCACCACGCCGGGCAGGGAGTTCAGCTGCGAGAGCACCGTCTGCATCGGGCGGCTCCGGGACGGGGGTTGGGCTCAGGCGGCGGGGCCCAGCAGCTTCACGATCTCGGCCTCGGCGGCCCCGAGCTCGCGGCCCGGATCGAGCTCCACGCCCAGGTAGTGGTTCTTCGCGACGAGGACGAGGAGCTGGTCGGCGGCGCTGCGCGCCGCGGCGGACCGGACCTCACCGGCGCCCAGGCGGGCGCCGATCTGGTTCCCCATCACCGCCAGGTACGCTGCCTTCCCGGCGAGCGCCTCGCCCTCGGCGCTCGTGCCATCGGCGCACGCGCCGTTCTTCCCCACCAGGACGGCGTGGCGGACGCCCGCGACCGGCTTAAGCCGGGCGGCCATGCCGGTGGCGGGCGCCGGCCTCTTCGCGCTCACTTCGGGGGCGGCGGCGGGAGGCGCTGCCGCGCGCCCGGCGCGCCGCTCGTCCATCAGGCGGTGCGCCTCCATCAGCACGAACTGCGTGCTCCGCTGGATCGAGTGGCTGGTGGTGGAGATGTTGGGCTCGAGGCTGAAGTGGCCGGTCCGCCACTCCATGATCTCGTAGAAGGCCTCCTCGCCCAGCTTGCCGCCCTGCTCGGCGTGCACGATCTTCCCATCGCGGAAGAAGATGCGGCCGAGCCGGTCCCCCTGATGGACGGTGATGCACCCGGAGAAGGCGTTGTTCGCGTTGAGCTGGATGACGTCCGAGAGGCTCAGCCCCGTGACGTCGCCGTGGAAGCCGTCGGGTTCGGTGGTGGAAGGCTTGGCGGTCATGCCTGCGTCCCTCGGGGGGCCGGGTGGCTGGCGAACCATCCGGCCGGTACCGCATTCGGGTGTCACGTTGCCACGTTTCCCCCGTGTTTCACAATGCGCTGTTTCACCCAGTGTGCCGTCGTGTGCAGACGTGGGTGAACGCCGACACCAGCGGAATCGAGCGCAGACGTACGATCGAAGGGGAGCCCGTCCCACCGCGCCCCGCACGGCCGCGCCGGGTCTCATCGTTCACGGTTGGTTACATTCGGTGCTCGTCCCAGCGCCACCCTGCGGAGCCCGGCGGAGCCCGCACGCGCGATGTCGCCCATCCGCTCACCGTGTAGGCCGGCGCTCTGCGGCAGCCTGTCCCCTTACGCGGCGACCGCACCCCGGGCGAGAATACCGGTTCGTCTGGCCTTGACGAGGTGACCGTTGTCGACCTTCCCTGCCTTCGCCGTGTTCCTCCTCGCGCTGGGCGCGAGCGAGCACACCCCCGGCGGGCCGAGCGCCGCCGTCGCCCGCATCTCCGCGGTGGAGCGCGACCTCTGCCTCGCGTCCTGCCCGGCCATCCCCGCCACGGCGGACTCGGACTGGCTCCGCTCGGCCGAGGGCCAGAAAGCCAACGGTTGCCACCTCGGCTGCCGAACCGAGCAGCCGGGGGCCACGCTCTACCGGGACCTGACCGAGCTCGGCGCCGCGAGCGCCCTCAAGGCGGAGACGCCGCTGGTCAAGCTCGCGGGCAAGGACGGTCCCGAGCTTTCCCGCCGGCTGCAGCTCGCGGTCCGGGAGGGCGACGGCCGGAGGCTCGGCCCCCTCTGCACCCGCGCCCGGGAGAGCCTGGGGACGCGGGACGAGGCCGCCTTCCTCGAGTGCATCGGCCGGTCGAGCCGGCCGGAGGCCTTCACGCCGCCGGACGCCTCCCGCGCGCTGCGCTGCGCCACGGTCTACGCGGAGCGGGACCTCGACTGGCTCCGTCGCTGCGTCTCGCTCGAGCAGCGGACCGACATCGAGGCCTGCGTCACGGGCGACGACGGCTCCCGGCGCCACGGCGGCCGCTCCCGCCGGGCCTGCGAGAGCGACGCCGTCGAGCGGCTGGCGGACGCATTCCGCGGACCGTCCCGCTGAGCGCGGTGCCGCGCGAGACGGGCCGCGGGCGCGCTCGCGGCGTGTGCCTAGCCATCGTGATTGCCGATGGGCCATCCGAGGAAACGAGCCGCTGCGGCGAGGCAGCCGTTGACACCCCACACGGGTGCCCTCCATACTGCACCCACACGGATAGTGCTGCGACGGGAGGTAGAGACGTGGCCGAGAAGACCCTCGACTGCCTGGGAGAGGCATGTCCGGTTCCGCTGATCCGGACCCAGAAGGCCATCGCGGAGCTGGCGCCGGGCGATCTGCTCGTCGTCCAGATCGACCACTCCTGCGCGATGAAGAACATCCCGGAGTGGGCCGACAAGGCGGGGCACAACTACGAGATCCAGGAAGTCGACGACGGTCAGTGGGAGATCGTCATCGAGAAGGCGGCCTGATGGCGCTCGCGCAGCGAGAGGTGGAGGAGAACGACTCCGTCCCGGCCGCGGTCGCCGCGGCGGCCGGGCCGCGCAAGGCGACCTGGCGCGACCACGAGACCTACCGGGCGCTGCTCGTCCAGCCGTGGACGTACGTGACCGGGGCCGTGATCCTCGCCCTGCTCAACATTGCACTCGTGGCGGCCACCGGGAAGGGCTGGGGGGTCACGACCTCGCTCGCCTACTGGGGCGCCTGGATCTGGGGGGCGCTCGGGGGCGATCCGCATCGCTGGGCCTACTTCGCCGAGGTGAAGCCGGCGTTCAACGCGCCGGGCTTCGGCCTCCTGAGCGACCCCGGCTCCCTCACCAACCTGGGCATCGTGGCCGGCGCCCTCCTGGCGGTGCTGCTCGCCGGCCAGTTCCGCATCAAGCGGCTCAAGTCGCGCCGGCAGGTCTCGGCGGCGGTGCTGGGCGGCCTGGCGATGGGGCTTGGCGCCCGGATCGCCTTCGGCTGCAACATCGGGGACCTGTTCACCGGCCTCCCCTCGATGTCGCTCCACGGCTGGGTCTTCCTGGTCTCCATCTTCCTCGGGGCAGCGGCCGGCTCGAGGCTCCTCGTGAAGTACTTCATCTGACGGAGAACCGCGCATGACGACCGCGATCGAGCCCAGGAGCAATGTGCGGCGCCCGCTCCGCCCCCCGGTGACGCGGAAGGAACGGGCGAGCCAGCTACCCTGGGCGCTCGGCCTGTTCGCGCTGATCGTCGCGGCGGGCGTCTACATCGTCCGCGCAGGCGGCTCGCCCAAGCTCGGGTTCATCTGGGTGGTCGGCGTGGCCCTCGGGCTCGCGCTGCAGCGTTCGCGGTTCTGCTTCACCGCCGCGATGCGCGACCCGGTCCTGACCGGCAGCACCAGCCTGACCAAGGCGGTGGTGGCCGGGCTGGCGGTGGGGACGGTGGGGTTCAGCGCGATCCAGCTCGGGGCCTACTTCAAGGCCGGGCAGCTCGCCGACGCCGCGAAGCTCGCGGCCCTGGAGCCGGTCGGGCTCCACACCGTGGTGGGTGGCGCGCTCTTCGGGGCGGGGGCGGTGATCGCGGGCGGCTGCGCCTCCGGCACCCTGATGCGCATGGGTGAGGGGTTCCTCCAGCAGTGGCTGGTGCTCCCCTTCTTCGTCCTCGGCTCGGCGCTGGGCGCCGTCACCTGGCCGGTGTGGAAGGCGGCCCTGCGTGTCGCGCCCTCGGGCGGGGTCTGGCTCCCGGCCGCGCTGGGCGGGTTCCTGCCTGCGCTCCTGGTCCAGTTCGGGCTCCTGCTCGCGGTCTGGCTCCTGGCGGACTGGTGGGGCCGGCGCCACGCCAGCTGACCGGGGACCGCGCATGATCGCCGCCAGGGGGGAGGAGACGTACGACGTCGTCGTGGTGGGGGGCGGCCCGGCCGGCCTGACCGCGGCGCTCTACGCCGCCCGCGCCCGCCGGCGGACGCTGCTCCTCGAGAAGGGGCTGCTCGGCGGGCTCGCCACCTCGACGAGCGAGGTGTGCAACTACCCCGGCTTCCCCGAGGACATCAGCGGGCTCGAGCTGATGCGCCGCTTCGAGGCCCAGGCGCGCCGCCACGGGGTCGAGATCCGGAACACCCCGGTGAAGCGGCTGGACCTGGCCGGCGAGGACAAGACGGTCCAGACGTTCCGGACCCTCTACCACGCCGGGGCGATCGTGCTCGCCACCGGCGGCAAGCCGCGCCTGCTGGGCGTGCCGGGCGAGGAGGGGTTCCTCTACGACAAGGGGATCTCCTTCTGCGCCACCTGCGACGCGGCCCTGTGCACCGGGAAGACCGTGATGGTGGTGGGCTCCGGCGACGCCGCCCTCGAGGAGGCGGTCTTCCTCACCCGGTTCGCGAGCAAGGTGATCGTCTCCGTCCGGCGCGAGGAGGGCCAGCTGCGCGCCCACCCCGCCGCCCGTGAGGCGGCGCTCGCCAACCCGCGGCTCGAGCTCCGCTTCGGCACCGTCGTGGAGCGGTTCGAGGGAAGGGAGCGGCTCGAGGTGGTCGTGCTCCGCGACCTGCGCAGCGGGGCGCTCGCCTCGGTCCCAGTCGATCGCTGCTTCTCCTTCATCGGGCACGATCCCGCGAGCGAGCTCTTCGCCGGGCAGGTGGCATTGACCGAGCGCGGCTACGTCCGGACCGACGCGCGGATGCGCACCAGCCTGCCGGGGGTCTTCGCCGCGGGCGACGTGCGCGACACCTCGCTCCGCCAGATCGCGACCGCGGTGGGGGACGGGGCCGTCGCCGGGGCCGAGGCGCACCGCTACCTGGAGGAGATCCTCCTGGCCGTCGCCCGGCCGGGCCGGATCTCCGGCTAGGCGGCGAGGGGCAGGGCACCTCCGCGGTTCACCGCGCCGGCGCGACGGCCGGCGGCGCGGGCGTCGGGCCGGGCGCCGGCGCGACCAGCGGTGCCGGCGCGTACGCCGGGGCGGGCGCGGCCGCGGGCGCCGGAGCGGCTTCCGCCCGCGGCGCGGCGGCGGACGCGGACGCCGAGAGGTCGGAGCGCGTGCCGTCGGCCCAGTCGACGCGGGTGACCTGGCCGGGCGCGTAGCGGCGCTCGGCGCCGTCCACCAAGCGGACCACCACGCCGTCCGGCCCCTCCTCGGTCACCAGGCACCGGACCCTCCCGCCGCGCGCGAGGTAGATGGTGTCGAGCTTGTCCACCGGGACGACCAGGGGCGAGGGGTGGGTGGCGGCAGCCGCCGCCGGTGCGGGCTGGGCAGCCGCCGCGGCCACCGGTGCGGCCGCCGCCGCCGCGGCGGGAGGCGGGTTCGGCTTCATCGTGGTCCCGTCGGCGAGCTCGACCCGGCTCACCTGCGCGGGCTCGAGCTTCCTCGTCGAGCCGTCGGCGAGCTGAACCGTCACGCCCGCCGGCCCCGCGTCCAGGACGGTGCCGCGCAGCCGGCCCCCATCGTTCGTGTAGACGGTCCCGCCCTGCGGGGAGAAGGCGAGGAGCGTGGCGAGGACGAGCGAGAGCATGGAGTTCTCCTCGAGCTAAGGGAAGAGCGTCAGCCGGATGCCGAGCTCGCCGGTGGTGTGGTAGCGCCGGTCGAGCGAGGTGGTGCCGGTGGGATCCTTGTACTTGTCGTACTCCCCGATCGCGAAGCTCCCGTACATGCCGAGCGCCACCACCCGGTTCGACCGGAAGTCCACGCCTGCGCCGATCCGGCCGTACTCCCGGCCAGTGTAGGTGAACAGATCGGGCTGGTTCCCGCCGTGATGATCGAGGGTCACCCCGCCGACCTCCCAGCCGGTGCCGAGGGAGAGCCACTTGGCGACGGGGGTGGCCGGATCCCACGTGTGACGGAGCAGGACGCCGATCCGGCCCGTGTAGCCGACGCAGTCCACCATCTGGGCCTGGCACTGGTCGTGGACCGGGCCGGTCACGTCGCCCCCGCCCGCGTCGCCGTAGACGCCGATGGCCCAGGCCGGGCTGAAGCGGAGGCCGATCTCGCCGGAGAGGTGCGCCTGCGGATCGAAGACGTTCTGCATGGGCACGCCGGCCGCGGCGTCCCCGCCCACGAAGGTCACGCCCACGCCGGCCGCGATGTAGATAGGCCCCATCGGCCCCTTGTCCTCGGGGGGCGGGGGAGGCGGGACGAAGGCGGGCTGCGGCTGCGCCTGGGGCGGCGGCGCCGCCGGCGGGACCTTGCGCGACGAGACGCTCCCGTCCGCGTAGACGATCCGGACGAGCTCCTCGCGCGAGTAGGTCTGGACCGTGCCGTCGAGGAGGCGGACCTTGACCCCGGTCTTCGGGTTCTCCTCGATCACCGTGCCGCGGACGCGCCCGCTCCCCATGAAGTAGACGGTGTCGAGCGGCAGCTCGCCGGGCGCGTGCGGGGCGGCGACGGCCGCGGCCTCCGCCGCCCGCGGCGCGTGCGGCGTGGAGACCGTCCCGTCGGCGTAGTCGATGCGGGTGACGTCCTCGGTCGCGTAGGTGTGGACCGAGCCGTCGAGCAGCCGGACCTTCACGCCCGCCCTGGGGTTCTCCTCGATCACCGTGCCCCGGACGCGGCCGCCGCCGGCGAAGGAGATCGCGTCGAGCGGTCCGGCCGCCGGAGCCGCGGCGGGGGCGGGAGCGGGCGCCGGCGCCTGCGTCGGCCGGAGCGTGGTGACCGTCCCGTCCGAGAACTCGATCCGGGCCACGTCGCCGCGCTCGATCCGCCGGATCGAGCCGTCGGGCAGCTGGATGGTCACGCCCGCGGTGGGGCTCTCCTCCACCACCGTTCCGGCGATCCGTCCGCCGTCCACCGTGTAGACGGTATCCGACGGGCCGGCGGCGAGCAGCAAGGCGACGAGCAAGGGGGTCATCGAACTCCCTCCGGGACGCAAGTTCGGTCGACCAGTCCTGTCGCCAGAATCGTGCCACCCGGGGCCCGATCCTTCCTGGGGAATTCCGGGCTGGGTCCGGGAGTGCCACGCACACCTGTGGCAACGTCTTCACACAACAGGGTGGGGCGGCCGGGCGAGCAGGCGCAGGAGCGACCCGGTCTCGCTGCCTGGGGCTGCGCGCCAGCGCTCGGAGCGCGCTCTACCCTCCGAGCTGGATCGCCTTCCCCACCAGGACCTCGGATTCGCAGGCCTCGACGAGGAAGGCGGCCACGTCGGCCCGGGAAATGGACGAGGGGACGCGCTCCAGCGCGGCGGTCCGCCGGAAGCGGCCGTGCGCCGGCCGGTTGGTGAGCCGGGTGGGCCGGGCGATCACCCAGTCGAGCTTGCTCTCGCGGACCAGCGCCTCCTGGCGGGCGTGATCCTCGAAGGGCACCTTGAGGAGCCAGGACATCATGAGCTTGCCCATGAGGAAGCCGACCAGGGGGCGCGTCTCGCCCACGCCGAAGGCGCTCAGCACCACCAGACGCCGGACGCCGGCGGTCCTCATCGCCTCGACCACCAGGGCGGTGCCGCGCGAGAAATAGTTCGGGTCCTCCTCGAAGGCGCGCAGGGAGGTCGCCGAGGCGGTCACGATCACCGCGTCGTGTCCGGGGACGGCCAGCCGGACGGCGGCGGTGTCGTGGAAGTCGCCCGACCTTCGCGCCAGCCGGGCGTCCTCCATGACGAGACGCTCGGGGTGGCGGGCGAACGCGGTCACCTCGTGCCCCCGGGCGAGCGCTGCCCTGACCGCCAGGGCGCCGGTGCCCTTCGAAGCTCCCACCACGAGGATCCTCATTGCCCCTCCTTACCCCCGACGACCTCGCCAGGGGGGGGATCGGGCACGCCCCGCATGGAGGGCTCGTCGCGCCGCGGAGCGCCCGGCTATGGACAGGGGACACCCCGGACGGCCACGTGCCCCATCCCCACGACAGCGCCCGCAGGCCCTTCGTGACCGCCCTGATCGCGGCGCGCGACGCCGCGCCGTTCATCGCCCGCGCCCTCTGCTCGCTCGCCCGGCAGGCGGTGGACGACCTCGAGATCCTGGTGGTGGACGACGGCTCGAGCGACGGCACCGGGGCGGAGGTGGAGCGCTGCGCCAGGCTCGACCGGCGGATCCGCCTCCTCACGCTCGCCCGGAACCGCGGGCAGGCGGCTGCCCTCAACGCGGGGCTCCCGGAGGCGCGCGGCCGGTACCTGGCGCTCCTCGACGCCGACGACGAGGCGACCCCGGGCCGCCTCGCCCTCCAGCTCGCCGCGCTCGAGGCGGACCCGGGCCTGGTGGCGGTGGGCGGGGCGGTGGCGCCCTGGTGCGATCGCCATGGCCTCGAGGGGCCGATCTGGCGCTACGCGACGGACGACGCCGACATCCGGGCCCGCAGCCTCTTCAAGTCCGAGGTGATCTCGGGCGCGCTGACGGTGGACCTCGAGGTCCTGCGGCGCCACCGGATCCGCTTCGACGAGACGCTCCGCGTGGGCGCGGACTGGACCCTCTCCCTGGACCTGCTCCGGGTCGGCCGCCTCGCCAATGTCCGCCCGGTGGTGCTGCGCTACCGGATCCACCCCGGGCAGCTCACCGCCGGGATGATGGACGACCTCGGCTCGGACAGCACCCGCATCCGCCGGCGGGCGCTCTCCTGGATCGGCCTCGCCCCGAGCGACGGCGAGCTGCGGACGCACCTCGCGGTGAGCCCCTGCGCCTACTGGCCGTTCGGCGCCCACCCGTTCTTCCGGGCGGGCCGCGCCACCCTGGCGGCCGACGCGAGGCGCTGGTTCGCGAAGCTCCGGGAGGCGGCCGGGCGGGGCGGGCCGTTCCCCGCCGGCGCGCTCGACGCGTACCTCGACGAGATCGAGGGGCTGATCGAGGAGACGCTGGCGCGGACCGGCGGAGCCCCGGGCCCGCTGCCCTGCCCGGCCGCGAGCCCGCTCTCCTGCGTCTCCGACCGGCCCTGCCGGGTCGCGGTGTCCGCTCGGTAGATGTCGAAGGCGTACTCCGTCCCGAAGGCGAGCTCGCGGTCGGTCCGGCTTGAGCCAGATCAAGCGACCTGGCTCTCGGTCTGGCACCGTGTGGGGGCGTCCCGAGCCGGGACGCCACTGCAGGGACGCCCATGAGGTGGGAGCGCCTCTTCGACGAGTCGCCCGCCGCCCGCCGGCGGCTGGTCCTCGTGCTCTACGCGCTCGTCGGCCCGATCTTCAGCGGGGTCCTGCTCCTCGTCCGCAACCCGGCCGGCCCGCGCTGGGCGGTCGCGGCCGTGGCGGGGTTGATCCTCGCCGGCGCCGCGGCGCTCCTCCTCCAGCGGTCGCCCACCACCCGGGACTGGATCTTCCCGGTGGCGATCGCGCCCACGGTCTGCTGCGGTCTGGCCTTCGCCGCCTGCGCGCCCGTCGGGGCGGCCTACCTCGGCGTGATCGGGGCGCCGCTGGCCTGGGCGGCGGTCCTCTTCGAGGCGCCGGTGGTGCTGGCCGCCTTCGCCACGGCCACCGTCACCTGCTTCGCCGTCCTCCTCGAGGCGGAGGGTCCCCTCGCCGCGGTCGGCGGCACGGCCGTCTTCTCCACCATCAACGGGCTGGTCGGCTGGGTGGTCTTCGGGATGTCCGGCCACCTCCGGGAGACCAAGGCGCGGCTCCGGGTCGGCGTGGAGCGCGACCTCGCGCTGCTCCGGGCGATCCCCGACGTCCTGGCGCGGATCGACCGGCAGGGGCGCTTCCTCGACCTGCGCGCTCCCGCGGGGGACCCGCTCCCGCTGCCGCGCGAGCAGCTGATCGGCCGGAGCGTCTTCGAGTTCCTGCCTTCCGAGGCCGCGCCCCGCGGCCGGGAGGCGATGGAGCGGGCCTTCGCCTCGGAGACCGTGCAGGTGATCGACTACCAGGCCCCCTACGGCGGGGTCCTCCGCCGCTTCGAGGCCCGGATCGCCGCCGTGGCCGCCGACGAGGCGCTCGTCATCCGCCGCGACGTGACCGAGCTCGGCCTCGCCCAGGAGGCGCTCCGGACGAGCGACGCCCAGCTCCGCACCCTGGTGGCCAACATGCAGGAGGCGGTGATCTCGGTCGGGCCGGACCTCCGCGTCCGCTCCTGGGCCGGGGCGGCGGAGGCCATCTACGGCTGGAGCGAGGCCGAGGCGACCGGGCGGGGCGTGGCCGAGCTGGTGCAGCCCGATCTCCCGCCGGCCGAGGCGTCGGCCATGGCGGCGCGGGTGGCCGCGGAGGGGGCGGCGCGCGCCGTCGCCCGGCAGCGGCGGAAGGACGGGACGCAGCTCTACGTGGACGCGTCGCTGGCGGCCCTCCGGGACGAGGGCGGCGCGGTCTCCGGCTACCTGGCGGTGGTCCGGGACGTCACCGAGCAGAAGCGGGCCGAGCGCGAGCTCCGCCGCAGCGAGGAGCGGCTCCGCCTGGCGCTGGCCGCGGGCGATCACGTCGCCTGGGACTGGGACGTCGAGCGCGACCTCCTCACCCAGGGAGGGGGCCGCGACGGCGCCCCGGCCGCGCTGGTCGGGGAGGGGCCCCGCTCCACCGAGACCTGGAGGAGCCTGGTCCACCCGGAGGACCGCGAGCGCGTCTGGAGGGCCCTGCAGGACTGCGTCGAGGGGCGCAGCGAGGAGTACGTCGGCCACTACCGCCTGCGGAGCGAGCCCGGCCGGTGGCGCTGGATCCGGTCCCACGGGCGCGCCACGCGCCGCGACGCGGGCGGCCGGGCGCTCCGGATCGTCGGCACCCGGACCGACGTCACCGAGACCGAGGAGCTGAACCAGCGGCTGATGGCGGCCACCCGGCTCGCCTCGGTGGGGACGCTCGCCGCCGGGGTCGCCCACGAGATCAACAACCCGCTCACGTGGGTGAAGTCCAACCTGGCCTACTGCCTGGAGCGGCTGGCCGGGCCGGCCGGCGGGGCGGGCGCGGCGCCGCCCGGCGAGCTCCGGGAGTCGCTCGCCGAGGCGCTCCAGGGCGCCGACCGGATCGAGGCGATCGTGAAGGCGATGCGCTCGCTGGGCCGGCCCGAGCGGCCGGACGCGGTCGAGGAGGTCGACGTCCGCGACGAGCTCCTGAACGCCCTGCAGATGGCCCGGAACCACCTCACCCAGCGGGCCGCGCTCTCCATCGCGGTGCCGCCGGCGCTGCCGCGGGTGAAGGCCAAGACCAACGAGCTCGGGCGGGTGTTCCTCAACCTGCTCATGAACGCGGCCCAGGCGATCCCCGAGGGCGCCTCGGCCCAGAACCGGGTCGCGGTGGCGGCCCGGGCGGAGGACGGGGAGGTGGTGGTCGAGGTGGCCGACACCGGCTGCGGGCTGAGCGACGAGGTCCGGGCCCGGATGTTCGAGCCCTTCTTCACCACCAAGCCGGTGGGCCAGGGGACCGGGCTCGGCCTCACCATCGCCCGCGCCATCGTCGACGCCGCCGGCGGCCGGCTGGAGGCCGAGCGCGAGGAAGGGAGGGGGGCGCGCTTCCGCGTGTGCCTGCCGGCGGTGGGAGGGGAGGGCGCGCCCGAGGCGCGGCGGCCGGCGACGGCGGCCGGGGCGCGGTCGCGCTCCCGGGTGCTGGTGATCGACGACGAGCCGATGGTGCGCCGCTCGTTCGAGCGGATGCTGGAGCGGCACCACGAGGTCGTGGGGCTCGACTCCGCCGCGGAGGCGCTCGCGCGCCTGGAGGCCGGCGAGCGCTGGGACGCGATCCTCTGCGACCTGATGATGTCGGGCACCGACGGCATCGCCTTCCACGAGGCCCTCTCCGTCCGCTTCCCCGCGCTCCTCCCCCGCCTCGCCTTCGTCACCGGGGGCGCCTTCGGGGAGCGGGCCACCCGCTTCCTGGCCGAGCACGAGGTGCCGGTGGTCCCCAAGCCGGTGGAGGTGGCCGCCCTGCTCGAGGCGGTGGAGCGCCTGGCAGGCGGCGGCCGGGGCTGAGCGCCGGGGCGCGGGGGCGCTCCGCTCGCTTGTCTGGCCGATCCCCGTCGTCTACAGTCCCAGCGCCGCCCGGGGAGGGGCGCCAGCCGCCATGACCGCGAGGAGCCTGGCCGCAGCCCTGGTGCTCGCCCTCGCCGGCGGGCGGGCGCTCGCGGCGGCCGCCGAGGAGCCCGGCCGCGCGGGCGCGCCCGGCCAGCCCGCGCCGCTCCCTTGCGCGGGGAGCGCGGAATGTGCGCGGCGCGAGGGCTACGGGCAGGTGTGCACCGACGGTCATTGCGCGCGCTACCTCGACGCCAAGGACCTGCTCGAGTGGATCGGGCTCAAGAAGAGCCGCGGGACCCTGGAGGCCTTCAAGCTCTACCCCTCGGTCATCCCCTCGGTGGGCTACACCCCGCAGAACGGCTTCGTCATCGGGATCACCACCCTGGCCGGCATCTACCTCGGCGATCCCGAGACCACCACCATCTCCAACATCGGCCTGGTCGCCCTCTACACCTCCAAGAACCAGGTGATCCTCCAGTCGCGCAACGTCGCGATGCTGGAGGCGAACGCCTGGCAGCTCCAGGGCGACTACCGGCTCCTCCTCACCAACCAGCCCACCTACGGCCTCGGCTCGAGCGCGAGCGCCGAGGACGGGGCCTTCAGCCTGGGCGGCGGCGGGGCGACCGCCACCCTGGCCGGCGAGCAGCCCATGGACTTCAACCTGGTCCGGCTCCACCAGACCGTGCTGCGGCGGATCCACGGGGCGATCTTCCTCGGGGCGAGCTACCGGCTCGATCGCTACTTCGGGATCGTCGACCAGCGGCTCGATCTCGCCGCCGCGCCGCCGGTGGTGACGAGCCACTACGCCTACAGCACGATGAACGGCTTCGGCACCGCTGCCTACACCACCTCGGGCGTCGGGCTGGAGGCGGTCCTCGACAGCCGGGACTCGACGATCAACGCCTACCGGGGCTGGTACCTGAACGCCTCGCTCCGCGCCTACCCGAAGGCGCTGGGGAGCACGCGGGACGCCACGCTGGCCTACGGCGAGGCGCGCACCTACGTCGGGCTCTCCGACGACGTCCCCAGGAACGTGCTCGCCTTCTGGGCGCTCGCCCAGGGCGTCACCTCCGGCGCGCTCCCCTACCTCGCCCTCCCGGCGATCGGCTGGGACTTCGCGCTGCGGACCGGGCGCGGCTACGTGCAGGGTCGCTTCCGGGGCACCTCGGAGGTCTACGGCGAGGCCGAGTGGCGCTTCCGGCTCACGCAGGACGGGTTCCTCGGAGGGACGGTCTTCGCCAACGCCTCGACCTTCTCCCGCCCGGCGGTGAGCGTCCCCGGCTACGCCCAGCCGGGCGAGGCGCTCTTCTCCACGATCCGGCCGGCCGGGGGCGTGGGGCTGCGCTTCATGATGAACCGGGAGGCCCGGAACAACGTGACGCTCGACCTCGGGGTCGGGGAGGGGACGGTCGCGATCTACTTCGGGGCCGGGGAGGCCTTCTGAGCCGGGATGGCCCGGCGCGGCGGCCGGGCGTGGACCGCCGCCCGGCGGCGCTCGCCCTGGCGCTCCTCGCCTCCTGCGCCGGGACCCCCACCGCGCCCGCCGCCGGGGCGCCCGCCCCCGAGGCGGCGCTGGTCGCGGCGCTCCGGACGAAGATCCCGATCGATCCGCCCGGGCTCGACGGGGACCCCTACCAGGCCTGGCGCGGCCGGACGCCGCCGGTCCCGCCGCCGGGCATGGTCTGCGGGGTGCGGTTCGAGGGCGACGGCCTCCACTACCGGCTGGCCAGCTGGCCGGACGAGAGCGCGGCCCGCGCGGCGGGGTTCGCGGTCACCCACGCCGGCGCCTGCGGGACCTGCTCCACCATGCAGGACCTGGCGGTCTACCTCGAGAAGCCCGACCTCACCGCCCCGGTGCGCCGGTGCGGGATCCTGCTCACGGCCGCGAGCAGCCTCGCCTGCCTCGAGGCGCTCGGCTTCAGCCCGGCCTGCGCGCGGACCTGGTACTTCAACGCCCGGAACACCGAGTACGAGTGCTTCGCCACCTGCACCTGGAGCTGGATCCGGGGCGAGCCCTCGACCGGGCCGGACGGGCGGCTCAACGCCTGCCTCCAGTGCGACGAGGACCGCTCCGGGCCGGTCTTCAAGCTCACCGCCGGCCGGACCCGCCGGAGCTCGGGGATCCGCTCCTCGATCCCGCGCCCGGACGAGGAGGTCGCCCACGTGGTCCACGACTACGTGCCGGGCGCGGCGGCCACGGGCGGGGTCCCGCCCGCCGGCCCCGGGGCGGAGGGGACGGCGCCCTCGACCGGGCGCTGACCGTCCTCACCGCCAGGCGTTCCCGAAGATCAGGTAGACGGCCCAGTCCTCGGGCCCCCGCGCCACGTCGAGCCCCGCCCGCACGTTGAACTGGCGGGCGAGGAGGTAGCGGAAGCCGCCGCCGCCGCTGAAGGCCAGGGTGGGCTGGGCTGCCGCGGCCGCCACGCCGGCGCCCCCGAAGGCGACCGCGCTCCAGCGCGGGGTGAGGTCGATCCGCTCCTCGGTCTCGGCGACGAAGACGTGGCGCCCCTGGTAGCGGAGCGCCGGGATGCCGCGCAGGGCGACGTAGGGGCGGAACCAGAACGGGAGGTCGCCGCCGGAGAGCTGGAGGTCGAGCCGGACCGCGCCCACCAGCCAGGGGGCGAGGGCGGCGTAGGAGACCTCGGAGATCTGGGCCCGCCAGCCGTCCCGGTCGCTCCCGAGCCAGGGGGCGTACCAGGTGGCCACCGCCTCGACCCGCACTCCGCGGCTGGGGGAGAAGATGCCGTCGCGGCTGTCCCAGCGGAGCACCCCGCCGAGGCCGCTCAGGATCGTCCGGAGATCGCGGCCGGGGATGCTCGCGGCGTCGTCCGCGTTGCCCGGGTGCAGGCGGGAGCCGATGAAGGTGTACCGCCCTCCGAGGGAGAGGTCGGTGTCGCCGACGCGGGCGGTGAGCTCCTGGACCACCGGGACCGCCTCGATGCGGAACCGTACCCGGGTGTCGGCGGCCACGTAGGCGGAGAGCTCGAGCGAGGCGTAGGCCGCCGCGCCCAGGTAGCGGAGGTCGCCGTTCCGCCAGTGGCCGAGGTGGGCGGCCGCCGCGCCCCAGCTCCCGTTGCTCGTGTACATGCCGACCGCCGCCGAGAGGCTCGGCGGGACGCGGCGCTCGCCCTCCGGGACCTCCTCGCCCAGGCGCCCGTGGAGGAAGAGCGCGCCGGCGGCGGCCCCGTAGCCGACCGCGGGCTCCGTGATCGGCGCGACGATGGGGACGAAGCCGTGGCGCGAGGCGAGCCAGCGGTCCACGTCGAAGGCGCCGTCGAGCGGGTCGACGAACGGGCTGCCCTCCGCCCGAGCCTCGGCCGGCGCGAGGGCGAGCGCGAGCGCGGCGGCGGCCGCGAGGGCGAGGGCGGGGGTGCGAGGCACGACCTTTCCTCCTACCACGGCCGGGCCCCGTTCGAGGCTCGACCAAGGTCGGCCTTCCCTTTCGGGGGCGTTCGTGGGCATGGGGGAAGCCCATGAGACTGCTCGCGATCGCCGCTCTGGCCTGGCTCTGGAGCTCCCCTGTCGCCGCCGCGCCCACCGCCGCGCCCGCCACCGCCGCGCCCGCCGCCGCAGCGCCCGAGGCCCCCCGGAGCTGGCCGCGGGCCATGCAGCTCGAGCAGGGGACGCTCCTCGTCTACCAGCCGCAGCTGGAGAAGCTCGACGGGATGACGCTCAGCGGCCGCGCCGCGGTCTCCTGGCAGCCCAAGGCCGGCGGGCAGCCGGTGTTCGGCGTCTTCTGGTTCGAGGCCCAGATCCTGGTGGACAAGGACAAGAACGAGGCCGGGGTCCAGAAGCTCTCGGTGATGAAGGTCCGGTTCCCGAACTCGACCACCGAGAAGGAGGCGGAGGTCGCGAAGCTGATCGAGGCCGAGGTCCCGAAGTGGGACCTGCACGGCTCGCTCGACGAGATCCGGGCCGCCATCGCGGTCACGGAGCGCGAGGAGCAGGGGGAGAGCAAGCTCAGGTCGGCGCCGCCCAAGCTGGTGTTCTCGAGCGACCCGGCCCTCCTCCTCCTCTACGACGGACAGCCCGTGGTCCGGCCGCTGGAGAAGACCGGCCTGGAGCGCGTGGCGAACGCCGCCCTCCTCGTGCTCCGCGACCCGGCCACCAAGCGCTTCTATCTGGTGGGCGACAAGGTCTACTACGAGGCCCCTGAGGCGCTCGGACCGTGGACGCCCGTCGCCGAGCCCTCGCCCGCGGTGAAGGAGCTGATCGCGAAGAACCCGCCCGCCCCGACGAAGCCCGCGGACGCCTCCGCGGCGGGGGCGCAGGGCCAGCCGGTGGCCCCGGCGGGCAAGGCCGAGGCGAAGCCCCAGGGCAAGCCGGAGGCGAAGGCCGGGCCACCGCCGCGGATCGTGGTGGCGACCGAGCCCACCGAGCTGATCGTCTTCGACGGGAAGCCGAGCTACGTGCCGGTGGGGAAGGACGCGAGCCTCCTGTACGCGGACAACTGCGACCACACCGTGCTGGTGAACGTGCCCACCAGCGAGACCTACCTCCTCGTCGCCGGCCGCTGGTTCAAGGCGAGCTCGCTCGAGGGGCCGTGGACGCCCGTCCGGCCGGACCAGCTGCCGGCGGGGTTCAAGGGCATCCCCTCCACCTCCCCGGCGTCCGCGGCGCGCCCCTTCGTGAGCGGCACGCCCGAGGCCGACGACGCTCGGGCGGACGCGCAGATCCCCCAGACCGCCGCGGTGAAGCGCGACCAGACGATTCAGGTGACCTACGACGGCGAGCCGCAGTTCAAGGCCATCGAGGGCACGCCCCTCGCCTACGCCGTGAACACGCAGTTCTCGGTGATCCAGGACTCGGGGAAGTACTGGTGCTGCCACCAGGCGGTCTGGTACGTCGCCCCCTCGCCCAAGGGCCCCTGGACGGTGAGCGACAAGCGCCCGCCCTCGATCGACCAGATCCCGCCGAGCGCCCCCGTCTACAACGTGAAGTACGTCTACGTGTACCAGTCGACGCCCGAGGTGGTGTACGTCGGCTACCTGCCGGGCTACGTGGGCGTCTACCCGTACTACGGCACGGTGGTCTACGGGACCGGCTACTACTACCCGCCGTACATCAGCCCGGTGGTCTGCTACCCGTACCCGGCCACCTGGGGCGTCCACATGACGTACAACCCGTGGACCGGGTTCGGCGTCGGCGTCAGCTACGGCACGCCGTTCTTCTCGGTGAGCTTCCACTTCGGCGGCTACGGGGGCTACTACGGCCCGTACGGCTACCGCCCGCCGCCGTACCCTCCCTACGGCTACCGCCCGCCGCCGCCCGGCTACCGCCCACCCCCCGGCAGCCATCCGGGGTATCCCGGGTACCGGCCGCCCGCCGGCGGCTATCCGCCAGGCTCGCGCCCTCCGCCCGGCGGCGCGGGGTCGAGGCCGCCGCAGGCGAGCACCATGCCGGCCGGTGGAGCGGGCGGGCGCCCGAGCGCTGGCACGCAGCCGGCCGGAGGCGCGGGGGGCCGGCCCTCTGCCGGTACGCTGCCCGCCGGAGGCGCGGGTGGGCCGTCCGCCAGCACCCAGCCGAGCAACAATCTCTACAACCGGCCCGAGAACTCGGCCAGGAACGCGCCGCGCGATCCCTCTGCCGAGGGCCGGCGCGCGCCGACGGTGTCGAATCAGCCGAACAACGTGTACGGCGACAAGTCCGGGAACGTGTACCGGCAGAACCAGAGCGGTGGGTGGGACAAGAGCACCGGGAGCGGCTGGCAGTCGCAGCCCTCGGCCTCCCAGCGGCCAGCCCCGCAGCAAGGCGGCGGCGGGACCCGGCCGTCCACGCAGCCCAGCCCTTCTCGCGGCGCCGCGCCCTCCGGTCTCGGCTCCGACGCCGCGGCGCGCAGCCGATCCTCCGGATCCTACGGCGGCGGTGGGCGCGGGGGCGGTGGCGGCGGGAGAGGCGGCGGGCGCAGGTAGCGCCTCTCGAGACGAAGTCCCCGTTGATGCGGGATCGGGGTCCCCCCGACGTGCGCCTGCGCACACCTCGCATGCCGTGTTCGTAACGCAGACCATGGTCCGATGTGCAGCCCCTCCGAAAGGAGAGCATCATGCGATTTGTACTGATCGTATGAGCTGACCGGGGGGTCCCATGCTCTGGATCGAGCTGGCCGTCGTCCTTGCCATGATCGTCGTCGGCGCGCGCCTCGGGGGCCTCGGCCTCGGGGTGATGGGCGCGCTCGGGGTGGCGCTGCTCTCCTTCGCCTTCGGCGACCGGCCGGCGGAGCCCCCCATCGACGTGATGCTGATGATCGCCGCGGTCTGCACGGCCGCGGGGGCGCTCCAGGCGTCCGGGGGGATGGACTACCTGGTCACCCTGGCGGAGCGGGCCCTGCGCAGCCACCCTCCCGCGGTCACCTTCGTGGCGCCGCTCGTCGCCTACGTCTTCACCCTGTTCGCGGGGACCGGCCACGTCGCCTACGCGATCCTGCCGGTGATCGCGGAGGTCTCCCGGGAGGCGGGGGTGCGGCCGGAGCGGCCGCTCTCGATCTCGGTCATCGCCTCCCAGCAGGCCATCACCGCCAGCCCCATCTCCGCGGCCACCGTGGCGCTCCTCGGGCTCCTCTCCGGGACCGGGATCACGCTCTCGCGCCTGCTCGCCGTCTGCATCCCCTCCACGCTGATGGGCGTGATGTCCGGGGCCTTCGTGGCGAGCCTGATGGGGAAGGAGCTGAAGGACGACCCCGAGTACCAGCGGCGGCTGGCCGCCGGCGAGATCAAGCCTCCGCCCAAGCAGGTGCTGGAGGCCGCCGACGGCGGCGCTCCGGCGGGCGCCCCCTGGACCGCGAAGCTCTCGGTGGTCCTCTTCCTCCTCGGGGCGGTGGTGATCGTCCTCCTCGGGACCTTCCCGTCCCTGCGCCCGTCCTACCCGCTGAACGGGAAGGTGGTGCAGATGGGGATGCCGCACGCGATCGAGATGGTGATGCTCTCCCTCGCGGCCGCGATGGTCCTGGTCTGCAAGGCCGACGTGGAGACGGTGGCGAAGGGGACCGTCTTCCGCGCCGGGATGCAGGCGGTGATCGCGATCTTCGGGATCGCCTGGATGGGCGACACCTTCTTCCAGGCCAACGCCGCCCAGATCCAGGGGCCGCTCGAGCACCTGGTCCAGCAGGCGCCCTGGACCTTCGCCTTCGCCCTCTTCGCCCTGTCGATCCTGCTCTACAGCCAGGCCGCGACGGTCCGCACCCTCATGCCGGTCGGCCTCTCGATGGGCCTGCCCGGCGCCGCCCTGGTGGGGATGTTCCCGGCGGTGAACGGCTACTTCTTCATCCCCAACTACCCCACCGTGGTGGCCGCCATCAACTTCGACCGGACCGGCACCACTCGCATCGGGAGGTACGTGCTCAACCACAGCTTCATGCTGCCCGGGCTGGTCGCCACCGCGGTCGCGGTGATCTCCGGCCTGGCCCTGGCGCGGATCATCCTCTAGCGCGCCGTTCAGGGCGGGCCCGGCCCGCCGAAGGAGAAAGCCATGGCAGGGACGAAGCACAGGATGGAGCACGATTTCCTGGGCGACCGCGAGGTGCCCGCGGACGCGTACTACGGCGTCCAGACGCTGCGCGGCTCCGAGAACTTCCCCATCACCGGGTACCACATCCACCCGGCGCTGATCCGCGCCATGGGGATCGTGAAGAAGGCGGCGGCGCTCGCGAACCGCGACACCGGCCACCTCGACCCGAAGCTGGCCAGTGCCATCGCCGAGGCGGCGGACGACGTCATCGCCGGCAAGCTCGACCAGTGGTTCATCGTCGACCCGATCCAGGGCGGCGCCGGCACCTCCATCAACATGAACACCAACGAGGTGATCGCGAACCGCGCCCTCGAGCTGCTCGGCCACCCGAAGGGCACCTACACGGTGCTGAGCCCGAACTCCCACGTGAACATGGCGCAGTCGACGAACGACTCGTTCCCGACCGGCGTCCACCTCGCCGCCCTCGACCTCGGGAAGAAGCTCCTCGAGGAGCTCCGGCGCCTGCACGAGGCCTTCGCCGTCAAGGAGAAGGAGTTCGCCGGCATCATCAAGATGGGGCGCACCCACCTCCAGGACGCGGTGCCCATCCGGCTCGGCCAGGAGTTCGGCGCCTACCGGCGCGTGGTCGGCCGGGACATCGCCCGGCTCCAGAACGTGGGCAAGGACCTGGTCGAGGTCAACATGGGCGCGACCGCGGTCGGCACCGGGCTGAACGCCGATCCGGCCTACATCGCCGCGGTGGTGAAGTACCTGGCCGAGTTCAGCGGCTGGCCCATCAAGTCCGCCGACGACCTGGTGGACGCCACCCAGAACACCGACTGCTACACGGAGGTCTCGGCGGCCCTCAAGGTCTGCATGATGAACCTCTCCAAGATCGCCAACGACCTGCGGCTGATGGCCTCCGGGCCGCGCTGCGGGCTCTCCGAGCTGAACCTGCCGGCCCGGCAGCCGGGCTCCAGCATCATGCCGGGGAAGGTGAACCCGGTCATGGCCGAGGTGGTGAACCAGGTGGCCTTCCAGGTGATCGGCAACGACAACACCGTCTGCCTGGCCTCCGAGGCCGGCCAGTTCGAGCTCAACGTGATGGAGCCGGTGCTGGTCTTCAACCTGCTCCAGTCGATCAGCATCATGACCAACGCCTTCCGGGTCTTCCGCACCTTCCTCCTGGAGGGGCTCACCCCGAACGCCGAGCGGATGAAGGCCTACGTGGACAACAGCGTCGGCGTGATCACCGCCATCAACCCGCACGTCGGCTACGAGACCGCGGCCCGGATCGCCCGGGAGGCGAACGTCACCGGCAAGCCGGTGCGCGAGCTGATCCTGCGCGACAAGGTGCTCACCCCCGCCCAGCTCGAGGCCATCCTCGATCCGTTCGAGATGACCAAGCCGGGGATCGCCGGGGCCAAGCAGATGAAGCACGACCACGTCTGGAAGGACCAGGACGAGGACAAGAAGTGACGGGAGGGGAGACGGCAATGAGACGAGCGAGATGGATGGCGCTGGCGGCGGTCCTGGCGATCGCCCTGGCGGTCCCGGCCGCCGGGGCCGGGAAGCCCGCCCTGAAGATCCTCGCCACCGGCGGGACCATCGCCGGCGCGCAGCCCAAGCCCGGCGAGGTCGGCTACAAGGCGGGCGCGTACGACGTGAACGTCCTGATCAAGGCGGTGCCCGGGCTCGCCGACATCGCCGAGGTGACCGGCGAGCAGATCGCCAGCATCGGCAGCCAGGACATGAACGACGCGGTCTGGATCAAGCTCGCGCGCCGGGTGAACGAGGTCCTGGCCGATCCGGCGGTGAGCGGGGTGGTCATCACCCACGGCACCGACACCATGGAGGAGACCGGCTTCTTCCTGAACCTGGTCACCAAGAGCGACAAGCCGGTGGTGCTGGTGGGCTCGATGCGGCCCGCCACCGCGGTGAGCGCCGACGGCCCCATGAACCTCTTCAACGCCGCGGCCGTCGCCGCCGATCCGGGCGCGAAGGGGCGCGGGGTGCTGGTGGTCCTGAACGACCAGATCCACTACGCCCGCGAGACCACCAAGACCAACACCACCTCGCTCGAGACCTTCCGCTCGCCCAACCGCGGCCTGGCCGGGTTCGTCCTCTTCGGCAAGCCGCGCTGGTTCTCGGCGCCCACCTGGAAGCACACCACCGGGAGCGCCTTCGCCGGGGCCGTCCCGGACGCGCTGCCGCGGGTGGACATCGTCTACGCCTACGCCAACGTCGGGCCGGAGCTCGCCAACGCGGCCGTGGCCGCGGGGGCGAAGGGGCTGGTCCTGGCCGGGGTGGGTGACGGCAACGGCACCCAGGCGCTGGTGGACGCGCTCGCCGCCGCCGCCAAGAAGGGCGTGGTGGTGGTCCGGAGCTCCCGGACCAACTCGGGGGCGGTGGCCCGGAACGTCGAGCTCGACGACGACAAGCTCGGGTTCGTGGCCTCCCAGGAGCTGAACCCCCAGAAGGCGCGGGTGCTCCTCCAGCTCGCGCTCACGAAGACGCAGGACGTCGCCGCGGTCCAGAAGTTCTTCGACGAGTACTAGCCTGACGCCGGGGAGGCGCGCCGGCCCGGGGGGATCCACCGTCCCCGGCCGGCGCCGTTCCGTGCTTCGCCGCCGGGCTCGCGCCCCGAGAGTGTCTGCTCACCCTGCGTAGACTTGCTATCCTGGCGAGCGTTCACCGACCCGGGGGCAGCGAGCATGAGCGCCGACGAGGGGAAGAGCGCCGCGGAGCCCGAGGAGACCCACCGCGTCCTGAACCCGGTCGAGCGCCTGTCCGAGGTGATCTTCGGGATCATCATGGCGCTCTCGATCGTGGGCTTCGTGAGCGCGGCCTCGGGGGGCGAGAACGACGTCAAGACGCTCCTCTGGGCGGCGCTCGGGTGCAACACCGCCTGGGGCATCGTCGACGGGGTGATGTACGTCCTCACCAACCTCATCCTGCGGGGGCGGAGCCTGGCCCTGCTGCACCAGGTCCGCCGGACCGCCGAGCCGGAGCGTGCCCGCCGCGTCATCGCCGGCGCGCTCCCGCCCCTGGTCGCCTCGCTCCTCGAGCCGGCCGCGCTGGAGCGGCTCCGGGCCGGGCTGGTGGCGCTGCCGGAGCCGCCCGCCCGGGCGCGCCCCACCGGGCGGGACCTCCTGGGGGCGGTGGGCGTCTTCCTCTGGAGCTTCGCCTCCACCCTGCCGGTGATCCTCCCCTTCGTGCTGGTCAAGGACGCGGCCCTGGCGATCCGGCTCTGCCGCTGGATCGCGCTCGCGATGCTGTTCCTGGTCGGCCTCACCCTGGGGCGCTACTCGGGGCACCGCCCGCTCGCCACCGGGGTGGTGATGGCGGCCATCGGCGGGGTGCTGGTGGTCACCACCGTCGCGCTGGGGGGCTAGCGCGTGCGCGCCCTGGTCCTGGCGGGGCTCGCGCTGCTCGTCCCGCTCCGCGCGCCGGCGGGCGGGCAGGACGCCGCCGGGAAGGGGGAGGGGGAGAAGGGCTGGGAGCTCTCCCTGGCCGGCTCCTACTACCTGGTCCCCCACGGCCCCGATCGCGCCCAGCTGGTGGCGAGCGGGCAGCACGGCGACCTCCACCTCGAGGCGCGCTACGGCTACGAGGCCCCCCGCACCGTCTCCGCCTTCGTCGGCTGGAGGTTCGCCTTCGGCGACTCGGTCAGCCTCGAGCTCACCCCGCTGGCCGGGATCGCGCTGGGCGACACCAGGGGGCTCGTGCCCGGGCTCGAGCTCACCCTGGCGTTCTGGCGGTTCGAGCTCTACTCGGAGAGCGAGTACCTCTTCGACCTCGGCAGCCAGGACGCGAGCTTCATGTACCAGTGGGCGGAGGCGACGATCAGCGCCCCGGAGTGGCTGCGGGCCGGGCTCGCCCTGCAGCGCACCCGCCTCGTCCACACCAGCACCGTGCTCGAGGTCGGTCCCCTGGTGGGCGTGTCCTTCGCGCCGGTCTCGGCCTCGACCTCCGTCTTCGGCCTCGGGACGAGCGACTGGTACGCCGTGTTCTCGCTGGGGGTGGACCTCTAGGAGGGAGCTGGTCATGGCGCTCGGAGGGAGCTGGCCCCGACACCCGATCGTCTACGAGGTGAGCACCTGGGCCTGGCTGCGGGACGTGTCCGCCCGCGCCGGCCGGGAGGTCGCGCTCGGCGCGGTCCCCGCCGGCGAGTGGGACGCGCTGGCCGCCTGGCGGCCGGACGCGGTCTGGCTGATGGGGGTCTGGGAGCGGAGCCCGGAGGGACGGCGGATCGCGCTCGCGAACCCCGAGCTGGTCGCCTCCTTCCGCGCCGCGCTCCCAGGCTTCACGCCCGAGGACGTGCCGGGCTCGCCCTACTGCGTGCGGCGGTACGCGGTGGACCCCCGGCTCGGCGGTCCGGAGGGGCTCGCCGCCGCCCGGCGCGAGCTCTCCCGGCGCGGGATCCGGCTCCTCCTCGACCTGGTCCCGAACCACGTGGCGCCCGACCACCCCTGGGCCCGCGAGCACCCCGAGTACTTCGTCCGCGGCACGGACGAGGACCTGGCCCGGGCGCCGGAGGCCTTCCTCCGCGCCGGCGGCGCGGTGGTGGCGCGCGGCCGCGACCCCTACTTCCCGCCCTGGCCGGACGTCCTCCAGCTGGACGCCTTCTCCGCCGGCTACCGGCGGGCCCTGGCGGACACGCTCCTCGACCTCGCCCGCCAGTGCGACGGGGTCCGGGTCGACATGGCCATGCTCCTCGTGAACCGCGTCTTCGCCCGGACCTGGGGGGCGCGGGTCGGGCCCCCCCCGGCGCGCGAGCTCTGGGAGGAGGTCCTCTCCGAGGTGCGGAGCGCGGCGAAGGGCTTCCTCGTCATCGCCGAGGCCTACTGGGACATGGAGTGGGAGCTGCAGCAGCTCGGCTTCGACTTCTGCTACGACAAGCGGCTCTACGACCGGCTGGTCGAGGGGTCGGCCCGCTCGGTGCGCGACCACCTCGGGGCCGGGCTCGACTACCAGGAGAAGCTGGTCCGGTTCGTGGAGAACCACGACGAGCCCCGGGCGGCGGCCGCGCTCGGCGAGCGGGCGCGCGCCGGGGCGGTGGCGGTCGCCACCCTGCCCGGGGCGCGGCTCTTCCACGAGGGGCAATTCGAGGGGCGGCGGGTCCGGCTCCCGGTGTTCCTCGGCCGGCGGCCGGAGGAACCGGTCGACGAGCCGCTCCAGGCCTTCTACCGGGCGCTGCTCGCGGAGGCGGTCCACCCGGTCTACCGCGACGGGGCGTTCGCCCGCTGCCCGCTGGGCGGCTGGCCGGACAACCCCACCACCGGGAACCTGGTGGCCTGGTGCTGGCGGCTCGGGGAGGAGCGGCGGCTGGTGGTCCTCAACCTGGCGCCGTCCCGCTCGCAGGGGCTGGTCCGCCCGCCCTGGCCGGACCTGGGCGGGCGGTCGTGGCGGCTCGCCGACGTGCGCGACGGCGCGGTCTACGAGCGCGCCGGCCAGGAGCTGGCGGACCAGGGGCTCTTCGTGGACCTCGAAGGGTGGGGCTGGCATCTGCTGCGGCTCGGGTGATCGCGCCCCGAGCGCCGGGGCGGTCCCGCTGGCCGACCGCCCCGTCCGGGACCGGGCGGAATCCGCGCCGCCTCGCCCGGCATATGGCACCAAAGTCCCGTTGCCCCCCTCCCCACGCCAGGGGAGACTCTCGCGGCTGCGTCTCGACTTCGACCGAGGATCCCATGCCGCTCTCGATCCGCTCCGTGTGCGCCTCCTCGCAGCTCCGATTCGCCCTCCTCGCCGCGGCCGCCCTCTCGGCGGCCGGCTGCGGGCCGAAGAAGGAGGAGGCCAAGGCCCCTCCGGTCCCCGAGGTCTCCGTCGCCGAGGTGCTCCAGCGCGACGTGCCGGTCGGCGGCGAGCTCACCGGGACGATCAAGGGCTACGAGGACATCGAGATCCGAGCCCGGGTCGAGGGCTACCTCAGGTCCGTCGACTACAAGGAGGGCTCCGAGGTGAAGAAAGGGCAGCTCCTCTTCACCATCGACGACCAGCCCTACCGGGCCAAGCTGGCCGAGGCGAAGGGGGAGCTGGCGCGCACCCAGTCGGCGCTCTCGAAGGCCGACCTGGACGTGAAGCGGTTCAAGCCTCTCGCCGAGCAGCGCGCCATCAGCCAGGCCGAGCTGGACAACGCCCTCGCCGCTCAGCGCTCCGCGCAGGCCCAGGTGGACGCAGCCAAGGCCAGCGTGGAGAACGCCGCGCTCAACGTCGGCTACTGCCGGCTGACCTCTCCCATCGACGGGCTCGCCGGCCAGGCGCAGCGCAAGGTCGGCGACCTGGTGGGGAAGGGCGATCCCACCCTCCTCACGACCGTCTCCTCCATCGACCCGGTCCGCGTCTCGGTGAACATCCCCGAGGCCCTCTACCTCAAGTACGCGAGCCAGCTCCCCGCGGCCGGCGCCGCCGCGCCGCCCCAGCCCACCGCCGACCGGCCGGGTGCGGAGCTGGTCCTCGGCGACGGGTCGGTCTACCCGGAGCGCGGCTACATCGTCCTGGTCGACCGGGCCGTCGACCCGCAGACCGGGACGCTCCGCGCCGACCTGGCCTTCAAGAACCCGAAGAAGATCCTCCGGCCCGGCATGTACGGGAAGATCAAGTACCGCGAGGAGCTGCGCCCCGGCGCGCTCCTCGTCCCGCAGCGCGCCGTGCAGGAGCTGCAGGGGCAGTACTCGGTGGTGGTGGTGAACGCCGAGGGGAAGGCCGAGTCGCGCCACGTGAAGGTCGGGCCGCGGGTGGGCAGCCTCTGGATCCTCGACGAGGGCGTGAAGCCCGGCGAGAAGGTGATCGTGGAGGGCGCGCTCAAGGTCCGCGACGGGATGCCGGTCCAGGCGACGGTGGTGCCCGCCGAGGCCCCGGCCCCCGCCCCGGGCGGCCAGGCGGCCCCGCCGGCCGGCGCGCCCGCCCCGGCTCCCGCGGCCGGCTCCGGGCCGGCCCCCGCGGCGCCCGCCGCTCCGGCCGCTCCCGCGAGGTGAGCCATGGGCAACTTCTTCATCCGCCGCCCCATCGTGGCGATGGTGATCTCCATCGTCACGGTGATCGTCGGGCTGGTCTCGCTCTCGCGCCTGCCCATCGCGCAGTACCCGGAGATCACCCCGCCGGTGATCCAGGTCACCACCACCTACGTGGGGGCGAGCGCCCTCGACGTCGAGCAGTCGGTCGCCACCCCCATCGAGCAGCAGGTGAACGGGGTGGAGCGCTCCATCTACCTCAAGTCCACCAACGCCAACGACGGCACCCTCAAGCTCGAGGTGTCCTTCGAGGTGGGCGCGGACCTCGACATCTCCAACGTCCTCACCCAGAACCGGGTCTCCCAGGCGACCCCCTCCCTGCCCACGGACGTGAAGAACTACGGCGTGAGCGTGAAGAAGTCGCTCAACTTCCCGCTCCTCCTCGTCACGCTCACCTCCCCGTCCGGCGCCTACGACTCGAACTTCCTCTCCAACTACGCCCTCATCAACATCAACGACCAGCTGGCCCGCATCAACGGCGTCGGCCAGGTGACCCTGTTCGGCGGGTCCGACTACGCCATGCGGATCTGGGTGCGGCCCGACCGGCTCCAGGCCCTCGGCCTCACCGTCATCGACCTGGTCAACGCGGTGAAGTCGCAGAACCTGCTCCAGCCGTCCGGCCAGATCGGCGGCCCGCCGGCGCCCAAGGGGACCGAGTTCACCTACGTGGTCCGCACCAAGGGGCGCCTCCTCTCGCCCGAGGAGTTCGCCCAGATCATCGTCCGCGCCAACCCGGACGGCTCGGTGGTGCGGCTCGGCGACGTGGCCCGCCTGGAGCTCGGCTCGGTGCTCTACAACGCCGTCGGCCGCCTGAACGGCAAGTCGGGGGCGGTCATCGCCATCTACCAGATCCCCGGGTCGAACGCCCTCGAGGTGCAGAAGGCGGTCAAGAAGACCATGGCGGACGTGGAGACCCGCTTCCCGCCCGGGATCAAGCAGGAGATGACCCTCGACACCACCGCCGCCATCACCGCGGGCATCGACGAGATCGTGGCCACGCTCTTCGAGGCGGTGGTGCTGGTGATCCTGGTGGTGTTCGTCTTCCTCCAGAACTGGCGCGCCACCCTGATCCCGCTCCTCACCGTGCCGGTCTCGCTCGTCGGCACCTTCCTGGTGTTCCCGCTCCTCGGCTTCTCGGTGAACACGCTCTCGCTCCTCGGGCTCGTGCTCGCCATCGGCATCGTGGTCGACGACGCCATCGTGGTGGTCGAGGCGGTGATGCACCACATCGAGCACGGGAAGACGCCCAAGGAGGCCACCGCCGAGGCCATGAAGCAGGTCTCCGGGCCGGTGATCGCCATCGCCCTGGTGCTCTCGGCGGTGTTCGTGCCGGTGGCCTTCATCAGCGGCATCAGCGGCCGGCTCTACCAGCAGTTCGCGATCACCATCGCCATCTCGGTGCTCTTCTCGGCCATCAACGCGCTCTCCCTCTCGCCCGCCCTGGCCTCGCTGCTCCTCAAGCCCAAGGGCGGGAAGCGCTCGCTGCTGCAGCCCTTCTACGACTGGTTCAACCGGATCTTCGGCCGCTTCACCGACGGCTACCTCTCCCTGACCGGGATCCTGGTCCGGAAGGCGTTCCGCAGCGCCCTGATCGTGGTGGTCGTCACGGTCGCGGCGGTGCTGATCGTCCGGAAGATCCCGGGCGGCTTCGTCCCCGACGAGGACAACGGCTACTTCTTCGCCAACGTCCAGCTCCCCGACGCCTCGTCGCTGGAGCGGACCGACGCGGTGACCAAGAAGGTCGAGGCGATCATCGGCCAGACGCCCGGCGTCCAGTACGTCACCACCATCACCGGCTACTCGCTCGTCTCCGGCGCCTACGCCTCGAACACCGGCTTCCTCTTCGTGGCCCTCAAGCCCTGGGAGGAGCGGAAGGCGAAGGAGGAGCACGCCTTCGCCCTGATCGAGGCGCTCAACAAGAAGCTGGCCGCCGAGGTGCCCGAGGCGGTGGCGGTGACCTTCGGGCCGCCGCCCATCATCGGCCTGGGGAGCGGCTCCGGCTTCACCATCATGCTCCAGGACCGGAGCGGCGGGACGCCCCAGCTCCTCGCCGACAACGTGGGCAAGTTCCTCGCGGCGGTGCGCAAGCGTCCCGAGATCGGGTCCGCCCGCACCGTCTACCGGGCGAGCGTTCCGCAGATCTTCGCCGACATCGACCGGGACAAGGTCACCAAGCTGGGCGTGCCGGTGACCGACGTGAACACCACGCTGGGGGCGCTGCTCGGCGGCACCTACGTGAACGACTTCAACCGGTTCGGTCGGACCTACAAGGTCTACCTCCAGGCCGAGCCCGAGTACCGGGCGGACGTGAAGAGCCTCGGGCTGTTCTCCGTCCGGACCGGACAGGGCGGGACCGTCCCGCTCGACACCCTCATCGCCACCAGGCCCTCGGCCGGGCCCGAGTTCACCAACCGCTTCAACCTCTACCGCGCCGCCGAGATCACCGGGCAGCCGGCGCCCGGCTACAGCTCCTCCCAGGCGCTCGCCGCCCTGGAGGAGACCGCCACGCAGGTCCTCCCCAAGGAGATGGGCTACGAGTGGTCGAACGTCTCCTACCAGGAGAAGAAGGCCGAGGGGACCGCGGGGATCGTCTTCGTCTTCGCGATCGTCCTGGTCTTCCTGGTGCTGGCGGCCCAGTACGAGAGCTGGTCGCTCCCCATGAGCGTCATGCTCGGGACGCCCTTCGCCGCCTTCGGCGCCTTCGTGGGCCTGTTCCTGGCCCGGCTGGCGAGCCCGGCCTACGTGCTCAACATCTTCGCCCAGATCGGCCTCATCATGCTGGTCGGCCTGGCCGCCAAGAACGCCATCCTCATCGTCGAGTTCGCCAAGGAGGCCCACGAGCGCGAGGGGCTCGGGGTGGCGGAGGCGGCCATGGAGGCCGCCAAGCTGCGGCTCCGCCCCATCCTCATGACCGCGTTCGCCTTCATCCTCGGGGTGCTCCCGCTCGTGCGCGCCGCCGGCGCGGGCGCCGAGGGGCGGAAGGTGATGGGGATGGCGGTCTTCGCCGGCATGCTCGTCGCCACCATCCTGGGCGTGGTGCTGGTGCCGGTGCTCTTCGTGATCGTCGAGCGGCTCTTCGGCGGGAAGAAGGAGGGCGCCGGCGCGCCTCCCGCCGAGGCGCCCGGGCCGCGCCAGGCGGCGTCAGGAGGCCACCCGTGAACCGCGCCCTCGTCGCCCTGCTGGCCCTCGCCGCCTCCGCCTGCTCCTTCGCCCCCGCCTACCAGCGGCCGGAGGTCGCCATCCCGCCGGAGCACCGGTTCGCCCCGCCGGGCGAGACCACGCCCATCGCCGATCTCGGCTGGTGGCAGGTCTTCCGGGATCCCGTCCTCCAGGGGCTCATCAAGGAGGCCCTGGAGAGCAACCAGGACCTGGCCCTGGCCGTGGCCCGGGTGCAGGAGGCGCGGGCCTTCCTCGGGGTCGCCCGGGCGGACTTCTACCCGCAGGTGAACGGGACGGCCAACGCCACCTACGGCCAGCAGTACTCGAAGAACTACCTCCCCGGCAGCCGGGAGACCGGGAACTACGCCCTGGCGGCCGGGCTCTCCTGGGAGCTCGACCTCTGGGGGCGCGTCCGCAACGCGAGCGCCGCGGCGAGCGCGGACCTGCTCGCCGCCGAGGACACGCGCCACGCGGTGGTGCTCTCGCTGGTTTCCGGCGTGGCGCAGGCCTACCTCGAGCTGCGCGAGCTCGACCTCGAGCTCCAGATCGCTCAGACCAACACCGGCCTCCGGCAGGGCACCCTCTCGCTCTTCGAGGCGCGCGCCAAGGGAGGGATCGCCTCGGACCTCGAGGTGAACCAGGCCCGCTCCGACCTGGCGGTGACCACCGCCGCCATCCCCTCCACGCAGCTCGCCATCGCGCAGAAGGAGCACCAGCTCTGCGTCCTGCTCGGGCGCCCCCCCGGCCCCATCGCCCGCGGCGCGGCCCTGGTCGACACCCCCGTCCCTCCCACGCTGCCGGCGGGGGTGCCCGCCCAGCTGCTCACGCGCCGCCCCGATCTGCTCGCCTCCGAGCAGGGGGTGATGGCGGCGGGGAGCCGGGTGGGGGTGGCGGTCGCCAACCGCCTCCCGGTGATCTCGCTGACCGGGCTCATCGGGCTCAACTCCACCCAGACCTCCAACCTGTTCAGCGCCGACTCGCTGGTCTGGAACGCGGGCGGCGGCCTCCTCGCCCCGATCTTCCAGGGCGGGCGGCTCAAGTCGCAGGAGGAGGCGGCGCGCGCCCAGCTGGAGCAGGCGGTGGCCGTCTACAAGAAGGCGGTCCAGGTGGCGCTCGGCGAGGTGGCCGACGCAGCCGCCGGCACCCGCTGGCTGCGCGACGTCCGGGCGGCCCGGACCGAGCAGGTGAAGGCGACCACGGCGGCCACGAAGCTGGCGCTGGCGCGCTACGAGGGCGGGGTGTCGAGCTACCTGGAGGTGCTCGACGCCCAGCGGCAGCAGTTCGACTCGGAGCTGAGCCTCGCCCAGAGCCAGCGCGACGAGCTCACGTCCGTGGTACAGCTCTACCGCGCGCTCGGCGGCGGGTGGCAGGAGCCCCCGGCCGAGCCCGCCCCGACGGCCGCGCCGCCGCCACCGGCCCACTAAGCACCCCGCCCAGCGAGGGTTCGCCCGGAGGACAGCCAGATGGTGACCGCGAAGGAGCTGAAGCAGATCCTGATGTTCCGGGAGGTCCCGGAGCCCGTGCTGAAGCTGGTCGCGGAGGCGGCCGAGGAGCTCACCTGCGCTCCCGGCGACCGGATCGCGTCGGAGAACGAGCCGGCGAAGGGGCTGTACCTGATCCGCAGCGGGACCGTGCGGGCTACCCGGGAAGGGGTGCCGACCCCGGTCACCTTCGGGACCGGACAGTCGCTGGGGCAGATGAGCCTCCTCGACGGAGGGCCGGTGAGCATGACGGCGGAGGTGATGGAGCGGACCGAGCTGATCCTGCTCCGGCCGCAGAGGCTCCTCGAGAAGCTGGCCGGGAACCACGAGGCCGGCTTCGTGCTCTTCCGGGCGGTGGCCCGGTCGCTCGCCTCGCGCCTGCGCCTCGCCGTGGACGCGGTGACCCTGGCGCACGAGCGTCCGGGAGCCTGATCCGGTCCCCGCGCCGCCCTGCGGCGGGCGTGAACGCCCCCGATCGGACGCGACCTAGGTCCCATGGATCGCGACCGGGATGGGGTGCGAGCCTGCGAGCGATGATCCGCCCGGGGACCTTCATCCTCCTCCTCGTGTACCGGCTCGAGGTGGAGGCGGAGCGGCCGGACGCGCGGGGTGGGCCGTGAGCAGCGGCCACGATCCCGGCGCCCCGGTCGCGGCCGGCGGCAAGCGCAGCCCCATCCTCCTCGGCTGGCTGCGCGGGTACGACCGCACCGCGGTCCCGGCCGACGTGCTCGCCGGGCTGACCGCCGCCGCGGTGGTGCTCCCCAAGGCGATGGCCTACGCCACGGTCGCCGGCTTGCCGGTCCAGATGGGCCTCTACGCGGCCTTCGTGCCGGCGATCGCCTACGCCGCCCTCGGGCGCTCGCCCGTCCTCAGCGTCAGCACCACCACCACCATCGGCATCCTGGTGGGGTCGGCGCTCTCCGAGGCCGTGCCCGGCGCGGATCCCGCCCGGCTCGCGACCGCCACCGCCACGCTCGCGGTGCTGGTCGGGCTGGCCCTGCTGGCCGCCGCGGCGCTCCGCTTCGGGTTCGTGGCGAACTTCATCTCCGAGCCGGTCCTGGCCGGCTTCAAGGCCGGGGTCGGGGCGGTGATCCTGCTCGACCAGGCCCCGAAGCTGCTCGGCTTCCACATCCACAAGGCCGGCTTCTTCCGGGACCTCGCCAGCCTCGTCCGGTCCGCGGGGGAGACGTCGTTGCCGACCCTGCTGGTCTCGATCGGCGCGGTGGCGGGGATCGTGGCCCTGCGGAGGTGGCTGCCCCGGCTCCCGGCGGCGCTGGTGGCCGTCGCCCTCTCCATCGTCGCCAGCCTCCTCCTCGGCCTGCCGTCGCTCGGCGTGAAGACCATCGGGACGATCCCCTCCGGTCTCCCGCCGCTGGTCCGTCCGGACCTCGGTCTCCTCGAGGCCCTCTGGCCGGCCGCGGTCGCCATCGCCCTCATGACCTTCACCGAGTCGATCGCGAGCGAGCGCGCCTTCGCCCGCCCGGGCGAGCCGCGGCCCTCCCCGAACCAGGAGCTCCTCGCCATCGGGGTGGGCAACCTGCTCGGCGGTCTCACCGGCGCGATGCCGTCGGGCGGGGGCACGAGCCAGACGCTGGTCGCCCTGCGGGCCGGCGCTCGCACCCAGCTCGCCGGGCTGGTCCTCGGACTCGCCGCCCTCGCCACCCTGCTCCTGCTGGCGCCGGCCATGTCGCACATGCCGGAGGCCGTCCTCGCCGCCATCGTGGTGGTCTACTCCGCCGAGCTCCTCTCGCTGGAGGAGTTCCGGGCCATCAAGGCGATCCGGCGCACCGAGCTCCTCTGGGCGCTCACCGCCTTCGCCGGGGTGGTCCTCCTCGGCACCCTCCGGGGCATCCTGGTCGCCGTGATCACCTCGGTCCTCTCGCTCGCCTACCAGGCCAGCAACCCGGCGGTCTACGAGGTGGCGCGCAAGCCGAAGACGAACGTCTTCCGGCGCCGCTCCGGGGAGCACCCCGGGGACGAGACCTACCCGGGCCTGCTCATGATCCGGGTGGAGGGACGGATCTTCTTCGGCAACACCGAGCGCGTGCTCGACCTGGTGGGGCCGCTCGTGGAGGCGGCCTCGCCGAGGGTGCTCGTCCTCGACTGCAGCGCGATCTTCGACCTCGAGTACTCGGCCCTCAAGATGCTGGGCGAGGCCGAGAGGCGGGCGCGGGCCCGCGGGGGCGAGCTCTGGCTCGCGGCGCTCAACCCCGAGGCGCGGCGGGGGGTGGAGCGGTCGCCCTTCGGGAAGGCTCTCGGGAGCGAGCGGATGCTCTTCGACCTCGAGCACGCCGTGGAGCGGTACCGGGCGCGGGCCGGCGGGTAGGCCGCCGCGGCGCGCGCGGATCCTCGGAGTCCCAGGAGCGCGACGATGACCCCCAGCACGGTCCAGGCCCCCTACCGCGACCTCACCCGCATCACGTTCAGCGTCCTGGGCATCGGCCTGCTCATCGCCGGCAGCCTCTGGGTGCTGAGGCCCTTCCTGGTCGCGCTGCTCTGGGCGACCACGATCTCGGTCTCCACCTGGCCCCTGCTGCTCGGGCTCCAGGCCCGCCTGGGTGGCCGGCGCGGCGCCGCCGTGGCGGTGATGACCGTGGTGCTGCTCCTGGTCCTCTTCGTCCCGCTCTACCTCGCGGTCGAGACCATCGTGGAGCAGTCCGGCCGGATCGCGGACCTCGCCCGGGAGCTGCCGACGCTCCGCCTTCCGCCGCCCCCTCCCTGGGTCGAGGGCGTGCCCCTGGTCGGCCACCGGGCGGTGGAGCGGTGGCAGGCGCTGGCCGCCCTCGAGCCGCAGGAGCTGGCGGCGCGGCTCTCCCCGTACCTCACCCGGGTGCTGGGGTGGTTCGCGGCCCAGGCGGGGAGCTTCGCCAACATGGTGGCCCAGTTCCTCCTCACCGTCCTCATCGCCGCGATCCTCTACAGCCGGGGGGACGGCGCCGCCGCGCAGCTCCGGCGCTTCTTCGCCCGGCTCTCCGGAGCGCGGGGCGAGGCGATCGTGGAGCTGGCGGGGAAGGCCATCCGCGCCGTGGCCCTCGGGATCGTGGTCACCGCCGCGGCCCAGGCGGCGCTCGTCGGGATCGGGCTCGCCGCGGTGGGGTTCCCCTTCGCCGGCCTCCTCACCGCGGTCGTCCTCATGCTCTGCATCGCCCAGCTGGGGCCGCTGATCGCGATGGTCCCGTGCGTGATCTGGCTCTACGCCACGGGCTCGCCGGGGCGCGGCACGGTGCTGCTCGTCTTCACCCTCGTGGCCCAGGTCATCGACAACTTCCTCCGCCCCATCCTCATCAGGCGGGGGGCGAACCTGTCCTTGCTCCTCATCTTCCCGGGCGTGATCGGGGGCCTCCTCTGGCTCGGGATCATCGGCCTGTTCGTCGGTCCGGTGATCCTGGCTGTCACCTCGACGCTGCTCGAGGGCTGGATGTCGTCCGGCCTGGGCGAGGTGGCCGCCGAGGGGGCGCCCGCGACACCCGGCCCGGCCGCGGGCGCCGGCTGAGCCCCCGGGGCCCCGGGTAGGCCCTTCGCCCAATGGGCGAGCCGCCCGGGATCTGAGAAGCTACGGCCCCGGGCGGCTGGCCGAAGGTGACGAAGGGTCGCCGCAGCGTGAGGCGAAGCCACGGCGGTACCGGGTCGCCGCGTGGAGGAGAGTCGATGAGACGTCCCATCCCGTTCCTCGCCGCCGCGCTCCTCGCCCTCCCGCTCGTCGCGGAGGGGCAGGAGGCGCCGCCCGGGACGCCGCCGGCCGACCTCAGGGCGGCGCCGCTCACGCCCATCGCGGTGGCGGCGCCCGCCGCCGTGGTCGCGGAGGCCCCCGCGTCTCCGAGGAAGCACGGGATCTTCCCGCTCTGGGGCGACGCGGTCCGCGCCAAGGGGTTCGACCTCCCGAACCCGTACTCGGTGATGTTCAACTACTACCATCAGTCATCCGAGCTCGTCATCAACAACCTGCAGCTCGGGTTCAACGGCGGGCCGAAGCGCAACTTCGACGACATCGTGCACATCCCGAAGGCCAAGGCGACGGGCAGCGCGCTCTCGGTCCGCCCGGCGATCATGGTCCTTCCGTTCCTCTCCTTCTACGGCGTGTTCTCGACCGGCTCGACGCAGACCGACGTGAGCGTCTCCTCTCCGGTCATCCCCCAGCTCGCCTTCGACACCACCGCGAAGAGCGGGGTGACGGTGGTCGCGCTCGGCGCGACCTTCCAGATGGGCTACAAGGGCTTCTTCGGGGTGGCCGACTTCAACGGGGCGGTGTCGGACGTGGAGCGGCTCGCGGACGTCGTCGGCGCGAACATGCTCTCCTTCCGGCTCGGGTACTCCCGCAAGCTGAACGAGGACGGGAGCAAGCTCGCCGGCTGGGCCGGCACCGCCGGCCAGGTCCTCCAGGTGAAGACCGAGGGCTCGGTGCGCCTCCAGTCGGTCATCCCGCCGCTCACCGGCGCGAGCTGCCCGGCGGTCCCCCCGAGCCTGAACCAGCGGTGCCAGGACCTCGTGAACGCGCTCAACGACCCGAACGCGACCGTCGAGTACTCGCTGGACAAGAAGCCCAAGAACGTCTGGAACATGCTGGTCGGCGCGCAGTACGCGCTCGACCGGAACTGGGCCTTCCGGCTCGAGGCCTCCTTCCTCGGCGGCCGCACCTCGTTCTTCGCCGGCACCGCCTACGAGTTCGACATCCTCTGAGGACGGTCCGCGGCCGGCGAGGGAAGCCCGAGAGCCCGTGGAGGGGAGCGGGGACGGGACCATGGTCCGGGGAGCGCCCCGCCGCGGCGCATCCCGTCCGGGCGCACCCTTCGAATGCTTCGACCTCCTCCCCGCGCCGGCGCTAGTTACCTGTCCGGAGGATCCCCCGCATGCAGATCGGAATGGTCGGCCTGGGCAGGATGGGTGGCAACATGGTGCGCCGGCTCCTCGCGGCCGGGCACCAGTGCGTGGTCCACGACCGGTCCCCGGAGGCGGTGGCCGGGCTCGTGCGGGAGAAGGCGACCGGCGCCGCCACCCCGCGCGAGCTGGCCGCGAAGCTGACCCGGCCGCGCGCGGTCTGGCTGATGGTCCCGGCGGCGGTGGTCGACGCCACCCTCGCAGACCTCGTCCCCCACCTCGAGGACGGCGACGTGGTCATCGACGGCGGCAACTCCTACTACGTGGACGACCTCCGGCGGGCCCGGGAGCTCGCGCCCAGGGGGATCCACTGGCTGGACGTCGGGACCAGCGGAGGGGTCTGGGGAGCGGAGCGGGGCTACTGCCTCATGATCGGCGGGGAGCAGACGATCGTGGACCGCCTCGATCCCATCTTCGCGGCGCTGGCCCCGCCGGTGGGGTCGGCGCCGCGGACGCCCGGCCGGGAGCGGAAGGGCGGCACCGCCGAGCACGGTTACCTCCGCTGCGGCCCGACCGGGGCCGGCCACTTCGTGAAGATGGTCCACAACGGGATCGAGTACGGCCTCATGGCCGCCTACGCGGAAGGGCTCAACATCCTGCGCGGGGCCTCCGCCGGCCGACGGGCCGGCGCGGCCGACGCCGAGACCACCCCGCTCCGGGACCCGGAGCACTACCAGTACGACATCGACGTGGCCGACGTGGCCGAGGTGTGGCGGCGCGGCAGCGTGGTCGGGTCCTGGCTGCTCGACCTGACCGCCGGCGCCCTGCTCGCCGACCCGGGGCTGAAGGGGTTCGCCGGGCGGGTCTCCGACTCGGGCGAGGGGCGCTGGACGATCCGGGCGGCCGTGGACGAGGGCGTGCCCGCGCCGGTGCTCACCGCCGCCCTCTACCAGCGGTTCACGTCCCGGGGCGAGGCGGACTTCGCCGACAAGGTCCTCTCCGCCATGCGGCGCGCGTTCGGCGGGCACGAGGAGAAGGCCAAGTGACCCAGGCCGTGGCCGACGCGCTCGTCTTCTACGGGGCGACCGGGGACCTCGCCTACAAGAAGATCTTCCCGGCGCTCCAGCGCATGATCCGGAGCGGTGCGCTGACCGTGCCGGTGGTCGGCGTGGCCAAGCAGGGCTGGCGCCTGGAGGACCTCCGGGCCCGGGCCCGGGCCAGCCTGGGGGAGCACGGCGGGGGAGTGGACGAGGAGGCCTTCGCCAGGCTGGTGGCGCTGCTCCGGTACGTGGACGGCGACTACGCCGACCCGGCCACCTTCGACGCCCTCAAGCGCGAGCTGGGGGAGGCGCGGCGGCCGCTCCACTACCTCGCCATCCCCCAGGGGCTGTTCGGCCTGGTCGGGCGCCAGCTCGCCCGGGTGGGCTGCGCCCGGGGGGGCCGGCTGGTGGTGGAGAAGCCCTTCGGGAGCGACCTCGCCTCGGCGCGGGCCCTGAGCGCCACCCTTCGCGAGTTCTTCGACGAGCAGGACGTCTTCCGCATCGACCACTACCTCGGGAAGGCCACCGTCCAGAACCTCCTCTTCTTCCGGTTCGGCAACGCCTTCCTCGAGCCCATCTGGAACCGGAACTACGTGGAGAGCGTGCAGATCACCATGGCGGAGGCGTTCGGGATCCAGGGCCGGGGCGCGTTCTACGACCGGGCCGGGGCGATCCGGGACGTGGTCCAGAACCACGCCCTGCAGGTGGTCTCGAACCTGGCCATGGAGCCCTTCCCGCGGACCGAGGACTTCGAGGCGGCGCGGGACGAGAAGGTCAAGGTCCTGAAGGGGATCGCACCGGTCGACCCGAAGGAGGTCGTTCGCGGCCAGTTCCGCGGCTACCGGGACGAGCCCGGGGTGGCGCCCGGCTCGACCGTGGAGACCTTCGTGGCCCTGCGCCTGCACGTGAACTCCTGGCGCTGGCAGGGCGTCCCCTTCCTGATCCGGGCCGGCAAGAGCCTGCCGGTGACCCGCACCGAGGTGGTGGTGCGCCTGCGCCGCCCGCCCGAGATCGTGCCGGGGGCGAAGGTGCCCGCGAACCACGTCCGCTTCGAGCTCAGCCCGGGGTTCGTGATCGCCCTCGGCGCCAACATCCGGGGCCAGGGCGACCTGCGCACGCCGGAGAAGGTCGAGCTGGAGGTCGCCCGGGTCCGGGCCGGAGACAAGGACGCCTACGAGGAGCTGCTCGGGGACGCCCTCCGCGGCGACACCTTCCGCTTCGCGCGGGGCGACTACGTGGAGGAGGCCTGGCGGATCGTGGACCCGGTCCTCCAGGCCGGGACGCGCGTGCACGAGTACGAGCCGGGGACCTGGGGACCGAAGGAGGCGGATGCGCTCCTCCCCGGCGGCTGGCACGACGTGCGGTGAGCCGGCGCCGGGCGCCCGAGCGCACGCGGTCGGATCTTCAGCTCCCCACGCGGACCACGGACTTGGTCCCGGCCGGCGGCCGGGCCAGCAGCCCGGGGACCTCCTCCAGGGTGTGGCGGCTCGAGATCAGGCTCCCGATCTCCCGCGGCCAGCGCCGGACGAACTCGCCCAGGTCCCCGACCGCCGCCCGGAAGGCGTCCGGGCCGGCGTTGACCGTCCCGTAGACGACCTGGTTGCGGAGCACCAGGCTCTTCATGATCGTCCCCGCGTCGACCGGGATCGGCCCCTTGCGCCCCGGGACGCCGGTGAGGCAGAAGGCGCCGTTCGGGGCGAGCAGCGGCATGGCCTCGAACGCCACCGGGGCGGCCCCGGTCGCCTCGAAGAAGAAGACGATCTGCCCCACCTCCGCCGCCAGCCCCGCCAGGGGCCGGCCGGCCGTGCTCCGGTAGTGGCCGCCCACGGCCTCGATCAGCCTCGCCTGCGGGCCGTCCTCCGGCTCCAGCGACCAGAGCCAGAGGTCGAAGCCCCGCACCCGCAGCGCCATGGCGCCGAGCAGCCCGACCGCGCCCGCGCCGATCACCACCGCGCGCGCCCCGTGCTCGCGCCCCTTGAGCGCCTCGAGCTGCAGCCAGGGGAAGCGCTTCACCAGCTCCCAGGCCTGGAGGATGCCCTTCGTCGCCACCGTCAGCGGCTCGACCAGCACCCCGACCTCGCGGAGCTCGGCCGGGACGGGCACGAACCAGCGGGACTCGTCCGCGATCCGCTCGGTCATGTAGCCGTGCCGCCGGTTGATCCCCCGCTCCTCGTACTCGCCGGTGTTGCAGAAGTCGGCCCGGCCGTACCGGCAGGGGGCGCAGGCCGGGGACGGGCAGGGGCGCCGGACCATGGGGACGGCCAGGTCGCCCGGGGCGAGCCCCTCGACGTCCGCTCCCACCGCCACCACCTCGACCAGCGACTCGTGCCCGATCACCAGGTGGTCCTGGCCCGGCGGCGGCGTCCCGTACTCGAGCCGGGCGATCTCCCGGTCCGTTCCGCAGATCCCCACCTCGAGGACGCGGGCGAGGACGTCGGTGGGGCGCTCGACGCGCGGCTCCGGGTGGTCGATCACCCGGACCTCCTTGCGCGAGGGGGAGACGGCGACGGCGCGCATGTCGGCCTCCTGGCCGGGGTGCCGGCTCGACCCGGCTACCAGTAGTAGCGAAGGCCGATCAGGGCGAGGAACGTCTTCCAGGAGACGTCGACCGTCTCCGTCACGCGGAACCGGCGGTCGACGAGCTGGAGCCCGGCGGCGAGGTCCTTGCGCCCGGTGTAGAAGAGGCCGAAGCCGAGATCGGAGGTGTGCTGGAGGACCTGCCCGCTGAAGGGCGCGGTCCAGGCGAACTGGCCCTGGAGGCCGATCGGCACGGCCCAGATGCGGTTGAGGTCGAGGTCCATCGCCAGGCCCAGCTTGGCCGCCTGGCCGGTGGGCTCGGCCAGATCGGACCCGCTCGCCTGGGCGTGGACGTAGGCGGCGTTCGCCGTGATCCCCAGCGCGGGGAAGGGCGCCCAGCTCGCCGCCAGCGCCGGCTGGAGGGTGGTGCGCTTGACCGCGCCGAAGAAGTCGCTGCCCGAGATCTCGCACCCTCCCTGCTGGCAGGAGTCGACGACGCGGCGGATGCCCGATCCGATGGTGAGCGCGAGGTCCGGGCTGTAGCCGGCGTCGAAGAGGAGCCCCACCCGCGCCGTGTCTCCCAGGGGCACGGTGAGCGTGGCCCCCGCGCTCGCGGCCACCTGGATGGTGGTGCCGACCACGATCGCCGACTTCCCGGACGTGCCGCTGTACACGAGCGGAGAGAGCTGGACCCGCGCCGAGAAGTACCTCGAGAAGGCGTACTCGTAGCCGAGGACCCCGCCCATCCCGGCGTAGCTCATCACCCCGCCGAACTCCTGGCCGTTGATCTGGACCGAGGCGGTGGTCTCGCCGGCGGCGATCGCCATGTAGGAGAGGAGGCTGGTGACGGCGAACGGGCTGTCGACGATGGCCGAGGGCATGAAGTCGTGGCCGTTGAGCGTCCGGCCCTCGGGGGGCGACCGGGTCGCCGCCGCCTCGGTCGGGGCGGCGGCCGGCGCGGCCGCTGGCGCGGCGGCCTGGCCGGGCGCGGGGGCGGGCGGCGGCGGGACGGCCTGGTCGGTCGCCGGGGGTGGCGGAGCGGTCGGCGGCGAGGGAGCCTGGGCCAGGGTGAGCGCAGGCAAGAGGGCCAGGCCCGCAACTGCGACGAACAGACGGTGAGTCATGTTCCCTCCATGAAGGTGAGAGGAGCAGCCGTGATTCCCCGCGACGGGCCATGGCGGGTCGCGAGCCACCGGGCGCCGGCCTCGGGCCTCATCTCTCCGCCTCGCCGCGTCGCCGCGTCTTCTTCCCCAGGGCGAAGAACCGCTTCGCGTCGGCCCTGCCGAAGATCTGCATCAGGGTGGCGATCGTCCCCGTCCAGCCGGTCTGGTGGGAGGCGCCGATCCCGGCGCCGTTGTCGCCGTGGAAGTACTCGTAGAAGAGGATCAGATCGCGCCAGCGCGGGTCGCTCTGGAACCGGTCCATCCCGCCGTACACGGGCCGGCGGCCGTGCTCGTCCCGGAGGAAGATGCGCGAGAGGCGCCCGGCGAGCTCCTTCGCCACCTCGAACAGGTTCATCATCCGGCCCGAGCCGGTGGGGCACTCGACCCGGAACCCGTCCCCGTAGAACAGGTAGAAGTTGAGCAGGGCCCGGACGAGCAGGACGTTCACCGGCATCCAGATCGGCCCGCGCCAGTTCGAGTTGCCGCCGAACATGCCGCTGTCGGACTCGGCCGGGAGGTAGCCGACCCGGAACTCCTCCTCGCCGACGTGGAAGACGTAGGGGTGCTCGAGGTGGTGGCGCGAGACGGCGCGGATCCCGTACGGGCTCAGGAACTCGTCCTCGGAGAGCATCCGGGAGAGGATCCGCCGGAGGCGCTCGGTGTTCACCACCGCCAGGATGGCCCGGTCCGCCGGGGAGGCCTCGCTGGCGCCGGCCGGGACGGGGGCGTGGATGCTCTGGAGGAGGTCCGGGAAGCGTCGGATCCGATCCCTGAAGTGGGTCACCAGGCGCGGCACCCGCTCCAGCTGCCACCGCTCGAACACGGTGGCGGCGCAGAGCGGGAGGAGCCCGACCATGGAGCGCACCTTGAGGCGGGAGGCCGTGCCGTCGGGCAGGCGCAGGACGTCGTAGTAGAACCCGTCGTCCTCGTCCCACATGCCGCCGTCGCCCACCCGGTTCATGGCGTGGGCGATCCAGAGGAAGTGCTCCACGAACTTCACCGTCAGGTCGTCGAAGGCCGGGTCCTCGGAGGCGATCTCCATCCCCAGCTCGAGCATGTTCTGGCAGAAGAGCGACATCCAGGCGGTGCCGTCGGCCTGCTCCAGGTTTCCCCCCGTCGGCAGCGGGGCGGAGCGGTCGAAGACCCCGATGTTGTCGAGGCCGAGGAACCCTCCCTCGAAGACGTTCTTCCCGAACCGGTCCTTGCGGTTCACCCACCAGCTGAAGTTGGCGAGCAGCTTCCCGAAGGAGCGCTTGAGGAACTGGAGGTCGCCCTCGCCCCCGAGGAGCTGCTCCATCCGGTAGAGGAAGATGGTGGCCCAGGCGTGGACGGGCGGGTTCACGTCGCTGAAGTTCCACTCGTAGGCCGGGATCTGCCCGCTCGGGTGGAGGTAGGTCTCCCGGAGCATCAGGTCGAGCTGCTGCTTGGCGAAGTCCACGTCCACGGTGGAGAGCGCGACGGCGTGGAAGGCCAGGTCCCAGGCGGCGTACCAGGGGTACTCCCACTTGTCGGGCATGGAGATCACGTTGCCGTTGACCATGTGGACCCAGTCCCGGTTGCGGACCGTGCCCCCCGACGCGACGCCGAGCGGATCGACCCCGTGCTCGCGGAGCCACTTCTCCGCGTCCAGGAAGTAGTACTGCTTCGACCAGAGCATGCCCGCGAGCGCCTGTCGCATCACCCGCGCCTGGTCCTCGGTCGCCCCCGGAGGAGCGATCGCGCGGTAGAACTCATCCGCCTCGGCCAGGCGCGCGGCGACGGTCCGGTCGAAGGCGGCGAAGGGCTGGGGCAGCTGGGCGGGGGGAACGCCCGACAGCCGGAGGCGCACCACGGCGGTCTGGCCCGCCCCGACCTCGAGGGCGTGGTGCGAGGCGGCCTTGGTCCCCGTCCGGGCCGGGTTCACCGCGCCGGTCTCGCCGTGGACCAGGAGCCGGTGGAAGGCGTCCTTGACGAAGGGCGAGAGGCTCTCCCCCCCGGAGAGGCGCTGCTCGTTGCTCTCGTTCTCGGTGAAGAGCAGCGGGACGTCGCCCTCGACGTGGAGCCAGCGGTCGCCCAGCCCGGCGTGCGAGGCGGCGATCACCCGCGTGCCGCGACCGCCGGCCACCTCGCGCAGGGAGGGGCGCGGCGGGTCGGACCACCAGCGCCAGGTGTTCCGGAACCATAGGGTGGGCAGCAGGTGCAGCGCCGCCGCCTCGGGGCCGCGGTTCGCGATCGAGATCCGGACGAGGAGGTCCTCCGGGTCGGCCTTGGCGTACTCGACGAGGACGTCGAAGTAGCGGTCCTCGGCGAAGACCCCGGTGTCGAGGAGCTCGTACTCGAGCTCGGCGCGCGAGCGCCGCCTGTTCGTCTCCACCAGGTCCGCGTAGGGGTAGGCCCGCTGCGGGTACTTGTAGAGGTACTTCATGTACGAGTGGGTCGGGGTGCTGTCGAGGTAGAAGTAGTACTCCTTCACGTCCTCGCCGTGGTTGCCCTCGCCGTTGGTGAGGCCGAAGGCGCGCTCCTTGAGGATGGGGTCCTTCCCGTTCCAGAGGGCGAGCGCGAAGCAGAGCCGCTGCCCGTCGTCGGAGATCCCCCCGAGCCCGTCCTCTCCCCAGTGGTAGACGCGCGAGCGGGCCTGGTCGTGGGTGAAGTGGTCCCAGGCGTCGCCGCCAGCGCTGTAGTCCTCGCGGACCGTGCCCCACTGGCGCTCGCTCAGGTAGGGCCCCCAGCGCCGCCAGGGAACGCCCCGCTCCCGCGCCTCCTCGAGCCGCTTCCCCTCGGCCGTGGATCCCGAGCCCGTCATGGTCCGACTCCCGGAGCGTGGCCGGCGGCGCTTGTCCCCGGCGCAGGTGCGAACGATGGAAGGATGTCTTTTACAGTCTGCTCCACCGCCGGTGCGCAAGCCTGCGCCCATGCGGGCGTCAGACCTTGGTCCCGTTTCCTTCCCCCGCGCAAAGCGTGTTCACTGGAGATGTCGGCCCCCGTGCGCGTGCGTGCCGCAGCGCGGCGCGGGCCGGACCATCTCTGAAGCCCGAGGAGATCCCCATGAAGCCCAGCATCGCTGCCTTCCTGCTGCTCGCCGGAGCGACCCTCGCCAGGGCCGCCGAGCCCCCCAAGCCGGCTGCCCCCGCCGCCCCGGCGCCGGCCGCTGCCCCGGCTGCCGCGCCGGCGCCTGCGGCCCCCGCTGCCGCCGCCGAGCCGGCCGCGGCTGCCGCCGCCCCCACCGCCGCGGCGCCGGTCGCGGCCGCCAGGGCGGCCGAGCCCACCGAGCCGAAGCCGGGCGAGGCGGCCGCCCTCCCGAAGGACCTCCTGGAGCAGGAGCGCGCCGCGGTTCGCGCCCAGAAGCGGGAGCTCCTCGCGCGCAACCTGCCGCTCACGCCGGACGAGGCGGCCGTCTTCTGGCCGCTCTACAAGAAGTACGAGGCGGAGTACGCGAGCGTGAACGACGAGAAGATCGCGCTGGCGAGGAAGCCCGCGGGCGCCGCCGGCAAGGCCGATCCCCAGGCGTGGCTCCGGGCCTCCCTGCAGCGTGACCAGCAGCTCGCCAAGCTGCGGCTGGACTACCTGCCGCAGTTCGACAAGGTCCTCTCCCAGGACAAGGTCGCCCGCCTCTACCGGATCGACCGCATCCTCGGGATCCTCTCGGACGCCAAGCTCGAGGTGATGATGAGCGTCGCGGCGCCGAGCCTGGCGTCTGCTCCCGCTCCCGCGGCGCAGGCCGCTCCGCCAGCTCCTCCGGCGGTCCCGCCCGCTGCCGCGGCTCCAGCGGCGGTGGCGGCCCCCGCTCCGGCCGCACCGGCACCGGCCGCCGCGGCAGGCGCGGCGGCGGCGCCCGCGGCGGCGGCCACCCCGGCGCCGAAGAAGTAGGGGGGCTCGTGAGGCGGCTCGCGGCATTCACGACCCTCCTCCTCCTCGGAGCCGGTTGCTCCGGGGTCCAGGTCCAGCGCAACTGGGACCGGACCATCGACTTCTCCGGCTACCGCACCTACCGGCTCCGGGCCGGGACCCCGGCGCGCGACGAGCAGGGCCAGCGGCGCCTCGACGGCGCCCTGAGCTGGGTCCTGGCGAAGCACGGGCTCGAGCCCGCCGGCGCGGGGACCGAGGCCGATCTCGAGTTCGTCACCCATGTCTGGACCGGAAGCTCGGCTCGCCTCGACACCAAGCCCTATGGCGTCGGGTACTGGGGCGCGTGGGGCTACGTCGAGACCGGGTCGACCTCCGTCGAGATGGTCTCGCAGGGCTCCCTGGTGGTGGACGTGGTGGACGCGAAGGAGAAGCGGATCATCTGGCGCTCGACCGCGAGCGACCGGGCCGAGGCCTATGCCGGGCCGAACGGGGAGAAGCTCCTGCGGAACGTGTTCGAGGACATGCTGCAGGGCTTCCCTCCGCCGCCTCCCAAGGCCAAGAAGCCCTGAAGCGCGGCGCGGGGCAGGCGCGAGCGGCGGCCCCACCGCTCGCGCTCCCCGAGGACGCCCACCCGATGGCCAGCGGCGAGGGGGCGATGGGACGTTCCGTCGTCCCGTCCCGGTCACTCCGATGGTAGGTTGGCGCCGGTGCTCGTCCCGCTCCTCCTCTGCGCCGTGGGCGCGCTGACGTCCGGGGCCGCCCCCGGGGCCGAGGCGACCCCTGCGCCCTCCGATGGCCAGGTCGCGGCCGCTCCCCCCGCCGAGCCGTCCCCGACGGCCCCGAGGCCGGGCTGGCGCGGAGGGCTGGAGGGGGTGGCGGGGTGGGGCTACTACGAGCGGTTCCACGTCGCGCTCGCGCTCGCGAGCCCGGTCGCCACCCTCGGCGTCCTCGGCGGCACGAACCTCGGGGCCGGCGGCGCGACCATCTGGAGCACCGGCCTCTTCTACTCCCACGCCCTCCACCAGCCGGTGGGGATCTTCGAGGGCGGGTTCGACGCCAAGGCCCTCTACTGGACCCGCTCCGACCCGGACTACGACTGGAAGCTGCTCACCCTGATCGCGGGGGGGTACCTGGCGAAGGAGCTCCAGCCCGCCCTGTCGCTGGTCCTGGACGCCGGCCTGGCGTACACGCTCACGATCGACACGGTCCGCAAGCAGAACGTGAACTTCGCCTACCCCACCCGCTGGAACGCGAGCGTATGCGTCGAGCTCAGGTACCGCTTCGAGAGCTGGTGAGCCGCGGCGCCGCCCTGGCCGCCGCCGCGCTCCTGGTCGCGGGGTGCTCCCAGTTCACGGCCGTGGACGGGACCCCGGTGGCGGCGCTCGCCCGGCCCATCCTCCTCATGCACCGCGGCTGCGGGAACGACCCGGACTACCGGCAGAACACGCTCGAGTGCATGCGCTACGGGGCCGGGCTCTACGACGGGGCGGAGGCGGACCTGCAGCTCAGCGACGACGGGACCATCTGGCTCTCGCACGACAACGAGGTCTACGACTGCGCGGGCGCCCAGGTCGGCTGCTTCCAGGGGATGTCGGACGCCCAGCTCGACGCGGTCGCGGAGTGCCCGGACGGCAGCCACTACGTCCGCCTGTCGGCGGTCTTCCAGGCGTTCTCCGCCGAGCCGCCGCTCCTCTCCAAGATCGTGGCGCTCGACGTGAAGGACCAGCTCTGCGGCTCCCTCGGGTTCTCCGAGGCGAAGGAGATGGCGGGGGCGCTCGATCTCCTCGTCCGGAGCTACCACATGGACTGGCGGCTCCTGGTGGAGTCGGACCAGGACACCTTCATGGATCGCTTCCACGATCTCGGTACGCCCACCTACCTGTTCGTCGAGGGGTACGGGGGCATCGATCCGATCATCGCCGACGCCGACCGGCAGCACGCGACCGGCATCTCCTACCGCTACTTCAACGCCCCCTACGAGCGGAGCCTGACCGACGGGCTCCGGAACGTGGGGCTGCGGACGATGGTCTGGCCGGTGGACGACCCGGCCGTGATCCCGCCCATCTGGGCGATGCACCCGGACGTGATCGAGACCGACCTCTCGGACTTCTACGCCTACGTCCCGGCCCCGGCGCCGTTCTAGCGGCGCCCGCGGTCTAGGACCCGGCCGCCTCCATCACCCGCACCAGCTCCACCAGCGACCCGACCCCGAGCGTCACCATCGCCTCGGCCCGCGTCGCGCGCACCGCCGCCTCGGTGGAGCCGAGCAGCTCGGCGATCCCCGCGTCGGGGAGCCCCGTGAGCACCAGCTGGCAGATCCGGCGCTGCTCGCCCGCGAGCCGGGCCAGGCGGACGCGCGCCTCCGCCGACCGCGCTCGCTCCGCCTGGGCGCGGACGTCGGCCAGGAGGGCCCGCTCCAGGGCGGCGAGCAGCCGCGCCTCGTCCACCGGCTTGGCCACGAAGTCGACCGCGCCCAGCATGAGCGCGTCGATCCCGGCCTGGACGTCGGCGTGCCCGGAGATGAAGACCACCGGCAGCCGACGCTCCGAGCGCGCCAGCTCCGCCTGGACCTCGAGGCCGCTCAGCTCGGGCATGCGCAGGTCGAGGAGGACGCAGGCGGGCGCCGCCCCGTCGAGCCGATCGAGGAAGGCGCGGCCCGAGGTGAAGCCGGTCGCGCACACGTCCCAGGAGGCGAGGAGCCGGAGCGCGGAGCGGACGAACGACGGATCGTCGTCGACCACGTGGACGGTGGCGCCGGCGGGGATCACGCGGCCGCTCCCGCCTCGTGTGGCCGGCGTGCGGCCGGCAGGAAGACCGTGAAGGCGGCCCCGCCGCCGGGGGCGGTCTCGACCGCGATGCTTCCGCCGTGGGCCTCGACGATCGACCGGGAGATGGCGAGCCCCATGCCGAGCCCGGTGGCCTTGGTGGTGAAGAACGGGTCGAAGACCCGGTCCAGCTGGGCGGGCGGGATGCCGGGGCCGGAGTCGGCCACCCGGATCTCGACCCCTCCCCGCCGGGCGGCGGCGCTCACGTGGACCCACCGCTGCTCGCGGGACGTCCCCGCCAGGGCGTCGATCGCGTTCAGGACCAGGTTCAGGATCACCTGGACGATCTGGACGCCGTCGCCGGTCACCCGGGGGAGGTCGGCGGGCACGTCGAGCGCCACCGCCACCTCGCGGTCGCGGGCGTCGCTCGCCAACAGCCGGACCGCGTCCCGGATCGCGGCGGAGACGTCCAGCGGGACCGGCCGGGCGTCCTCCCGGCGCAGCACCCCCCGGATCCGCCGGATCACCTCGCCGGCCCGCTGGGCGTCGTCGACCAGGTCCTGGAGGCAGGCCGCCACCTCGGCGGAGGCCTCCGGGCCGCGCCCCAGCAGGCGCCGCGCCGCCTGGGCGTTGTTGAGCATCGCGCCGAGCGGCGAGTTGAGCTCGTGGGCGAAGGCACCCGCCAGCTCGCCGATCGCCCCGACCCGGTTCATGTGCGCCACCACCGCCAGGTTCTCGCGGGCGTGGGCCTCGGCGCGCCGGCGGCCCCGCCGCTCCACCAGGAGCCCGACGATGAGCGCCGACTGGACGAGGAGCAGGAGACCGAGCGCCACGAGCGCCGGGCGGTGCTTGCTCCAGGGAGGAGGCTCGCGGAACCTGACCTCGGCGTCCCGCGGCACCCGGGCGTCGGGAACGCGCCACCGGTCGAGCTCCCGGCCGTCGAGGAGGGCGCGGCCGGGATCGCTCGACTCCAGGGGGATGGTCGCCGGCGCCTCGCCGGCCAGGACGCGGAGCGCGACGCGGGCGACCCGCCTCCCCGACCGCTCGAAGTCCGTCAGCACCCCGCCCGCGATCCCGGTCCCGAGCAGGTGGGCGTGGACGGTGAAGAGCGGCCCGCGGGCCGCGGCCGACAGCACGCGCGCGGCCGCCGGGCCGGTCCAGAAGCGCCCGGCGCCGTCCTGGAAGAAGGAGATCCCGATCACCACCGTCGCGTCGGGGAGGGCGCGGAGCCGCTGCTCCAGCTCGGGCATGGGCAGCCCGATGAGGTCGATGGCGTCCGCGCGGCCGGCCAGGGCGGCGACCTCGCGGCGAAGCAGCTCGCTGAACGGACGGTCCGGCCGGCTCGCCCCTCCGACCAGCGCCACGTGGCGCGTGCCGGGGAGGAGCCCGAGCGCCAGCTCCAGCGTCTCGCGCACCGCGAAGTGCTCGGTGACCCCGGTGAAGGTCGGGGGAAGGCCGCGGGCGCCGCTCAACCGCGGGTCCGTGAAGCCGAAGACCACGGGCACGTCCGGCCAGGGCACCGTCTCCGGGTCGGCCAGGAACGCGATCGCGTCGTCCCCGACGGCCACGACCACGTCGGGCCGGGCCCGGGCGTACTTGATCCTGAGCCAGTCGCGGAGGGCGTTCCCGTAGCCCGGGTCCGGGAGGCGGACTCGCTCCATGTGCTCGGTGAAGAGGGTGACGTCGTCCTCCACCTGGAGCGCCGACCGGAGGCCGGAGTCGAAGGCAGCGAAGGCCGGCAGCCCGGGCTCGCTCTGGTAGAGGGCGAGGACCCGGGAGCCGGCCGCCGGCCGCTCCCCGGCGCGCGCCAGGCCCGCCAGGGCGATCGACGCAGCTGCGGCAAGCCGCCGCCAGGACGCCTTCGCCAACAACGCCATCGTTCCCCCGAGGCCCCCGAGTGTACCCGATCCGGCCGAGCGGCGGACCATCCACCGAGCCGCCCCGTCCCGCCGGGGTTGGGCGCTCGGGTGCGGGGGAGCGCAGACCCTCGGTCCGCGGAATTCCATTCCTGTCGCCGGTCGCGCACGCCGTGAGCGGAGCGGGACCAAGGTCCGATGTCCCCGATGCGCCGAGTCCGAGTTCAATCGGGCTCGAAGCTCCTGGTCGAGACGAGGCCTCACCCGGGCGGCTGGGCCGGGAGGTCGCGACTCGTCGCAGCCCGAGGAGATCGCATGCCTGCCCCCGCTCGCCGTCACCCGATGGCCGCATCCCTGCTCGGGCTGCTCGGACTGCTCGCCTCCGGGTGCAGCTCCTTCAGGGAGTCTCGCAAGCTGGACATGTCGCCATTCGCCGACAACACCGTGGCCACGATCGGGCAGGCGGCGGCCCTGAACAAGCCCGTCGTCTGGATCCAGCTCCGCGAGTACCGCACCCACCCCTCGGTGGTGAAGGCGCAGCAGAGCATCGTGCCGCTCCGCCGGCTCATGCGCGGCATCGCCTTCTACTCGGCCCAGGTGGTCTCGCTCAACGACTCCGGCCTGCCGGAGAAGAAGAAGCTCGCCGGGCTCGCCCGCTATCTGAAGGAGGTGGTCCGGGCGGCTGCCGAGGACAACGACGCCGAGGAGTGGAACGTCAAGCCGGGCGACGTCGACCGGATCGCCGCCGAGGTCGAGCAGAAGGAGACCTACCTCGAGGGGCTGGCGGCCGCCGACCCGCTCGTCAACGCCACCCTCCAGTACGGGATCAAGGTGCTCGATCGCATCGACCAGGACGTGGCCCAGGCCGCCGCCGACGTGGAGCGGGAGGTCGATGTCCGGTACGCGGCCATCAGCGCCAACGCGGCCGACCTGGAGAAGGTGGAGCAGCAGACCCTCCGCGGCTTCGGGCTCCTCTACCGCTACCGCCTGGGCGAGACCGATCAGCTGGCCGCCCTCCGGAGCACCATCCCGGCCGCGACGTCGCTCGAGGGAGCCAAGGCGCCGACGGCGAAGGCGGTGGGGGAGGCCGAGGTGGAGCTCGTCGCCCAGCTCGCCAGGATCAAGGCGGCGAAGGACCTCCTCGAGCCGGACCTCAACGCCTACCGCGAGAGCAAGCTGGAGCTGGACCGGCTCCGGTCGAGCACGATCGAGTTCGCGCGGGTGGCGCGGGTGACGCTGATCCTCTGGGCCCGCTCCCACCGGAACCTGGGGCACGGCGTCGCGGTCCCGGCCGCGATCGATCTCGGGAAGATCATCTCCGGCGTCGCCTCCAAGGGCGCCAGCGCGATCCTGCCGTTCTGATGCGCCCCGCGGCCGGCCACCCGAGCGTCCTCCTGGCGCTCCTCCTCCTTCCGCCGCTCGCCCGGGCGGAGGAGCCGGCGGCCGCCGCGCCCGCCCCGCCGGTCGAGGCCACCCGCCCGGCGGCGCCGCCCGCGGCCGGGCCGCCGGCGCCCGGCCCGGGCGAGGAGCCCCCGCCCCCCGGCGCGACCCCGGCCGCGCCGGCGGCGGAGGCGGCCCCCTCGCAGAAGGGGTTCGCCCTCCTCGGAGGGTGGGGCTACTACGAGACCCTCCACGCCGGCCTCTCCTGGCACATCGACGATCGGGCGGCGCTGGCGCTGTTCGGCGGGGGCGGCCTGGCCGGCGGCGCGACCACCGCCGAGGTCGGCCTCGGCTTCTGGCACGCGCTCGGGGGGCCGGCCCTGGGCCTGGAGAAGGGCTGGGACCTGAAGGCGCTCTACTGGACCCGCTCCGACTCGAGCTACGACTGGCAGATCCTCTCGATGGTGTTCGGCGGCTACGTCTCCAAGCAGATCGACCCGCGGCTCACCTTCCGCCTCGACGCCGGCGTCGCCCTGAACGCCACCCTCGCCTCGGACCGCAAGCAGAACACCGAGTTCGGCTCCCCCACCCGCTGGAACGCGAGCATATGCCTGGACGTCCTCTACCGGCTCGGCGCCCGCTGAGCCTCGCCGCCGGGACCCTGCTCGCGGGCGCCCTCGCGCTCTGCGGGTGCCCGAAGATCTCCTTCCTGGAGGACCACCCGGTCACGCCCTGGCCGACGGTCGTCCTCATGCACCGGGGGGGCGGGTCGAACCCGGACTACGTGCAGAACACCCTCCCGGCGGTGGCCTACGGCTGCAGCGTGCTCGACGGTCCCGAGGTCGACATCCAGCTCAGCGCCGACAACACCCTCTGGCTCGGCCACGACAACGCCACCCTCGACTGCGCCGGGAACGAGATCGGCTGCTTCCAGGACCTGGGCGACGGGCAGATCGACGCGGTCGCCTACTGCGACGGCGCCGCCCCCTGCGCGGCGGGGTCGACGCCCACCTGCCAGCAGCACTACGTCCGGCTCGAGGAGGTGATGGCCTTCCTCGCGACCTCCGAGCCCACCAAGACGATCTCCCTCGACATCAAGGGCCAGTACTGCAAGTCGCTCGGGGTCGCCGACGCGCAGCACATGGCGAACGGGGTCGACCGCGTGGTGCGGCAGTACGGGATGGCGTACCGGGTGCTGGTCGAGACCGAGCAGAAGGCCTTCCTCCAGCGGATCATGGACAACCAGACCCCCGTCTACAGCTTCGTGGTCTCGCTCGGCGACATCGACGGGCCCCTCTCCGAGGCCGCCAACCTGGGGGCCACCGGCATCTCGTTCAAGTACGCCCCGGGCAGCGAGCCGCTCGACGCCAGCGTGGTGGCCGGCATCCACCAGAAGGGCTTCCGCATCATCGTCTGGACGATCGACGCCCCGGCCGACATCCAGGCGGTCTGGCCGACCCGATCGGACGTGATCGAGACCGACAACCCCGACTTCATGTCGTACGTGCCCTGATGGCGGCCGGCCGCCGCGCCACGCCCTTCACCCCCCGGCGCTGCCCAAGACGGCGCGCGGGGCAACCCACGGAGGAGCAGCCCATGTCCCAGCGCCGTCTCGTCGTCGCCCTCGCCGTCGCCCTGGCCGCCGCGCCCCTGGCGGCCTCCGCGCAGTACATGATCGCCGCCCCGCCGCCCCCCCGGGGCGGGCCCGAGCTGACCGCCTTCGCCGGCTACCAGCTCAACACCGACGTGAGCACCTACAACGGGCACCTCGGCGTGAGCGACACGGGGGTCTACGGTGCCGCCATCAACACCGAGGTCCGGCCCGGCTACCGGGCCGAGTTCCTCTGGCTCTACAGCGAGCCGACCGTGCAGGGGTACGGCTACCAGCTCAACGGCACCTCGTCGTTCAAGGTCGCCACCCACTACTTCCAGCTCGGCGGGATCCGCGGCTTCAAGCGCGGCAACCTGGAGCCCTTCGCCGGCGGGACCATCGGCGCGGTCCTCTTCGTCCCCGGCGACATCCGGTACGCCAACGGCTCGGTGACGAACCTCTCGGACACCTGGCGGTTCGGGTTCACCCTCGGGGGCGGCCTCAAGATCCACTTCACGGAGAACGTGGCCGCCCGGCTCGAGTTCCGGGTGGCGGCGCCGGTCTACTTCAGCGGTGGGTCGTTCTACGTGGGGAGCGGCGGGGCCGGGGTGGGGGTGAGCGGCGGCATCCCGGTCTGGCAGTTCAACTTCCTCGGCGGCCTGGTGCTCGGGAAGTAGGCCGGCCGAGCGGGAGGGCGACCCAGCGCAGCGGGGGCGGGGCGGCAAGCAAGACCCTCACCCATCCTCCCGCCACGTCCACGACGTGACGAATCGTCAGGCTGCACGCCCCGCGGGATCAAGGGCGCATCGCCTGCTTGCACGCGCTGGAGAGCGCGTCCTCCTGGAGCTTCAGGCAGGCGTAGACCCGGCCGCCCCCCGGGGCGACGTCCGCGCAGCGGATCGCGGCGTCGCCCGCGCAGGCGGTCTGGAAGCGCCTCAGCTTCTCGCTCGCCCTCGCGACCGCGTCGCGGCAGGTGGTGGAGAGGTCGCTCCAGCGCGCTCCGAGGCAGGAGAGGACCCGCCCCTGGCCGCGCGCCACCCCCTGGCAGTACTGCCAGGCGTCGGCGGTGCAGGCGACGTCGAGCTGGCGGGCGAGCCCCTCCACCCGCTGGACGTTCTGCTGGCAGGCGCTCGACACGTCGTACCAGCGGGCGCGGAGGCAGGCGACGATCCGCCCGTCACCGGAGGGCACGTCCGGGCAGAGCCGGCGGGCGTCCTCGACGCAGGGGCCCGCGGCGGCGGCCGCGGTGGCCGCAAGGAGGGGGGCCGAGACGACCATCAGCAGGATGAAGCGGAAGCTCCTGGTCTGCTCCATGACGTCCTCCTGCCCGCGCCCGCGGCGCGGCCATGCTCAGAAGGTCTCCCCCATCGACAGGTAGAGCCCGCTCGATCCGCCCACGCCGAAGGCGTAGTCGATGGTGACGTTCATCCTCGCCTGCCGGTCGGCCATGACCCGCAGGCCCGCCCCGCCGGCGGGCTCGATGGCGTGGAACAGCTTCACCCCGGGGTCGTGGACCCCGAGGTCCGGCCGGTCGAGCGCCGGCCGGCCGGCGGTGGTGGCGTTGGCGAAGATCACCCCGCCGAGGACGCCGTTCCGGGTCAGGGGGAACCGGTACTCCACCTCGCCGTAGGCCAGGGAGGTCCCCCGGAACCGGCCGGCCGCGTACCCACGCCCGGACCGGCCGCGGGTGTCGTAGCCGAGCGCGGGCAGGTCGAGGTAGGGCACCTTCCCGGTCATCACCCCCTGCGCGATGGCCCAGAAGGCGAGCCCGTGGCGCGGCCGCTCCTCGGAGAGCGGCAGGTAGGTGCGAAGCTCGGCGTAGAGCAGGGAGCTCGGCCGCGAGCTGCCGAGCCACGTGGGATTCACGCGCCAGGAGAGCTGGGCGAACACGCCCCGGTAGGCGCAGAGGGTGTGGTCCCGGCTCTCCACCAGGGCGTTGAGCGAGACGCCGGAGAGGTTGTAGGCGCGGGGGTCGAACCCCTCGGCCAGGCTGTAGGCGTAGTGGCTGGTGACGGCGGGGGGGAAGGCGTTCAGGTCGAGGGCGAGATCCTGGATGTCCGCGTACCGGTCGAGGTGGTAGCCCACGCCCAGGTAGTACGGCCCGGTGATCTTGCGGAAGACGGTCTCGTGGACCTTCAGGTAGTCGAAGTCCATCGGCTGCTCGCCCGGGAGGGCCGCGGTCTGGATCCCGTTGATCTGGAAACCGCCGCTCACGGGGGTCGTGCCGGTGCCCAGGCCGTACGTGGGCTCGGAGTAGATGTAGAGGCGGACGTCGCCGAGGAGCTCCCAGGTGTTCCCCGCGGTGAGGATCACGGTCTTGACCGAGGACATGATCTGCTGCTTGGTCGTGACCATGACCGAGGCGGACATGCTCGAGACGGTGGTCTCCTGCGGGGACCCGAGCGCGATCGCGGCGCTGGCCGCGGCGCCCACGGCGACCCCGACCGACGGGTTGAGCGCGAAGGCCGGAAGGACGAACATCATCAGCTTCCCCGGCTCGGGCTCGGCTCGCCCGGCCGGATTCCGGAGCCCGGTCACCTCGAGCAGGTCGCGGTCGTCCAGGCCGGAGGCGTCGCCGCTCCGGGCGGCCAGGGGCGTCGGAGCGGGCTCGGGCGCCGCTCCCTCGGCTGCCGCCGAGATCGCCGGCGCGGCCGCCAGCAGCGCGGCGACCAGCGGCCACCGAGGGGTCTGGTGAGGGGCGGGCATCCTCCTCCCCGACGGGGTTCGAGCAGCCTCGACTTGGTCCTCAGCGAGGACCACGATACGGGAGCGATACCCCAAGGGCGATACGCACAAAGTCCAATGTGTCGAGGCGGCGAAGCCTGTAGGATCGCGTCGTGAAGGTCTCGGCGGAGACGACCCGATGAGCACCACCGTCATGAGCCCTCCGGACCAGGCCCACCGGGCCCTCGAGCAGGCCCGAGGCACCGTCTACGTCGTGGACGACGATCGGGGCTTCCTCCGGTCCATGGACCGCCTCCTGCGCGCCGCCGGCTGCGCAGTTCGCACGTTCACCTCCGCGCGCGAGTTCCTCGCCGCCGCCCGCGAGGCGGCGCCGGCCTGCGTGCTGGTCGACCTCCGGATGCCGGGCGTGAGCGGGCTCCAGCTGCAGGACCAGCTGGTCGCGGGCGGCGACCCCCTGCCGGTGGTGTTCCTGAGCGGCCACGCCGAGTTCCAGGCGGGCGTCCGCGCCATGAAGGCAGGGGCCATCGACTTCCTCACCAAGCCCGTGACGGAGGGTGATCTCCTCCAGGCGATCGCGAGGGCGCTCGAGCGCGACGGGCGCGACCGCGGCCACCGGGTGGCGCGGGACGACGCACGGGAGCGGCTCGCTCGCCTCACCCCCAGGGAGCGCCAGGTCTGCGACCTGGTGGCGACCGGGCTCCTGAACAAGCAGATCGCCGCCGAGCTGGGCGCGGCGGAGAAGACCATCAAGTGTCACCGCGGCCGGGTGATGGAGAAGCTGGCCGTGGGATCGGTCGCCGAGCTGGTCCGGCTCGTCGACCTCGCTCGCAACCCCTGAGGGGCGCGATGAGGGGCAGGTGCTTCGCCCTGTGGCGATGGGCACCGACGTGGCTCCGGTGGCCCTGGCCCCCGCTGCTCGCCGGCGCGCCGCTGGCGGCTGCCGCCGGACCCGGGGACGGGGAGGGGGGGCTCTCGACGCTCGCCTGGGTGGCGCTGCTGGAAGGGGCGGCCATCGCCACCCTGCTCGTCCTGCTGGTCCGCTCGCGGGCGGCCGCGTCGCCGGAACATCGAGACCTGGAGCGGCTCGAGCTGCTGACCCGCGCCAGCGCGCGGGACGAGCTGGCCCGACTGCTCTCCAGCCGGCTGGGGGGACCGCTCGCCTCGGTCGTGAACAACCTGGGCGCGGCCCGGCGGCTCCTCGCATCCGTCGGGAGAGGCGCGGTCGAGGCGGCCGCGGGGGTGGAGGATGCCCGGGCGTCGGCGGAGGAGATGACCCTCGCGCTCCGCCGGATCTGCGCGATGCTCTCGACCGGCGGCTGGAGGAGCGAGCCGGTGGACGTGAGCGCGGTGGCCCGCCGGGCGCTCGCCGCGGTGGCCTGCGAGGCCCGGCGGCTGGGGGTCTCGACGAACGGCGAGCTGGCTCCGTCGGCGGCGGTCGTGCGCGGCGACCCGGAGCAGCTCCTCCAGGCCCTCGTCAACCTCCTCCTGAACGGGCTCGAGGCCGCCGCGAGCGGAGAGCGCCGCAGCGTGACGGTGCGCACCACGGCGCTGGAGGGCGGGGTGGAGGTGGCGGTGACCGACTCGGGCCCGGGCATCTCCGAGACCGATCGGGCGCACATGTTCGAGCCCCTCTTCACCAGCCGGCCGGGGCACCTGGGGCTCGGCCTGGCCGCGGCACGCTCCATCGTGGAGGCGCACGGTGGCAGGATCGTGGCGGAGCGCCCCGCCAGCGGCGCCCACCTCCTCGTCACCCTGCCCGTCGAGCGCGCCGCCGCCGGGAAGGTGGCCTGATCGTCTTGCGAGGGCAGGCAGTCCGACCTAGGTCTGATTTCGCAGCCGGTGCGCCCCCGCCGATCATGGCGCTCCTGGAGGTCTTTCATGCACGCTCGAAATGCAGCAGCGCTCGTCCTGCTGGCCGCCCTCGCCGGCTGCGCCGGCTACGGCGCGCCTGGCGAGGTGGTGAACGGCGTGACCGTGCTCACGCAGTACCAGCCCACGGCCGACTTCGGCAGCTACACCTACTACAGCGTCACCCCCACCGTGCAGGTGGTGGACGCCACCGGGACGGTCATCAAGACCTATGACGTCGACGCGTCCCAGATCATCCCCACCATCCGGCAGAACATGGACGCGCGGGGCTACAGCTACGTGGCTCCGACCTCGACCAGCCCGGCGCCCGACCTGATCATCGGGCTCTACGCGACGCTCGGCTCCCAGGCGGTCTACTACCCGGGCTACTGCGACTGGTGCTACTGGGGCTACTGCGGGTACTACTGCTACCCGGGCTACACCTACGCAGGGAGCTACAACTACGGGACGCTCATCGAGGAGATGGGCGACTTCAAGAACGCCGACCCGATCACCGGCAAGCTCCCGCTGGTCTGGACCTCCGCCAGCTACGGGATCCTCTCCTCGGCGATCATCCCTCCCGGGGGCGGGACGGTCACGAACGTGAACTGGCCGAAGCTGCAGGCCTCGATCGACCAGGCCTTTCAGGACTCCCCGTACATCGTGCACCCCTAGGGCCCCGAGGACACCATGAGAACCGCCATCACCGGCTCCATCGTCGCCCTCGCCCTCCTCGCCGCCGGCGCCGTCCGCGCCGACGAGGCCTGGGTCTCCACCGGCAGCTACCGCCCGAGCGCCACCATGTGGCTCCTGAACTGGGAGATCGCCGGCCCCATCGGTGACTTCGGCAAGTACATCAGCGACACCAGCCTCCGCGGGTTCTCCGTGGAGGGCCGCTCCTTCGTGAAGGAGAACCTCACCGTCGGCGGGTCCTTCTCCTGGAACCGCTACCAGCAGACCTACTCGAGCCTCACCGTGCCCGTCGGCAACGGCGTGGCGACCGGACCGGTCTACCGCTACGCGGACATGTTCGCGCTCCGGGCGCTGGTCCACTACTACTTCGGCAAGGGCAACCTCCAGCCGTACCTGGGGGCGGGCATCGGCGGGGCCTGGAGCTATGCCTACCAGCAGGTCGCCGACCTCTCCAGGAACCAGAGCAACTTCAACTTCATCCTCAGCCCGGAGGTCGGCCTCATCTTCCGGGTGGCTGGCGGGGGCACCAACGCCGGGCTCAACGTGGCCTTCCGCTACACCTACACCACCGCGACCGTCGGCACGTACAAGGACGCACAGACGCTCTCCGGCATCGTGGGGATCGCGGGTTCGTACTGAGGGGAGGGGACGCAGGGCGGCCCGGTCCCGGCGTCACCCGGGCCGGGCCGCCGTGTCTGCACCGTCCGGGCCTCACTTCGCCTTGGGGGGGTAGCCCTCGAGGAGCCTCCGAACGGCCTCGTCGATCGTCCCCGGGATGGCGCTGGCGCTGGTGACGGTGTCCGAGGCGGTTCCGCGCCAGAAGAGCTGCTTGGTCTTCGCGTCCACGAAGTCGAGGAACATCGTCCCCTCGGTGTACTGGGTGACCTGGGCCACCGGCACCGCCACGGCCGCGGGGCCGTACGGGCCGTAGACGAAGCCGGCCGGGTAGGCGTAGCCGTAGCTCGACACCTCGACCCGGCTCCGCGAGAAGCCCAGCACCGAGACCAGGAAATCGGGGGAGGTGCCCTCCTGGACCCGCACCATGCCCTTCTTGGCCATCTCCCGATCCACCGCGCCCACGATCATCGAGCGGATGCGCGGGTCCCGGAGCGGGGGCGGCTGCTCCGGCCCCGGCTGCGCCGTGATCCAGGCGTAGGTGCGGTAGGAGGCGAACGGCGCGCCCGGGTTGTACTCGGTCTCGACCTTCATGGTGGAGCAGCCGGCGGCCGCGGCGGCCAGGAGCAGGATTCGAAGACGCTGCGAGCTCATCTGGTGTCCTCCTCGGGGACCCTGGGTGGCGTCGCGCCCGCTCTGGCGTCCGGCGGCGGGCCCGGACGACGGGCGCGAGAGAGGATCATGGTCTCAACCCCCGGGGGCCGCCAGAACCGGACCAAGGTCCGATCCCCCTCCGGACGGTCGCTCAGCCCCGCTCCCGCCCCTGCGCGTCGGGCCCCGGGGGAGCGGGCTCCGGGGAGGCGGGTGGCGCGTGCCACCGGTCCCGCGGGACGACCACCGGCTCCCGGGGCTGGAGGGCGAAGTGCGGGGACAGGATCTGGACGCCGGCGGCGTTGAAGGCGTCCTGGACGTGACCGTGCAGCTCGGAGAGCACCCGCGGCCGCTCCAACGGATCCCCGGCCAGCCGGGCCACCAGCTCGTACTGGACGTAGAAGTCGTCCAGCCCCCGCTGGAGGACGAAGGGGGGCGGGTCGCGGCGCAGCCCGGCGGTCTCGCCCGCCGCCTGGAGCAGGAGCGCCTCCACCTGCCGCCAGGGGGCGTCGTAGCCGATGGTGGCGGTGGTGGTGACGAACGGGCCCCCGCCGCCGGCGAGCCGGGTGAAGTTCTTGACCGCCCCGGCGATCACCACGCTGTTCGGGATGGTGACCTCCTGGCCGGGGAGCGTCACCACCTTGGTCGAGAGCAGCCCCACCTCGCTCACCACCCCCTCGATCTCGCCGATCCGGACCGTGTCGCCGGCCGCCAGGGCGCGCGAGTAGATGACCGCCAGCCCGCTCATCGCCTGGGAGACCAGGCCGGTCGAGCCGAGCGACAGCATCACGCCCACGAGGAGGCTCAGCCCCTTGACCGCCTCGGAGCCCGAGCCGGGGATGTAGGGGTAGGCGGCCGCGAGCGCGATCAGCCAGACCAGGGCGGCGACGAGCCGCCGGGTCGCCGCCACGGTCTCCGGGTAGACGCCGGGCAGCTTGAGGGCGCCGCGCTCCACCCGGTCGAGCAGGCCGTCCAGGAACCGGGCCAGGAACCGGCCCGCGAGCAGGATCGCCGCCACCGCGATGAGGTCCGGGATCGAGCGGAGCACGGCCAGGCCCAGGTCGCCGAGGAGCCCGACGATCTGGCCGGTGAGCAACACCGCCCAGGGCGCGGTCAGGGGGAAGCGCCCCAGGACGAAGGTGACCCAGAGATCGAGCAGCAGGGCGACCAGGGCCCAGAAGAGGACGAACATCAGCGCCCGCGTGGTGGCGTGCACCACCGGGCCGAGGTCGATCCCCCGCTGCGCCAGGCGGACCGTGCGCCGCTCCGCCACGCTCTCGACCCCCAGGGCCACGAGGCGGCGCGCCCGGGCCAGGAGCCAGATCAGGGCCGCGAGGACGGCCGTGGCGAGCGCGGCCTGGCCGATCCCCCAGAGCAGGGTGGGGACGTCTCGCTGGTCGTGCTGGGCGCGGAGGGCCCCTGCCAGGCGCTCGGCGGTGGCGTCCCCGAGCTCCTCGAGCGACTGGCCGACCAGGGCGTCCTCGTCGCCCTGGCCGACGAAGAACGCGAGCCGCTTGCCGACCAGGACCGCCAGCCCGCGCTGCCCGCCGTAGGAGGCGGGCTGGGTCGTGACCGGGTCGAGGAGCGCGCCGTACGGGAGCCGGGCCAGCCGGTCCTCGGCGGAGTGGAGGCGCTCCTCCGGGTCGCTCCCGCCCACGCTGGTGCGGAAGGTCACGACCGGCCGGTTCGCCACCACCAGCGTCCTGTGCGCCTCGGCGGAGGGGGGCTCGGCGGGCTGCGGCGCCTTCGCGGCGCCGCGGGCCGAGGCGGGCGGGGCCGGGACCTCGGCGGGCGCGACGGCTCCGGCCGGGCTGGCCGGCCCGGCGGTCGCGGAGGCCTCCCCGCCCGACGGCTGGGCCGCGACCGCGCTCGTGGAGAAAGGAACCGCGCCGGCGAGGAGGACCGCGACCAGGACCGGGGCCCATGCGCGCATGCGGCCAGCTTACCCGCCCCGGCGCACCCCCGGTATTCTTGCGGGGGTCAGCATTAAGTCCCGTTCCCGGAAGACCTGGAATGCGATATGGGGCGCCCCATAGAGGGAGGCGCCATGCACGGACCGATGAGGACGCTCTGCATCCTCGGGCTCGCCGCCGCCACCGGCTGTGTGAGCACCGACAAGTACGAGAAGAAGGCCAAGGAGGCCTCGGACGCCGACGCGCGGGCCACCGCCTGCGAGTCGAAGGCCGCGGCCCTGGAGCAGAAGCTCCAGCAGACGCAGCAGGAGATGACCGCCGTCCAGCAGGACCGCGACCAGCTCTCCGCCAAGGCGGCGGCGCTCGCCCAGGAGAAGGGGCAGCTCGAGGCGAAGAGCGCCCAGCTCGAGGCCAAGAGCTCCCAGTACGAGAAGCTGGCCGGCTCCCTCTCCCAGCAGATCCAGGCCGGGCAGATCGAGATCTCCGAGCTGCGGGACAAGATGATCGTGAAGCTCCGCGACCGGATCCTCTTCCCCTCCGGCTCCGCCAGCCTGAGCAAGGAAGGGAAGACCGCGCTCGACGCGGTGGCCGACGCCTTCAAGGGCCTGCAGGGGAAGAGCGTGGTGGTGGCGGGCTACACCGACGACGTGCCGGTCGCCAAGGGCGGGGCCTACAAGGACAACTGGGACCTCTCCACCGCGCGCGCCGTGTCGGTGGTCCGGTACCTGGCCTCCAAGGGCGTCGAGCCGCGCATGCTCGGGGCCGCCGGCTTCGGCGAGTTCCGGCCGATGGTCGCGAACGACTCGCCCGCCAACCGCAGCCAGAACCGGCGGATCGAGATCGCGCTCGCGCCCTCCGACTACATCCCGCCCGAGGCGAAGGCGCCCTGACCGGGCAGTGACGATCGGCCGTCCCCCGGCCCCGCGCCAGGGCGGGTCCGGGGGACGCTCGCCAGGCGGGCCGGAGCCGAGGGCCAGCGCCGGCGGCCGCTCACGCCCCCGGGTACCGGAACTCGAACGGGATCTTCACGTCGGGGTGGAGGCTCCGCGCCACCGGACAGGTGCGCGCGATCTCCTCGAGGCGCTGGCGGTGCTCCGGGCGGACCTCCCGGGGCATGTCGATCACCAGCACCAGCTCGCCGATGCGCCGGGGCGGCGGGGTCATGCGCTTCTCCACCGAGGCGCGGGCGTCGCCCCAGGAGAGCCCCTCGCGCTGGGCGACGAGCGCCATGGTGCTGAGCGCGCAGGAGGCCAGGGCCGCGCCCACCAGGTCCGTGGGGGAGAAGCTCGTGCCGGTCCCGCCGTTGTCCTTCGGCGGCACGGTCCCGAAGGTCGCGCCCGAGGGGCCGTGGACGAGGGTGCAGGCGAGGCCTTGGATCGCTGCGGTCATGGGTACGCCGGCCATGGGCGAATCCTCCTCGCGGCATTCTAGCCGGAACCGCCTCCGGCCTCAGCGCCGCTCGTGCTCCCGCTGGCCATGGCCGCCGCGCTGGCCGCCACCCAGGCGTGGCCCGTGCTGTACCCCCCGCTGCGCGCCGGGAGCCGGACCGGCGCCGCGGCCGCCGCCCTGGGCAGGCGCGGTGGTCCGGGGGCCGGCGCCGGGCGCCAGGCGGGCTGGCGCCGCCCCGTAGCGGCCGGGTCCGGCGGAGAGCCGCGCCGGGGTGGGCCGGACGGCCGTCAGCGGGGCGAGCGGGCGCGCCGGCAGGGGCACGGGGCGCACCGCCGCCGCTCCCCAGCGGCCGTAGACGCCGCCCGCCGCCACCGGCGCGGGCACCATCGGTCGGTACCCGTAGTAGGGCGGCGGGCGGACCGGGTAGTAGACCGGCCGGTAGACGACCGCCGGCCCCCAGTACGGCGCCACCCCGAACCCCCACCAGAACCCGTACGGCCGCCAGCCCCACGAGGCGCTCACGCACCAGCCCGTCCACGAGGACCAGCCCACCCGCATGCCGTAGCCGTAGGTCACCGGCGGGCCGTACCAGTAGGCCCCGATCCACGGGCGGTAGACGTAGCCGGTGCCGTAGACCACCACCCCGGAGTCGACGTAGGTGCCGGTGTAGCCGGGGGTGTAGCCCACGTAGACGTCGCTCGGCGTGGCCCCGTAGACGCGGACGTAGGTGACGTAGTGGAGCGGGGAGCTCGGCGGGATGGAGTAGATCACCGGCGGCACCCAGGTGGCGACGCTCCAGGGGCCGCTGGCGCTGGGAGCGACGAACCAGACCCCGTCCCGGACCGCGTACCACTGGTCGGGCGCGACCTCGATGATAGGGACCGGCGAGTTGGGGACGTAGAAGAGCGGCGTCCCCTCGATGGGCTCGAGCCGGGGCTCGCCGTCGTAGGTCGGCTGGAAGGTGGTGGCCTCGCGGCTCACGGTGGCGGTCTGCGGCACCTGGTTCTCGACCACCGCCTCGCGCGCCTGGGGCGTGCCGGCCACGGAGGCGAGCACGGCCTCGCGGGCGTGGCCGGGGGGGATGCGGCGGAAGTCGGCCGGGAGGTCCTTCGGGTCGACGTAGGCAAAGGGGCCGGCGGTGCTCCCGGCGCGGAACCAGCGGCCGGCGGCGAGCACGTAGGTCCGGCCGCTGGCGGTCTCGACGAACACGTCCGAGGTGGTGTTCTTCCAGGTGAGGAGGCCGGTGCCGGGGATGGGCTCGAGCTCCGGCTCGCCGTCGCTCACCACCAGCTCGGTGGGGCGGGTGGCCACCAGGACGTCGGGCGGGGCGGAGGCGAGGGACGGGGGCTTGGCCATCGAGACCGCCTGAGCGCCGGCCTCGGCGGGCTTCGCCGCCTCCCGGGCCTCGAGGGGATCGGCGCCGAGCTGGATCGCGCCCGCGAGGGCGGCGGGGAGCGCCGCGGGCAAGGCGGTCGCGAGCCTCCAGGGACCGCCGAGCGCGGGCGCCTCGAGCCAGCCGTCGAGCACGTGCAGGAAGACCCGCTTCTCCGCCGGGTCGCGCAGGAGGATGGGCCGGGTGTTCACCACCCGCTCGAGCGCCGTGCCCTCCACCGGTCGCCACTGGGGCGGGCCGTCGACGACGACGAGCAGGGTGGGGGAGGTCCGGAAGACCAGGTCGGGAGGATCGTTCCTCGCCGCCTTCGGCTGGCTCCGGATCGCCTGGGAGACGGCGAGCTGATCGCGCAGGCGATCGAGGTCCAGGTCGTACTCGCCGGGGAGGCGCGCCTCGAAGAGGGCCCGGTAGCGGCGGCCGTCCGGGCCCGCGCCCGGAAACGTGGCCTTCGCCACCTGCACCTCGTGCAGGTGGACGACCTTCGCGGCCTCGTCGAGCTCGGTGCGGGCCTCGATCTCCAGGATGCCGTAGCGGGTCCGCTCGCCTTCCTTGACGGCGACCGCGGCCCGGAGGTGGAGGTCCGTGCCCTCCCAGCGCTCCGCCTCGGGCTGGTAGAGCGACAGCTCGACCTCGCCGTCGCGGTAGACCCGGGGCCATGGCCCGGGCGCCGACGGTGGGGCGTCGGCCGCGCGGGCCGGTCCGGCGGGCAGCGAGAGGGCCACGAGGAGCGGGAGGAGCTTGCGCATGAGGAGCCTCGCCCGGGTTCGCCGACCGGCTGGAGACGGGGAAGAGGACCGTGTTATTCAACACGCCAGCCCTGCCGGGGTTGCCGTCCCTGCCGGGGCCCAGCCCTCAGCCACCCCAGACGACCGCCAGCTCGCGGGCTCGGGCCGCATACCCGGCGGGCCGGTCCGCGGGGGGGTGGGCGAGGAAGCTCGCGACGATGCTCGAGAGTGCGCGGTCCAGGGAGGCGTGGCGGAAGCCCAGCTCCTCTCCCGCCCGCGCCGGGTCGAGGAAGGACATCCAGCGGCCGCTGAAGGGCGAGACGTCCACGGGCTCGAGCCCGGCCGCGCGGAGCTGCTCCGCCGGGACCGGGACCAGCTCCGCCCGGCTCCCCAGCCGCTCCCGGAGCCCCTCCAGCAGCTCGAGCAGGGTCGGGGTCTCCTCCTGCGCGAGGTTGTAGGCCTGGCCGAAGGTCTCGCGCCGTCCGAGCAGCTCGCAGAGGAACCGGGCCACCTCCCCGCCGTACACGTGCCGCACGCGGTGCCCGCCGCCGTCCGGGACGATCACCGGGCCGCCGTCGACCAGGCGCCACAGGTACCCCTCGATCCGGCGAAGGTGGTCCCGCTCCCCGTTCACCATGGGGATCCGCACCCGCGTGGCGGGGAACCCGGCCGCCGCCGCCTCCGCGAGCGCGTCCTCGCAGGCGCGCTTCCCCATCCCGTACTCCCAGTCCTCGTGGTCGGCCGGATCGGCGGGGCGCGGCATCAGCGGCCCCTCGTAGTCCGTCTCGCGGGCCGGCCGCGGGCAGCCCACGCGGACCAGGTACACCTGCCCGGTCGAGACCATCAGGTAGTGCCCGACCCGTCCCCCGAGGACCTCCGCCGCCCGCCGCCCGTCCTCCCCGGAATAGGCGGCCAGGTCCACGGCGGCGTCGAACCGCCGGTCCCGGAGCAGCCGGTCGAGGTCGGCGGTGGTGCGGTCGCCCCGGAGCCGCTCGACGCGGTCGCCGAAGGGGTCGGGGAGGCGGCCGCGGTTGAGGAGCGAGACCCGGTGGCCGCCGGCCAGGAGCCGCCAGGCCACCAGCTGCCCGACGAACCGGTTCCCTCCGATGACGAGCACGTCCATGGCGAACGTGGTGCCCCGGGGGCGCGCCGGCGTCAAGCGCGAGCGCCGGGCCGGGAGGAGGCCGGTCTCGTTTGCACGGCGCCGCCGGACGTCGCACACTCGGAGGGCTCGACGGGAGGAGGCCCGATGGACGCCAAGGAGTTCCGCCGCCTCGGCCATGCCCTGGTGGACTGGATCGCGGACTACCGGGAGCGGCTGCCCTCGCTGCCGGTGATGAGCCCGGTCGTCCCCGGGGCGATCCGCGCCCGCTTCCCCGCCGCCCCGCCCGAGGAGGGCGGGCGGCTGGCGGAGGCGATCGCCTCGCTCGACGAGGTGATCGTGCCCGGGATCACCCACTGGAACCACCCCGCCTTCTTCGCCTACTTCCCGTCCAACACCAGCCTGGCCTCGGTGCTCGGCGATCTCGCCGCCGCGGGGCTCGGGGTCCAGGGGATGAGCTGGCAGACCTCGCCGGCGGCCACCGAGGTCGAGGAGGTGGTGATGAGCTGGATCCGCCAGCTCATCGGGCTCCCGGAGAGCTTCACCGGGGTGGTGCAGGATACCGCCTCGACCTCCACCCTGGTGGCGCTGCTCTGCGCCCGCGAGCGGGCGAGCGGCTTCGCCCAGAACGGCATGGGACTCCAGGGCCGGGGGCCGGCGCTCACGGTCTACGCCTCCCGCCAGGCCCACGCCTCGGTGGAGAAGGCCGCCCTCCTGGCCGGGTTCGGCAAGGAGCACCTCCGGCTCCTCCCCACCGACGGCGAGTACGCCCTGCGCCTCGACGCCCTCGAGGCGGCGGTGGCCGCGGACCTCGCCGCCGGCCGCGTCCCCTGCGCGGTGGTGGCCGCGACCGGCACCACCGCGACCACCGCCCTCGACCCGGTGGCGGGGATCGCCGAGGTGGCGGCAAGGCACCGCCTCTGGCTGCACGTCGACGCCGCCCTGGCCGGCACCGCCATGGTGCTGCCCGAGTGCCGCTGGATGTGGGCGGGGGTGGAGCGGGCCGACTCGCTGGTCTTCAACCCCCACAAGTGGCTGGGGATCGGCTTCGACTTCAGCGCCTACTTCGTGCGCGATCCGCAGCACCTGGTCCGGGTGATGAGCACCAACCCGTCCTACCTGCGCACCGCCCAGGACGGCCAGGTCTCGAACTTCCGCGACTGGGGGATCCCGCTCGGCCGCCGCTTCCGGGCGCTCAAGGCCTGGTTCCACCTGGTGGACGAGGGGGTGGCCGGCCTCCGGACGCGGATCCGGCGGGACCTGGAGAACGCCCGCTGGCTCGCCGCCCAGGTGGACCGGACGCCGGGCTGGGAGCGGCTCGCCCCGGTGCCCCTCCAGACCGTCTGCCTCCGCCACGTCCCGGCGGGCGAGCGGGACGAGGGCCGGATCGCGGCGCACAACCTCTCCCTCGCCGGGCGTGTGAACGGCTCCGGCCGCGCCTACGTCACCCCGAGCGTGCTCGAGGGCCGGCAGATCATCCGGGTCTCGATCGGCGCGACCGCCACGGAGCGGTCCGACGTCGAGGCGGTCTGGGCAGCGCTCCGGGAGGCGGCCGGCGGGGGAGGGTGAGGCTTGCGCCGGCCCGCCGCCGGTGCCATGAACCCCTCCGATGGAATGCGCCCCTCCCACCGCCGGGGGCCCGCCCGGCGGCGAGCTCCTCCTCCTCGTCCCCACCACCAGCTACCGGCTGGACGACTTCCGGGCCGCGGCCAGGCGCCTGGGGGTGCGGCTCCTGGTGGGGAGCGACCGCTGCCACAAGATCGAGGACGCCTTCGGCGTCGAGACCGACCTGCTCTCCCTCGACTACCGGCGACCGGAGCGCGCCGCCGAGCAGATCGCCCTGGCGGCGCGCGCGCGGCGCATCGCCGGGATCGTGCCCGCCAGCGACCCGACGGCGGTGATCGCCGCCCTGGCGGCGGAGCGGCTCGGCCTCCCGTACAACCCGCCCGCCGCCGCCCGGCGCGCCGCCGACAAGCACGCCATGCGGGTGGCGCTCCGCGACGCGGGCGTCCCGGTGCCCCGCTTCGCGCTCCACCGGCTCGACGAGGACCCGGCCGCCGCGGCCCGTGCCGCCCGCTACCCGTGCGTGCTGAAGCCGCTCATCTTCTCGGCCAGCCGCGGGGTGATCCGGGCCGACGACCCGGCCGGCTTCGCCGCGGCCTGGCGGCGGATCGGGCGGCTCCTCGCCTCCACCCGGGCCGAGCGGCGCGCGCGGGACGAGGAGTCGGCCGGCCGCCTCCTGGTCGAGGAGTTCGTGCCCGGGGCGGAGGTGGCGCTGGAGGGGCTGCTGCGGGGCGGGACGCTGGAGGTGCTCGCGCTCTTCGACAAGCCCGATCCGCTCGACGGCCCCTTCTTCGAGGAGACGATCTACGTCACCCCCTCGCGCCACCCGCCCGCGCTCCGGGCGGAGGTGGAGCGGGTCGCGGCCGCGGCGGCGCGTGCCCTGGGGCTCGTCGAGGGGCCGGTCCACGCCGAGCTCCGGCTGCCGCCCGGGGGTCCGGTGGTGCTGGAGGTGGCCGCTCGCTCCATCGGCGGGCTCTGCTCGCGCACGCTCCGCTTCGGCGCCGGGCTCTCGCTGGAGGAGGTCCTGGTGGCGCACGCGCTCGGCTTGCCGCTGGCCTCGCTCCGGCGGGAGGCGCGCGCCTCGGGGGTGATGATGCTCCCCATTCCCCGGAGCGGGATCCTGCACGGGGTGGCCGGGATCGAGGCGGCCCGGGCCGTGCCCGGGGTGGAGGACGTGGTGATCACCGTCCCCGAGGGGCACGAGGTGGTGCCGCTGCCGGAGGGCGACAGCTACCTCGGGTTCCTCTTCGCCCGGGGGGAACGGCCGGAGGAGGTGGAGGCCTCCCTGCGCGAGGGGCACCGCCGGCTGGCCTTCGACATCCGGGCCCCGCTGCCGGTGGCGACCTAGCGCCGCTGGCCGGGGGCGTGGCAGCCAGCCTGCAGCGGGGCGGGTGTGGGACGCACGCCGAGGGCGTGCGTGCTCGCTCTGACCGTCCGTGTCACAATGCACCCGTCGCCGCGCAGCGGGCATTCCGCGGGGACGGCCGGCGCCGCTCCGCAGGGGAGGGGACATGCAACCGACCGAGAGCCCGCCGGCCGCGCCGAGCGCCGGCCCCGAGGTCACGGCGGGCCGCCGGACCCTGCTGCGCGTCGACCCCGCCACGGTCGTGATCTTCTCGGTGATGTTCTCCCCCGCGCTCCTGGCCGCCGCCCTCATGGCCTGGCGCACCCAGCAGCCGCTGGGGGCCGTCTTCATGGTCGGTCGTGATCTATGCCGGGGCGCTCTACTGGGTGTGCGGCCGCACGGTCGAGCTCGCGCCCGGGAGGCTGGTCTACCGGGCGCTCCTGGTCCGGAAGGACCTCGACCTCTCCGGCGTCCGGGCGGCCCGGGTGGTCGCGCATCCGGCGCCCACGCTGGAGCTGCTGAGCCGCGGCTCGCGGGAGTATGCGCCGGCCTTCATCGTCAAGCCGTTCACCCGAGCGGGCGTGGCCGCCATCCTCCAGCACGTCCTGGCCTGCAGCCCGGAGGCGAAGCTCGATCCCGTGGCGCGCGACATGAGCGAGGGCCGGTTCGACTCCATCACCCGGGAGACCATCAAGGCGATGGCCTTGCTTCGCACGGCGCTGGTCGTGGCCGCCGCGCTGCTCCTGGCGCTGGCGGTGAGGCTCGCGCTGCGCTGACCGTTCGCCCCGGGGCGCCTCACGAGCGCCGGTCTGCTCCGCCCGCTTCCAGCGGCGTCCCTTCTGCCTCCGCTCCGAGCCCGGCAGCCTGCCGGGCGGTGGGCTCCGCTCAGCAGAACCAGGACTCGGTGAGCCGGGGCACGCGGCGCTGATCGGGGGCGAGGACGCGCACGTGGCGGTGGGGCAGGCCGGCGGCGGCGAGGGCCAGCGCCCGGATCCTCCCGATGGTCTCGAGGGGCGGCGCGCCGCGCGCCGCCCCGGCCTCCGCCTCGGCGGCGATCCGGGGCTGGAGCGCGTCCATGCGCGGGTCGGGGTGGCGCCAGCGCCAGGTGAGGGCGGCCTCGTCCAGCCCGAGGAAGGCGATCCCCGGGTCCCCCTCGAGCAGCGAGCCCGGCGGGACGAGGAGCCGGATGGACAGCTGCACCGGGTCGAGCTGGGCGAGGAACCCGCGGGTCTCGAAGACCTCGAGCAGGTCGAGGAGGTCGGCGAGCGTCCCCCAGGGGGTGAAGGGGAGGAGCGAGGGCCGGAGCGGGACGCCCGCGGCGCCGCAGAGCTCGAGCGCGGCCAGGGCATCCGCCCGGGTGTGCCCCTTGTCGAGCTTCTCGAGCACCAGGTCGGAGAGCGACTCCACCGCCGAGGTGGCGAACACCGCCCCGAGCCGGCCCAGCTCGGCCACCGCCGCGGGCAGGCGGACCAGGTGCTCCACCTTGGCGGTGAAGTCGAAGGTGAGCGCGGGGAAGCGGGCGTGGAGCGCGCGGGCGATCGCCAGGGCGTGGGCGGGGCCGTTCAGGAAGTCGGGATCGCCGAAGGTGACGTGCCCGGCGCCGAGCCCGACCTGCCGGGCCACGTCCTCGAGCACGGTGGCCACCGGGACGGCCACGAACTTGCCGCGGTAGACGGCCGGGATGGGACAGTGCCGGCACCGGTGCTTGCACCCGCGCGTCGCCTCCGCGTAGCCGGCCACCCGCAGCGTGCCGTCGGCGGCCGCCAGCCGGGCATAGCGGGAGAGCGGCGGCAGCCCCCCCCGGCTCGGGACCGGGTAGTCGAGGCGCTTCCGCGGGGCCACGGCGCCGCCGCGGTGGACGAACGGGGCCAGGTCCCCGGCCGCCTCGAGGGCCAGCGCCAGCGCCACCAGCTCCTCCTCGCACTCCCCCCCGAGGACCGCGATCGCCCCGGCGCGCAGCAGCAGGTCCGCCTGGAGCGGGGCGTAGAGACCGTGGAAGGCGAGCGCCGCGCCGGGGGCGATGGCCCGCACCCGCGCGGCCGCCTCCAGCCCCAGCCGGAGGGCGGTGTGCATGGGGACGGAGATCGCGATCAGCCTGGCCCGGGCCGCCCGCCCGGCGTCGAGCCGATCGAGCGAGAGGTCGAGGCAGTCGGGCCGGAACCCGGCCCGCTCGAGGAACGCCGCCGGGAGCGCCAGCCCGTGGGGCTGGTGACCGAGCTCGTAGGTGGAGAGGAGGAGGATCTCTCCCGGGCCGCGCACACGGCCTCCGGGCGCGCTAGCCCTTGGAGGGCGGGGGCCGGTAGTCGGGCGGGAGGGCGGCGCCCTCGCCGAAGAAGAACTGCTCCGCCTGCTGATAGAGGATCTCGGTGGTGCGGGGATCGGCGGGCGCGAGCCGGTACTCGTTCAGGATCATCTTGAAGTGCTCGAGCCACATCTTCCAGGCCTCCTGGGAGATGGAGTCGAAGATCCTCTGGCCGAGCTCGTTCTGGAACGGCTTGTGGGAGAGGCCCGGCAGCTCCCGGCCGAGCTTCTTGCACATCACCATGCGCGCCATCCCGGATCCTTTCGACGCCCGGCGAGCGCCGGGACGTGCCGGAACATAAGCGATCCGGGCGCCGGGCGCCATGGCGCCGCGCGGGCGGGGCGGTCGGGGCGGGGAGACCGGGGCGCGGCGCGGGGGGACCGCGCCGCGCGGGCCCGGGGATCAGGACAGCAGGGAGGTGGGGGAGACGGCGAGCGCCTTGGCGAGCGACTCCAGGGTGTCCAGCGGCGGCGTCCGCTGCCCGCGCTCGAGCATCGAGATGTAGGAGACGGACAGCCCTGCCTTGGCGGCGAGCGCCTCCTGGGAGAGCTTGCGGCGAAGACGCTCGCTCTTGAGGTTCACGGCGAACTTGTCTGCGAGAGCGGCCATTGGGTTTCTCCTGCTGCGTGACGAAGGGTGAGATGCGGTCGCGGACGTCGCCGCGGTTCCCCCGTGACCGCAGAGATAGCATCGCGCCGATCGAAGCGAGAGTCCCTTGACTCCGGGTCGTGGCACCGAGGGCGAAGGCGACGGAGGTCGCAGCCGCACACGCGCTCCGATCGCCTCGCCCCGAGCACGGCGGACGCGGCGACCTGTCGCGCGCCTTCGCGTCAGGGACCTGACGCGCCGCCCCGCGCGCCGTGAGGCGTCGCCCTGGTCTGCAACCGGCCGGTTATCTTGAAGTATTACCGGCTGCGCGCGGAGGGCGGCGTCCGGAGGAGGATCGCCCGGACCTGCGCCCCGCGGGCGATCCGGGTCTTGCCCGCCGGGAGGATCGCGAGCGCGTCGAGGTCCGCCGCCGAGAGCAGGCTGCCGCTCGACTGCGTCCGGGAGGGATCGAGCCGCAGCGTCCGTCCGTCGGCGCGCGCGCGGCAGCGGAGGTAGACGGTCAGCTCCCGCGGCTTCTCCTGGGCCGCCCCGAGCCGCGCCTCGACCTCGAGCCGCCCGCTCCCCTCGAGCCCGGCCAGCGCCCGCAGCGCCGGGCGCACGAAGAGCTCGAAGGTGACCAGGGCGCTGGTGGGGTTGCCGGGCAGGCCGAACACCGCGGCGCGGCCCCACCGGCCGAAGGTGAAGGGCTTCCCCGGCCGCATCGCCACGCGCCAGAAGTCGAGCTCGGCGCCGGCGTCCCGCAGGGCGGCGCGGACGAGGTCCTTCGCGCCCACGGAGACGCCGCCGCTCGTCACCAGGGCGTCGTGGCCCCGCGCCGCCTCCAGGGCCCGGGCCAGGGCGCGCGGCTCGTCGGGCACGGGGGCGAGCAGCAGCGGCTCCCCGCCGGCGTCCCGCACCGCCGCCGCCAGCGCGGCGCCGTTCGACTCCGGGAGCCGGCCCGGCCCGGCCGCTCCCCCGGGGCCGACGAGCTCGTCGCCGGTGGGGAGGACCGCCACCCGCGGGCGGCGGCGGACGAGCAGCTCGCCCCGGCCCAGGCCCGCCGCCAGCCCGATCGCCCCGGGATCGAGCACCACCCCGGCCCGCAGGGCGACCTCCCCCGCTCCCAGCTCGGAGCCGCGCGCCCGGACGAAGCGGCCCGGGGCCGCCGGCCGGCGGAAGGTCGCCCACCGCCCGGCGCGCCGGACCTCCTCCTGCATCTCGACCGCGTCGGCGCCCGGCGGGAGCGGCGCCCCGGTGAAGATCCGGCAGCAGGCGCCGGGCGGCAGCTCGGGCGGCGACTGCCCGGCGAAGACCTGGAAGGCCACCGGCAGGCGCCGGCCCGGGGCGGGGAGGTCCGCGGCCCGCAGGGCGTAGCCGTCCATGGTGGAGGCGTCGAAGGGCGGGAGCGGCCCGCCGGCGGCCAGGTCCTCCGCCAGCACGCGCCCGAGGGCGGCGGCGAGCGGCACGCGCTCGGCCGGGAGGGGTGCGAGCGGGGCGAGGGCGGCGAGGAGCCGCGCCCGGGCGGCGTCGGGGGTGAGCACGGCGTGCTTATACACCGGGGGACCGGCGGGGGGCCGGGCGCGGCCGGGGCCCCGATCGTCCGCCCGGGCCGGGGCGCGCGCGTGTAGACTCCGCGCCGGCGCGGTCCGAACCGGCGCCGAGGAGGCGGGATGGCGAGCACGACCCAGGAGCGACGGCGCGCGGCGCTGGTGGAGCAGCTCCGGCGCGGGGGCGGCAAGGCGCTCTCGGTCCGGGAGCTCATGCAGCGCGCGGGCCTCCACCCGGGCGAGCGGACCGAGGTGAAGCGCGTGCTCCGCGACCTGGCGCGCGAGGGGGTGCTGGAGCGGGACGGCAACCGCTTCTCCCTCCCCGGCGCCCGCCCGGCGCCGGCGCCGGCGGGGATGCTCCCGCCCGCCGCCCGGGGGAGCCGCCGGCCGGGGCGGGGCGGCCCCGAGCTCCTCGGCACCCTGAAGAAGCACCGCGACGGCTTCGGCTTCGTGGCCCGGATCGATCGCAAGGGGGACGACGTCTTCGTCCCGCCGGACGAGGCCGCCCGGGCCCTGGACGGCGACCTGGTGCGGGTCGAGATCGTCCCGGCCCGGGGGGGCCGGACCGCCGGCCGGATCACGGCGGTGGTGGAGCGGCGGCGCCGCCTGCTGGTCGGCACGTACCACGCCCGCGGCAAGCACAGCTTCGTCGTGCCCGCCGACGCGGAGCTGGGCGGGCACCTCCCGGTCCCGGAGACCTCGGTCGCTCGCGACGGCGAGGTGGTGAAGGTGGCGCTCGCCCCCGGGGCGGGGCCGCTCCAGGGCGAGGTGGTGGAGGCGGTGGGGGCGCCGGGGGAACCCAGGGTGGAGGTCCTCCGGGTGGCGTACGCCCGCGGCTTCGCCGACGTCTTCCCCGAGGCGGTGGCGGCGGAGGCGGTGGAGACGCCCGACCACGTCCGCTCCGAGGACTGGCGCGGCCGGCGGGACCTCACCCACCTGCCCCTGGTGACCGTCGACGGCGAGGACGCCCGGGACTTCGACGACGCCGTCCACGTGGAGCGCCTCCCGGCCCGCAAGGGGAAGCCGCTCTGGCGGCTGGTGGTGGCGATCGCCGACGTGGCCCACTACGTCCGGCCCGGGACGGCGCTCGACGCCGAGGCGCTCCGCCGGGCGACCAGCGTCTACTTCCCCATGCAGGTCCTCCCCATGCTCCCGGAGCGGCTCTCGAACGGGATCTGCTCGCTCAACCCCGAGGTCGACCGGCTCTGCATGGTGGCCGACCTGGTGGTGGACGATCGAGGGGAGACCCGCTCCGCCGAGGTCTACGAGGCGGTGATGCGGAGCGCGGCCCGCTGCACCTACACCGAGGTGGCGCGGGTCCTGGCGGGCGAGCGCGTCCCCGGGCGCGAGCGCTTCCGCGAGGGGTTCGAGCTCATGGCGGAGCTGCAGGAGAAGCTCACCGCCATGCGGCGCCGGCGGGGCTCGCTCGACTTCGACCTGCCCGAGGCCAAGATCGTCCTCGACGAGGCGGGCCGGGTGAAGGCGATCGAGAAGCGGCCCCGGAACCGGGCCCACCGGATCGTCGAGGAGTTCATGCTCGCCGCCAACGAGGCGGTGGCCCGCTGGTTCGGGGCGCGCGAGCTGCCCACCCTCTACCGGGTGCACGGCCTCCCCGACGAGGAGAAGCTCAAGGCCTTCCTCGACCTCGCCGCCACCCACGGGTTCCAGGTCCCGGAGCTCCCGGCCGACCCCCGGGCCCTCAACGCCCTCCTCGAGCGGCTCCGCGGCCACGCGCAGCAGCGGGCCCTGAACCAGCTCCTCCTCCGGGCGATGATGCAGGCGGTCTACCAGTCGGAGAACATCGGGCACTACGGCCTGGCGGCCGAGCACTACCTCCACTTCACCTCGCCCATCCGCCGCTACCCGGACCTGATCGTCCACCGGCTCCTCAAGGAGGAGTGGGCCCGCCGCCAGGGGCGCCCGGTCCGGACGACGCCGCCCGTCGCCCTGCAGGAGATGGCGGCGCTCTCCTCGGAGCGGGAGCGGGCGGCGATGGAGGCCGAGCGAGAGATCGCCGCCTTCTACGCCGCCCTCTTCATGCAGGACAAGGTGGGCGAGACCTTCGAGGGCGTGGTCTCGGCGGTGGTGGAGTTCGGGCTCTTCGTCGAGCTCCAGCGCTGGTTCGTGGAGGGGCTGGTCAAGGTGGAGGAGCTGCCCGGCGCCTTCGAGCTCGACCCGGTCCACCACGCGCTGGTGGACCACGGGACCGGCCGCGCCTTCCGGGTGGGTGACGCGCTCCAGGTCGAGGTGGCGAGCGCGAGCCCGGCCAGGCGCCGGATCGAGCTGCGCCTGGCGGGGCAGGCGGCGGGCGTGGCGCCTGCGGGCGGCGCCGGCCCGCGGCGTGGCGCGGCGGGGCGGCGGGAGCCTGCCTCGGCGGCGCCTCCGCGACCCGGGAAGGGGCCCCGGCGCGAGCCCCTGGCTGGAGCGGCCGGCGGCAAGCCGGGGTCCGCGAAGGGCAAGGGCGGGAAGGGCCGGGGAGCGGGCGGCGGGCGCGGGAAGCGGCGGCGGGGCCGGTAGCGTACCCCCGGGATCACGGAGGTGGGCGGCCCGGCTCGCCGGGTGCCCCGCCGAGCGCCCGCAGGAAGCGCCCCGCCTCGCGGGCGCGAGCCCGGAGGGACGGGCGCGCCGGGCGGGCGGACGCGGCCGGGACGAGCTCCCCCGCGCCGTCGCCCTGCGCCTCGACAGCGAGGCCCTGCGCCTCGAGCGCCTCGAAGAAGCGGGGCCAGCCGCAGCGCCCCGCCCCGTCCTCCGCGGCGGCGAGCAGGGGAGCGCCCTGGCGCAGCGCCGGGGAGCGCCGCAGGCGGCCGGCCAGGTGGAGGATCTCGGCGTGGTCCCGGGTGGCGGACAGGGTGCCTCCCCGACCCGGATCTGCGCGCGCCGCGGCCCGCGCGCAAGGGGCGGAGGGATCCGGGTGGGGGGGGTGCACAAGAGGACCCTGATACGGTAATCACACCCGGTGACCACCACTCAGGCCGCCTTCATCGCCGGCTCGGCCGCCGTCGCCGGGCTCATGAACGCCGTGGCGGGCGGCGGGACCCTCCTCACCTTCCCCGCCTTGCTCCTCGCCGGTCTGTCGCCGGTGGCGGCCAACGCCACCAGCACCGTGGCCCTCTGGCCCGGCCAGATCTCGTCCGTCTGGGCCTACCGGGACCACATCGCGGAGGAGAAGCGGCGGGCGGTGGTGCTCGGGGTGCCGGCGGTGATCGGCGGGGCGATCGGGTCGGTCCTGCTCCTCACCCTGCCGGAGTCCTCGTTCGCCGCGATCGTCCCCTGGCTGATCCTCTTCTCCTGCGCGATCCTCGCCCTCCAGGGATGGATCAAGAAGGCGGTGGCCGGTCACCCCGCGGGGAACCACCCGGCGGCCCTCTGGACCATCCAGCTCCTGATCTCGGTCTACGGAGGCTACTTCGGGGCCGGGATCGGGATCCTGATGCTGGCGGCGATGGGGATCTTCATCCCCTCCAGCATGCAGCACGCCAACGCCCTCAAGGTGCTGCTCGCCCTCCTCACCAACGGCGTGGCCTGCTTCCTCTTCGCCTTCAGCGGGAAGGTGGACCTCCGGATCGCCGCCCTGATGGCGGTGGCGTCCTGGGTGGGCGGCTGGCTCGGGGCGCTGGTGGCGCAGCGGCTCCCGCCCGCGGGGATGAGGGCCTTCGCGGTGGCGATCGGGCTGGCCGCGGCGGCGAAGTTCTTCCTCAGGGCGTAGAGCGGCAAACGGCCAACGAGCCGTCCCGAAACCGTTCTGGTAGCGGTTCCGTCGGCCGGGGTGAATGGGCCCCTGCCGTCAGTCCTCGCCGGGCGGTCGGTGCCGTCGCCGCCGCTCCTACTTCCCGGCGGCGCCGGAGAAGTGGATCAGGGCCTCGAGGGCGTTGGTGGTGGTGAGCAGGCCGATCAGGTCGCCCTTCTCGTTCACCACGATCACGCCGTTGAGCTTCCGGTCGTGGAGGAGCCGGGCCGCCTCGGAGATGGGAGTCTCGGCCCGGACCGCGTGTGGGGTCGGGTTCATGGCCGACTTCACCGGGGTCTTGGAGAGCAGGTAGTGGAGCTCCCACTGGTCGAGGGTGGTGGCCTTGGCGGGCATGTAGCCGAAGAGCATCTTCTCGGTGACCAGCCCGGCCAGGCGCCCCTGCCGCATCACCGGCAGGCGCCGGATGTTCTTCTCCTTGAGGAGGTGGATCGCCTCGATCACCGAGGCGTCCTCGTCGATGGTGATGGGGTTCCGGGTCATCCAGTCGCCGACCGTGAGCTTCGCGTTGGCCATGGTTCACATCCCCAGGAAGGCCTTCTTGACGTGGGCGTCCTCGAGCAGCTCCGCGCCCGTGCCGGAGAGTACCACCCTCCCGGTCTCGAGGACGTAGGCCCGGGTGGAGATCCGCAACGACTGGTAGACGTTCTGCTCCACCAGCAGGATGGTGGTCCCCTGCCGGTTGATCTCCCGGATGATCTCGAAGATGCTCTTCACCAGGAGCGGGGAGAGGCCGAGCGACGGCTCGTCGAGCAGGAGGAGCCGCGGGTTGGCCATCAGCCCCCGGGCGATGGCGAGCATCTGCTGCTCGCCCCCGGACATCGTCCCGCCAAGCTGGCGGCGGCGCTCCGCCAGCCGCGGGAAGAGCGAGAAGGCCCGCTCCAGGTTGCGCTCCCGGTCCTTGCGGGTCGCCCTGGGGAACGAGCCCATCCGGAGGTTCTCCAGGACCGTCATCTCCGGGAAGATCCGCCGGCCCTCCGGGACCTGCACGATCCCGAGCGCCACCACCTCGTGGGACGGGAGCCGGAGCAGGTCCACGCCCTGGAAGGCGAGGGTCCCGGCCGAGGGGCGGAGCAGGCGGGAGACGTTCTTCAGGATGGTGGACTTCCCGGCGCCGTTCGCCCCGAGCACCGTGACGATCTCGCCCTGCCGGACCTCGAGGTCCACGCCCCAGAGCACCTGGAGGTCGCCGTAGGCGAACCGGAGCCCCTCGACGCGGAGCATCAGGCCACCTCCTCGCCCAGGTAGGCGGCCACCACGTCCTTGTTGCTCACGATCTCCTGCGGGTGCCCCTCGGCCAGCTTCTCCCCGGAGTTGAGCACCACGATCCGGTCGGAGATCCGCATGATCGCCTTCATGTCGTGCTCGATCACCATCTGGGTGAGCCCGCGCCGCTTCAGCTCCAGGATGAGCTGGATGATCTCCTCCGACTCGGCCGGGTTGAGGCCGCCCATCACCTCGTCGAGCAGGACGAGCTCGGGGCGGGTGGCGAGGACCCGCGCCACCTCCAGCTTCTTGCGCTGGCCGATGGGGAGCCCGCCGGCGAGGGCGCCCGCCCGGTCGTCGAGGCGCACCACCCGGAGCTGCTCCATGGCCACCCCGCGCGCCACCCGCAGGCTGGCGGTGCGGGCGAGCGCGCCCACCACCACGTTGTCGAGGACGGTCATCTTGGCGAGGGGCCGGACCTTCTGCCAGGTGCGGACCATGCCCAGCCTGCAGACCTGGTCCGGCTGCAGGCCGTTGAGCCGGACCCCCTTGAAGAGCACCTCGCCCCGGGAGGGCGGGTAGAAGCCGGTGATGCAGTTGAAGAGGGTGGTCTTGCCCGCGCCGTTCGGGCCGATGAGGCCCATGATCATCCCCTGCTCCATGGAGAAGGAGACGTCCGAGTTGGCGGCGAGCCCGCCGAAGAACTTGGAGACGTGCCGGATGTCGAGGATGGTCGCCATGGCACCTCCGCTCAGGCGCTGGGGGGAGCGGCGGCCACCGCCCGCCGGGCCGCCCGCCGGCGCAGCCGCTCGGCCGAGCGCCGCAGGACGCCGAGGACGCCCTCCGGCGCGAAGAGGATCACCACCACCACCAGGATCCCGTAGACGAGCAGGTGGGCGTTGGAGAGGTGGGCCTCGACGAAGTCCACCAGCCGCGACTCGGGGGGGAGGATGCCGACCTGCACCAGGCCGCGCGGGTTGCGCAGGATCTCGGAGAGCGGCACCAGCACCATCGCCCCGATCACCGGCCCGAGGATGGTCCCGATCCCGCCCACGATGCAGATGAGGACGATCTGGACCGAGACGTCGATCCCGAAGGCCACGTTGGGGTCGATGAACTTGACGAACATGGCGTAGAGCCCGCCGGCCATCGCCGTGAAGGCGGCGGAGATCGCCAGGGCCACGTTCTTGTAGAAGGAGAGGGGGATCCCGAGCGAGTGGGCGGCGTCCTGGTCCTCCCGGATCGCCTGCAGGCAGTAGCCGAGCTTGGAGTGCTGCACCGCCCAGTTGGCGCCGATGGCGAGCACCGACATCCCGAGCCCGGCGTACCAGAACGGCCGCTTCCCCACGAACTCGATCTCGTGCCCCAGGACGTGGAGGGGCGGGATCTCGGCGAGGAGGAACCCCTCGGCGCCGCGGGTGAAGCCCTTGAAGTAGAGGGCGGCCAGCCGGATGATCTCCGCCACCGAGATCGAGGCGAGCACGAAGTAGGGGCCGCGCAGCCGGAAGGTGATGCTGCCGATCACCACCGAGAGCAGGACCGCGACGGCCATCGCCGCCCAGATCCCCCACCACGGGGCCACGTGCGCCAGCTCGAGCAGCATCATCGTGGCGTAGGCGCCCACCCCGAAGTAGGCGGCGTGGCCGACCGAGTACTGCCCGGCGTAGCCCCCCACCACGTTCCAGGCCTGCCCCTGGATCACCGCCAGGAACAGGATCACGCCCATGTGCAGGACGTACGGCTTCCGGACGTACTGCGGGAAGATCGCCAGGGCGGCCACGGCGGCGAGGAAGAGGAGGGTCCCCACCAGGGCGGAGCCGCGCGGGGCGGGGAGGCGGCGAGGGGGCCGATCCATGGCTCGAGCTCCGGGCGTCAGGCCCGCGACTTGCCGAGCAGGCCGGAGGGCTTGAAGAGGAGGAGGGCGAGGAAGAGGGCGAAGACCACCAGCTCCTTGAGCCCCGAGGCGACGTAGACCGCGGCCAGCGACTCGGTCACCCCGATGATCACGCCGCCCAGGGTGGCGCCCACGATCGACCCCATCCCGCCGAGCACCACGATGACGAAGGCCTTGAGGGTGAAGGCGCCGCCCACCTGGGGGAAGATGTAGTAGGTCGGGGAGATGAGGGCGCCGGCCGTGCCCGCCAGGGCCGAGCCGAGGCCGAAGGCGACCACCGACATGCGGCGCACGTTGATCCCCATGAGCTGGGCGGCCTCCCGGTCCTGGGCGGTGGCCCGGATCGCCTGGCCGGTGTCGGTGCGGAGCAGGAACCAGTAGAGGGCGGCGGTGATCGCGGCGGTGATGAGGAAGGAGTAGAGGAGCGGCTCGGAGATCGAGAGGCCGCCCAGGTGGTAGCTGGCCGAGGAGTAGCTGGTGGTGAGGATCTGGTAGTTCGAGGTGAAGGCCAGCATCACCGAGTTGGACATCACCAGGCCGAGCCCGATGGTGAGCAGGATCTGGTTCTGGGGGAGCGCGTCCAGGACCCGGTTCACGAACACCTTCTGGAGGAAGGCGCCCCAGAGGAAGAGGAGCGGGGCGACGATCACCACCGAGAGGAAGGGGTCGATCCCAAGGTGCGCGAAGAGCAGCCAGGTCGCGTACATCCCGAGCATGAGCAGGTCGCCGTGGGCGAAGTTGATGACCCGCATCACGCCGAAGATGATGGTGAGCCCGATCCCGATGAGCGCGTAGACGCCG